>Ga0207670_10000516_pt1 | contig 21314 bp, 15 predicted proteins | sample KBSS23HmetaG_FD_184339 | JGI IMG/M metagenome (GOLD analysis project Ga0207670, IMG submission 184339) | Switchgrass rhizosphere microbial communities from Kellogg Biological Station, Michigan, USA - KBS S2-3H metaG (SPAdes) (version 2) | ecosystem: Host-associated > Plants > Roots >... | reverse complement strand
TTTGTTTCGGGATTTGCTCTGAGGCTTGGCGCTCGCATGACTCCAGCCACTAAACAGAACCGTAATCACCGCAAGCATGAGGACCAGGCGCGATAACATACATCTCACTCCGATCTCAGCGCCACCAGCGGATCGACTCGCGTTGCTCGACGCGCCGGGATATAACAAGCCGCCAGTGCTACTGCAACGAGAGCAAGAGCTGCTACCGGCAGAACAAGTGGATCGCGTGTTGGCAATGATGGAATCAGCGAAATCAGTAGTTTCGATATCCCGTACGCACCGAAGGCCCCTAGCAACGCTCCAATCACGACGAGCACTGCGCCTTTGCCCAACACCAACCACATAACATCGCGAGCCTGCGCTCCCAGGGCCATGCGAATCCCGAGCTCTCCGGTACGTTGGACCACCGTGTACGACACAACTCCGTAGATTCCGATGGCCGCCAGGATTACACCAATCGTCGCAAACGCTCCGAGCAGGCTTCCAAGGAGTGAGATATTTCCGAGTCCCTGATCGACCGCAGCTCGTGCCGTGCGAATCTGATAAACCGGCAAATCTGGATCTAACCCGGCGATCGAGTTGCGCAAACTGTTAGCGATTGTTTCCGAATTTGAAGAGGTGCGCAGAACAAGCGTGAGAGAGGGGGGAGGAGCTTGCGTCACAGGCACAAATGCTTCAAACCGTGTGTACGGTTCTCCCAGGGTACCGGGAAAGGCAAGGTCGTTAACTACGCCGGCGATTTCGTAAATATCCTTCGGTGGACCAGTACTGCTTACGCGCTTTCCAATCGGACTTTCGTTGGGCCAAAAGGTACGAGCGGTCGTTTCATTGATGATAACGACCTTAGGGTGATCGGCCGTATCCGCTGCGTTGAAGGTACGGCCCTGTTGCAAACGAGCACCCAGGGTCTCGAAGTAGTCGCTACTTATCGATTCGACAAATGTCTCCGGCCACTTTTCCGGCGGAGGCTCAGGTCGACCTTCGATCAGAAACGCACCAGCCCTGTCGAAATCAAACACCAGATTCGAACTGCCAATCGCAACGTGCCGCACTCCAGGCAGCGTGCGTAGACGATTTTCCAGTTCCGTCAGGAAAACAACACGTTGCTTCTCATTCGCGTATTTCGCTCCCAGAAGGCTCACCTGCGCCGTCAACAGCCCATCAACCTGCCAGCCTGGATCTGAATTGATGAATCGCTGTAAGCCACGCAGAAATAATCCCGCGGCCGCTAGCAATACCATTGCAAACGCCACTTCACCCACGATTAGCGTGTGTCGCAACCGGTGCTGAGATCGTCCTGCGGTGGACCCGCGTGAGTTCTCGCGTAGCGCCGCGTTCACATCCACCCGCGATGCTAACCATGCCGGAAGTGTCCCAAATAGCACTCCCGTCAACAGTGAGCAGAACAGTGCAAACCCGAACACTTTGTAATCGAGTTGCACACTGGCGCCAGGCAAGTCAGTAAACAGTCGAGCGCTGATGAAGCGAACGGCGGCAAGAGCAATAAGCAGACTTATTATTCCCCCGATTAGTGCGACAAGGATGCTCTCGGTAAACGAATATCGCAGCAGTCGCCATCGACCTGCACCGAGGGCGGCGCGCACAGCCAGTTCGCGCGCGTGCGCGGCAGTGCGAACGAGCTGAAGATTAGCGAGGTTTGCGCACGCGATCAGCAGCACAAAACCCGCGAGTCCAAAGGTGAACCACATGACAGTTCTGCCGATACTGTCCGACATGGATCGCCGGAGAGGCTCGAGTCGCAGACTCTCGCCTTCGTTCGACGGATTTTGCCTCGCGATGTTAGCGGCCAACGCAACCATACTTTGCTCTGCCTGCTGAATTGAGAAGCCGGGCTTGAGTCGAGCAAACGAAGAGAGATAGTTGTTGCCGCGATTGCTTTTCCGCTCCGGAGTAAACGCCAGCGGCTGCCAGATGTCGACGGGTCCCCAAAGGATCGGATGTTCGAATCCCGGGGGCATCACGCCGACGATCTCGACTGTTTTTCCGTCAAGCTGAATTTTTCGTCCGACGACGTTTGCGTCGCTTCCGAAACGGTGCGTCCAAACACGATCGCTCAGGACGATCACGTTATCAGCGCCAGGCTCGAATTCTTCGGGTTTGAATACACGGCCGCGCGCCGGCGGGACTCCCAGCAATGGAAAGAAATCCGCGGTTGCAGCGAGGCTGAGCAGATGTTCCGCTGTTTGTCCCGGTTCGGTGAGATTACGGCCGGCAAAGCGGTATGCGGCCATCTTCTCAAAAACCGAATTCTGGTCGTGCTGGTCGAAGAAATTCGCTGCTGAATGCGGCCAGCTTTGAGAGTATGAAGACGTGCGCCACACTCGTACCAATCGATCGGACTGCGGGTATGGAAGAGAGCCAAATAGAAACGTATTCAGCACACTGAACATTGCCGTATTGATGCCAATGCCCAGTGCGAGCGTCAGCGCGGAAACAATCGTAAAACCTTTGTGCTTTACCAGCATGCGCAGGCTATAGCGCACGTCCTGTAATACACTGGTCATACTTTGTCTCCATCCAGGTTAGCGCCCCTTCAAGGTTTTGACTCGAAGCGACGATATTCACTCTACTAACCGCAAATGTTATCGAGACTGCCTGGCTTATCGCTCAGCTAAATGGAAAACTCTCTGTTGTGGCATTGAAGTAAACTCCTTACGACTGGGGTTCCGGGGAACGCGAGGAGCGTTCCTTCGAAACCGTTATATTGTCGGGTTCGAAAAAGAGTGGTGGCAGGATTCTACGACTCGATCAGTTGTACTTCAAGCGCAACAAAATGAAAGACAACTCGTGCTCACGCAGTTGAATTTGGCAAAGGTCAGAAGTGTAACCCTGTCCAAAATCAAGAGCGTAGTTGTCTCTGCAATACCATAGTTCACTGTTTTTTTATTCCCGAGCGCAGGACCAGGAATACCGCGAAGGTGATCACCAATATCAAAATCCCAGCCAATACTTTTTCCATAACGGCGCTCCCCTGGGTCAAATGGTATGACTTGACACCTTCGTGCTGGAAACACTGTTACGGGACCCGGCCCCTGCATTTCCAACGGAATCGTAGGTGATTGATCGGCAACCGAACTACTGGCAAAAGTAACAGCGGGAATGAACCAGCCTGATATCTGCACGTGCTTTGCGTTGGACGGTTGAGGATTACTTCGTTTCCCGATCATCCAGCAGCGCGCTCGTTCCGGCTCCAAAAGAGGCAATCACCTGCGTCACTTCTGATCTTGGAACTTCGAGCCTCTCAACTGCGTCCGCTCTGACAATTACTATGCTTCCGGAAAAGGGGTTGGGCGCGTCGGGAAAGAAAACAGTCAATTCATCGGTGCTGTGTTCCTCCATCAAAAAGCCAATCTGTTTGGTGTCACCCTGATGCACCACGACAGGCGTACCACGCGTATCCTCCACATCAAACATGATGCGAGCAATGCGCCCAAACATCCTGTATCCCGGTATCCTGTTGAAGAACCGCGTTAATTGTCGTCCCAACGAGCTGCCCGCAGATGTTCTTACGATGAGACCCGCCACGAAGCACAGGAGCAGTAAGATAAGTATTGAGGCAACGTCAGCGATCGCCACGCCTATAAACCGGCTCTCAGGCAGAAAACCTACGAGCGGCTTAATGAAGTCGGTCAGTGCCCACGCAATCCGAGCTAACAGATATAAGCAAGCGAACAGAGGAAACAAGACGAGCAACCCGCCGATTAGCACTGTCTTGATGAATTGAGCGAAAGTTCTCATGCGTATTAGAAGTACATCCACACATGCACTTTCATTCCACCTCTCTTGGTCGCTGCGTTTCCAGACCTGGTCCTATATTAGAGAAGCACCAAACTGCCATCACCGCATGAAGCACAACTGCCGGCCAAAGACCGATGCCGAGCAGCCGCAAGCCTACGGACGCATACACGAGTACCACGACAGCGGTAACGTTGTAGAGCAACAAGGACACTATTAACCCTGTTGCTGCGCGAGAATGTTCGTCAGTGCGAGCCAGCCACGAGGCAACTCCCAGTGCCAGCAATGCCGCACCTCCCACTCGACCGACAACTGAGTCAGCCTTCGTCTCAAAGGGCGCTCCGATCATGATCGTCACTGCCAACGCCGGCGACAGCAACAGCGCCAGTCCGATGCCTACTTCAAGCAAAGCGGTTACGATGAACAGCAATCTGGTTTTCAAAGTCGAATACTCCGCGCCTTATCGCCTCGCAACAGCGCTTGATTGAAGCTCTACGAGTTTCGTTAGGGATTTTAAACAGCTTGAGGGAGCAACGTAACTGTCATTAGTTACAGTTTTAGGCGCAACAAGGCACAAGTGGTTCAGACGATAGGTTATGCCATAGAACACGTCATCTCGAAAGCTCTTGCTCGAAAGCTCTTGCCGTACACGCAGGGAACTTACTCGAATGTCCCATGAGCCAGCGCGGCGTTTGCTCCGAACACCACTAGAAACAGCGACAGCGTTACAATTCGAATCGCCGCACCAAAAAATTGCTCGACAACTTCTGAGTAAGATTCTTCATCGTTCATTCTCCTTTGAGCTCGCAGGCCGGCTTGAGAAGCCGGCCTGCTTGCTGATTGTTTGTTGTTACGGACAGCCGATGTCGGCCTTGAGGCCATTCGCTCCGTCAATCAGCGATTGCCCTTGTGACGAAGTGAGCGCGCCGCTGCTGATGAAAGCGTTGACCTGATTGATGAAGGAGTTGAGTTGGTTGCAGGCCGCGGCCGTCTGACCACTATCAAGCTTCACGATTGTCTGGTTGATCTTGTCAATCAACCCGGCGCCCTGGTTTTGCGTGAGCGTGCCGGCGGTGACCAGCGCCTGGATTTGCGCGATGATCGCAGAGAGGTCTTGCTGTGGCGAGCATCCGACCTGAACGCACGATTGAGCCTGTAGCGTCAGACTGTGACCGCCTCCGGCAGCAATCGCCGTTACGCCGGTGATGCAACTGGGAGGCGTCGACTCGCAAGAACTATTAAATCCCCAGCCGACGACCGTGCCGTCAGACTTTAGCGCCAGGTTGTGAAAGATACTGGCGGAAATCGCCACCACGTTGCTGAGGCCGGCCGGGACATTCAAAACGCCGGCGCCAAAGGTATCACCGCCCCAAGCTACGACCGTACCATCAGACTTCAGCGCCAGGCTATGAGCGAAACCCGCGGCAATGGCCACCACACCGCTGAGGCCAGCGGGAGGCTCGTTGCCTGTGCCCCAACTGACGACCGTGCCATCGGACTTCAGCGCCAGGCTGTGAACGCCCCCGGCAGCAATCGCCGTTACACCGGTGAGGCCAGCGGGAGGCGTCTCTGCGCCAGAGCCAAGCAAGTCAGTGCCCCAGCCGACGACCGTGCCGTCAGACTTCAGCGCCAGGCTGTCAGTGCCCCCGGCAGCAATCGCCACCACACCGCTAAGGCCCGCGGGGATGTTCACCTGGCCAAAGGAATTATTGCCCCAGCCGACGACCGTGCCATCAGACTTCAGCGCTAGACTATGAACAGGAACGAGAGAGCCAAAAAAGGGGACCCCTGGCCCAGCAGAAATCGCCGTTACACCGGTGAGACCGGCGGGAGGCGTCTCTGCACCAGTGCCAGACAAGTCAGTGCCCCAGCCGACGACCGTGCCGTCAGACTTAAGCGCCAGGTTGTGAGCGAACCCGGCGGAAATCGCCGTCGCATCGTTGGGAATATTCAACTGGCCGAAGTCATTATTTCCCCAACCAGCCACCGGACTCGGCAGCGGCGGGGCAGCCGGGGGAACCGCAGGAGCGGAAGCGCCGGAGGTGAAAGGTGAAATGCCGAACAATACCAGCGCTAATAGCAACGCTGGCACTACGAATCTGCGCGTGTTCTTTCTGTAGTTCATTTTTTCTCCTTTAGAAGATGGCCCAGTAAAGGGACGAAGGGTTAACAGCGTTCGAGCAGCTCGCGGATCGCGAGGAGGTTTTCTTTCAACACGTATCCGCAGGCTCCCGCTTGTCGGGCCGCTTCCCGAGTCTGATCGTCGTCGTACTTGCTCACGATCACGACTCGCGCGCGTGGATAGGAATGCAGGATTTCTCTCGTCGCTGTGATTCCGTCTACCTGGTCCATTTCGATATCCATCAAGACCCAGTCAGGCAGACAGCGGTGATATGCATCGAGAGCTTCGGCGCCGTCGCCGCATTCCTCAATTTCACTCACCATGTCGCTGACCACTCGTCCGATCAGGCGGCGCATGGCCGCGTGATCGTCCACAATTAGCAACTTCATTCTTGTCGCTACCGTCTTTCGTTCTGGGCTTGTGAGAGGCTGGGATTATGCGCGGAACGGGCAGGCGGGACATGGGAGCTACTACCTATTTTGATATAGGTAGTACTACCTATTTTTGGAGAGGAGTTTAGCCGCAGATTTTCGCAAATGAACGCAGATTCTTTCATCCGCGTTCATTTGCGAAAATCTGCGGCTAAAACTCTAAGAAGGCGCTCAATGCTAACAGGCTAAATCAAGCCGCAAGCTTGTTGCCCGCTAACAGCTCAACTTCAAGCACTGCAATCTGAGCATCAACCATTCCACAGAGATTGAACTCACTACAGCGAGTGAAGGCAAGGTGCTTGGCCGTGTTCGCAAGTGCTTGCGGGTGCCGGGAATTCTCGAGCGTCGCCATCAGAACCAGCAACGCGGCTGATTTAGTTTCAGGTTCATCACCGGCCCGACAGATCATCTCTGTCAAGGCTTCGATCTTTTCTGCTCGTGAATCAGCTTCGCTGGTCGTTGGTGTTTGCGAGAAGTCCACCGTATCGACGATCGTTTCGCCCGCATCGACGCGACGCACCAGCTCCGCAAGCCACGGATCGTTTGTTTCCAAACCGTAACGGATCACCGCCCGGCTCTGTGCATCGATGGAACTGTCCTTGATGACTGACTGAGCACGACGTCTGAGAGCGTTGCTAATGCGAAGGTTGTTTGAGTTGCTTACGTGAGGTGTTGCACTGCTATGATTAATCATGGTCTTCATCCTTTCTACAGAAGGTTGAGGGTCACAGGGTCGGCTTTGTGTACCAGCACAAGTCGGCCCGCTTCGTTTTTTGGAGGCGTGCCAGCCAGCTTACTCCCTTAATTTTCGCTTCGCCAGTTAATTGTTATTGCTCCCAGGCCGGCTGACGAAGCCCGGCCTGGGAGCGCTTCTGATTGTTGTTACCCCTTGGCTCGCTTAATTGCTGACGTGATTCATGCGGTTAACGAAGGCGACGCATTGACCCTGATTCTTGAAGGTTGGGTTGGTGAAAGTCCCCCAACCACCTTTCTTGCACTGATCGATGTTGGTTGGCCCAGCCGCCTTCACTGGAAAAGCCAGAAATGCAGGGCCGTCTCCAACCGATATGGTGGTGGTCACCGTATTAGTGGCTGTGTCTATCACTGAGACGTTGTCGTTACCAAAATTCGAAACATAGGCGAAAGTCCCGTCGGGATTGATAGCTACTCCTTGCGGACTCGTTCCAACGGGTATGGTGGCGACCACTGTGTTAGTTGCCGTGTCTATCACGGAGACGTTGTTGCTATTAGAACTCGCCACATAAGCAAAATCGCCGGTCGGAGTGATAGCTACTCCGAAGGGTGCGGCTCCTACTGATATGGTGGCGACCACCGTGTTAGTCGCGGTGCTTATGACAGAGACGAGGCCATTGGGAAGACTAGGAGTTGTCACGTAGGCAAAAGCCCCGTTTGGCGTAAAGGCTATTCCTGTCGGACTAATTATCGACACAGTGGCGGTCACCGTGTTGGTCGCGGTATCGATGACTGTGACCGCGTTGTTAAACTGCGCTGTCGTAGGCAAGGGCCCCATTCGGAGTGATAGCTACAAACTGCGCGCGCGTTACCGCTATGGTGGCCGTCACTGTATTGGTGGCGGTATCTATCACGCTAACCGAGTTACTGCTACTGCTAGCGACGTAGACGAATTCCCCATTCGGGGTGACCGCTAATCCGAAAGGCTGTGTTCCAACCGGTACCGTAGCAATCACCGTATTGGTTGCCGCGCTGATCACGGAGACAGTGTTATCAGCAAGATTAGACACATAGGCAAAGTCTCCATTCGGCGTGACGGCTACGGCGGCGGCGAAATTTCCCACCGGGACGGTTGCGACGACCGAATTGGTCGCCGGATCTATCACGGAAACATTGTCGCTAAGAATATTCGGCACATAAAGTCGCGTTTGAGCGAGCGCTGCGCTGGCTCCGAATACCACGAGAAACAGCGCCAGCGTTACTACTCGTATCGCGGCGCCAGGAAACTGCTTTGAAGATTTCTGAGTAAGACTCGTCATTCGTTTCATTCTCCTTTAGAACTTTGATTGTTGTTGGTTAGTCCTTACGGTCCCGTTCAATCGGCAGCTCGCGGATTGCCATGAGGTTTTCTTTCAACACATATCCGCAGGCTCCCGCTCTTCGGGCCGCCTCCCGAGTCGTCGTCGTACTTGCTCACGATCACGACCCGCGCGCGTGGATAGGAAAGGAGGATTTCTCTCGTCGCTATGATTCCGTCTATCCGATCCATTTCGATATCCATCAAGGCCCAGTCAGGAAGACAACGGTGATATGCATCGAGCGCTTCGGCGCCGTCGCCGCATTCCTCAATTTCACTCACCATGTCGCTGACCACTCGTCCGATCAGTCAGGCGCATAGCCGCGTGATCGTCCACTATTAGCAACTTCATTCTTGTCGCTACCGTCTTTCGCTCTGGGTGTGTGAGAGGCTGGGATTATGCGCGGAACAGGCAGGCGGAACATGGGTGCTACTACCTATTTTGATATAGGTAGTAGCTCCTATTTTTTAGTCACAATGAGGCACAAAAGAACACAAACAGATCAGCAAGAGTATTTGTACTCTTTGAGCTGAGTGGTGGAGTTAAAGTTCGGATTTGTGAGTGACCCGGAAAGTAGTTTGAACGATGCGATGCGGCTTCGCCGCCGGATGTGAGGCGCGGCTTCGCCGCGCCGTCGACTTTAGAATTTGATGAGGGGGCCACAGGCCGAACCAGGGGCGTAGCCCGACGACCCCAGGAGAACTTGACGACGCGCGGCAGAGCCGCGCCTCACATCCGGCGGCGTAGCCGCTGCAACAGCGCGTAAACCACTATTCTGGCAAAAGCCCGTTGAAGTTAAGACTTGGGTTCTCGACTATGCTGACGTCAATGAGAGCTACTACCTATTTTGATATGGGTAGTAGCTCCTGATAGTTCAATATCGTCTCGGCCTCACAAGCACACTATCTGCTCCGAAAGCGAGAGGCCTGGTTCTTCCCGGAGTTGAACCGCGACGCAAGTTCCTCTTAGTTCGAGTTCGGCCTGGAGATCGTTCCTGAATACGTCCCTGTGGAGGTACCGGCGCACAGATCGGTCAGCGTGTCGATTGTCCCGCTCCCCGTGGCGTTGGCAAACGCTCCGGTGCCGCCGGTCACGGTGTAAACACCCGTGGAAGTGAACAGACACTTGTCCTTCGAACTCTCAAACTGCCCACCGATGGAAAGGAACACACTGTCCGTTCCGTTGGCCCCGACAAAGACCGAGGTGGTGGCAAAGTTTCCTTGATGATTCTGGATGCGGGTCCCCTGCCCCGTGAAGTCCCCCAGATGCGTCGCCTTGCCCGAAACACTGAAGTCCAACTGGGTCAGCCCGCCAGGCAGCTTCGTCAGGGCCGTGAGCACTGCCGTGCCGGTGGCGGTGAACGACACCTGATCGTCAGGAGTAGTGACAGTGTTAGATCCGAGCGTGGCGCTGGCTCCGAAGACAACGAGAAACAGCACTAGCGTTACTACGCGAATCGCTTCAGCAGAAACCAGCGTTGAGAATTTTTGAGTAAGTAATGTCATAGTAATTTCCTTTCTGTCGTGTCAAAGTTTAAGGCGTGTACGTTACCCGCACTGCCACCCAGTCGAGCGAGAAGTCGCGCGCGGTGGTTCGGGCTCTGCCCTAACATTTTGGCCCAAAGGCCGAACCAGGGGCGTAGCCCGACGACCCCAGGAGAACTTGACGGCGCGGCAGAGCCGCGCCTCACATCCGGCGGCGAAGCCGCTGCAACAGCGCGTAAACCACTATTCTGGCAAAGCCTATGTCAGTCCTGCGGCGGGCCTCGCCTTACCGGAACCGGCCGGGTTAACAGGTCTACGTAAAATGCATAGAACCGATCGTTATCCAGGCGGAAGATCACCTTGGATTTCTGTAGCAGGTCGATTGTAGGAAAGGGATCGGAAGTGTATACGATCGACCTGCCGTAATTCTGATCAAAAGTGGTATTCACATCGACCCACAAATCTCTAACGTCCGTCGCCAGCGAAGGATCAACGAGGAATGCGATCGCGGTAGTGTCGAAGATGAATGGGATAAAGGGCGGTGGACCAGGACCGAAGAAGGGAGCAAAAGTCTCCTGGTACAACTGGGTAATTATGGTTTGTGGCTGATGCTCGGTAATCTGAAGAAAAATGTCCTTCGTGAGCGGGAGAGTGTTCGTGCAGTCCAAGGGAATGATGACATGAGGAATGTCGGCACGCAGGACAATCTTCGTTGCTTCAGGATCAAACCACCAGTTGAATTCCGCGTTGTCGAGATAGGAATTGCCGGCCACGAACATCTGCCCGGCCATGGTTATGATCTGCTTGATCAGGGGAACGATGGTCGGGTCTTTGCGGATCGCGAGCGCCAGGTTAGTCGGCGGTGCAATCTCGAGAATCGTTACTTCATGGGGATAGCGATGGATAGTTTCAATGATGAAGTCTACCGCATCCTCATTCGCCGGTTTTGTGTGTTGCGCAAACCCGTCGGACGGTGGAACCAGGTCATTGGGACCCGGCTGTGGGCCCGCGTACGCGCCGACATAATCAATGGGTGGACCAAACAAGAGTTGTTCGTGCTGGTGCGACTTAAAGTCGTGCAGCAGCGGATACTGCGCGCCGACGTAGACCTTGACGCTCTGTTCAAGGCCCAGGCGTTCTACAGCTTTGAGGCACTCAGCGACTTCCTGATCTCGCCACGCATTTCCTGAGGCAATGGTGAACCCGAGCAAGTTGATGACGCCCTGAGAATGGAGCTGCGCTGCCATCACCGCTGCCTGCCCGTCGTCAAATATCGTGTTGAAATCAGTATCGATGATTACCTTCGGAGCCTTGGCTCGTTGCGCGCTCACCAGGGAAGCCGACAGCAATATCGCAAAGGCAACTGCCAGCAGAGTATTTACGCGTGGAAACATGGTAGTTCTCCTTTTAGTCTTTCAAACAGCATCATGCGAGGCATAAGTGAGTGGTTGAACATCCAAAGAGTATTTCTCGCGCAAGGTGCAAAGACGCAAAGAAAACCCCCTGGAAACGCGGCAGCGCTTTGCGTCTTTGCGCGAGAAAATATCCTCGGCATAACCACTTTTAGTTCGAGTTCGGCCTGGAGATCGTTCCCGTATACGTCCCACTGCTGGTATCGGCGCACACGTCGGACTGCGCTTCAAATATCCCGCTCCCCGTGGCGTTGGCGAACACCCCGGTGCCGCCGGTCACGATGTAAGTACCCGTGGAAGTGCGCACACACTTGTCCTTCGAAGTCTCAAACTGCCCAGTGACGGAAAGGAACACACTGTCCACCCCGTTAGCGCCGACCATGACCGTAGTGGTGGCAAAGTTCCCGTGATTATCCTGGATGCGCGTCACCGATCCGGTGATATCCCCCAGATGCGTCGCGTTGCCCAAACCGTCGAAGTTAAACTGGGTCAGCCCGCCAGGCAGCTTCGTCACGCCCGTGAGCACTCCCGTGCCAGTAGCGGTGAACGGCACCTGATCGTCATTAGTCTGAGCGAGCGCCGTGCTCGCTCCGAAGATAACGAGAAACAGCGCGAGAGTTGAGAATTTTTGAGTAAGTAATGTCATCGTAGTTTCCTTTCTGTGGTGTCAAAGTTTAAGGCGTGTACGTTACCCGCACTGCGACCCAGTCGAGCGAAAAGTCACGCGAGGTACTGCTCGACACGTCGATGACGCGTACTCGAAAGTTCGCATCGCTTAGTGTCGAGAGCGTCCATATCAATCCCCAGTTGTCGGTTGGTCCACCCAGTATGTACGTCGCATTGCTAGTCGTCAGCGTCGCTGTGGACTTGGTCGTGGTCCACGACACACCGCCGTCCCACGACAATTGCACGCACATCTTTGGCGCACTACTGGTGCTATCGGCTTTGGCGTCCAGGCGGACTTCGATCCCTTGGATCGTTGCTGTGCCCGGAATGTTGAAGCCGAAGTTGTAGAAGCGGTGTTTGTCTTTCTGCGCGTGGGTGCAGGAGGTGTTAGTGCCCGAGCCGGAGTTGTTATCGACGGCAAACAGGCTGTCATTTGTCAGCGCGCTGGATGCGTTAACTTCGTAACCGTTGTTGTCGCCCGACGAGCTCGTTTCAGCAGCATGAGCGGTCGGACTCTTCATACCGGTGTTGGTGGCCGGCGCGCCACTGCAATACTGCCCTTCCTTACCAATAACTTTGTAAGGGCAGTCGGCCTTATCGAGCAGGTAGAGAATCGCGGCGCGATTGCGCACGGTCTGGGCCGGGATGATTTCGTCTCCCGGATAGAAGCCTCCCTGCCCCGAAGTGACCGGGTACATCTCGAAGGCAAAGTTAATGATGCCGTGAATTCCGTAGAGCCAGTCGAGGCTCGTCCCATCGGTGATGTAGAGGTCGCTGGCTTGCTGGGGCGTGTAGCCGTTGGTCGCCGCCATTGCCTGGCCCATAGTTGCCATCACGTCGCGATCGTCCTGGGTCATGTCGGCCGGGACGTCGGTAAAGGTGTATCCTGCCGGCCAGAGGACGAGCTCGCCATAGGCGTGAAAATCCAGCGCGGTCGTGATCTGTTGCTTGCCGTTGATGACACGGCTGTCTACAAAATCTCGGACCACGTCGTCTTCAGTCGACGAGAACGGCCCCGCGCCGTGGTAGGTTTCGCTGCTGATCGTTCCACTGCTGCCGCCGCAGCATGCCCACTTGTAGCCCCAGTTCCGATTGAGATCCGTGCCGATGGAAGATGAGCCGGGGTTAGGTTGGCGATTCTTGCGCCACGATCGGTATATGCCTGTGGCGATGTCATACTCGCCGCCATCCGGATTCATATCGAAGACGATCCAGATCTCGCGCGTGTTGACCAGATCGGTGATCTGCTGATCGATGCCATACTCATCGGTCAACATGTGCAACGTGTAGAGCGCCATCTCAACAGTCAGGTGCTCGCGCGCGTGTTGATGATGAGTGAACAACACTTCGGGCTCAGCCTCGTCCACGCTGACGTTGTCCGAGATCTTGCCGGCCCAGATTGTGCGGCCTTCGTAAGAAGTGCCAATGTTGACGAGCGAGAAAATGTCCGGGTGGTTGCTGGCTGCCAGTTGAATGTCGGCAACCGTTTCCGCATAGTCGTGATAGCCCTGATCCGCAGCGGGAAACGCTGTTATCGACACGTCTGGTCCAACGGGCTCTTCAAGAAGCAGACCGAGGGCCTCGATTGCTCTCTTCTCTTTCGGGATAGCTTCCACAAGCACATAGTCCTTGCCGACTTCGATGATCAGTGCGCCGGTAGCAGCAATGGCCGACCGCGTTTCCGCGTCGAAGACGTTGTGGATGACGTAAACCGGCGTCCGCTCGTCACGTTGTTTGAGGGCGGGGACTTTTGGGGACAAGCTCAATACAAGCAAGACCACCAGCGCGATTCCCACCACAGCGCGATGAAATTGTTTTTGTCGGATCATGTGAGTTTCCTTTCGCACGCAGAGAGACGTGAACAGGATCAGTCTAAGAAACCGTTAACAAGGCTCATAATTAGTTCCGAGAACCTCGCGAATTGCGATTGTTTGGACGCCCTCCGAAGCTGGAGTTAACCGAAGGATTATCCGCCAGCGTACGTGGCTCGTCATGGGTGCTACTACCTATTTTGATATAGGTAGTAGCTCCTATTTTTGGTCACCAAGAGGCGCAACAACACAAAACAGATCAGCAAAGACATTTGTGCTCGCAGGCCGGCTTGAGAAGCCAGCCTGCGAGTTCTCTGATTGTTTGTTGTTATGGACAGCCGCTGTCGGCCTTGATGGCATTCGCTGCATCAATCAGAGCTTGCCCCTGAGCCTGAGTGAGCGAGTGGTTGTTGATGAACGCGTTGACCTGATTGATGAAGGAGTTTAACTGGCTACAAGCCGCGCCCGCCTGACCTTCATCGAGCTTGACGCTTACCTGGTTGAGCTTGTCAATCAACCCGGCGCCCTGGTTTTGCGTGAGCGTGCCGGCGTTGATCAGATTCTGCACCTGCGCACTGAGCAATTTAATCGGGCAGACCGTGAATAGCAGGTTAGCCGGAGCCCAACGAAGTGCGGCAAGCGTACCGTTCAGGTTTGGAAAGGCAAAACTACTCGTCGTAAACACATTCGGCGGAGAGCCGAGGGAGAATCCCTGGTTAATGGCAAACTCAATGGGAAAGTTACCATTATCCGTCCACTTATCCCCGCCACTCGTCACTTGCGCTCCGACGATGTAGGTCGCACCCGCCGTCAGCGTCACCGGTGTGGGCAGAGTTTCGTAACGCCAGTTCCCTATCAGCACACTGCCGGTACCTGACTGTACTGTGACAGAAGCGAGAAGAATGCCCGAACTATTCCAAAGACCTACCTGGTGTGAAGATGCCAGACCGTTTACCAATTGATCTTCAAACCCAAGCTTATCTACTAACGCATTCGCGCCGACAGTGAACTTACTTCCAACGGTACCAGTAAAGTTGTTGCGTGTTCCCTGAGGGCCGGTTATGACGCTATACAAGGCATCGGTGGAGCAATTGTCGGGCGTGCTGATCTTCGCCACGAAGGCATCGGTGCCGCCGTTATAGGTGAGGTCAGGCCCGCCCGTCACCGGGAAGTCTGCTTCGGTGGAGGTGGTATTGCCGGTGACGTAAGCATTGCCCGAACTGTCTACCGTGATGCCAAGGCCCTGATCAGAAGCGCTGCCGCCAATGTAGCTGCCATAGACCAGCGCCGAGCCGCCCCCATTCACCTTCACGACGAAGGCGTCGGTGCCGCCGTTATATGTGAGGTCAGGCCCGCCCGTCACGGGGAAGCTCGCTTCGGTGGATTGTGTAAAGCCCGTGAGGTAGGCTTTGCCCGCGCTGTCCACGGCGATGTCAAAGGCCAGATCCTGGCCGCTGCCGCCGACGTAGCCGCAATAGTTGAGCGCCGTACCGCTCGCACTCACCTTCGCTACAAAACCATCGGAGCCGCCGTTGAAGGTCAGATCCGGCCCGGCAATTACCGGGAAGCTCGCCTCGGTGGTGTTAGTCTCGCCGGCGACATAGGCATTGCCAGCGCTGTCGACCGCGATGCCATTGGCCGTGTCAAAATTGTCGCCGCCGATGTAGCCGCAATAGACCAGCGCCGTACCGTTCGCATTCACCTTCGCCACGTAGGCATCGAAGATGCCGGCGTCGTTATATGTGAGGTCAGGCCCAACCGTCACCGGGAAGCTCGCCTCAGTGGAGTCGGTATCGCCGGTGACGTAAGCATTCCCGGCGCTGTCCACGGCGACGTCAAAGCCCTCGTCAAGGCCGGTGCCTCCGATGTAGCCGCAGTAGAGCAGTGCCGTGCCGCTGACGTTCACCTTCGCCACGTAGGCATCGCGGGAGCCGCCGTTATAAGTGAGGTCAGGTCCGACCGTCACGGGGAAGTCCGCTTCGGTGGATCTCGTAATGCCGGCGACGTAGGCATTGCCCGTGCTGTCCACCGCGATGCCAAAGGCCTCGTCAGTGCTGCTGCCGCCGACGTAGCCACAATAGTCGAGCGCCGTGCCGCTGGCATTCACCTTCGCCACAAAGACATCCACGCCGCCGTTAGAGGTGAGGTCAGGCCCGACCGTCACCGGAAAGTCTGCCTCGGTAGAACCGGTCTCGCCGGTGACGTAGGCATTGCCCACGCTGTCCACATCGATGCTATAGCCCTCGTCAAAATCGCTGCCGCCGATGTAGCCGCAATAGATCAGCGCCGTCCCGCTGGCATTCACCTTCGCCACGAAGGCATCGTCGAAGCCGCCGTTATAAGTGAGGTCAGGCCCGACCGTCTCCGGGAAGGTCGCCTCGGTGGATCTCGTAATGCCGGTGACATAGGCGTTGCCTGCGGCGTCCACCGCGATGTCCGAACCACGGTCACTATCGCTGCCGCCGATGTAACCGCAGTAAACCAACATCGCCGGGTCTATCACCAGCTCACGGCTGCGATCATATTTCCCAACCTCGAAGCCATAGGCGACTGCGGAGTGAGCAAATCCATTCTCTATCCTCGATCCTCTATCTTCGAGCCGGTAGGCGGTTGTTACCTCGACCTGCTTTCCGTTCGTCTCCTGAAAAGACACTGGGTGCTCGTCGGTGAATCCACCCGCCGGCGTACTCACTTCCAGCTCGCCCGCCGCGTTCAGCTTGCCCCCACTCGCCCCACGCCAAGCCAGCTTAATGCGGTTGGGATCGGCTCCGGGCTTGACCACAAACGAGTACTTCATCCGGTTGACCGTGCCCGCGTAAACCAGATCAATCCCAGGCCACAGCTCGCGGTAAACAATCTGCGAATAACTCTTTAATCCGGCCTGCCACTGCGACCGCTTGCCTTTGAAGTAGCTGAAGGTAGCCCCGGTCTGCTCCTTCCCTTCGGGACGCACGTTTGCTCTCGCCCCGACGAAATCGAGTTTGAGCGCCCAAGGTTCTGATTGCTGCTTATCGGACTTGGAAATTTCCGAATGCGCTTCCGGTTTCGGGTTCAAAACGAAGGTCAGCCCATGGTTAGTGAAATAGATCGTCTTGTCGTTGCCTTGCACGTAGTAGCCGACACGTTTGTCGAGTTGGCCGCGATTCTCGACAAAATAGAGTGGAAGTTTGCCGAACGATTCGGTGGCGCGAGCGCGCGTCTGTTCATCAGTTACCGGCGAGCCGGGGACCGAACTCGGCGGCGGCGCGGCAATCGCTGGAGCAGAAACGCCGGGGGTGAAAGGTAAATTGCCGAACAATACCAGCGCCAGCAATAGCACCAGCACTGTGAATCTGCGCGTGTTGTTTCTGTAGATCATTTTTTCTCCTTTTAGAGATAGCCCAGTGAAAGGGTCGCGAGAGGCGGGGATTATGCGCGGAACAGACAGGCGGGACATGGGAGGTACTACCTATTTTGATATAGGTAGTACTACCTATTTTTGGGCCACAGATGAACGCAGATGAAGGACGGATTATCCGTTAATCATCTGTGTTCATCCGTGAGCTCGGATTTGTGTGTGAGGGCGAAGGAAAGCAGCGCGTTTTTGCCGGTCAGATCGAGTTTCGCGCAGATGTTGGAGCGGTGATGCTCGACCGTGCGAATGCTGATGAACATCTTTGCGGCGATCTCTTTGCTGGACATCGATTCGGAGACCAGAAATAGAACGTGGCGTTCTGCCGCAGTGAGAACGTTGAGGGCAGCCGTCTCGGCGAAGGGTGTGTCTGGCTGACTGCGTCTTTTCAGCAGGTGGCCCGAGAGTGTTGGACTGATGAAGTTCTTGCCCGCTGCCACGGCTTTAATGCAGGCAGTGAGCTCGTTCGCGGCGCCGTCTTTTACTATGAAGCCTTTCACGCCGGCGTCGAGAGCGGCGTTGAGCAGTTCCTCTTCATTGTGCATCGTCAGAAAGATCGTCTGGACTGGTAAACTTTCCTCCTGCACCTGACGCGCAACCGCCAACCCATCGGGCGGCGGCATATCGATATCGAGCACAGCGACATCAGGTTGAAACTCACGGATGCAGGCGAGCGCCGACTCCCCGTCTTCTGCTTCTCCTACGACTTTGAGCAGTTCGTCTGCCTCGATCATTGAGCGAAGCCCGTTACGAAAGATGGGATGATCGTCGGCGATCAGAACGTTAATCTGTTTCTTCATGCGCCGTGAGCTGTTTCAAAGTGTGATATGGATCGTCACGCCTTTTCCCGGGGCAGAGTCCATCGCGTATCTGCCGCCCAGCATTCGCACGCGTTCCGCCATACCGATCAACCCCATGCCGCTGCTCAGCGAAGTTGTTTCGGGGTTGAATCCCTTTCCGTTATCTCTACAGATTATCTGCGCCCCGCTCGTCGTTCGTTTGATCGACAACCAAGCCGTTGTTGCGGCGCTGTGCTTGAGGATGTTGTTGAGGCATTCTTGCAGCACGCGGTACAGATTGATTTCAAACTCCCTGGATAGCAGCCCGTCGATATTATCTGTTTCGGTGATGAATTCGATATCCGTAGAACTACGGATCTGGCGCACCATCTGCTCGATCGTGCTCGTCAATCCAAGTCTTTCGAGTTGATGAGGCCGCAGGTTCCGGGATATTTCGCGGACTTCCTCGATAGCCAGCGAAGTATTCTCAGAAATCTCGGTCAGATGTTCGCGGGCTGGATTGTCTGCGGCGAGTGAGTTCAAACCGATGAGGGCCCAATTCTTCACGATCATCAGGTTTTGAGCCAAACTATCGTGCAATTCACCCGCCAGACGTTTGCGCTCGGCCTCCTGCGATTCGATGAGTCTCCTGGAAAAACCTTCGCGCTCCAGTTGTTTCCGTTTTAACTGAACCAGCCTGCTCCTGATGACAAACGCCGCAATGCTTATTACTGCGATCGAGCAGACCAACCAGAACCACGAACGCCGCCAGAAGGGGGCGCGGACTATCACATTGACCCTGGCGCCAGTTATGTTCCAGAAGCCATCGCTATTGGCCGCTATCACGTGGAATGTGTAGCTGCCGGGCGGAAGATAGGGGAAATACGCCACACGTCGCGTGCCCGCATCAATCCAGTCAACATCCAGTCCTTCGAGTTTGTATTTGAACTTAGTTTGGTCAGCCTTGATGTAGCTGAGGCCGGTGTAACTGATCTCCAAACCACGCTGACCTGGCTGAATAGTAATCCCGTTCTGAAAATCAATTGGATTGCGTTCGAGAGTGATCGACTCAATCAACACCGGCGGAGCCTGCGGATTGATGTATACCGCTTCTGGATCAACTACTACTACGCCGTCCTGTGTCGGAAACCAGAATTTCCCATCGCGAGTGACGATACCAGCAGGTTCCCGCCCGCCGTTGCACTCGATGTTGAGCATGCCGTCGCGTTTTCCGTATGCGGCGCTGTTGATCCGCGAGATTTTGCCGTCAGCGAAGTCGTTCAACTCCTGCCGGCTGACACGATAGATACCCTTGTTGCAACTAATCCAGAACTGCCCATGACGATCTTCGCTGATATGAAAAACGCCCTTGTCGAATAACCCCTGGTCCACACCGTAACTGACGAAGCTCCCATCGCGAAATCTACTGAGGCCATCGTCGTATGTTCCAATCCAAAATGTCCCGTCGGCATCTTCGTAGATGCACCGCATGTGACTGGGCGCCACATTTTTAGGCATCGGATAGGAAATAAACTTCCCGTCTTCGAAGCGTGTGAGACTTCCTGAAGTCCCAATCCAGAGTGTGCCCCGGCGGTCTTCGTGAAGCACTCTCACATCATCCGAGGGCAGGCCTTCTTTCGTTGTGTAGTGAGCGACTACTCGCCCTTCCCTGAATCTGAACAGGCCGCGTTCTGAGCCAGCCCAGACGTCGCCGTTTCGGTCCGTCAGAATCGTGCAGACAGTTCTCTTGCCTACCAGACTCGAAAGGTTTTCGAGCTTGCCGTTCTCGTAGCGGAATAATCCGTCGACGATTCCGACCCATAAGCCTCCCGTGCTGTCTTCGCCCAGTGCTTGTACGTTGTTAGCGGGCACAGGCAACGGAGTGTTATGGAATATTCCCTTTCTGAACCGGCTCAGGCCGAGTGTTGAACCGATCCAGATGTCGCCGTTGCGAGATTGCAGGATGGGATAGACTTCGCGGTGAAGGAGCCCACTCGCCGTTGAGTACCCAGTAATGAATTGTTTTGTCAGCCGGTACAGTCCGCCTGATGTGCCGATCCAGACTGTTCCTTCGCGATCTTTAAAGAGGCAGGTAATATTCAGACCGGCTAACTCGCGGTCGTTTCCGTAGACGGTAAATCTTCCATCTTTGAAGCGGCCGACGGCCCCTTCCGCGGCAAACCACACGCCACCCTGATCGTCTTCACAATAGGGACGCAAGGCTCCACGCGGCACGCCCTCCTTTTGCGAGTAGCGCGTTACCTGGCCGTCTCGTAGCTTGTATACCATCGACTTCTCGCTCAACCACAGATTGCGCTCGGTATCTTCGTAGAGGTGTGAGTAATAAGTATCTTTCAGCTTGATCCGGTATCGAGTCATGCGCCCGTCGTTGATCTGCCTGGCTTCGTTTGCTTCGATGGTCCATTGTGATCCGGAAGGCGCAAGATAGTTGTTCTTCCGAAGCGGGTCCAGGTACTCGGGTGGAGCGCTGATAAATTTACCCTCGCGCATATAAAACTGGCCGTTGCCAATGCCGATGAGCAACTCACCTTTCAGGTCCTGCGAAAAAAATAGAACTGGACCTTCAGGAACTCCGTCTGCAACCGTCGCGGATGTGAATACACCGTCACGATACCGCGTCAATCCGCCGTCGGTCGTTCCTGCCAACAGCGTCCCGTCCTTGTCTTCGTAAAGAGCAGTGAAGCGGTTGCTACTGAGTCCTTTGGTGTTACTTTTGTCGAAGACCTTGAACTGCACTCCATCAAAGCGGACCAGTCCGTCGAATGTTGACATCCATAAGTAGCCGTCACGGGTTTGTATGATTGAGAAGATCGAGTTTTGGGGAAGTCCGTTGTCGGTGGTCCAACTGTCAAAGCGGTATTGTGCGATAGCGCTGGTAAACCAAAACAGACTCAACAACGATAGCCGCGCGATGGCGAGGACGTAGACTTTTGACGGTTGAGGAGCCATGAGGGCAAATCGGGGGCTTGCAGGGGAAAGACTTCTCGCGCAAAGGCGCAAAGAAGAGCTTTAGAAACGCGGTAGCGCTTTGCGTCTTTGCGCGAGTCCTTCTCTGGATGCAGCGAGGCCCGGTAGTCTTCCCGGAGTTGAACTGCTACGCAAGTTCCTCTTAGTTTAAGTTCGGCTTGGAGATTGTCCCTGTATACGTCCCTGTGGCGGTACCGGCACACAGGTCGAACTGCGTGACGATTGTCCCGCTTCCCGTGGCGTTGGCGAATGCGCCGGCGCCGCCGGTCACGGTGTAAGTACCCGTGGAAGTGACCAAACACTTGTCCTTCGAGTTCTCAAAGCGTCCACTGACAGAAAAGAACACACTGTCCTTCCCGTTGGCCCCGACGATGACCGCGGTGCTGCCAAAGGTTCCCTGATTATCCTGGGTACGTGTCAACG
>Ga0207670_10000513_pt1 | contig 21348 bp, 12 predicted proteins | sample KBSS23HmetaG_FD_184339 | JGI IMG/M metagenome (GOLD analysis project Ga0207670, IMG submission 184339) | Switchgrass rhizosphere microbial communities from Kellogg Biological Station, Michigan, USA - KBS S2-3H metaG (SPAdes) (version 2) | ecosystem: Host-associated > Plants > Roots >... | reverse complement strand
CAGGGCGCATCATCATTACCTGTGCATTGCCCGCACTCGAGCGCGAGTCAGCCCAGGCCTGATTGCCATTTAAGGCATTTATGATCGTAAGCTCGATACCCGCTATCAAACTCAGCGTGTTAGAGGTCTTGAACTTATCGGGCAATAACAAATCCATACGCTTCTCGCCAGACTGCTCCTGCTCGTCGTTAACTTGTCGGAAGGATCCCGAGGCAGTAAAGTTCTGAATTTCTTTCAACTTCGCCTCACCACCCAGTGCCTCACGTGCCTGGCGAAGCACTTCCTCAGCACGATTCGCTGGACTCGCATGTTGGGCCTGCAGGGTGCGCGGCTCCGAGGTAGGTTGCGTCTGTGGTTTTGTGGGGGCACTCGGCGCTTCCGCATGCTTCTCCCTAACTGCCGGTGTTGTTGTAGCTTGTTCTGGGGATCCCGTGGAACTGACGTTAATAGACTTCGTCGACCCACACCCGCCAAGTGAAACGAGGCTCATAGCAATTGCGGTGATCATTATCGATAGAAATTGCCGGCGCATGTTTGTCTCCTTATCCTTGTGCGTTTACATCAAAGAACTGATGTTCATTTTGTTTACTAAGAGCGTCGGGCTGCCGATGGCCGCGTCAAGGTCGAGATCCTTACCAACGGCTACGACGCCTTCAAGCATTTCGCGTAGCGGCGCCGCAATCGCGGCCGCACGCACGGGGTAAGCCACTTTCCCGTCTTCGATCCAGAACCCGGTGGCGGCTTGAGTGAAATTGGTTGATAGAGGCATCGACGGCGAGAGAAATCTGATTACGAGAAAACCTCGTTTAAGATCCGCAACCATGTCATCCGGATCCGCGTCACCCGGTTCGATATACGCATTCGAGTACCGCACGCCGAATCGCGCATCACCAGTTGCAACTGCATTACCCGTGGAACCGCGTTGTAGAGATCGTCCGTAGTAACTATTTAACAGGTAATCTTTAAACACGCCCTTCTCAATAACTAGTTTGCGCGCGGGCTTTACTCCTTCATGATCAAACGGAGCTGAGCCAATACCATCTTTCTTTGTAGCGTCGTCCACGACGGTGAGGTGCGGTGAGCAAACGGTTTCATTGAGTTTGCCGAGCTTCAGAGTTTCGACAAAGAGAGTCGCCGGACCACTGCACATCTGAAGCAGCATGGCAGCAATACTCCGCGCCGATGTCGGAGCAAAGAGTACTGAAAACTCGCCAGCCGGCGCCGGACGTGTCCCGATCATTGGGGTTAGTTCCTGCATGACGCGCTCAGCAGTCTTATTCAGGTCCAACCCGTCCAGGGAACGTGTCACGGTAACTGCCGTGCCCAAATTTTTCCGATCCGCCTGGTCCATCGCGGCATTGGCAACTAACGTGGCGAGGGTATGTTGATAACTACCCGAAAACCCTGCCGACGTGCGCAGGTTCACGATTTGCGTTTGCACCTGTAAATTGGTCGTGATCAAATTCTCCGTCCGCTTATCGTGCTCCGCGATTTTCTGCTCTGCGGCAAGCGCAATTTCCTCCACTTGATTTATTGGAAGCTGGGCCAATCGTTCGTCAAATATTCCCAGCGGACCATTAGCACCAACTTCGGATGATTCCGCGGCGCCTAAGTATTTGTCCTGTGACGTATGTGGCAAGATGCCAATCACCTGATTAACCAGAGTTTCCAACATTTCTTCAGTGGCCACATTACCGTGAATCACTGCGCCGCGATGGTCACGAAAGACGCGCACAATCATTCGCGTCGTTTCATTTGCTCCACTGAACTGCACTTTTTGATTGAAGACACTGGTGGCTTTCTCCTGGTGACGGATCAACAGCGCTTCTGCTTGTTCAGCCCCTCGCTTTTGACACAGGCGAAGAGCAGCCTCTGCAAGATCTAAGTCAGCCATTGTTAGCGCCTACTGTCATCGTCTCTATCTTGATCGTCGGCGTGCCTACTGTAACCGGGACCATCTGTCCTTGTTTACCGCAATCCCAAAGGTGATCGCTCATTTCCAGATCGTCGCCGACCATAACAAGACGATTCATTATTTCGGGTCCGTTTCCCAGAAGAATTACCTTGTTCAAGGGCGCGGTTATGCGTCCCTTCTCAATCAGGAAAGCTTCAGTTGGGATGAAAGTGAAATCACCAGTCGTGATATCGACGGAGCCGCCCGCGAAAGTCCGCGCGTAAATACCGTACTTCACCGAGCGAATAATCTCCTCGCTGGGTGTTTCACCTTTCTCCAGGTAAGTGTTGGTCATGCGAGGCAACGGCGGATAGCTGAAAGATTGGCGGCGGCCGTTGCCTGTCAACGGCGCGTTCATTTTCGCCGCTGTCTCGCGACTATGCATATAGCTAGTCAATCGACCTCGCTCAATCAATGGCGTTCGTGAGGATGGCACGCCCTCGTCGTCAAAATTGATCGAGCCATTCAAGTTCTCGCGGCGACCATCATCGTAGATTGTGCATAGTGGTGAAGCCACTAACTCACCGATTCGCCCGGAGTATGCTGAATAACCCTTAACGTTGACATCAGCCTCGAGTCCATGTCCCACAGCCTCATGCATCAAGACGCCACTGTACGCAGGCCCAAGCACCACTGGCAGTTGACCTGAAGGGGCCGCAACACCTTCTAATTGACTACGAGTGATCTCCGCTGCTCGCTGGCCCAGTTGCTCTGGCGTGTGCCGCTGAAAATATTCCAGACCATAGTGACCACCACCGTTGAAGTAACCAAACCCTGTTTTCCCCGTATTTGGATCAACGGCCGCCACTGTGATGAAAAATCTGAGCAACGGTTGAGTATCGTGAGCGAAGACGCCGTCAGATGTTGCCACTGTCAGAAAACGGAGTGTGTCGCGGTAGTTGGCAATTGCAATACTGGCATGCTCGTAAGCCTTGCGAGCAGACTCGACAACGCGATTAAGAAGCTGCTGCTTCTCGGTAATTGCCTCAAATAATGCCGGCGAGGTAGACGAGTAAAGATTCGGCGTCTGCAATGGCTTCAAAGAAGTTGGCGGCAGGCGCACATCGCTTCGAGCCGCGGCGCCCGCCTCTCTCGCAGCCTGTGTGAGGCCCTTCCATGAGAGGTCAGTGACGGCACGAAAAGATGTGCCGTCTCGAGTACTGACGCGAATGGCGGCGCCGCTGATCGACTCGAGTCCTGAGTTTTGAAATTGCTCACCGTTAAAACCCAGGTAACTGCTCAACGAGGTTTCCAAAAAGATGTCGGCGTATTCGCCTCCGCCCTCCAAAGCAATGTCGAGTAACTTTCGCAATTGCTCCTGGTCCAGGCCCATCCCGGTAAACGCCTGTAGCGAGGCCGCGTTGCGATCGATCTGGTTGCTGAAACCCAGGCGGTAGAGTTCCCATAGCGCAAGCCCGGTCCCGGCGGCGAGACCCACCTGAAGGAAGTTTCTGCGGCTGAACTTACAGTCCCGCATCGGCATATTTTCCCGTGGCTATTAATGACGTGGGCCACGACATCGACACTGCTGGCTCACAATATGTGAAGCCTCGTAAATCTTGATTCCCTCAGGAATTTTCATCGGCCGGTTGACATAGAGAAACGCGTCGTCATAAGTGTGCATGCCCTTTAGCTTTCCGGCCCTGAAGAGCTCACTACCGCTAATCTGATCTTTCAGGTCATAACCATAGTGGGCTAATGCAACCAGATCCGGAGCGAGACTGGCGCATTCTGCTCCGTACAAATCTTCCCGTTTTTCCACTCGCTCAATCACCGGTTCATCATTAGGACTGCGCAAACTTAGCAACCGCGCGATCAAATCGTCACGCACGGTCTCGTATTCGGCGCCGGGCTCGACGGAGCCGCGCGGCTCGCGGCCTTTGAGGTTTACGTAGATCCGGCCCGGGATGAGGCTGTACGCCCTGGACCGTCCGTCAATCTCCTCGAGCGATTTCGGAGAGCTGGTTTGAAACTGCAACAGCCCTTCCTGTCGCAGCCAGACGTTGAGGTTGACTTCGGCTTTGACACCGCAGAAGCCATGATCGGAAAGCATCATCAACATCGTGTTCTCGTCGAGCTCCGAAACTACCTCATCTATGATTTCATCCAGGCGACGGTAGAGCTTTAAAAAGTCCTGATGGTAAGGCGCGGCAGAGTTTTCATACTGGTCCCACATCATGTGATGCAGGCGATCCGTGGTCATGAAGTGGATCATCATCAGGTCCCAGGGCTGTTGCTTCCAGAACCTGAACATGGCTTCACGATAACGTTCGGTGACGTAATAGATGTCGTCGAGAAAGCGCGGCGGATCCGAGGCCAGCGAAGTATCGACATCCAATCGATAGTCCATCTCTTTCAACTCGTCCAGTACCTTGGGCGGAGAGACAGCCTTATCGAGTTTGGGCGAAAGAAAACACCCGACAGAAATGCCGTTCTTGAGCGCAAGCGGTGGATAATTCACCGGCATTCCGGTCATTACCACCTTTAATTCCATGTAGTCGGCATATTCTTCAAGCGTAATGGGCAAGATACTGTTTGTAGTAGGAAAGTGGGTCTTGTAAGTGCCCGGACGGCGATCAGTGAAACCTGTGATACCGTGTTCTCCCGGATTCACACTGGTACGGAAGGAAGTCCACGCTACCGATGAAACACACGGCATAGTTGACTCCATTCGCTGCAGGGTACCGCATTCAACCAGGCGAGCGAGGTTGGGCATCACACCAGTCGAAATCAGCTCCTTCAACATTGAATACGGCACGCCGTCCAATCCGAGAACCACAGCCCGGCCCTTCCGCAAATCATCTGATTCAAGATTAGCTGCGAGTTGTTCGATTAACTGGTCGTTCATCTGTGCGCTAAGACTTAATGAGTGCGAACGGCGTTTTCGCCAAGTCCGGAGCTTAACGAAAACGCCGCTGGAAAGTGGTTGCTAAATCGCTACTATTCGCCCTTTGGAATCCACAACGACAACGACGACCGAGGCCGATGGGAAGATAATGCCCCCATCGATACCGACTCCGAGCATCTGCATCTCGAGACGAGGCTCTAGTTCTTCCACCTCGAACTCCGTCGAGACCTCGTTTAGTGAAAACATACGGTTCATTTCAAGTCTCCTTTTCAGCTACGTTTTCCCTGTTGAAGCGAGAGGAAAGACAAATAATTGTCCATTCTCATCGCTGTGAAGCTGGTGGCGCATTCATTCCACCAGTATTGTCTGCCCCTTTCGCTAGCTGAGCCATGCTAGCGGTAGCCCAGGCAAGTGAGGTGTTCAGACAAAGCCTTGGCAGCTTCGGTTACGGTTACACGTAACCGAGCGCGCGTAATTTCCTGGCCGTCGTATCGGACAACTCAGTAATGTTGTGCTTGTTACTAAGCAGTCTCTCAGTATGTCGTTCCGCGATCGAGCGAAATTCTTCCAGGGCCAGGCGTCCCGTCTCTGGAAGGGGGTCAGTTAATAAGTTGCTTGATGCTTCGTTTTCGCGGAGCTGATGGAAACTCTCGGACCAATGATTCATTGCCGTAACCAACATCCACTGTGCATTGCGAACCGCGACGTAACAATGACGGGAGCGGGCCCCGTCCGGTCCCCCTATCACGACGTGGTGCCGTACGTCGAATGTGGAAGCGTTAAGCTTCGGCCGGAGACTCACGCCATCAAAAGTTGCTGTTTCGACGGCGGTGGTCACCTCACACAGATCGAGCACAGTTGGAAGTAGATCAGTGAGGCTGACAGGCGCAGCCACCCGTGAAGGCTTTAGGCCTGGGCCAATAATAGCCAGGGGAATTCGCAAGACGCTCTCCTGAAAATTCTGGTGGAAGGTCGTATTCTTGGCCCAGGCTTCGCCGTGATCCGCGGTCAGGATTATATATGTATCTTCAAACTTGCCGAGCTTCTTGAGCTTCGCGACGATGCCCTGCACGAAGCGCGCCGCCTGTTGCACTTCGCGGCGGTATGAATCGAGGATTAACTCGATCTGTTCAGTTAAGATCAGGTGCCTTAGATAGTTGAGCGTTCGTGAGGTCAAATCATAATCTGACTCGGCATCATCATAATCTTCCGGCCTGACCATACCGTACGGGTAATGCACGTTGAAAGTATGCCAGAAAGCAAAGAACGGTTTTGGGCTCTCAATGCATTTGATCAAATTGGGAGAGCGGCTTTCGCCTGCATAGTCGATGGGCAAATCCGAGAACAAAGCCCCAAGCTGCGGGATCGTAAAACAGCCTGTGGTGTAGCCGGCTCTATGAAAGAAGTCGAAGGCAGTTTGCGTCCCTTCCGGAAAGCGGTGTTGCCAGGTCCAGATCATGTGTGAAGTAGCATCGAGACCGGTCAACATGCTTGCGTGAGACGGCATGGTCCAGTTACCACCGGGGAAAGCATCGTCAAAGACGCAGCCCTGTTCCGCCAGTTCGTCCAGAAACGTATGGCGATTGTGACGTGGCGCATAGGTATGAAGGAAATCTTTCCGCAGGGAGTCAATTGAGATCCAGAGCACATTACTTCTCTTCATTGCGCACGCTCCATTCTCATGACGCTTGACCGACGCTGTTTAGAGTTGAGCTAGGCCGGGGCGGTGACGCCTTGCCGAAGCTGCTCCAGCACCACTTCACCAAATTGAGAATCAAACCTCCAAAGAGGGCTCCTAACGCCAATGCCGTCAAGGTGAACAGTCCGAGACGGATCAGGGAGGCCACAATGAGCGGGGGGTTCCCCGTTCTCAGGCCTTCGAGCTCCAACAAGACTAGTCGCGACAAAATCTTCCCGATGCTGAGAAAAAGTGTTGGCGTGCTCGAGATGAAGAAAGTGACTAGTAATAACCAGAAACTAGTCCTCAGTAATCCATATAAGAGAACCAGGATGGTGCGCATGCGGCTGAGCGGTGCAGCTTGCGAAGCCTGAATTTCCCGGCCGCGCAAACGCAAAACGATCTGGGCCCATAGCTTTTTCGAGAGACGATGCAAGTTCGGTACAGCCAGAGCGTCCGCCACAAGCCAGTAACCATCAAATCGCAGGAATGGATTGAGCGCTACAATGCTCAAAACGTCTGATGCAAGGACCGCACTCAAAACCGGAAGCGACTGGGTCTGCAAGTAAATCAGGAACAACACGGAAGCGGCTATGCTCTGGAAGTAGATGCCACCAATGTCAACTACCATGCGTTGACTGGGTTTGAGCCGCCAACTGGCATCTACATTCGCAAAGAATGCCGGGATATAGTGATAGAGTTGAAAACCAATCCCGCCGGCCGATAGGCCGAATAGAACTTGTGCCGAGGCGTGGCCAAACTCGTGTATGAGTATCACGCTGATAAGTAAGCCGAGTGACAAGAGGTACTCAGTGGGCGTGAACTCGAGTAATAGCTGTCGAACAAAATGTCTATCAACGTTACTGTATAACGACCAGCGAGTTGCTACGACCAACAACGTCGCCAGTACCACGGAGAAGGGGCTGTAAAAAATTGTCAATGGCGAAGAGATCTTGCCCACCAAGCTAGGTGATATTAGCCGCCATCGAAATGTGCCGGTCACCAATCGTTCATACCATGGCTTTTGGTTCCGTCGCCTGAACTCGCCAATGGAGAGTTTTGCTGGAGGAGCCTGCCCGGCTCGATACACCAGACCTCGCGGAAGCGCCTGTTGCTCAATAATGTGGCGCAGGATTTCCGGAGACACTTCCTGTTGCCAGAGAAGCGAAAGATTTTGTGCTGCTTCTTCCGGCGATCTCTTTTGTTGTAACTCAAGTATCACATCTGCCAGTTTCGGCGAGATCATGAAACGTTTGCCCTGGCCGAGAAGCGTCACCATAAAACGGGGCTCGGTCAAAGCTGTCTCGAATCTCTGCAATTGCAAAGGAGGCAGTTCGAACCAACGAGTTCCGATGCTTTGTAAATCAGTGGTCATTTCCTACTTACTCGTGGCTCCCAGCCGCACGCCCTTTCCTCTGCTGCAGATTGAACACCAGTAGTGGGAGCACTTGACGCAGTCGTTGCTCATAGACCGCGGCACATTCCTTTTGATCGTTAGAGATTCCATCCATTCCATTGCGACACCCGCAGATCAAAGAGTATTTGCAAGCGGCTCGCTCCTGAATCAGTGGCGTTGCTGAATCTGCCTTTATTTCCTGCGTGCCCATCGCCCCTTCGACGTAAGCCAATATTTCATCCAAACTTCCGATCACTCCGGCCCCGGACGGTGACTTGTAGCGCACGCACTTACTATGTAATTCACAGTCGAGTTTATGTGGCTCGGATGCAAAAAACGGGTGGTAATTGATCCTTTTGGGCGCCAGCACCAAATTAGTTAGAGTGTTGAGCACAAATTCATTAGCGGGACTGATAAATGGCAGGAACGTCCCATCGATCGGAATGAAATTCTCGCTCGTCTCGTGAGCCATCTGCCCTGAGATAAATTGGGTGCTGAAGAACGAGTATTTTTCTCGAACGCGCCGGACTATGGCGGGGACTGCCGCAAGCTGCTCCGGATCCATGTCATCGATATCACATTTCCAAAGCAAGTGAATCTGCTGTTTATAAAAGTTGCTGATATTATCCGCGACTGATTCAACAGCAAGAGAGAAACCTGCACGATCACTGATGAGCAAAGCCTGCCGAAAGTTTTCACTCCTGAGCCAGGGAGTTAGAGATTCAAAGCCGGAAATGGTAAGTCGCGGTACAAGCACACTGCGATAGAGCCGCGCTTGATCGAGGATGCGGGTCATTACTTGCTCATCAATCGGCGCGGACGAAATTTCCAGGTACGTATTGATAGCGCCCTGATCACCTGCGATGCTCTTCGCTAAGGAAAAGAGTTTGTCAACCATGTGGGATGAGTCATTACTGGTTACAGACAAATCAAAGGTTAGCTCGATTGATGGTTGAAGGTTCCGAGATAAGACATTGAGAATGGTTGATGCCTGCTCTAGTTCCTGTTCAGCCGGTACGTCCGTTAGATAGCCACGACGCTTCAAAGCATCAATTTCGGCATCGCTCAGACCGTTTGCAGCGGAGCTTCCAAACCGTTCGAGCTCCTCCACGAACTCTCGCGGGACGATATCGACTGCCCCACGCATGGTTTGCAATAGCAGATATAAATCTGATTGAGGAATCTGAACATGCGAGAGGTGAAATGCGCGATGTACCATACTTCTCCCTTGCTGAATACAGCACTAACAAAGGAGTGCAGTTTGGAACACCTGTCGTAAGAAGACACTGATGTCCAACTCTGCGTAATACTTTCAGTTACCGCGACATGGAGCTTTTTGAGAATCGCTTGAGAATTTTCAAACGCCGGGGGAATTCAAGAATCAACTCCATTGTGAAGAGAGTCGAATTTACGGGCGATAAAAAACAACTCCCGCTACGTACGCGGTAGAATACACCGCTTACGTTCGTTGTCAATAGGGATAACCCTGAGGCGACGCTCAAGCTTCTCGTGTTAGCATCGCGCGCGTCAAACTCGTAATCCGTGAGTATTAATTGTGGACCAAGAGTTTATAACAGTCGTCTCAGGCTTACCACGCTCCGGCACTTCCATGATGATGAAGATGTTAGTTGCCGGCGGGCTTGAGTCTCTGACTGACAACATAAGAACTCCCGACGAAGACAATCCGGAAGGGTACTTCGAATTCGAAAGGGTCAAGCAGCTTAAAGATGATCACTCATGGCTGCAAGATGCGCGCGGAAAATGCGTCAAGATAGTGTCCGCGTTTCTCAAACACCTGCCGCAGGATTTTAACTATAAGATCGTTTTCATGCGTCGCAACATTGAGGAGGTACTTGCCTCTCAGCAGCAGATGCTTTTGAGGCGGGGCGAATCAATCAATGCAATCAGCGATGAGAAAATGCGACAAGCGTTTCAACGGCACTTGAAAGATCTCGAGTTCTGGTCAGCGGCACAACCAAACATCACGCTCCTCGATATTAATTACAATGAAGTGCTCGCCAACCCGCTACCGAGTATTCAGATGATTAGAGATTTTTTGAAAGTTGAGCTTGACGCGGATCGAATGGCCGGAGTTGTTAATAAAAACCTATACCGCAATCGAGTGTGACACAACAACGAAGCACCATCGTGAGCCGCGAAATGGCACAAAAAGCACAAACACACTTCTTTGATTGATTTCTTTTTGAGCTTTTTGTGCCTTTTTGCGGCTAAATGTGAAAGCTGCGGATAGAGCAGTTGCGGCGGTGGTCAACTACGATCACGCGGCCCAGGTTGTCTGCGACTGTGAGTGTATCTTCCGTTAGTCTGGTTGACATTTGAGTAGCACTTGCGAAGAACAGTTGAGCCGTGACGTCCTGTGACTCAATGTCGATAACGCGAACTCTGATGCCGTCTTGCGCCCACACTGGAGAAACAACCCTTCCGCCAAGTATTTCAGGTATCAATGGCTCGCACGTCTCGTCGCCGACGGACAATTCAAACTTCTCTACTTCACCTCTAAACACACGCAAGCTGAGAGACGGGAGCGGTGTCACCTTCGGCGAATCCGGCTCACTGGAGTCCACAACGCAATAGAGCGATTGGTCCGCGTAATAACCGTTTGGAGAGATCCCATCGCACCGGCTCATACAAATCAGGTTATCCGGTTGCACAGGCAGGTATGCACGATCTCGCAAAGTCAATAAGGGAAGCCGGTAGATCCACTGCTCTATTTCCAACAACTCGGTAAGAAAACTGCACAAATCTTCAGAACGGGCGACCCTGAGAACCTTAGCGCCAGCCTCCGGCACTCGCCAAAGCGCCTCAAAACTTTTTGCGTGAGCGTCGATAGCGTAAAAGTCGCCTTTGGCGCCGAGAAACCAGAGGCTGCCATCGTAGTTTGGAGCAAAGGCCTCGATGTGCGCGTCGCACCAGTCTTCACCTCGCCACTCGATCAGATCGAGACGTGACAATCGCCACACTTCTCCACGGCGAGCGAGTGCGATGGCACGATTGCCGTTATCTGAAATCACCAGCCGTTCCGCAGGTTGATCGAAGTGTGTGACGGTGCGACCGTCGCGTGTTAAGAGCCTGACGCCGATCTCTCCGAGTGCGACGAGCATCCGACCGTTTGGCAGAAGCAAAGCATCATGTACCGGCATAGAGCCGCGATCTTCGGCGGAGTACTCGACTGTGAGCACCGAGTGAACCGGCTGGTCGCCTATGACCGGAAATGGCGGCACGTCTGTTCGCAATGGACCATCGCCGGCGAAGTTGATGAGGCGAGTGAACTCCCTGGCGGGCAGCGCGCCGATGTTTTGCCCTGCGTCGCGCAAGATAGCCCGTGCCGTTACGCGAGCTAATGTTTGTGCTTCCCTGGTACTTTCTCCAGTACATAGTGCTGCGGCGAACGACGCACGCGTTTCCTGTTGCTCGTAACTTTCATCTTCCAGTAAAGCCAGAGTCTTACGACGAATGTTGTCGAAATCATCGGGAACAATCGCCACCTTGCGAGCCAGCATCCGGGCGCCCAGTGAACCGCCAACCTCAATCGCCTTGTCAATCCACTCACGAGCGGTCAGCCGGTGCGCCTCAACAGGCCAGATGACATCAACAGCAGCCGCGTAATTGCCTCCCTCCGCCAGCGACACCGCCCATATCAGTCTTAGTTTCTCAGCCTGCTCCTTGTCTCTCTTTTCAAGTCGCACGACTGCATCTGCAAACGCCTGTGTCCGTCGAGCGATCCCAACGGCCCGCTTGATATCGCCCGCAATAAACCATTGACGCACTACCAGTCCGGGCGGCAACTCACGCGCTTCCGCGAGCTCCGCGGCGAGTTTTAGTTTGCCGTGTCGTTCCAGAAAAGCTACCGCCTCTTGATTCGCTCGCAGCAGTTCAGCCAGAACAAACGCGGCTTCTTCGATCCGCTTTTGGGCCACCAGCCGCTCGAAAGTCGCGCGGTAAAGCTGGGTGAGATAAGCCATAACATCGCTTCCCAAGCCAATACTTCGTGAGCTCTGTCCTTGCCACGGAAGAATCGAAAGATTGTTTCTGGGCGACGGCACTCCGAGAGCAGGCGCTTGATTCAGCGATGAGAGATCACCGAGAGGGATCGCATGTTTGAGTGCTTCATCCACATCGCCACGCTCAAACATGTCCATCATCCTGCCGAGATACGCCGCTTGCCGGCGCCCCAACACTCGTGCGAGACGTGAAGTGTGCAATAGTCGCAGTCCAACGCGAGTGAGCCACAGGTTCGTTTTTGCAGGTTGCTTGCTGTCGGTACGTCGTTGAGTTGAATTTCCCTGAATTGGCGCGAGCTTTCCCAGCCCCGTCAAAATCGAACCAACAAGCCGTCCTAACCAACCGCCCAACTCCTGCACTGCACTCCAGTCAACTGGCGGTTTAGACGCCGCCAACTTGATCGCAGCAACTGCTTCACTAAGTCCAGAATCTTCCGCGGGCACACCTTCGAGTTTGGCCCGAGCGTCAAATGGTTGCGGTTCGCTCACTATCTTTGGCTCCGCAAAAGCTGCACCCAACGACTTAACTTCCACAACTTTGAACGCTGTCACATCGAGCCATTTCTCAGGTGATTCAGCACTCGATGAAGTTAGTGGCGTCACGTACGCAATGCCGCCTTTTGAGAAAACAACCGAATGAGACGGAGCCTGCAAGAGCTCAAACTCATCCTGCGACAACGGTACTGCCGACAACACATTTTCGATCTGGACCAGGGGCGTCGCAACGGAGTGGGCACAGTCGACTCTGACGGTAGCCGGCAAACGAACGAAATGGTTCGGTCCATCCGTAAAGACCTGCACTCCCGTTTCCCAGAGGTTGAGAATTCGCCGTCGAGTTTCCGCAACTCCGATCAGATCGGTGTTGAATAGAAAACCTGCGGCTTCAACCCGACCTCTGTGCGCAATCTTGCGTGGGCGTAAGTTTTTCATTTCGCGCCCTCCGGAAGATAGCGACAGACATCCGCACCATGCCGCACCGAATAGATTACGACTTCACCATCGACCGTTGAGTAGGCGATGTAAGGCGCTCGTTGGCAAAGCGCAATGTGCTCAACGGGTGCGTGAGCGTGAAAAATCTCTTTCCGCCAATTACGTCCGTTCAGGGTAACGGTCTGAAGATTGTTTTCGAGTGATAGTAAACCGGGCTCTGAAGCGGAACGCTCATCGGCCAAAACCCCGAATACTTTCGCGCCATCAGGCTTAGCCAGAAATTTTTGCCCTTTAGCATAAATTACAAGCCAGTGAAATTCGGTTAGTTCCAGCGCGAGTAGTCCAAACTCCGGATGAGCCAATTGTGATGGTGGTCCAAAGAAGGCACGGAGCGCTTTTTCTTCTACTGGCGTACTCCTTGTAATCTTGTTTGCAATAGCAACGATTCGAAACTGATTGTCAGGCCATTCACGACCGACGTAGACAAGACGAGAATTCAACATGTTTACAGCAAGAACATGGGTTGCAATCAGATGCACTGTCCCTGACAACACCTTTGGCCCAATGTGCTTAGTTTCGCCTTGTTCTGAAAACCGAAACAACGAGCCGGCCCCGTCCACCGCGGCTATTTCTCCGTCCCACGGTAATGAAAAGCAGGGCATGAGTGGTCCATCGTCCGAAGAAGGTGTGAAGAATACATTGCTGTTGTAGCCTGTGTAACTACCAGGCGGAACCTTGATTGGGGCCTGCTTGCAATACTCGAGGTGTATGAAACGATCCTCAGGCGAGATCAAAGCGATAGCCTTACCGACTTTTCCAACCGCGCACACTGATTGCCATTTGCGCGTGTGATAACTCCTTGGTTTTCCGGCGCCTGCTCGCGGTGAGTTAGGAACGTTGAAGGCAGTCACGCTCCATTTTGCTGTTCGCGTGAAGAGTTTTGTTCCGGTCATGTCAAAGAGGAGACTGAAACCAGCGTAGGTCGAAGCTGGTGTCTTCTGGATCTCGGGGACTGCGGCGGCAAACGGGTCGCGCAGTAGGCGCGTGCTGATATTGTTTTTAGGAAGCTCGAGTGTTACTTCCGACGACAATCCCGAGGCACTGTTGCACGACAGCCTGACTTCACGCTTACCAGGTTCAAGTGTGTCCTCAACATACAGCCTTGACGATCGTTTCTCAGTTTGGATTCGCGACAGTCGTTTTCCGCCGATTAGCCAAACGTCGTCGAGTTCGCTCCAGTTCGCAAGCTGCTCCTCCCACGCTGCTACCTGAGCGTCACTAACCTCGCGACAACTTCGTGCTTTTAGGAGAGTCATGATGTTGCCGGCATTTACTTCTCGATAGGCCGGCGATTCTGGTTGCTGCAACACTCCCCAGGAAAAGTTCGAACGCGCCGAGTCTGCGCGGTTGGCTAGCACAATGAGTGCAGCAATGTGAGCGATGCGAGGTGAGCCGAGCTGACTTGGTCCGGCGTCGAAGAGTGCCAGCGATGCTCTTGTCCCAACCGGCGATGAATGCGCGCGGTTCAGGAAGAGGTGTTCACCCATCACAGCGCGTCGCATAAACTCGTCTTCGAGTTCATCTGCGAGCATCCACTCGGATAGCAAGAGTCGTTCGTAAGTTCCGCGGCGGTTGAGTCCGTCAAAACCATCGGGTTCGCCTTCCTTCTCATTGAGTCGTGGTTGTGGCGAACCGATAAGCATGGAGACGCGCTGAACGATCGGAATCAGCGCCAGACTTACTTCATCGGGAAATATCTTGAGATATCGTGCCCATGGTGCGAGCGATGGCGGAAGGTTCATGAATTCGCCTCAAGCCATTTGATTAGTGAGACTCGTGCCAACGTTCGAGCTTCTGATAGCGGAACAATTGAAGGCGGATCGAGCAACAACGCACATGGACCGCGTTGCTTGTGAACAACTGCCAGAGATCGTTCGATCAGCGCTGACGGTACGGACGGCTCGATATTTGTGGGTAACAACAAAGATGGAGACTCAGGATCGTGTCCGAGGTAGACCACACCATCAACCCACGGTAATCGCTTCTCTTCTCCGAGAACAACGAGGAGCCCTGGCGCACCGACGGCTTTGTAGTGTGAAAGAGAATCGGAATCGCGCAAGAGACGATGAGCCAGACTGGTCGCAGCAGTGCCACGCGCAGCTACTCCGACTGGTACGAGTGGAGTAAATCGCGGCCGCCATGTCACTTCGATAAGGGATGTCGGTGGTTCTAGCTTGATTGTCCCAACACCTCAATAATTCGAACGCGCAGCTCAATCAATTCGGCAGGCATTTGCTCAGGTGTGAAACCGGCGTCGATCTCTCTGGCAATTCCTTCCAGTTGCAATCGCCACGCTCGGTCTTGTTCGCCATCAGAGTTGCCGGGGCGCGCTTCAAGGATTTGCCGTGCGGCCTGGGCCACTCTGTTCGCGCGTGCTAGTGGACCGAGTGACGCTTCTTCGGCTGCGACAGGCAGTGTTGCGTTCTCGGTGGCGGATAGCAGATCGCGCAAACTATCGCGACCGAGACTTTGCTGTTCGCGTGTGGGCAGAACAAAGATGAGTGGCCACAGATCTGCTTCGGTTGGTTTGTCGCGCCCCGCCATGAGCGCGGCTGCGGCAATCAGCTTCTGGGCTCTCACTGCACGGCGATCGGTGAGATTGATTCCGGCTCCACGCAAAGTACGAATAGCTTGCGCGATATGCTGTCGTACGCCTGACATGTCGGCTTTGCGCGTTGCAGCGGTTAACACTTCGATATCGTTCAACCCGGCGGCCGGCAGTCCCGGCGACTGGTTGAGTGACCAACCACTCTCGAGCAATTGTTCAAGCATTGGATCCGGAATCGGATCGACAAAACAACGTACGAGAAACCGATCGGCGAAGGCGGCAAGTGCCGCGTCTTCGGGCAAACTGTTTGACGCGCCCACACAAACGCGCAACGGACATCGCACGTTGGTGTGCCCGCGGCGAAACACACGTTCGTTCAGAATGCCGAGCAGTGTGTTTAGAATCGCTGTCGAGCCTTGAAAGATTTCGTCGAGAAAAGCGATGTCTGCCTCAGGCAGCATGCCGAGCGTGTCTGTTTCAACCAGGCCGTCCTTTAATTTATGAAGATCGACTGGACCGAAGATCTCGCTGGGTTCAGTGAAGCGACCGAGCAGGTATTCAAAGTACTGGCCGCCGGTCGCGCGCGCAATTCGTCTAACAGCCTCACTCTTCGCAGTTCCCGGCGGTCCTATAACGAGCACGTGCTCTTCGGCAACAGCAGAAAGCGCAACCATCTCAACGAGCGCCTCCCGTTCCACCAGTCCCTTTGTCGCCGCGGAGACGACAGTTCGCAGTGACGTTGATGCTTCAAGTACAGATTGATTAGTGAACATACATTTGACCAACAATTCGTCCTACATAGCTTGCGAAACAGGTTGAGCCTGTGGCCCTGACCTGCCAGGCAAGCAGACGACTTAATTTTGTGGACGCGAGCCCGCGAAGCGGGCGGCAGCATAAAGCCTGGGGCGCAAGCCCCAGGATCGCATTAGAAAAATCGAGATTCGAGCCCGCGGAGCGGGCGGCAGCACTGTCGCCCACTATCGCGGGCTTAATTGTATATTAATCGCTACACCTGGGGCTTGCGCCCCAGGCTTATGCTTACGCCTGCTTCGCAGGCTGAGTGACAACGAGTTCTTCAGCAATTACCATTGCTATGAATAATGTCACTCAAGAGTAGGTTCGCCCCACAATTCAACCCAAAGATCCGTGACCGGGGTGTCGCCTACTTTCGTGCGGGCGCGGTGAAGATTCTCGATCATTATGAGGGCTACCTGCTGGCACGGGTGAAGGGCACGTACGACTATTTTGTAGAGCTCTCACTCAACTTGAACTCACTCGACGTTGCTTGTACCTGCCCATATTTCGCAGATGGTGAAGACTGTAAACACATCTGGGCGACGATGTTGGCCGCCGACAGCAAGAACCTTTTCTCTGAAATAGATCTTCACGGCCCACTCAAACTTATTTACGACGCCGAAGCGCTTGAGTCGTTGCAACTCCTTGAAGATGACGAGCTGGCGCCCGAACCGCTACCGCAGTGGCAACAACAGCTCGCCGTAATTACCAATTCAGTCAACAATGCGCACCCACCGGAGCGCAATCCCTGGCCTGACAATCGTGAGATTTACTATGTCGTTGTCCCACAGGCATCGCGGACGTCAGGGTTGCTCAATATCGAGATTGCCTTCCGTGAACGCAACAAGAAAGGTGAATGGGGCAAAATCAAAAAGGCACGGATTCAGCAGGATCAAATTAGTCAAGTCAGCGATCCGAGTGATCGGGAGATCCTTTCACTCCTCCTTGGTGGTAGAGAGATTTACTGGTCCAGCTATGGTTATGGTGGGTTTGATCTTCCCAATCCATTCACCCTCTCTAATACACTTCAGCCTTTATTACTTGCCAGGATGTGCGCCACCGGACGATGCATGTTTCGCCCTGAGGCCAAAGATGCTGAACTCAAGCAGCTCGAGTGGGACGATGCGGCCACGTGGCAATTCTGGTTAGTGGTAAAGAGCACAGGCAACGAGTATGTGCTTAACCCGGTTTTGCGAAATGGATCGGACGAGATCGAGTTTTCCGCCGCGCCATTGACAACCGAAGCGGTCGTTGTTGGACCGGATTTCCGGGTTGCACGTTTCAATGCGAAGGGCGCACACGCATGGGGTACTGCGCTAAACACTTCCGGCGCACTAACGATTCCGGCAACGGAATCACGGCAGCTGCTTGCCCGACTTTTGGCTCTGCCATCCATTCCGAATTTGGAAGTGCCGCCGGAGTTACAGTTCGAGCGCGTTAGTTTTCCACCTCAGCCCCACCTGATTGTGCGTAAGCCGGCCTTTGCTTACATGACTGATCTTGAAGCAAAGCTCTCTTTTAATTATGAAGGCGTCGAAATTGATTACTTAGATAGACGTGCTGGTCTATACGATGTTAATCAAAACCGCTACATCGAACGAGATCTTGAGTCGGAGAAAAACGCATTAGCACTCCTCAATACATTAAGCATCAAAAGAGGATCTAAATATTCAGAGATGCTTCGGGTAACGCCACGTAACCTGCCGCGTGCGGTAACCAGTCTGCTGGCAAATGGGTGGCGCGTCGAAGCGCAAGGAAAACTCTATCGAAACCCTGCTTCTTCCAGCCTGTCGGTAAGTTCGGGGATTGACTGGTTTGAACTGCACGGTTCGCTGAACTTCGGCGAGGACCTCGAAGTGAAACTTCCGCAGTTGCTTACAGCCCTGCGCCGCGGCCAGAAGGTGATCGCGCTGGGTGATGGAAGTTTTGGCGTGCTGCCGGAAGAGTGGCTACAACAATACGGTTTCCTCGCTTCTTTCGGTGTAACCGAAGAGGATCACCTGCGTTTTAAACGAACGCAGACTGGAGTGCTCGATGCTCTGCTCGCTGCACGACCGGAGATCACCTGTGATGAAACGTTCGTGCGTGTTCGCAAGGAATGGCAAAACTTTAATGGAATCAAACCGGTAGCAGCACCACGCGGATTCGTGGGCCAACTGCGAGACTACCAGCGCGAGGGCCTGGGCTGGTTTGCGTTTCTCCAGCGCTTCAAGTTTGGCGGTTGTCTCGCGGATGACATGGGATTGGGTAAGACAGTCCAGGTACTGGCGCTACTCGAATCACGACGCAACAAAGAATCTCGACCATCGCTGGTAGTTGTGCCCCGGTCGCTAATCTTCAACTGGCAACAGGAAGCAGCGCGGTTCACTCCGAAGTTGCGCGTACTGACTCACACCGGCAGCGAGCGAATCAAAGAGAATGCCCACTTTGAAAACTACGATTTGATCCTGACTACCTACGGAACTCTGCGGCGCGATGTGATCCATTTAGTTGAGGTCGAATTTGATTTTGTAATTCTCGACGAAGCGCAAGCGATCAAAAATGCCGCCACTGAAACAGCTAAGGCGGTGCGGCTCTTGAGAAGTCGACACCGTCTCGCATTGAGTGGAACACCAATCGAAAATCACGTCGGGGAATTGTGGAGTTTATTTGAGTTTCTAAATCCGGGGATGCTTGGTGCAGCGTCAGTATTTCAGTTTTCGACAAATGGGACACAGAAACCAGACGAAGAATCGCGCGCTATGTTGTCGCGAGCATTGCGCCCGTTTATTCTGCGGCGCACGAAGCAGCAAGTCGCCAAGGAACTTCCCGAAAAACTCGAGCAGACGATCTATTGTGAAATGGATGAACGGCAGCGCCGGCAGTATGAAGAGCTGCGCGATTATTATCGCCGGTCAATATTGGAAAAAGTCTCACTCCAGGGGATCAACAAGTCGAAGATTCAGATACTCGAGGCGCTGCTGCGTTTACGCCAGACCGCGTGCCATCCCGCACTGGTCACCGGCGCGATTGACGATGCAACTCCAAACGCAAAACTCGACGTACTGTTGCCGCGTTTGAGCGAGGTAACTGAAGAGGGACACAAGGCTATTGTGTTTTCGCAGTTCACAAGCTTTCTTTCCATCGTCCGCCAACGATTGGACTATCAGGAAGTGGCGTATGAATATCTCGACGGCAAGACGCGCGATCGCGAAGCTGCGGTTGAAAGATTTCAGAACGATCCAAACTGCAAACTGTTTCTGATCAGTCTGAAAGCGGGTGGTCAGGGTCTTAATTTAACTGCGGCTGAATACGTTTTCCTTCTCGATCCCTGGTGGAATCCCGCGGTCGAAGCGCAAGCCATCGATCGCGCTCACCGCATCGGCCAAACGAACCGGGTCTTCGCCTATCGCCTCATAACGCGTGACACAGTCGAGGAAAAGGTCCTCGAACTCCAATCAACAAAACGAGACCTGGCCGACGCCATCATCAACGCCGACAACAGTGTGATAAGAAACATCACCAGCGAGGATTTGAGACTACTGCTGTCGTGACATTTGACCTTAGTCACGACCCTGATTCAGGTCGGAAGATCAAACTGTGAGCGGTTTTCTTCTCGAGTCGGCTTTGCACAAAAGTGACTTTAAACTCATTTCTGCGGCTTCGCCACCGGATGTGAGCTACCGCCTTGAAGATCAAGAACTATCCTGAAACTTGACTCTATCAACACCGGCTACGCCGCCTGATGTGAGGCGAGGCTACGCCTCGCCGTTCAACCTTAGATTGCGAATGGGCTGCGCCCTCGGTTCGGGCTTTGCCCCTGGTGTTTATGGGCCAAAGGCCGAACCAAGGGCGCAGCCCAAAACCTCCAGTGACTCTAACGGCGAGGCATAGCCTCGCCTCACATCAGGCGGCAAAGCCGGAGCGCTGGAGTCAAGTTTCAGAATCGGCTCTTGATCTTAAAGACGGTATCTCACATCAGGCGGCAAAGCCGGAGCTTGCGTGCAAGGCTTCTACAGCTAAGAGATGTGTCAATCCTAGCGGATCAAGGCTTTGCAGCGATGAGGTATAGGCGGTTAGCGGTGGCGAGGTAAAGGGTGTCGCCGACAACGGCTGGGCGTGTATAGAGTGGGGCGTCCATCTCGATTTGCGAAAGCAATTCCTTGCGGCGTCCCGCACGAAGGACGGTCATGAGGCCTCCGGCGTTCCCAACGTAGAGATGGTTGCCGGCCAGCTGGAGGCATCCCCAGATCGCATCGTTCGTCTCGCGCTTCCATAGGTGTTCACCGGTGGCCGCGTCCAAACAATGAACGATTCCACCTAAGTCCCCAACGTACAGCAGACCGTCCTTCACGATAGGCGTTCCCACCACGCGGCCGACCTCGCGCGAAGTCCACAGTAGCCCGCTCTTAGTAACGTCTCCATGGCCGTTGGGATTGATCGCATAAATAAACGAAGGTGCGTTGCCGTGACCGGGAGACTGCCCCATCGCAATGAAGACGCGGCCGTCCGCGTAGACCGGTGAAGCAATGATCGCGCTACGCGAAAAGACGCCGGCGCGCGGAAGAAAACGAGCGTCTTTCGGGTTACCGTCAAATCGCCAGACTTCCTGCCCCGACTCAGCATCGTAGGCGCGCAGCACGCCATCTCCCCCGCCGTGGAGCACCTGAATACGCCCGTCGACGTTGGCCGCCACAGGGCTGGACCAGTCGCCGTGCAGCACCTGAGCTCCTGGTCCAACCGCGCGCCAGAGCAATTCGCCGGAGTGTTTGTTCACCGCGATCAAACTCGGAGCGCGCGGCGATGGAACGAGTGTGTGTCCTTCATTCTGGCCGTTTGAGGTCGCGACCACGAGCAGATCACCCAGGGCCAACACTTCACTGTTGCAGGCTTCATGTGGAAACACACCCAAGGCAGGCATGTCCAGTTGCCAAACGATGTCTGCTGCAGCGTTGTCTTTGAAAACCTCTTCACGATATGGACCATCGTTCTCACCGTCGCCGAAACCCTTCGTATCGAGGGAACGGAGTTGACACTCGGCGGTGACGTAGTACAACCGATCGCCTTCGACATAAGGAACACTTGACGTCGACGGCAACAGAAAATCCCTTAGACCGCGCTCCACTCGCGGGGCCACG
>Ga0207670_10000512_pt1 | contig 21354 bp, 17 predicted proteins | sample KBSS23HmetaG_FD_184339 | JGI IMG/M metagenome (GOLD analysis project Ga0207670, IMG submission 184339) | Switchgrass rhizosphere microbial communities from Kellogg Biological Station, Michigan, USA - KBS S2-3H metaG (SPAdes) (version 2) | ecosystem: Host-associated > Plants > Roots >... | reverse complement strand
GTAACGAAAGCACATCATCAATAATCGTGTAACCGATCTCCCCGTAGAGATCGCGAAGCTCAGCCTCCGACTCTCGATCGATCGTGATACAGAACGGCGTGATCCCCTCATTCTTCGCCTGTCGCAAAGCTTCGCGCGTATCTTCGCGCGCATACCGAGCATCGCCGTAATCGTGATCGTAAGGCCGCCCGTCTGACAGCACGATCAAGAGTCGCGTCCGCGCATCCTGCTTCGCTAGCTTTGCCGTCGCATGACGAATTGCAGCCCCGAGTCGCGTGTTGTTCTGGTAAGTGATGCCGCCGATACGTCGCTTCACTTCATCGCCGTATTTCTCGTTAAAATCCTTGACCACATAAAACTTCACGTTCCGGCGACCCTCGGAAGTGAACCCATTTATTGAATAGACATCCCCAACAGCTTCGAGTGCCTCACTCATCAGCACCAGACCCTCTTTTTCGATCTCGATGATCCGCCGTCCGGGACGTGTGTACGGCTGTAGCGGATGACGCCCAATCGTGCGCGCGGTCGACGACGATTGGTCCAACAGAAAAGAGACCGCCACATCGCGGCGCCGCCGCAGCCGCTTCGTGTAGATCCGCTCCGACTGGTAGCCATCAGCGCGGCGATCGATTACAAAATCGATCACGGCGTTTAGATCAAACTCTTCGCCATCAACTTCATTCGCCACGCGCGTCAGGTTCTCCGGTTTCATCAGTTGAAACTGATGCCGTATCGAAGAGATCACGCCCTTGTGTCGCTCTTTTGTTTGATCGACAAAATTCTTATCGCCGTGCTTCACCTTCTTCTCGACCACGCGACACCAACCAAGCCGGTGATCCGTCAACTCGCGATCCCACTCGTCGTAGTTATAAGCAACCTCGCCTTCAGCGAGTGCCTGTTCCGGCGCCTCGGCTTCGGACCACGCTTCCGCGCCGGCCAGTTCATCGGGATCGCTTTCCGGAGAAGGATCGTTCCACGCATTGAACAACTCGCGCGCGTCGCGGCGTTCGGGCGTCCGCTCCGCCTGTTGTTGTTTCATTCGCTCATTCGCGGCTGAATCGTCGTCCGACTCAGTTTCATCCTCCGGCGCTTCGACCTGCTGCACCGAATCATCGATCGGCGTCACCGTTTGAAAGAGATCGTAAACACGACTCGTCGCCATCAACGTATCCGCCACGGTTGTCTGTTCGCGCAAGAGATAGTCGCTGACGATCGTTTCCAGCTCAGAAACGATCTGCCCGTGAGCGATGCGCGCATCTTCGCGTGCGCCGCCAAGCATCGTGACCTGGAAGAGCAGCTCAAACGGAACGAGAGAGCCCGGCAACTCCGTGATTCGCGGACGGCTGCGACTGAGATGCTGGCGGATCAAATCGAGATCGCGGCTTAGACCGCGATAGGTGCGTCGCAGGCGTCGATCGATGCGTCCGTTTTCGAGAGTTCCGAAAACTCGGCGCGCGAGTTGCGGCATCGGAAACATTCTGAGTACGTCACGATAACCGATGTCATCCGAAGGAGTGATTTGCGGCGCCTCTTCTTGATCCTTACGCAACTGAACGATCTCATCGGCGATAGAGAAGGCATCGAGGGCATCGACGTTCTCTTCCGAGTATCTCGCGGCAATCGCGGATCGCGCCGCGCCCAACATGCCGCCACGCGCGTAAGTGCCAAACTCGATCTGTCCCGCAGCGTGCGCGGCGAGCACTTTGTAGAGCCGGAAATCGAGATCCTCGTCGCCGAATTCGTTGACGAGCGAAGGGAGGTGAATCGTGCGCCCATCGTCGATGCGCGCTTCGTCGGGCACAGCGGCCAGCGGCTCGATGTCGACTTCGCGTCCGGTGAGTGCTTCGACGTAAAGCCGGAGTAAGTGTTGGATTGAGTCGAGCGCGAGACCGGCGCTGCCACTGTGTAGCGCTTCATAACTGCCGCGTGTCTCGAGCGAGAAGTAACTGCGCCGCGCGCGCGCATCGCTGCGACCTGACGTCAAACCGCGACGCGCCCACTGCTCAAACTGCTCAATCGACACACTGCGCAACGCGCGCGCGCTCGATCGGAAACAAGCGAGCGCCGCCTCGCCATCGACGGCAGCGATCTCTTTTGTCAGTGCAAGCACGCGGCGTGAAAGCTCGATTGCGGCAGCGCGATTTGCATCGGCGTTTAAGACTCGAATAAATCCCGGACTACTGCGAACGAAAGCGACCAGGCTCGCATTACCATGCGCGGCCACGACCCACAGCAGCGCGATCCATTCGTCAAATATTTCATGCGCGCGGCGCAGGATCTCGCCTCCGGCAATCAGGATGTGCAGAGCAGCGCCGCCGCCGCGTTCGAGAAAAGCGTTGGCGCTGTTGAGCAAACGTATCGCGTCGGCGGCGGAAAGTTCGGCCAGTGCTTCGGGAATGACGGCCCAGGCGTCGGCGGCGATCCCTCCGGCTCGCGATGCGAAGGCGCCTGCGAGTGTGAGCGCCGCAGCGGTTACGTTTACGTCGTTGAAGTTTTTGATCTCGCGTGAGACGGCACTGCTGGCGTTGAGAAATTCGGCGCTGTGTTTGGCGGAACGTCGCGCAATCTCGGTGGCGATTTCGAGTATCGAGCGAAGCAGTTCGTCGTCGTCGATCTCTGCAGATAGCAACGGCAGCGAGCGAAGAGTTTCTCGACCGATGACCGTTGAGAGGGCCATCTGTTGCGGACACAGCGCGAAGATCGCGGGCCGAAGTTCTGGAGAAACGCTGTGGAGTGGTTCGACACCTTCAACAAAGAACGAGATCGCCGTCTCATAATCAGCCATCGCGAGGCGCCTACCCATCTCTCCCCAGGCACGCAACTCCGCGGGTTGTAAGATCTGTGCAACTGCGGGCGCGGCGCGCAGGAACTCTATACCCGCTCGCAGTGATATCCCTGCAATGGTCGCACTCGTCTCCAACACCGCCGCCGTTTGATCGAGCGGCAGGCTGGTGATACTTCGCGTCAGCTCCAGAAACGACTGTCGCTCAGCAGATTGATGTTCTTCTTCAGCCACGGATTTACACGGATGATGGACGGATTCTAAATCACTGTCGTCACGATCTCGCGGATGCTGCGTTGCAGTTCGCGATCGTCCGTGATAGGCGAGCACATGGCTACGTCGGCAGCATCAACGGGAGGAATGCCGAGTGCGATGAGTTGTGCGGCGTAGATCAGTAGCCGGGTCGAGACACCTTCTTCCAAACCGTGGCCGCGAAGGTTGCGCACCTTCTGTCCAATCAAAACCAGATCGCGCGCCGTGCCTTCGTCGACTCCACCTTCGCGCGCGACGATCTCCGCCTCCATCTCCGGCGGCGGATAGTCAAACTCGATCGCGACGAACCTTTGCCGCGTCGACTGCTTCAAGTCTTTCAGGATCGACTGGTAACCAGGGTTGTAAGAAACCACCAGCATGAACTCAGACGGCGCTTCGACGATCGTGCCGAGCTTTTCGATCGGCAAGCGACGGCGGTGATCCGTCAAGGGGTGAATGATCACGACCGTATCTTTGCGGGCTTCGACGACCTCGTCCAGGTAACAGATCGCGCCGTTGCGAACAGCGGAAGTCAGCGGGCCGTCGTGCCAGATCGTCTCCTCGCCTTCGAGCAGAAAACGCCCGACCAGATCGGTTGACGACAAGTCTTCGTGACAGGCGACCGTGATCAGGGGCCGTTCGATCCGCCACGCCATGTGCTCAACGAAGCGAGTCTTGCCGCAGCCGGTCGGGCCCTTGAGAATCACCGGAAGTCGTGCGGAGTGAGCAGCTTCGAAGAGCTCGATCTCACGACCGACGGGCAGGTAGTACGGCTCGGTGGCGACGCGATATTCCTGAATTGCGCTTTCGGCCATTTTTTAAATCCTTTTCTCTGTTTGCGCAGAAAAGAAGGGCATCTTAACATTCGGATAGAGAGGTACCAAATACACGGTTATGAAGATCGCGGTAGCAATGAGTGGTGGCGTGGATTCTTCCGCAGCCGCGGCAATCCTGAAAGAGCAGGGCCACGAGCTGGTCGGCTTTACGATGCAACTGTGGGATCAGCGGCGCGGCATCAACACGGACGAAAACGGCGATCCACTGCCTTCCCGTTGCTGTTCGCTCGACGACGTTTATGACGCACGTCGCGTCGCCGAAGAACTCGACTTTCCGTTTTACGTTTTGAACCTGGAGCGCGACTTCGAGCGCGACGTGGTCCAACCATTCGTCACCAGCTATCTCAGTGGCGAGACGCCGATTCCGTGCGTGTCGTGCAACAGTCGTTTGAAGTTTGCCTCACTGGATCGACTGGCGCTGAGTCTTGGTTGCGAGAAAGTCGCGACCGGTCATTACGCGCGCGTTGAATTCGATCCGGCCAGCAACCGCTATAAGTTACTTCGCGGCAAGAACGAGCAGAAAGATCAATCGTACTTTTTGTGGGAACTGACGCAGGCACAGTTGTCGCGCGCGTTATTTCCGCTTGGCGAAATGTCGAAGCCGGAGGCTCGCGACGCAGCACGGCAACACAATTTGATCGGCGTTGCCGAGAAGAAAGAGTCGCAGGAGATCTGCTTCGTCCCTGACGGTAATTATGCAGGTTTCATCGATCGTTATCTCGAAGCGGAAAACGCGACCGAGCGCTTGCCCGGCGCAGGCGAGATCGTCGACACGAGCGGGCGCGTCATCGGGCGTCATGAAGGTATTCATCGCTACACGATCGGACAGCGTCGCGGGATCGGGATCGCAGATGAAAGACCGTTGTACGTGATTTCGATCGACGCCGCGAAGAATCGCGTGACCGCCGGTTCGTCAGAAGAACTGTTGAGCCGCGAGTTCACAGTGGCGCGAGTCAACTGGATCGCTCTCGACGATCCAAAAGAACCAGTGCGCGCAGAGGTCCGTGTGCGGTATCGTCATACAGCGGCAGCGGCGACCATCACGCCATTGCCAGACCAGCGCGCCCGCATCGTTTTCGATGAGCCACAGCGGGCCATTACTCCTGGCCAGGCGTCTGTTTTCTATCGCAGCGACGAAGTTGTCGGTGGCGGCTGGATCGTCAAATCCGTGTAATCCGTGGCTAAACCTTTTTCACGTCTCTTGCGTACAAACTATCAAAAACTGAGGACTTAATAATGTCATCAACAAGAAAGACTGTCTTAATCATACTCGGCATTTTAGGAAGCATTGTTTTAGTTGCCATCATCGGCATCGCAATCCTCTTTGCCATGTTCCGCAAGGGCGAACCATCCATCCGTGACAATAGCGTGCTGGTGCTGCGCGTAGCCGGCTCGCTGCCCGATTACAGCCCTGACGATCCGTTCAAGAGATTCTTTGGTGGACCAGATCAATCGCTCACGGGTCTGGTGATGCAGTTCAAGAAGGCGAAGGTCGACAAGCGCATCAAGGCCGTTCTGCTTGACATCAACATGTCAGGCGTCGGTTGGGGCAAGGCCGAAGAGATTCGCGACGCGATCACCGATTTCCGCTCCTCGGGCAAACCTGTTTACGCGTACATCGAGTTTGGACTGAACAAGGAATATTACATCGCTACCGCATGCGACAAGATCATGGTGCCGCCGCCGGGCGAGTTGTTTATCAACGGGCTCGCCGCCGACGTGATGTTCTTCCGCGGCTCGCTCGACAAGCTCGGCGTCTATCCCGACATTTATCAGATCGGAAAGTACAAGAGCGCGGGCGACATGTTCACGCAGAAGCAGATGACCGACGCTCATCGCGAGTACATCAACTCGTTGCTCGACGATCTTTACAATCGTTACATTAACGCGATCGCGCAGGCGCGGCACAAGACGCCGGATGAAGTGCGCGCCTTGATCGACAACGCTCCTTACAGCGCAGCCAAAGCGAAAGAGGCGGGACTGATCGACGAAACGTTGTACAAAGACGACGTCGAGAAGCAGTTCAAGAAGATGCTTGGTTACAAGGACACTGATACGTTCGTCGCAGTGCGCAGCGCGGATTACAGAGACGTGTCGCCGGAGTCGCTCGGACTCAACAAGGGCGAACGGATTGCGGTGATCTACGCGATGGGCGATATCGGTTCAGGTAGTTCAGAGAACAGTCCGTCAGGCGATACATCGATCGGTTCGGATACTGTGGCAAAGGCTTTGAACGATGCCGCGGCCGACAAAACGCTGAAGGCGATCGTGTTGCGCATCGATAGTCCCGGAGGTTCCGGGCTCGCGTCGGACATCATCTGGCACGCAGTTGAAGCCGCTAACCAGCAGAAACCGGTGGTGGTTTCGATGAGCGACGTCGCGGCTTCGGGTGGTTATTACATCTCGGCGAGTGCGAGCAAGATCATTGCGCAGCCGTCGACGATTACCGGTTCGATCGGCGTGGTTGCGGGCAAACCTGTGATGCGTGGTTTTTATGATTGGCTCGGTATCTCGAACGAGTATGTGTTGCGCGGCAAAACGGCGGGAATGTTCCGCGAGACGGAAAAGTTTTCGGATGAGGAACGAGCGAAGTTTGAAGAGTGGATCAAGACGACTTACTACCAGGACTTTGTGCCGAAGGTAGCGAAGGGTCGCAACAAAGACGCGCAGTACATCGACTCGATAGCGCAGGGCCGCGTGTGGACCGGACAGCAGGCGAAGGACCGAGGCTTGGTGGATGACTTTGGCGGGCTCGACAAGGCGATCGAAGTTGCGAAACAACTCGCGAAGATCCCTGCTGACAAGGGCGTCGAACGCGTGATCCTGCCTTATCCGCAAACGTTCCTGCAGCAGTTGTTGACCGAAAGCAACGAGAACTCAAACACTCAACTCGAGCAGCAGCGCGCGGTATACGCCGCGTTGCCTGAGGATGCGCGCCGCGCGTTGCGTTACATGCAGTTGATGGATCGGATGAAGAACGGCGAGTCGATGTTTTTGATGCCGTTCGATCTGAGGATCAAGTGAATTTTTGTAGGGGTGACCCTCCGTGGCCACCCCAGCCTGCCGAATTCAACGCTGGGGCGGCCACGGAGTGCCGCCCCTACAAAACGCTTGCACCACCCATGTACGGTCGCAGCACTTCAGGAACGATCACCGAACCATCCTCCTGCTGATAATTCTCCAGCACAGCTATCCACGTACGACCAATCGCCAACCCCGAGCCGTTGAGCGTGTGAACAAATTCCGGCTTCGCACCGCCCGCGCGACGGAAACGGATCTGTGCGCGACGCGCCTGGAACGCTTCGCAGTTGGAGCACGAAGAGATCTCGCGGAACGTGTTCTGCGACGGCAGCCAGACCTCGATGTCGTAAGTCTTTGCTGAGCCGAAACTGAGATCGCCTGTCGAGAGCGTTACCACACGATAGTGCAATCCGAGCTTTTGCAGGATCGTCTCCGCGTCACGAGTTAACGACTCGAGCTCCTCGTAAGAATTTTCCGGCAATGCATACTTCACCAGCTCTACTTTCTCAAACTGGTGTTGCCTGATCACCCCACGCGTGTCGCGCCCGTAGCTGCCAGCCTCAGAACGAAAACACGGCGTGTATGCGGCCCAACGCATCGGGAGCTGTGAAGCGTCGAGTATTTCGTCGCGATGATAGTTGGTTACCGGTACTTCGGCAGTGGGTATCAGGTAGAGCTCGCGATCGTCCTGGAGCTTGAAAAGATCGGTTTCAAACTTTGGCAACTGCGCCGTGCCGAAGAGCGAAGCGCGGTTGACGATAAACGGCGGCAGTGTTTCGAGGTAGCCGTGCTCGCGCGTTTGAACGTCGAGCATGAAGTTGATCAGGGCGCGTTCGAGCCGCGCGCCTGCGCCGTTGAGAATCGCGAAACGCGCCGCAGCGATCTTTGTCGCGCGCTCGAGATCGAGAATGCCGAGTGCTGTGCCGAGATCGACGTGATCCTTCGGTTCGAAATCGAATTTTGGCGGCGCGCCCCAGCGACGCACCTCCTGGTTCGCCGACTCGTCGTCGCCAACGGGAACCGTCGCATGAGGGATGTTGGGCAGAGTCGAGAGCAGTTCGCGCATGCGCGCTTCGGCATCCGCGCGCAGTTGATCGAGCTCGCTGATCCGATCCTTCAGTGTGGCGACTTCAGCGCGGCGCGCTTCTGCCTCTTCCTTCTTGCCTTCTTTCATCAACCCGCCGATCTCACGACTCGACGCGTTGCGCTGCGCATTCAGTTGATCGGATTCAGCAATAACGCGACGCCGCTCTTCATCGGCACGCGTGAAATCGTCGAGTGCGGTGCTGTCGAAGTGGCGCGCCTTGAGCGCCTCCCGCACCTTATCAATATTTTCGCGAACGTAATTGAGATCCAGCATAGGTTCATCTTAACCACCAAGGCACGAAGGCACAAAAGCTTTTTTGTGTCGTTTTTTGTGTCCTGGTGTCTTAGTGGTTAAGTTTTCTTGAGGCTGATCTCGAAGCGACACTTGGGGCGCCCTTCACGATTGCAGGATTCATGGACCGGAGCTTTAACGATCTCCGCGACGAGAGTCTCGGCTAACTGGCAGACTTCCGGATGAACATTTACCGCGGCGGCCAGAGGACAACTGCTACCCTGAATTACGATCTTATCGTCATGTTGCTCGACTACGGCGGCTCCACCGATTGCCTCTAATACCGTCAGCGCGCTCTGCACCCGACCCTCCAGATTGTTCTCCAGGCTCGGCGCACCCGCCGCCACCGCGCGCCCGACCTCACGAAGTACGTCCTCGATCTCCGACGGCTTAAGCCGGTTCTTCAGCACGGCTATAAGCTGATTGAGCAGGGCGTCGTAAGCTTTCGGAAAGAGAGCATCGGCTTCCGGCGTCAGCACGTAAGTGAAGTGCGGTTTGCGAGGACCGCGCCGCAGCCCGCTCTGTCGCACCAGCCCATCGCGCTCGAGCGTTGAAAGGTGCGCGCGCACCGCGTTGTCGGTCAGCTCGAGCTGTGTCGCCAACTCCTCAACCGTACAGGCAGAGCCACGGAGTATCGTGACGATCTGCCCGCGCGTGCTTTCAAAAAAGCGCCTATCCAGCTTGATCGCCTCCATAACCCACCTCCAGATTCGCAATTCTAGCCTCTTTTTACAGAAAACACAAAAAGTCAAATAAGTACTTGACTTATTATGGAAGAGGTGTATTTTGATAGTCCCAAGCAGTCAACAGGTAATTCTTATTCAGGAGAACGAGGAAGATGGCACAGGCAATAAGATCAGCGGAAGTAACTTCCCTCAATATCGAAAGCATTAGCGCGTCGAAACCGAGCTACCAGGCTTATCAGATCCTGCACCTCGGCTTTACCGTCGCCCCTATCGTCGCCGGGCTCGATAAATTTTTTAATCTGCTCGTGAACTGGGAGCAATACCTCCCGGCCTTCGTCAAAAACATGACAGGAGGTCATGGGCACGAGCTGATGCTGGCAGTTGGCGTGATCGAGATTGTGGCAGGACTCGGAGTGGCATTTAAGCCGCGCCTTTTCGCCTACGTGGTAGCCGCGTGGTTGCTGTTGATCGTGGTGAACCTGCTCATGATTCCCGGCTATTTCGATGTGGCGCTACGCGACTTCGGCCTCTCGCTCGGTGCGCTCGCACTGGCGCGGCTGAGCCAGGAATACGATCGTTAATCACAAGGAGAAGAGAAATGTCAGAGCGTGGATTACTGAAGACGGTGTTTGTGCTTTTGGCTGTCGCCGTAACGCTGGTTGTCCTGGGCGTAAAGAGCGACGCGATGTGGTCCGATGAGCAGGGGCAAAAGCGTGGGAAGACCACCGAGAGCGAGCGGCAGACGGACGTAAACGCCCAGCGAATGCTCGAAGATGGTAAGCAGACATTTCGCTTCGATACGTTTGGCGACGAAGCGTTCTGGACTGACGCGCTGCAACTGAACCGTGCAATTGCCGGTGCGGCGAACGGCGGCGTTGGTCCCGGCGTCAGTCCGAAAACGGCCCTCGCCGTGGGACTTAAAGTTGATGTGGACGCATTGCCAGAGTCGCTCATCTCGCAGTTAAAACACGGCCGTGTAAATCTCGACGATCCGGCGACAACTCTGGCGCTGCTAAAACTCGGCGCTGTCGTCGGTGTGAAAGGGACTGTCAATGATGCTGGAAACCTTCAGACTGTAGGCATCACTTGCGCTCTCTGTCACTCGACGGTCGACAACTCATTCGCGCCCGGCATCGGACGCCGTCTTGATGGTTGGGCCGCGCGCGATCTCAATGTCGGCGCGATCGTGGCGCTCAGTCCGAACCTCAAGCCGGTCGCGGATTTGCTCGGCGTTGACGAAGCGACAGTGCGCACGGTTTTGCAGAGTTGGGGACCTGGAAAGTTTGACGCAGAGTTATTCCTCGACGGCAAAGCTTTCCGTCCTGACGGCAAATCAGCGGCGACACTCATCCCGCCTGCCTTTGGGCTCGTGGGCGTTAACCTGCACACCTGGACGGGTTGGGGCTCGGTCACGCATTGGAACGCGTTCGTCGCGAACCTCGAAATGCACGGGCAGGGGACGTTCTACGATCCGCGTCTCAACGATCCCGTCAAATTCCCGATCGCCGCGCGCGCCGGTTTCGGCAACGTGCGAAGCAATCCGGATCTGATTACGGCTAAGCTTCCCGCACTTCAGTTTTACCAACTCGCGATCCCCGCACCCGCGGCGCCTGCCGGAAGTTTCGATCCTGCAGCGGCGGCGCGCGGCGCAGTGGTGTTCAAAGATCAGGCGAAGTGCGCGACTTGTCACGTACCTCCGATCTACACCGAGCCGGGCTGGAACATGCACACGCCCGCAGAGATCGGCATCGACGACTTCCAAGCCAAACGTTCACCCGACGAGCGTTACAGAACCGCTCCACTCAAGGGTCTCTGGACGCACCAGACGGGCGGCTTCTATCACGACGGACGTTTTCCAACGCTGCGCGACGTGGTCGAGCATTACAACAATTTCCTGGGCACGAACCTGAGCGAACAGCAGAAGGTTGACCTCGTCGAGTATCTGAAGTCGCTGTAACAAATTTTTAATCTTCTGTCAGCCAGGCGACAGTCGAGGCACCTGGCTGACAGAACCTCTCCCTCTTCTAAAACAAAATGACTATGCAACGAGAGAAGAACATGGCACTCCGGTTAGTTCAGTTCAACAGCAAAAACGTCGCTACAACAACAGTCGAGCGCGTTGCAGAAGCGCGACTGCCGACAGAGATGGGAGAGTTTCGCATCATCGGTTTTCGCTCGCTCGTCTCCGCGGAAGAGTTCGTCGTGCTCGTGAAAGGCGAGCTGCACGCCGGCAGATCAAGCCTGGTGCGCATCCACTCGCAGTGCATGACCGGCGATGTGTTTGGCTCAATCAAGTGTGACTGCGGGCGACAACTTAACGCTGCCATGAAACTCATCGAGCAGGAAGGGCACGGGGCGATCGTCTACCAGCAGCAGGAAGGGCGCGGCATCGGCATTATCAACAAGATTCGCGCCTATGCCTTGCAAGACGAGGGTGCCGACACGATCGAAGCCAACGAGCGGCTGGGCTTCGAAGCTGACATGCGGCGCTACGAACAGTGCGCCGAAATCCTGCTCGATCTTGGCCTGCGCGCGGTGCGTGTGATGTCCGACAATCCGGCAAAGATACGCGCGCTGCGGCAGGCTGGTCTTCACGTCGTTGAGCGTGTGCCGCTCGAAGTTGAGCCGCACGATTTCTTCGCCGGTTACCTGAAAACGAAGAAGGAGAAGATGGGCCACCTTTGCAGCGTGGCCTGACGAACAGAATGGGTTACAAAGACGTTCACGTAGCCAACACCCCCGATCTGCGGGACGGCGAGATGAAAGAAGTCTCGATCGATGAGACGCGGATTTTGCTGGCGCGCACCGGGGATCGTTTTTATGCAGTGAGTGCGACGTGTCCTCATTACGGCGCGCCGCTCGCTGAAGGAGTCCTCTGCGGCACGCGCATCGTGTGCCCGTGGCACCACGCTGCATTCAACATTGTCAACGGCGATTTGGAAGAGCCGCCCGCACTCGACGCGCTCGTCAGTTACGCAGTGCGCGTTGAAGGCGAACGTGTCCTGGTCACCATGTCCGAGGAGGCGCCCGATCGACGCACGCCCAGCATGGTCGATCGAGATCCCGCTGCTGACTCGCGACAATTTGTCATTATCGGCGCGGGCGCGGCTGGTTACGCCGCTGCGCAAACATTTCGCGAAGAGGGTTTTCGCGGCAACCTCGTGATGATCACGCGCGAACACCACACGCCTTACGATCGGCCCAACCTCAGCAAAGACTACTTGCACGGCCACGCCGAGCCGGAATGGATACCACTCCGTCCTGACGAGTTTTTCAGCGAGCACGGCATCCAGCTCGTGCTCAACAGGGAAGTCACTCGAGTTAACGCGCGCGCGAAGACGATTACGTTCGAGGGGGGTGAGACGATGGACTACGACGCGCTACTGGTTGCGACCGGTGGCGCGCCGGTCCGTCTCAACATCCCCGGTTCAGATCTGAAGAACATCTGCGTGCTGCGCAGTTTCGCCGATTCCGATTCGATCATCGAAACGGCCAGACGTTCACGACGCGCCGTGGTAGTCGGTTCGAGCTTCATTGGGATGGAAGCAGCTTACAGCTTGCGCGAGCGTGGTCTCGAAGTGACCGTTGTCGCGCCTTCGCAGGAACCGTTCGAGACAACCCTCGGCACGGAAGTCGGTGCGCTGTTCCGGCGTCTGCACGAGAGTCACGGTGTGCGTTTCAAGCTTGGCTCGATTGTCTATCGCTTCGAGGGCAGCCACAACGTCGAAGCCGTGACGCTCGACAATGGCGAAAGCATCGAGGCGGATATGGTCGTCGTCGGAGCAGGCGTGCGGCCAGTCACTCATTTCATCGAAGGCGTCGAGTTGGACGACGCGGGGGGCATCGTCGTTGACTCGCGGCTGCGCGCGGCTGACGGCATCTACGCCGCCGGCGACATCACCAGTTTCAAAGATCCACGCACTGGCGAGCGTATGCGCATCGAGCACTGGCGCACAGCACAGCAGCAAGGCCGTGCAGCCGCGCGCAACATGTTAGGACGTGACATCGCATTCGACGGTGTTCCATTCTTCTGGACGCGACAATTCGACGTCGCGCTCCTCTACGTCGGCCACGCGAAGTCGTGGGACGAGATCATTTTCCACGGCGATGTTTCGTCACACGATTTTCTCGCTTTTTACTTAAAGGCTGATCGTGTGCTGGCGGTCGCAGGCATGAACCGCGACCGCGAGATGGCGGCCATCGAAGAGCTGATGCGGCTCGATCGTGTGCCGGCGCGCGAGCAGCTCAAGTGGGACGACGTGAACCTGCTGAATATGCTTCACGCACCGGAGTCGATAAACGCATGGGAAGTCAACGTCGGATCCCAATACGAAACGGGTCCAGGCGTGGGTACAAATAGATAACTTTTATTTCGGAGGATGTATGGATCATAAGATCAAGTTAATTTTGTTAATTGCACTCTTGGCATTGTTCAGTCTTCCTGCCAATGCCGTCGCAGCGCCCGCTACAAACGCGACGAAGCAAGACGCTTTCCAGGGCGCCATGCGCAAGTTGTGGGAAGACCACATTGTATGGACGCGGCAGTTTGTCGTCAGCGCCGTGTCAGATGCGCCGGATAAAGCCGCGGCGACTGAGCGTTTGCTCCAAAATCAGGTTGACATTGGCAACGCGATCAAGCCCTTCTATGGAGATGCGGCCGGCGATCGATTGACAGCACTCCTCAAGGACCACATCGTCACAGCTGCCGAGTTGGTCACCGCTCTCAAGGCGAACGACAAGGCGAAGGCGGAGAGCGCACAGAAACGTTGGTTCGCGAACGCCGATGAGATCGCAGGATTCCTGAGCAGCGCCAACCCGAAAGCCTGGCCGCCTGCTGAGATGAAGAAGATGATGCGCGAGCACCTGGAACTAACGACCGCTGAAGTTGCCGCCCGCCTGCACGGAGATTGGACTGCGGACATTGCCGCTTTCGATAACGTCCATACACAGATTCTCCATATGGCCGACATGCTCAGTGCGGGCATCATCAGCCAGTTTCCGAAAAAGTTTGAGTAACGTGGCTTGCCTCAAGAGGTTAAGACTTAAGAGGCTATGAGTTTTAATACTGAAACTAATCAGATGTTGCAGGCCGGTAGCGCCCAGAACGCCACCGGTCTGCATCTTCTTGCCTGCGACGAGATTTTCTCGTTCCGGGCACTGCATGTTGCGACGCCGCTCCGCTACTGTAGAATATCGCGTCACTCGCAAAGCTTCAGGCTTCTCACCTCCCAAGCCAGGTTGGATCTTTGACCCGATGAAAGACTCTCGGAGGCTCGTGCTCCCCGAATTGTGCGTAAAAACCAAATAGGAGTGGAAATTATGACAGTCGCTGCACCCGTGACCGTTGAAATTGCTCGTCATCACTCACGCGTGCAAATCTTCTCCGGCCTCGGCCCCGATGAGATGAACCGCATCGCGACGCATGCCCGCAGTTTGCGCAAGGCGCGTGGTGAGTTCATCTACATGCCCGGCGATCGCGCCGACTTCGTCTACATCCTGAGACAGGGAAGAGTAAAGCTGTCGGTGCTCGCCGAGTCGGGAAAAGAAATTGCGATCGACATCATCCAGCCAGGCGAAATCTTCGGTGAGTTCGCGCTCGTAGACGAGTCGCCGCGCAGCAACATGACACAGGCTCTCGACGACGTGCTCATGTGGGTCTTCGCCAAGCGCGAATTTACCGAGCTCCTCTCGTCTCAGCGGAAACTAGCTCTGAGTTATATTCGACTCGTCGGCGATCGTCGCCGGCGCATGGAGAAGAAACTTTCCGACATTACATCGAAAGCGGTCTCCGCGCGCGTTTGCGAACTGTTGCACGAGCTTGCTACGAGCTCAGCCGAAGTTGAGACTGCGAGCAGCGATTACCTGGTCCCGCTAACACATCACGATGTTGCGAGTCTGATCGGCGCGGCGCGGCAGACCACGACTACCGTTCTCAACGACATGGAACGTCGCAGCATTATCGAATTGGGTCGCGGTTGGATTCGCATCAAACGTCTCAAGGAACTCCAAACCTATGCGGGTATCTTCCTCGCCGTCAGCCAAACTTTTTTCACACTTTTGTCAGCGGGGTGACACTCGTGTCGCCACGCTGACAGTCGTCCGAAAACTCTTCCTTCATGATTCGCTCCTCGCATTTAAGACTACCAAGGAGAACCGATCATGAGAACGAACAGGAAGATTTCACAGTGGACTATCCTGCTTGCCGTCATCGCACTGGCGCTGACGATTGTGGGCGGGCTTAACTTCAGCGCGAATGTTTCCGCGAGTGGAGGCGATGACCTCGGCACGTCGCCCTTTGACTTCAGCGACGCAACCTATCGCGCGCACGGCGTCGTGCCCGAAAACATCGTCTTGCGCGTCGGCACTGCGGCCCGCGCCGGCGACTTCGTCGTCGACAACACCAACACCGATCCGAACCGATCAAATGTACGCACCATCGAAACCACTCCCGGCACGACCGGCTCGAGCGGACTGACGTACGCCAACATTTTCGGCGTGCTCAACTCGACCAGCTTTGAACGCAACGCTGCCGGTCAACTGACAGCACGCGGTCAGGCTGCCTTTGACACCGCGGAACACTTCCGCGTCTTCATCTTTCCGAAAGCGTCGGCTGGATCGATTCTCGATCCATTCCTTCCCAACAAACGACAGGACAATCTCTTCGACACGCGCGATGGTTACTTCTCGAACGATCCGCTCGGCATGTGGGTCGCGGTTTGGGTAGTCTACACGCCGAAGGCTTTCACGGCCTCAGGTCGCAAGGAGCTTGATCCTATCGCAGCGACTAACGGTCGCGATCTCGACGGCACCGCCATCCTGACGAGTCCGTCGCAGATCGATAATCTCGTCTCCAAAGGTCTCATCGAGCTACGCACTCGTCCGGTTGACGACGGCGTATTTCGTTGGGTCATCTGCCCGATTCCCGAGGATCCGCGCAACGGCTTCATTCGACCCGATGCCTTTATTCGCGACGTTAAGCGCGCTGACGGCACACCGGTCTTCCCCGCACTCGGCAACAACTTCCGCTGCCTGCAACAGACAGGCGACTGGTGCAACTAAGCACTCGCTGAATTTCCCTGTGCAATCTCTGCAATAGGTCCAATGGGTCCTGTAGGACCTATGCAGAGGTCTGCACTCAAAAGGAGCTTACCTATGGCAAACGTCTCGAAGATCAATAGAAGAGCGGAGAAGCTGAAGCAGCAAGCCGCCAGGAACAGGCGCGAGATCGTCGCGGCCGGTTTGAGCCGCCGCGACATGCTCAGGATGGGTTTGTTGACCGGCGCCGGTCTGCTCGTTCCGATGTCAGGGTTGAGCGTCAGGGCGCGCAGCAGCGCCGGAAGCCTCCTGTTCGACAGCGGGCCCGGCAGTGGTCCAAGCAGCCCGCCGACCACGCCCTTTGTCCAACCATTCGTACGCATGACGGTCAAGCAGCCGGTGGCGACTTTGAGCCCCACTCCGACTGCCGTGCCTAACACGGCCGCAGGCGAAGGCCGCACGATCTCACACCAGGCGTTCAGTCAGTTCGCGCCGGTCAAGTTTTATGAGGTCGAACAGCGATTGGCCAACATCATCACGCATCCGGAGCTGCCGGCGCAGCCACTCTGGGGCTTCGATGGATTAGTGCCGGGACCACTTTACGTCGAGCGCTACGGTCGCCCCGTTCTCGTCCGCAACCACAACAACCTGCCCGCCAACAACGGCGGCTTCGGCAAGAATTTCGTAACGACGCACCTGCACAACGGGCACACACCATCCGAATCAGACGGCAATCCGTGTGACAACTTCAGGCCAGGACAGTTTTATGACCAGCACTATCCGAACGTGCTGGCCGGTGTGAACTCGACGCATCAGGACGTGGGCGGCGACATCCAGGAGTCGATGAGCACGCTCTGGTATCACGATCACATGCACGACTTCACCTCGCAGAACGTCTACAAGGGATTGGCCGGCATGTACCTGCTCTTCAACGACCACGACACCGGCGACGAGACGACTGGCTTCCACCTTCCTTCGTTTGGCGACGGCGCCAGCGACGATAGCAACTTCGACGTGCCGATGGTCTTCAGCGATCATCTTTACGATTCAGAAACTGGCCTCCAAATCTTCGATACTTTCAACTTCGACGGTGTGCTCGGCGATCGATTCCTCGTAAACGGCAAGGTGCAACCCGTGATGCACGTTCATCCGCGGCGTTATCGTTTCCGCTGGCTCGACGCTGGTCCATCGCGCTTCTACCAGTTCTTTTTTACCGACAAGACTAACCTGAACCAACGGATCAAGTTTCACCAGATTTCGACTGACGGCAACCTGCTCGAGCGACCAGTTGAGGTCGAGAGCATTCGTATCTCGGTGGCCGAGCGCGCCGACCTAATCATCGATTTCTCAAAATACGCGGGCAAGACACTCTATATCGAGAATCGTCTGGAACAGGTAGATGGGCGTGGGCCAACCGGTAAGGTGTTGGCAGCAGGCCAGGGCAACCTGATTCTCAAGATAGTCGTTGACCTGCCGCCCATTGCAGACAACAGCGTCGACCCCGCAACGATTACAAGCTTCTACGGATTACCTAGCAAAACCGCGACGCCACGCATCACGCGCACCTTCAACTTCGATCGTTCGAATGGTTTATGGTCCATCAACGGCCGCTCGATGGATCCGGAGTGTCAGGAGGTACGAGCTCGAATATCCAAGAACTCAGTCGAACACTGGGTCGTCACCAACAGTTCGGGCGGCTGGCAGCACCCGGCGCACATCCACTTCGAGGAATTTCAGTTTCTTTCCGTCAACGGCGCGCCGCCGGCGTCAACTGGCCTCGTGTTGAACGGGCGCAAAGACGTCATCCGGTTGGAGCACAACATGCAGACCAAGGTCTTCTTCCGTTTCCGCGACTTTGTGGGCCGTTATCCGTTCCACTGCCACAACGTCGTACATGAGGATCACGCCATGATGCTTATCTGGGAGATCGTCGAAGGCGATGGCGACAACATCAGGAACCCGTGAGAAAGGAGACAGCTAAAAATGAGAAACATGCATAAGAAAACGCTCGCTGGCCTTCTTCTCGGGGTTGTACTGCTCGTGGGAGTTGCCGCTGCACAAACGGAAACGAAGCGAGTGAAGACGCCGCGCGAAAGATTAGCGGAGCGGAGTTTTCCGAACGTCACGTTGACGACACACGACGGCAAGAAGGTCAAATTCTACGACGATCTTCTTAAGGACAAGATCGTCATCATCAACTTCATGTACGTGAAGTGTGACGGCAAATGCCCCGGCACAACTGCAAACTTGGTGCAAGTGCAGAAGCTGCTCGGCGATCGTGTCGGTAAAGACATTTTCATTTACTCGATCACGCTCAAGCCGGAGGAAGACACACCAAGAACGCTGGCTGCTTACGCGAAGGCATACAAGGTTGGACCAGGATGGAAGTTCCTGACTGGCGACCCTAAGGACATTGAGTTGTTGCGACAAAAGCTCGGCTTTATCGATCGCGATCCCGTGCGTGACGCCGACAAGTCGAACCACATCGGGATGCTGCGATGGGGTAACGAACCGCACACACTGTGGGCGGGATGTCCTGCTTCGCTCGCGCCCAACAAGATCGTGAAAGAGATCAGCCTGGTTGACTGGCCCGACGCCAGAAGAGGAGGAGACAGATGAGAATGAATCGATTGATTATTAGCGCATTGCTGGCGCTGTTCATCATGGCGCCGGCATCAGACGCGCAGACCACCACGTTTCCAGTTGGCGATGGACCGGAAGGCGTGGCCACTGACGGCGTCAACGTCTTCGTGGCCAACCAGTTCAGCAATACCGTCACCAAGCTGAGCGCGAGTAACGGTGCAGTAGTCGGAACCTACACTGTGGGCCACCGCCCTGTTGCGCTGGCTTTCGATGGCGCTTCAATCTGGGTGGCGAACTATCTCAGTAACAACGTGATGAAGCTCGACACAAGCGGCGCAGTTGTTGGCACGTACGCAGTCGGCGATGGACCGGGTGGATTGCTGGCGACCAACGGCAACATCTGGGTCGCGAACCGTAATTCCGATACCGTGACGAAGCTGCGTGCTTCCGATGGCATGACGCTGGGCACTTACGAGGTGGGCACGCGTCCGATCAGCATGGCAACAGACGGCGAGCACATCTACGTCACGAATAACAACAGCGACACGGTGACAAAGCTGAACGAGTCGAACGGTGTCGTTGCGGGCACGTTTCCGGTGGGCGACGGACCGTTTGGAATCGCTTTCGACGGTGGCAGCCTTTGGGTCGCCAACTTCGGCAGCAATGACGTGATGAAGTTGAGCCCAGCTGGGATGGTGACCGGCACTTACAAGACTGGCGATGGTCCACTCTCGGCAGTCTTCAGCCAGGGAGTTGTCTATGTCGTCAACAACGGTGGCGACAGTGTGACGAAGTTGAATGCCAGCGACGGAGCAAATCTGGGATTGCTCACAGTCGGCCGCAGCCCCATCGGCCTCGTGGTCTCCGGTTCAACCGTCTGGGTGACAAACTCAGGCCACAACACCGTCACCAAACGTTAAACTTCAGTTTGAAATTACGCCGAAGGCGTTGGCTAATTGCAGCCCAGGGTTGGAGCGCCAGCGACAACCCTGGGATCACCATTTCAAATCTTGCTTCAACCCTGAAAGGGTTCGCCAACCGCCTAACCCTTTCAGGGTTGAACGTTATTTGGGGGATTGCTACCCAGGGTTGTCGCTGGCGCTCCAACCCTGGGCTGCAATTAGCCAACGCCTTCGCCGTATGAATAGATCTTAAGGGCAAGTTGTGTTATTAGAAATCGCATGGCCGATCAAAAACAATTTTCAGGTCGCGCGGCGATCGTTACTGGTGGCACGCGCGGTATTGGGCGTGCGATTACGCTCGAGCTTGGGAGACGCGGCGCTGATGTCGCTTTTAACTACGCCAAGAGTGCGGATGCGGCGGAGAGTTTGAAATCGGAGCTCGAAGCTTTGGGCGTGCGCGCGTTGGCAGTGCAGTGCGACGTGGCGAACACCGAAGCCGCGGCGCAGATGGTCCAACAGGTCAAGGAAGCTTTCGGCCGGATAGATTTTCTCATCAACAACGCCGGCATCACGCGCGACAACCTGATCCTGCGCATGAAAGAGGACGATTGGGACGAAGTGCTCAACACGAACCTCAAGGGCTCGTGGAACTTCGCGAAGGCGGTCTTGCGGACGATGCTGCGACAGGACACCGGCGGTTCGATTCTCAACATCTCGTCGATCAGTGGTGAAGTAGGAATGCCGGGCCAGTCAAACTATTCCGCGTCGAAGGCGGGGATGGTTGGCCTCACGAAGTCGCTCGCGAAGGAAGTGGCCAGCAGGAAAGTCACGGTCAACGCACTCGCCCTCGGTATGGTGGCGACTGACATGGCCGGCAAGTTGGATGAAACCTACCAGGCAAAAATTCGCGAGCAAATTCCCCTCGGACGTTTTGCTGAACCTGATGAGGTAGCGCGCATCGCCGCTTTCCTTCTCTCCGACGACGCACGTTACATAACCGGGCAGGTGATTCAGGTCGATGGTGGGTTGGCTATTTAGGCCACAGATAAGCGCGGCTAAAGAACGCGGATTACTTGATACTCTTCACGTCAGCAGGCTTCGCGAAGAGATTGTCCGGAAACCTTTGATTGTATTGCACCGACTCGTAGTTGATTCGCGAGATCTGCTTTCCGTTCACGAAGTGATCGACCACCCACGGCGCAGTCACGCCATCGACCTCGATAAATTTTAATAATTGATCTTCTTCGGTCGTCTCCACCATGTCGCCCGAGTCAGGATCTTTGCGCATGCGCTTGTAGATGATCTTTGCTGGCAAACCGTCGCGAGCACCAAACTCATATTCGATCCAGTAGCCATCCGGATCCGTCAGCCGGATCGCCTCATTCCGTTTGCCAACGCCGGCTTCGCGCCGTCCGACGTAAGTGATCTTGCCCCCATCCTTTTTCCAGTTACCGCGCAGCAGATACTCGAGACCGGTTCTCATCGCGCGTTTGAAGTCCTCAACCTGCGCGGCCGACTGATCGGAGATCTTCTTGACCGCACCGTCAAACAGCCAGCCCGTGTCGCCGACGTTTGTTTGGATCGTGCGAATCCCGTCACCCGTAAACTCGGTGCGTTCCTTGTCGGGATAAGCGATGTAGTCGAGAAAGCGCGCGGGAAGCTGCGACATGCCGTCTCTGAAGGTGGTGTAGAAACCTTTCCCGGTTACCGTTTGCACGCTCAGATATTTCTGGCCGCCCAATGCTGCCACAGCCTGATCGATTATCTGCTGAGATTTTTCGTCAATTGAGACGGACGGGGCTGGCGCAGGGTTCTGCGCAAAAACCAAAGATAGAATTAGAACTAAGATCATTGAGGTATTTGTCATCCACAGATTACA
>Ga0207670_10000505_pt1 | contig 21507 bp, 14 predicted proteins | sample KBSS23HmetaG_FD_184339 | JGI IMG/M metagenome (GOLD analysis project Ga0207670, IMG submission 184339) | Switchgrass rhizosphere microbial communities from Kellogg Biological Station, Michigan, USA - KBS S2-3H metaG (SPAdes) (version 2) | ecosystem: Host-associated > Plants > Roots >... | reverse complement strand
CAGCGGGCCGACCGTGGGCTTCCGGTCGTGCGCCTCCCACCAGCGCAGGCCGAGCCAGAACACCCCCACCTGGGCGAGGCTCATGAGCTGGTAGACCTCGGCCTCGACCGAGTTCTCCCAGAACGCATCGGAGAACGCGAGCAGCAGCGCCCCCGTGGCCGCGGCGGCCACCGCCACCCACTCGTGCCAGGGCTGGCGCTCGGGGCCCTGCGCGAGGCGGATCAGCCGCAGCGTGGTGAGGTACGTGAGCCACACCGTGAGCGCGGCGGCGACCGCGGACAGCGCGTTCACACGCTGCGCCACGGTCGCCCACGGCACCAGCGTGGCGATGCGCGCGAGCAGCACGTAGAACGGCGTTCCCGGGGGGTGGGGAACGCCGAGGATGCTCGCCACCGCGATGAACTCGCCCGAATCCCAGAACGGCACCGTCGGCGTCAGCGTGAGGAAGTAGACCGTGGCGGCGATGAGGAAGACCAGCACCGAGACCAGCGCGGCCATGCGCGGCTTCGGGATCATTCGGTGGACCTCCGTGGACGACGTGGATCGTCGGCGGGCGGCGGCTGCTTGGCCCTGGCGCGCCGGCCAGGGATGCGTGCCAGGAACACCAGACCGCCGATCAGGCTGACCCCGACGGCGACCAGGTAGGTGCCGAACTGGAGCGCGAACGCGCTCGCGCGGTTCAGCCCGACCATACCGAACAGCAGGATCCCTGCTCCTTCGCGCACCCCGATGCCGTTGAGCGAGATGGGCAGGGAGACTATCACCGCCAGCAACGGCACGAAAAGGAAGAAGTAGGCCGGTTCGACGCGCAGGCCGAGCGCACGCGCAAACAAGATGTGAACTCCAATACGCATCACCTGGACGACGAGCGCGACGCAGAGCAGCTCGAGCAGCAGCCGCTTCCGGTTGCGGAACTCGACGAGCGATCCGCTCAGCTGGTCGAGCGCCGGCGACAGCCGCGCGAGCCCGATGCGCGCGAGCAGCCGCTCGAGCGCGGCGAGCACCCGCGGCTCGAGCATCGCGCGCAGCATCACCACCGCCGCGACGAAGAACGCCACCACGCCGCCGTACGCCGCGGCGAGGTGGTAGCGGTCGATCGCCGGCAGTGTGCTCACCACCGCGACCCCGCCGAGCGCGACCGTGCCGATCAGCCGGTCGAGGATCACCGTGCTGAGCGCGTTCGCGCGCGAGCCACCGGTGCGCGAGGCATCGAGTGTGCGTGCGAGGTCGCCGCCCACGTTCGCGGGCAGGAAGTTGTTGAAGAAGAGTCCGACGTGGTAGTAGGCCGCCACCTTCCAGAACGGCAGGTCGATGCCGGCGGCGCCCAGCAGCCGGCCCCACTGGTACGACGCGAGCAGGTGGCTCGCGAACAGGAGTGACGCCGCGGCGGAGACCCAGACCGGATCGGCCTGGCCGAGCGCCGGCCCGATCTGCGCCCACTGCACGCGGCGGAAGAGCCAGCCGAAGAGCAGCAGGCTCACGACCACCTTGGCCGCGAGCAGCAGCATCGTTCGCGGCGAGCGGCCCCCGCTCACGCGCCCGCTCCGCCGAGCAGCGCGTCGATCGAGCGCCGCCCGCACTCGTCCCAGCGGAATCGGGCGGCGTGCGCCACCGCCCCGCGCGCGAGGCGCGCGCGGAGCTCCGCGTCGGTCAGGATCCGCACCAGGGCATCCGCCATCGCGGCGTCGTCGCCGAACGGCACCAGCAACCCGGTCTCGTCGCGGCGCACCGAATCGCGCAGCCCCGGCGCGTCCGTGGCCACGGCCGGCGTGCCGCACGCGGCCGCCTCGACCACGGTCAAGCCCCAGCCCTCCTTCGGCGACGGCTGCACGGTGGCCCACGACCTCTGCAGCCGCCGGGTCTTCTCGGCCGCGGGGAGAAAGCCGAGGAATTCCACGACGTCGGAGAGCCCGAGCCTTGCCGCCTGCCGGCGGAGCGCGCCGGCGAACGGGCCGTCGCCGACGATGTCGAGTCGCACGCCGGGCACGCGGGCGCGCACCGCGGGCAGCGCGCGCAGCACCCAGTCGAGGCCCTTGTAGCGGCGCAGCCGGCCCACGAACGCGAGCGTCGGCTCGGCGGCCTTCGGCACGCCGGAGTCGACGCGATAGCGGTCGTGGTCGAGCCCGCAGTGGACCACGGTGATGCGCGAGGGCTCGATGCCGCGCGCCACGAGGTCGTCGCGCGTGCTCTCGGAGATGACCACGAACCGGCAGCGCACGTACGCCCACGGGATCAGCGCCTCGAGCGCCAGTACGTACGTCGCCACGGCGAAATTGGCCTCGCGGTAGGCGGTCGTGCCGAAGAGGTGCGGCACGACCACCGCGACCGGCGCGTGCGTGAACCACGGCGCGAAGCACGGCACCTTGTTCACGTCCTCGACCACCAGGTCGGGCAGCCGCCCGCGCACGAACTCGCGGCGCAGCACGCCGGGAACGACGAAGTTGAAGTTCCACCACGTGCCGCGACGCAGCACGCGCATGCCGCGGTGCTCGCTCTCCGGCGCGCCGCCGGGGAAGCCGGCCGCGAGCCAGGTCACGTGCCAGCCGCGCCGCACCGCCTCGAGCAGCACGTGCTCCAGGTGCAGCTCGGCGCCCCCCGCTTCGGGATGCGCCGGGTCGCGGAAGTTGATCGCGAGCAGGTGACGGCTCATGGGATGGCTTCGCGCTGCGCGCGTGTTGGCATGGCTTCGCGCTTCGCGCTCATTGGCATGGCTTCGCGCTGCGCGCGTGTTGGCGTGGCTTCGCGCTTCGCGCGTGTTGGCATGGCTTCGCGCTTCGCGCTCATTGGAATGGCTTCGCGCTCATGGACGGCGCCGGCCGACGGTCCCGATCACGTGGCAGGTGTGGAGCGCCCAGCGCCGCCCGCGCAGCCACGCGCGCCATCGGTCCCAGCCGCGGGACCACCATGCCGGGCCGCTGGGATGGAGCGGCAGCCGCGCCCCGGTCCCGCGCTTCAGGACCTCGCGCACGACGCGGTACCAGAGCCCGGGCACCATCCAGTCGCCGTAGCTGCGCACGACCTCGAGGCCGGACTCGCGCACGAGCCGCTCCAGCTCGCCCACCGTGAACTGCGTCTCCCAGCCCGCGAACCAGCGGTTGACGACGATCAGCGCGTTCTTCATCACCGTGTAGAGGTGCCACGTCTGCGGCACGTCCACGAGCACGCGCCCGCCGCTCCGCGTGATGCGCGCGTTCTCGCGGAGCAAGGGCCTCGGGTCCCTGAAGTGCTCGAGCAATCCCTGGTGGAACGAGATGTCGATCGCCCCGTCGCGGAACGGCATGCGCGTGGCGTCGGCCTGCACGAACAGCACGCTGATGCCCTGCGCCTTGGCCTGATCCTTCACGAGCGACAGGGATTCCGGTGAATAATCCAGCACGATGCCGCGCGCGCCGCGGCGCGCGAGCTCCAGCAGGTCGCGCCCGGAGCCCGCGCCGATCTCCATCACCCACCGGCCCTCGACGGGGCCGTCCGCGAGCACCTCGCGCACCAGCCGGCCACCGGTGGAATAGGTGTCGTCGATGTCCTGGCGGTGCCCCTTCCAGTACGACTCCCAGTGGTCCAGCGTCGAAACCCGTGCCGTCACGCCGTCGTCTCCTCCACCGTCACTCGCCCCACCGCAGCCGCTCCCCCAGGTACGCCGGCAGTCCGGCGTCGAGGATGCGCTCCAACGCGCGCTCGAGGTCGTACTCCACCCGCACGTGCTCGAACGTCCACGCCTCGTCGTCCCACAGGAGATAGCCCGCGCGCGGATCGCCGTCCCGCGGCTGACCCACGCTCGGCACCACGACCAGGTAGCGGCGGTCGCGCACGGCCTCGATGAACGACGTGCGCGTGTAGGTCGCGCGCGAGCCGCGGAGCTCGAACGTGCCCGGGACGTGCGAGTGCCCGACGAGACACAGCGCCTCGGTGCACGAGGCCATCTCCCGCACGGCCTCGCCGGGGCGGAACACGTAGCTCCACGACGCCGGGTCCGAGGGCGAGGCGTGCACGAGCCGCGCGCCGCGCCAGGCGACCGAGAGCGGCAGCTTGAGCAGGTAGTCGCGGTGCTCCACCGACAGCGCCCGCGCCGTCCAGCGCGCCGCGCGCGCCGCATCGGGGTTGAACGCCTCGACCCCCGCCGGACGCACCGCCGCGTCGTCGTGGTTCCCGAGCACGGCCGCCTCGATCTGGGGGCACAGCATCGACATGCACTCGTTCGGCGACGCCCCGTAGCCCACGAAGTCGCCGAGGCAGATGCGGTCGCGGGCGCCGCGGCGCTCGACGTCGGCGAGCACCGCCTCCAGAGCCTCGAGATTCGCGTGCACGTCGCTCAGGACCGCGTGCAGCATCAGAACTCCGCCGGCCGCAGCCGGCGCGCGGCGCGGTCCAGCACGCCGTTCACGAACCCGCCGGAATCGGGTCCTCCGAAGAGCCGCGCGATCTCGATCGCCTCGTCCAGCACCACGCGCGCCGGCGAGCCGGGCCGCGCGAGCAGCTCGGCCACCGCCACGCGCAGCACGGCGCGGTCCGTGGCCGCGAGCCGCGTCACGCTCCAGCGATCGTCGAGCGCCGACTGCAGCGCCTCGTCCACGCTCGCGGCGTTCGCCTCGAGCCACCGCACCACGTCGTCGATCAGCTCGATCTGGTCGGAGGAGAGCCTTTCTTCGTTCTCACGGCGGAGCGCCCAGGCCTGGGCGTAGGTGTCGCCGGCGATGTCGGCCTGGTAGGCGACGCGGAACGCCACCTCGCGCGCGCGGCGGCGAGCGCCGGTCGCGGGCGTCAACGCCCCTCCCTCGTCGCGTCCCCGCGCGCCGCGGCGTGGAGCCCGGCCATGGCCACGGCAGCGAGCGCCACCTGGGCGCCGGTGTTGCCGTGCGTGCCGCCGGCCCGCGCTTCCGCCTGCGCGGCGTCGTACACCGCGAGCACGCCGTTCAGCACCGGCACGCCGGTGTCGAGCGCCACGCGCTGGAGCCCGCGGGCCGCGCCCTCGGCGACGAGCCGGAAGTGCTCGGTCTCGCCGCGGATCACGACGCCGAACGCGAGGACGGCGTCGAAACGCCCCGAGTCGGCGGCCCACGACGCGGCCACCGGCAGCTCGAGGCTTCCCGGCACCCAGTTGAGCTCGACGTCCTGCTCGCGCGCGCCCTGGCGGCGCAGCGTTTCGAGCGCGGCCTCCACGAGGCGCTTCACCAACGTCTCGTTCCAGCGTGCGGCGACCACGGCGAAGCGCCGTCCCTCCGCGGACGTACTGCCCTCCGCGGACGTCCCGCCCCCCTTTTTCGTTCCGCCCTCCTTCACTCGTCCTCCCGCGCCAGCTCCAGCAGGTGCCCGAGCTTGTCGCGCTTGGTGGAGAGATAGCGGCGGTTGTGCGGGTTCGGCTTCACCTGCACCGGCACGCGGCTCTCGATGTGGAGCCCGTACGCTTCGAGCCCCACCACCTTGCGCGGGTTGTTCGTGAGCAGGTCGATGCGGCGCACGCCGAGGTCGGCGAGGATCTGCGCGCCGATCCCGTAGTCGCGCAGGTCGGCGGCGAAGCCCAGCTTCAGGTTCGCGGTCACCGTGTCGTAGCCCTTGTCCTGGAGCTTGTAGGCGCGGAGCTTGTTCTCGAGCCCGATGCCACGGCCCTCCTGGCGCAGGTAGAGCAGCACGCCCGAGCCGCGCTTCGCGATCGCGCGCAGCGCCGCGTGCAGCTGCTGGCCGCAGTCGCAGCGCTGCGAGCCGAACACGTCGCCGGTCAGGCACTGCGAGTGCACGCGCACGAGCGTCGCCTGGCGGCCCGAGATGCGGCCCTTCACCAGCGCGATGTGGTGGTCGCCCTCGAGCACGCTCTCGTAGAGGTGGAGCTGGAACACGCCCTCCGCCGTGGGCAGCGGCACCTGGAGCAGCGGGCGCACGAGGTGATCGCGCTTGCGGCGCCACTCGATCAGGTCGCGGATCGTGAGGATGCCGAGGTCGTGCTGCCGGGCGAACCCCTTGAGCGCGGGCAGCCGCATCATGCGACCGTCCTCGTCCATGATCTCGCACACCGCGGCGACGGGCTTCAGGCCCGCGAGCCGGCACAGGTCGGGCGCCGCCTCGGTGTGGCCGGCGCGGCGGAGCACGCCGCCGGGCACGGCGCGCAGCGGGAACACGTGCCCAGGGCGCACGAAGTCCTCGGCAACGGCGGTCGGCTTCGCCAACAGCCGGAGCGTCTTGGCGCGATCGAACGCCGACGTGCCCGTCGTGGTGCCGCGCTTCGCGTCCACCGACTCGGTGAACGGCGTGCCGAACTTGGACGTGTTGTCCGAGACCAGGAGCTTGAGCCCCAGGCGGTCCGCGATCTCCGGCGCCATCGGCGCGCACAGGATGCCGCGGCAGTGCTTGACCGCGAAGTTCACCATCGCCGGCGTGGCGTGCTCGGCGGCGAACACGATGTCGCCCTCGTTCTCGCGGTCGGCGTCGTCGACCACGATGATCATGCGGCCGGCGCGCATGCGGCGCAGTGCCTCCTCGACCGTGAGCAACGGCGAGGGCTGGGCGGCGCGGCCACGCGACGGCGCGGACTGCGGCTTGCGGGTCGCGGTCAGGGGCGTCATCGGGTCGGTCTCTCGCCCGTCTCGAGCATGCGCGCGAGGTAGCGGGCCAGCAGGTCCACTTCGAGGTTCACGCGCGTGCCCGGCGCGTAGGTTCCGGCCGTGGTCACGGCGAGCGTATGGGGAATGTACGCGATTTCGCACGCCGAGTCGGTGACACCCGCCACGGTGAGGCTCACGCCGTCCACGGCCAGCGACCCCTTGAGCGCGACGAAGCGCGCGAGCGGCGCGGGCAGCCCGATCGTGACCCGCACGCCGTCGCCCTCGGGCGCGTGCGCGCGCACCTCGCCGACGCCGTCCACGTGACCCTGGACGAGGTGGCCGCCGAGCCGGTCCGAGAGCCGGAGCGAGCGCTCGAGGTTGACCGCGGTGCCGGCCCGCCAGTCGTCGAGCGTCGTCAACCGCAGCGTCTCGGGCACGGCCTCGACCGCGAATCGCCCGGGCTCCACGGCGACCGCGGTCAGGCAGCAGCCCGAGCACGCGAGGCTGTCGCCGACGCGCGCGTCCTCGAGCACGCGCGCGGCCGCGATCCAGAACCGCCGCCCCGCGGGACGCTCCTCCACCGATTGCACGCGTCCCAGCTCTTCGACGAGTCCCGTGAACATCGCTAACCTCCGAGTTCCACGACGAGCCGCGCGTCTTCGCCGACGAGCGTCGCCGACACGACGCGGCCGCGCGCGGCGCCGTCGAGCGGGAGCGACAGGCCGTCGCACCACGGCAGCCCGCCGCCGAGCACGAACGGCGCGGTGTAGAGCACGATGCGCTGGACGAGCCCGGCACGGACGAACGCGGCGCCGAGCGTGCCGCCTCCCTCCAGCAGCACCTCGTGCCGGCCCTCGCGCGTGAGCCGCTCGGCGAGCGCGGGCAGCGACACGCGCAGGCGCGTGGCCGGCAGCCGCCACACCGTGACCCCGCGCGCCGCGAGCGCGCGCTCGCGCGCGGCCGGCGCGGCCGTCGTGCAGGCCACGACCGTGCCGTGGGCGAGCGGCGCGGAGAAGAGCCGCAGGCTCTTCGGCAGGGAGAGCCGCGAATCCACGACCACGCGCAGCGGCTGCGTGGCGAGCGCGCGCGCGCGCGCCGTGCCCGCCGCGCGCGCGGTGAGCTGCGGGTCGTCGGCGCGCGCGGTGCCCGCGCCGACCACGATCGCGTCGCTTGCGGAACGCAGCCGGTGAACGTCGGCGCGCGCCGACTCGCCGGTGATCCACTTCGAGCGCCCGCGCGCGTCGGCGATGCGGCCGTCCAGCGAGCTCGCCACCTTCCAGGTCACGCGCGGCCGGCCCGTCACCTGCGCGCGCCGGTAGGCCGCGAGCTGCTCGCCCGCCTCCGCGGCGAGCAGTCCCAGCTCGACCTTGACGCCGGCCGCCCGCAGGCGCCTGAGCCCGCGGCCGTCGACGCGCGGATCGGGATCGCGCAGCGCCACGACGCAGCGCGACAACCCCGCGGCGAGGATGGCATCCACGCAGGGCGGCGTGCGACCCCAGTGCGCGCACGGCTCGAGCGTCACGTAGAGCGTCGCGCCACGGGCGGCGGTGCCCGCCCGCGCAAGCGCTTCCACCTCGGCGTGGTGCTCGCCCAGCGCGCGATGCCAGCCCTCACCGACCACGCGGCCGCCGCGCACGATCACCGCGCCCACGACCGGGTTCGGCGCCGTGCGCCCGCGGCCGCGCTCGGCCAGCTCGAGCGCACGACGCATGTGGCGCTCGTCGTCCGCGCGCGTCCGGCTGTGGTTCGAGGTTCGCTCCGGCATGGCTGGCCCCGGGGATTGGGAGACACGGGGCGCGGCTGGGCGCACGCGGTCGCGACGGGCGCGGAGCGTCAGGCCCCGTGCGCCCGCTCGGCGCGGCGCTCTCCTTCTTCCATCCCGACTGTCACGGTCGGCCCCGGAATCTCACCGGGTCTGCCGGTTCCAGGGTGTTCCCTGGAGGGCTCGCGGGCTGTACCGCCGGTGGGGGCTTGCACCCCGCCCCGAAGGAAAAGCGGCAGCGAGTGTAAGCGGCTGCACGCGGCGCGGTCAAAAGCTCGCGCCCATGCCCGCCTGCTCAGCGAGTGCCGAGCGTCAGGGAGTACGGCGTCGCGCTGGCGCTCAGCGATCCGACGCGCACGGTGTACGTACCCGCCGGCAGCGCAGGCACCGTGCACGATTCCGGATGTCCCGCGCCGTCCACGTGACGGACGAAGATGCCGTTCGCGTTGCTGATCGTGAGCTCGAGGTCGGACGGCGTGCTCCAGTCGAGGTTCGCGAGCAACGAGAACGGGCCGCTCGACGTGACCGTGTAGAGGTCCACGTCCGAGCCGCTCGACATGGCACCCGAGACCACGAAGTCGGTGGCGGAGAGCGCGCCGAGCGCCTGCGGATTGAAGTCGTTCGGCTCGGCCTCGTTCCGGGCGCCGCTCGGCGGCGGGGGTGGCTCCGTGGGCGAGGACTTGCTGCAGCCGCCGAGACCAGCGGCCGCGACCAGGAACGCGACCAGCAGCCAGGTGTTCACCCGTGTCATCAGGAACCTCCTCGCCTAAAGCTAGTGGCGGAGCACGAGCCGGACCGTGCGGTTGCCGGTCGGGGACAGGAGCCGTGCGAAGTAGACGCCGTCGGGAAGTCGCCGGCCACGGTCGTCGGCGCCGTTCCAGTTCACCGAGTGCACGCCGGGGTCCAGCGCGTTCCGGAGCAGGGTGCGCGCGCGCCGGCCCTGCAGGTCGTAGATCGCGAGGTCCACGTCCACGCGGGTCGGCGTGACGAAGCCGAACCGCATCGACCCCGGCGCCGGGTTCGGGTAGGCCATGAGACTGAACGGCTGGCCCGCGGCCTCGTCGCAGGTGATGTAGCTCCCGTTCGGGAGCTGGATGACGCAACCCAACGGATCCGGCGTGGCCTGCAGCGCCGCGAGCGCGTTCACGCGGCCGCGGCCGTAGACGTTGTTGGGGTTCCCGGTGCCGGCGGGCGTCGCTGCCTGCTGGAGGATGGTGCGCACGTTTTCCGGCGTGAGTGCGGGGTCGCGCTGGAGCATGAGCGCGGCGATGCCCGTGATGTGCGGCGACGCCTGGCTCGTGCCCTGCTGCTCCTGGTAGCCCCCGCCCTGCACGATGACCCGGCGCTCCGCCGGGAAGTCCTTGGACAGCGCGGAGATGATCGCTTCGCCGGGGGCCGTGAGGTTCGGGAGCACGCGCCCGTCGCGCGAGGGCCCGCGGCTGCTGAACGAGGAGATCACGTCGAGCGTGGCGTTGGGCTGGATGCGCAGCGTGTCGTCGACGTCGATCCACCGGGTCTTCGAGACGTGCGAACCGACACACACGATCCGCCGCGCCGTTCCCGGGATCCCGATCGTCTTGCTGTCGTCGCCGGCACGGAAGTAACTCGGCACGGAGATCTGCGGCGGAAGGAAGAACCCGCCCGCTGCGGCCCACATATCGAATGTCCCGGTCCCGAACGTGTAGACGGACCAGACTGCCGCGCGAGGGTCGAGCCCTCCTCCCGCCGGGGGCTGGATGAGGATCAGCACGTTCCTCGCCCCGTTGTTCGGGTCGGCCGTGGTGCGGGCGTCGATGACGACGTCGGCGAGGGCACCGGCATTCGTCGGCACGGTGCCCTGGATCAGCTGCCCGGGCATGGCACCGGGCGACACGAACACCGGCGTCGAGAGGTCCGACGGGTCGTAGGCGGCGATGCCCACGGCGAAGTTGCTCGTCGGGGGCGCCCACAGGTCCACGACACCCGTGGGGCTCGTGAGGATCAGGCCGCTCTCGAGCGCGCTGCCGTAGTCCGTTCCCTGAACGGAATAGGACACGTGGATGGGGTCGCCGCCCGAGTTGCCCGCCGCCGCGACGATGATCCGCCCGGGCCCGGAGAACCGGTCGAGGAACTGCTCTTGGAGCGACGTGCCGTCGTGGGCGCCGAGCTGGCCGCCGAGGCTCAGGTTGACGGCGATCGGCTTTCCGGCGGCGAGGGCCCCGTTCATCATCCACGCGACACCGTTCACGATGTCCGCGTCCGAGAAACCGCCCAGGCTCTGCGCGTCACGGATGCCCTTCACGAACAGCAGGTCCGCCTGCGGCGCCATGCCCACGTAGGCGGGATTCTGCCGGCCGTTGCCGGCGGCGATGCCCGTGACGTGCGTGCCGTGACCGTGGCCGCCCGAGCCGTCGATCTCCGGGCACGTGAGCGAGTCGAGCTGGCCCGGCCGGCACTCTTCGCCGTTCGCCCCCTGGCTGTAGTCGAAGAGCCCGAGGAGCCGGCTGTCGGTCGCCGAGATGCGGAAGTCGGGATGCGTGTAGTCGAGCCCGCTGTCCAGCACGCCGACGATGACGCCAGACCCCGTGTACGCCTGTGACAGCCCACCCGCGCCGAGGTGGACGTCGCGCACGCGCGACCGGATGCGACTCGAGTCGAGCATCGGAACCCACTCGCGCGCGATCGCCATGGAGAGGACGTCGGGTGTCCGCGCGAGCGGCGAGATGCGTGATACCGGCATGCGGACGAGCGCGAGATCGCCCTCCTGGACGCGGATGCGGGCGCCACTCGCGAGCAGCTCGCCCGAAGCGCCGGGGTCAGCGAGGCGCACGAACACGTCCGCCTCGGGCTCCCCGCCCGGCCCCGCGGAGACGAGGCCGAACGGCACGGTGGGATGGAACAGCCGGCCGTGAGCCGACATGCCTCGGGCGCTGGCGGGCGAGCTTGCGGCGAGGGCGGCGTAGCGCTCCAGCGTCAGGCGGAGCGCGGCGTCCATCTTGAGGTCGGCGGCCGTGGCCAGCGTGACTTCTGATCCCGCGGTCACGCTCCCACGCTTCGCGTGGGCCGGCGCGGCGACGCAGAGGAACGCCATCGTCAGGACGACGGGAACGGAGTACCGGGCGGCGTTCATGGCGGCCTTTCCGTCGTTCAGGGACTGAGCGGCTCGCGCGTCTGCGAGAGCGCGAGGCTGCGAACGAAGTCGAGCGATGCCAACTTCCCGATCCGCTTGACCGCGATCTGCGCCGTGAACAGGTCGTCCGTGGCCTGGCCGATGCGGGCGCCCGCCGACGTGAGCTTCTGCCGGTGCGAATCGTCGATCGTGCCCGACGTCCGCCCCATCACGTCGAGGAGCGAATCGGCGCCGGCGTGCGCGAGCTCCTCGATACGCAGCCGGAGCGATGCGTCGCACTTGGCCTCGATCGCGGCACGCTCCGCGTCCGTGCAGCCCACGGCGAGCAGCAGTGCGGCGAACAGGAACGCTGGCCATCGCATGCGGGGCCCCCGTGCGCGAGCCTTTCGCGGAGGAATGGAGGCACACGGTCCCTGTGCGGCCGGTTGACGGACCGGCAGGCTAGCACAGCGGGACGCGGCTGGACCACGTCCGGCGCGGCCGCGGGGCCCCGAACCTTACCGGGTCTTCCGGGTTTCCCCTGGAGGGCCCACACGCGGCGCCCGGGACCGTAAATAACCGCGCCCTCCCGCCCGCCGGGCCTCGCCGGACTTGTCTCGCGGGTGGGCTTCGCGTTCCAATGGTAGGGACGTCACCCACACCGGCCTGGCCGCCGGCCCTGGATTCGGAGGGTCACCATGCGGCGCATCCTCGCATTCCTGCTCAGCGCCCTCGCCTGCGCGGCGCTCGTCACCGCGCTGATGCCGCGGCGCGCGACCACGCGCACGCAGGCGGCGAGCGACTTCGTCCACTTCGAGAGCGGTCACGTGCACCCGCTGGCGATGACGCCCGACGGGACGCGGTTGCTCGCCGTCAACACCGCCGACGACCAGCTCGCGGTGTTCAACGTCACCGGTCCCGCTCCCGTGCTGGTCGCCGAGATCCCGGTCGGCCTCGAGCCCGTCTCGGTCGCCGTGCGCGGATCCGGAGAAGCCTGGGTCGTGAACCAGCTCTCGGACGACATCAGCATCGTGAACCTGGCGACGCTCCACGTGCGCGCCACGCTGCGCGTGGGCGACGAGCCCGCCGACGTGGTGTTCGCCGGCAGCCCGGCGCGCGCGTGGGTGAGCGTGTCGCAGGAGGACGCAATCAAGGTCTACGACCCGGCGAACCTCGCCGCGCTGCCGCAGGTGGTGCCGATCCCGGCGCGCAAGCCGCGCTCGCTCTCGGTCTCGCCGGATGGCGCGAACGTCTACGCCGCGGTGTTCAACAGCAGCCACGGCGCCACCGTGCTCTCCGAGGCGGAGGCCGGCGACTCGCTGCCGCCGCCGAACCCGCCGATGAAAGCGGGACTGCCCGCAGCCCCCAAGAACGGCCTGCTCGCGCTGTACACCGCCGGCCACTGGCGCGACCTCACCGGCAAGCTCTGGGACTCGAAGCTCCCCTACACGGTGCCGATGGTGGAGTTGGTCAAGCTGGACGCCGCCACGCGCGCGATCAGCCAGGTGTACGGCGACATGGCCACGATCATGATGGGCACCGCCGTGGACCCGGTCTCCGGCGCGTGCGCGGTGAGCGGCACGTACGGGCGGCTCGAGACGCGTTTCGAGCCGAACCTGCGCGGCCACAACACGGAAGCGCGCGTGGCGCTCGTGCCCGCGGCCGGGCCCGCGACCGTGGTCGGCCTGAACCCGCACATCAACTATGCGGTCCCCACCGGCACGCAGGCCGAGAAGGACTCCTCGCTCGCCATCCCCACCGGCGTGGCGTGGGCGCCCGACGGCCAGCGCGTGTACGTGAGCGCGCTCGGCTCCTCCAAGCTCGGCGTGCTGAGCGCCGCGGGCGCGCTGCTCGCGCGCGTGCCCACCGTGGCGGGGCCCACCGGCGTCGTCGTGGACGGCGCGCGCTCGCGCCTCTACGTGCTCGGGCGGTTCCGCAACCAGCTGCAGACGCTGTCCGCGGCCACGCTCCAGAGCCTCGCCGTCACCTCGATCGGGTTCGATCCCACGCCGAACGACATCGTCAACGGCCGGAAGTTCTTCTATGGCGGGTTCACGTCGGGTCACGGAGACCAGGCGTGCGCGAGCTGCCACATCTTCGGCGACCTGGACAACCTGGTGTGGGACCTGGGCGACCCGACGGGCGACATGGCGCCGGTGCCGCCGGGCATGCTGGATCCGCTGCTCGCGCCCATGCACCCGATGAAGGGACCCATGGCCACCCAGAGCCTGCGCGGGCTGCCGAACACGGGGCTCTTCCATTGGCGCGGCGATCGCGCGGACTTCATGGCGTTCCGCCCCGCCACGCAGAGCCTGCTCGGTCTCGCGAGCCCGATCCCCGACAGCGAGATGGTGGCGATGTCGCAGTTCGTGCTGCCGCTCGTCTACCCGCCGAACCCGAACCAGTTCCTCGACCGCTCGTTCAGGGACGCGGCGCCCGGGGTCCCGAGCGCCGAGCGCGGGCGCGTGTTCTTCACGAGCACGCCGGTGGACGGCGGGCGCACGTGCAGCTTCTGCCACACGCTCTCGACCGGCACGAACCGGCAGCTGATCGACAAGTTCGCGCTCCAGGAAGCGCAGGACATGAAGGTTCCGCAGCTGCGGAACCTCTACCAGAAGACCGGGTTCAGCGACGCGCCCGGCGCGGTGAACAAGCGCGGCTTCGGCTTCACGCACAACGGCTCGATCGACAACCTGTTCACGTTCCTCCACTTCTCCGGCTTCGCCTTCGCCGCGGGCGCGACCGGCGACGGGCAGCGTCGCGACGTGGAGGCCTACCTGCTGGCGTTCGACACCGGCCTCGCGCCGGCGGTGGGCGCCGAGGTCACGTTCGACGGCGGCGCAGGCGACGCCGGGCGCGTGCCGCGCATGGACACGCTGCAGGCGCGCGCGGCGGCCGGCGACTGCGACCTGGTCGCGCACGGCCGCGTGGGCGGCTCGCGCCGGAACTGGTTGTTCGGCTCCGGCGGCTGGAACGCCGACCGCAGCGGCATCGCCCCGATCTCGAGTGCCGCGCTGCGCGCGCTCGCCGGTCCCGGCGCCGAGGTCACCGTGATCGGCGTGCCGCCGGGCAGCGGCACGCGCATGGCGCTCGATCGCGACCGCGACGGCTACTCGAACGGCGACGAGATCGTGGGCGGCAGCGATCCGGCCAACCCGGCCTCGATCCCGTCGTTCACCGGCGTGCCGCCCGATGGCGTCACCGCCACCGGCCTGCGCGGCGCGCTCCCGAACCCGTTCCACGGCGCCACCGCGATCGAGTGGTCGCTCGCACGCGACGCGCAGGTGGAGCTGGCGATCTTCGACGTGATGGGTCGCGAGGTGCGCGTCCTGGCCCGCGGTGCCGCGCCCGCGGGCGTGCATCGCATCGAGTGGGACGGGCGCGGCGCGAACGGGCGCGCGCTGGGCGCGGGGCTCTACTTCGCGCGGCTGCGGCTCAACGGCGAGGAGTTCATGCGCACGATCGTGAAGCTCGACTAGACCTGCGCCGGGCGGTGCGTGGGAGGGCGTGCTCGAGGGCAACGCTCGGCTTGGCCATCCATGGCCAAGCCTCCCTGTCGTTCGCTTACGCCCTCCGCCATTCCATGGCTACGGGCTGCTCTCGACTGCCCTCGATCCCGCCCTCCCACGCACCACCCTGGGCCTCTTCTATCAGCGCCGGCCCGTGCCGAGCAGCGCCTCGGCGCGCGGGCGCCACTCGCGCACGCGGGGGTCGTTGGGGCAGCGCGACTCGAACACGGCCCAGGCGTGGGCGAACTCGGTGCGATCGCCGCGCTGGCCGGCGCTCGCCACCCACAGCGCGCACGCATCCGCGAGCGCCCGGGCGACCACGGTGTCGGCGGGCAACGCCTCGCGCCCGGCGAGGAGCGCGTAGACCGAGCTGTCGCGGCGACCCGACTCCGCCAGCGCCGCCGCGAGACCGAGCCACGCCTCGCGCGCGGTCGGCTCCAGCGGAAGCGCCGCCTGCCACTGCGCCGAGGCCGGCCCCCAGCGCGCGGTGCGCATGTAGAGCGTGGCGAGATCGCGGTGGTACTGCGCCGTCGCGGGCTTCAACTCCACCACGCGCGCGAGCAACGGCTCGGCCTCGACGAGCCGTCCGGCGCGGGCGCGCGTGAGGCCGAGGCCGCTCAGCGCGTTGACGTTGAGCGAGTCCTCCGCGAGTGACGCCTCGAACCAGCGTTCGGCGCCCGGCAGGTCGCCGGCATTGAGCGCCGCGGTGCCGAGCATCGCCGCGGAGCGCCCGCCGCCCAGCGGCAGCGCCGCGACGCGCGCCTCGGTCGCCCCGCGGTCCATGTTGAGCACGGTCCAGGGGATCGATTGTGCAAGCGAGGCGCCGAGCGCCGCGAGCAGCAGCCGCTGTCGCGCGGCCGGCGCGAGCCCGAGCAGCGCGCGCAGTGCCAGGAGCGGCAGCACCGTGGCGGGTGCGGCGAACAGGTCCCAGTTCCGCGCCGCACCCAGGTTGCCGGCGCCGGTGAGGAGCGCCGGCGCATAGAGCGTGATCGCGGCGATGCCGAGGAACCGGCCACTCGCGTGGGCGAGCGTGCCGCGCAGCGGGTGCGCGGCGACGAGCAGCAACACCGCGACGAGCGAGAGCGGCCCCATCTGCACCACATGGCTCCACGCGTCCGCGAGATGCCGCGCGGAGAAGAACACGCCGGCCTGCATGTCCCGTGGTTGGCTCACGACCTTCATCACGCCATCCGAGAGCTGCGCCAGCGGCGAGCCCCCGGGGTAGAGCCCGTGCACCGCCCAGATCACGGCGGCGGTGGCCAGCGTGGCCACGGCGAGCGTCACCAGCATCTCGCTGCGGCGATCGCGGCGCGCGAGCCCGTGCGCCACGAGCACGGCCGTGGCCGGGAGCGCGAGCGCGCCGAGCAGGTGGAACGCGTAGCCCGCGAGCAGCGCCGCGAACGGCGGCCACGCCGGGCCGCGACCTTCGAGGTAGTCGGCGCCGGTCCACGCGAACAATGCCAGGCACACGGCGACATACGCATAGTTCTCGACGTGACCGTGGAAGATCGCCGCCGCACCCTGGCAGGCGATCGCGAGCGTGGCGAGGAGCGCGGGCCCTGCACCCGCGCCGCCTGCCGAGGCGATCGTGCGGCCGAAACCGCGCGCGTTGAGCGCCACCCACACGCCGCCGGCGATCGCGCTCGCGGCAGCGATCGCCTCGACCGCACTCCAGCGCCCGCCCCCCAGCGCCCAGGCCGTGTGGTGGAGCCACAGCGTCAGCGGCTCATCGGGATGAAAGCGCTGGCCCGCCGGGACCTGGATCGAGAGCGGCAGCGCGTCGCCCCAGTAGAGGTGACGCTCGCGCACCCACCAGAACACCAGCGCGGCGACCGCGCCCGCGACCCAGGGCCATGCCGCGGCGCCGCGCGCCGAGGGCATCCAGCGGTCGAGCCGCCCGCCGATCGCGCCCGCGATCCGCGGCACGAAGAGCAGCGCGCACGCGGCGGGCGCGAGCAGCCACATCGCGGGCAGGAACGCGAGCGCGTTCGCGCCCCACAGCGACCGGCTCCAGAAGCGCGACTCGAGCACCGGGTAGACGAGCGTCGCGGCGAGCACGATCAGCGGCCAGCGCACGTCGGTCGCGGGGACACGAGCATCCGCCGGTGGCGTGGAGAGGGCTGGCGGATCGGGTCGCTGGCGCGCTCGCGGCATCCGCTGACCCTAGCAAACGAGCGGCCACGCCCGTCATCCGGGCGTGGCCGTCGTCCTCCCCAGGGACCGCGATCGGGTCACTCGAGCCGCGTCACCACCCGCGTGAACCTGCCCTGCGCCGTGACGAGCCGCGCGTAGTAGACGCCGGGCGCGATCGGCCGGCCGGAGTCGTCCGCGCCGTTCCACTCGAGCCGGTACTCGCCCGCCTCGCGCAGGCCGCTGCTGATCGTGCGCACGCGACGGCCGTCCACGGAGAACACCTCGAGGTCGGCGCGACCCGCCTTGGCGAGCGAGAATGCGAACGTGGTGCTGCGGCCGAACGGGTTCGGCATCGCCGGTGCGAGCCCGGTGACGAACGTCTTCGGCGTGACCGCGGTGAAGCCGGTCGCGAGCGTGACCGTGTGATTCTGTGCGTCGCGCGCGTCCACCGCGGCGAAGCCGAACTTCGGATCGCCCGCGGCCACCACTTGGAAGGTGAGCGTGGCGAACTCGCCCTCGCCGGTGAAGCCCTGGCCCGCGCCCGTGAACACGGCGCCGTCCACCGACCCCGGGTAGGCCGAGAACAGCAACGCACCTTGTTCGAGCACCTCGTCCCCGGCGGTGAAGCTCACCGGCTGGACGACCGCCGGGTCCCACGCCAGGCGTATGGACAACGCCAGCACGCGGCCCGTGCCGGTGAAGCTCACCCGCACGGCCACGGTCTCTCCGCTGTGCACGGTCGATGGTGCCGTCAACGCGAGCGCATCCTGGCTCGAGGCGGCCGGCACGGCGTGCGCCTGCGGCGCGCTCGCCACCGGGAAGTAGTTGATGGCGAACATCACCAGATCCTCGAAGTTGATCTTGTTGTCCGTCATCGGCCGCGTGTCCACGGACAGGTCGGTGGTCGGGCCCACGTCCAGGTAGTTGAACGGGTCCACCGCCGAGCCGGTGATGCCGTAGTGCGCGCCCAGCACCGAGAGGTCGCTCGTCGTCACCTTGTTGTCGCCCACGCCCGGCGTGCTGCCGTCCGAGGTGTCACCGAGGTGGTAGCTGAGCGTGCCCGTGGTCTGGTTCGAGACCGGCGAGCGCGTGCCGAACGAGTCGGTGACGTACGCGACGTAGTACCAGAAGTCGCGCGAGCCCGGCTCGTCGGTCCCACCGGGCGAGGTGACCGGGGTGAGCGTCCAGCCCGCGGGCGGGTACGAGCCCGGCGTCCCCGGCACGCTGCCCGGCGTCGCGCCGTCGTCGTACTCGGGGTAGTTGCCGTAGGCCTTCCGCCACACCTCGACCGTGGAGCCGGCGGGCACCGCGGCCCACGACAGCGTGATCTTCGTGTCGCCGTCGGTGTCGTTGCCCGTCCGCACCTGCGTCGCGGCGAGCGTGGTGATCGCCGGCACCGCCGGGTTCACGGCGAACTGCACGTCGATGGTGTGGTTCGAGCTGACCGGCGCGAACGTGTACGGCGACGTGAGCGCGACCGCACCGCCGTCCACCGTGACGCTCGCGACGTGGTAGCCCGCGTCCGCCGCGAACGTGTACGACGGCGTGGCGTTGAGGCTGTAGAGCGTCGTGCCCGAGGGCGTGATCGAGCCGTTCGCCCCGGCCGAGGCCACGATCTTCGCCTTGACCTCGAGCGAGTAGGCGCTCGACGTGGAACCCGAGTGACTGCCATCGCCCGAGTACTGCGCCGTGAGCGAGTGCACGCCCACCGCGAGCGAGCTGGTGATGAGCTGCGCACTGCCCGCCGAGACGGGCGACGTGCCGAGCGACGAGGCGCCGTCGAAGAACTCGACCGAGCCGGTCGCGCCTGGCGGCGCGACGGTGGCGGTCAGCGTGACCGGGGCCTGGTAGACGCCCGGATCGGGCGCGGCCACCAGCGTGACCGAGCTCGAGGCGGCGTTCACCACCTGCGTCACCAGGTTGGACGTGCTGCCCGAATAGCTGGCATCGCCCGAGTAGACCGCGGTGATCGGGTGGCTGCCGCCGGCGAGCGCGCTCGTGCTCAGCGCCGCGCTGCCGGCGACGAGCGGGCTCGAGCCCAGCGACGAGGCGCCGTCGAAGAACTCGACGGAGCCGCCGGGGCCTCCGGCCCCGGGGGCGAGTACGGCGACCGTCGCCGTGAGCGTCACGCTGGCGCCGAACGTGGACGGGTTCGGTGCGCTCGCGAGCGACGTGCTCGTGCTCGCCGGGTTCACGGCGTGGCTGTGGGCCGCCGACGTGCTGCCGCTGAAGCTCGTATTGCCCGAGTAGACCGCGGTCAGCGAATGGCCGCCCACGGCGAGCGCGCTCGTGTTGAGCACCGCGCTGCCGGCGACGAGCGGGCTCGTGCCGAGCGACACCGCCCCGTCGAAGAACTCGATTGAGCCTCCGGGGCCTCCGGCCCCCGGGGCGAGGACTGCGACCGTCGCGGTGATCGTGACGCCCTGGCCCACGACGGACGGGTTCGGCGACGTCGTGACCGCGGTCGCCGTGCTCGCCTGGTTCACCGTGTGCGCGTGTGCCGGCGACGTGCTCGTGGTGTACGTGAGGTCGCCGCTGTAAACCGCAGTGATGGAGTGGCTTCCCAGCACCAGTCCAGACGTTGCGAGCGTCGCCACGCCACCCGCGAGCGGCGAGCTCCCGAGCGACGATGCGCCGTCGAAGAACTCCATGGAACCCGTCGCGGCGGTCGGCGTGACGGTGGCCGTGATCGTCACGCTCTGGCCCACGACCGAGGGATTCGGTGACGTCGTCACCGCCGTCGATGTGCTCGCGTTCGTCACCGAGTGCGCGTGCACGGCGGACGTGCTGCCGCTGAAGCTCGGGTTGCCCGAGTAGACAGCCGTGAGCGAGTGCCCGCCGACCGCGAGGGCGCTCGTGTTGAGCACCGCGCTGCCCGACGACAGCGGCGCCGTGCCGAGCGATGTGGCGCCGTCGAAGAACTCTACTGAGCCTCCGGGGCCTCCGGCCCCGGGGGCGAGGACTGCGACCGTGGCGGTGAGCGTGACGCTGGTGCCGAACGTGGACGGGTTCGGCGCGCTCGCGAGCGACGTGCTGGTGCTCGCCGGGTTCACGGTGTGGCTGTGCGCCGGCGACGTGCTGCCGCTGAAGCTCGGATCACCCGAGTAGACCGCGGTCAGCGAGTGCGGGCCGACGCCGAGCGCCGCGGTGTTGAGTGCGGCCGAGCCGCCCGCGAGCGGCGACGTGCCCAGCGACGAGGCGCCATCGAAGAACTCGATTGAGCCTCCGGGGCCTCCGGCCCCGGGGGCGAGGACTGCGACCGTCGCGGTGATCGTGACGCCCTGGCCCACGACCGACGGGTTCGGCGACGTCGTGACCGCGGTCGCCGTGCTCGCGTGGTTCACCGTGTGCGCGTGTGCCGGCGACGTGCTGCCGTTGTAGCTCGGGTCACCCGAGTAGACCGCGGTCAGCGAGTGGCCACCCACGGCGAGCGCCGCGGTGTTGAGCGCGGCCGAGCCGCCGCTCACAGGCACCGTGCCGAGCGACGTGGCGCCGTCGAAGAACTCTACGGAGCCCGTCGCGCCTGACGGCGTGACGGTCGCGGTCACGGTGACGCTCTGCCCGATCACGGACGGGTTCGGCGAGGAGCCGACCGCGATCGCGCTGGATGCGGCGTTCACCGCGTGCGCGTGCGCGGCCGACGTGCTGCCGGTGAAGCTGGCGTTGCCCGAGTAGACCGCCGTGAGCGAATGGCCACCGGGGCTCAGCGTCGCGGTATTGAGGACGGCGGAACCGCCCGAGACGGGCGACGTGCCGAGCGAGGCGGCGCCGTCGAAGAACTCGACGGAGCCGCCGGGGCCTCCGGCCCCGGGGGCGAGGACGGCGACCGTCGCCGTCAGCGTCACGTTACCGCCGAACGTGGACGGGTTCGGCGCGCTCGCGAGCGACGTGCTCGTGCTCGCCGGGTTCACGGTGTGGCTGTGGGCCGCCGACGTGCTGCCGCTGAAGCTGGCGTCGCCCGAGTAGACCGCGGTGAGCGAGTGGCCGCCCACGGCGAGCCCGCTCGTGTTGAGCGCGGCCGAGCCGCCGGAAACCGGCGCCGTGCCGAGCGACGTCGGGCCATTGAAGAACTCGACGGAGCCACCGGGGCCTCCGGCCCCGGGCGCGAGGACTGCGACGGTCGCGGTGATGGTGACGCCCTGGCCCACCACCGACGGATTCGGCGTGGTGGTCACCGCCGTCGTGGTGCTCGCCTGGTTCACCGTGTGCGCGTGCGCCGCCGACGTGCTGCCGCCAAAGCTGGTGTTGCCCGAGTAGACGGCCGTGAGCGAGTGGCCGCCCACGGCGAGCCCGCTAGTGTTGAGCGCGGCCGAGCCGCCGGAAACCGGCGCCGTGCCGAGCGACGTCGGGCCATCGAAGAACTCGACGGAGCCACCGGGGCCTCCGGCCCCGGGCGCGAGGACTGCGACGGTCGCGGTGATGGTGACGCCCTGGCCCACCACCGACGGATTCGGCGTGGTGGTCACCGCCGTCGTGGTGCTC
>Ga0207670_10000503_pt1 | contig 21586 bp, 18 predicted proteins | sample KBSS23HmetaG_FD_184339 | JGI IMG/M metagenome (GOLD analysis project Ga0207670, IMG submission 184339) | Switchgrass rhizosphere microbial communities from Kellogg Biological Station, Michigan, USA - KBS S2-3H metaG (SPAdes) (version 2) | ecosystem: Host-associated > Plants > Roots >... | reverse complement strand
TCTGGCCGGCTTCGGGCGACTGCACGGGTGGGGCGACGACCTTCCCGCGCGGTCCCGCAGCGGCCGGACCCGCTCCGAGCCGGAGTCGGTCACCGCGCTGCGCCTGTAGCTCAGTTGGATAGAGCAACGGATTTCTAATCCGTAGGTCGGGGGTTCGATTCCCTCCAGGCGCGCCATGTGCAGCGGTGCAGGTTTCTCAGGTGAACGTGTGGTGGTGGATGTAGCTCAGCTGGCAGAGCATCGGGTTGTGGTCCCGAGGGTCGTGGGTTCGAACCCCATCATCCACCCCAACTTCACCTCATGAAAACTTCTCGCCGCGCGAAGATCATCTGCACGCTGGGCCCCGCCACGTCGTCGCCGGAGAAGATCCGAGCGCTGGTGGACGCGGGCATGGACGTGGCGCGTCTCAACTTCTCGCACGGCACGCGCGATGAGCACGCCGAGGTCTACCGCTACGTGCGCGCCGCCAGCGACGCCTCGCAGCACGCGGTGGCCGTGCTCGTGGACCTGCAGGGACCGAAGATCCGTCTCGGTGAGTTCGAGGACGGCGGCGTCACGCTCGCGCCCGGCGACCGCTTCACCATCACCACCGAGCCGGTCGAGGGCACGCGCGAGCTGGCGAGCACCACCTATTCCTTCCTCGCCAAGGACGTGACGCCCGGCTCGCGCCTGCTGATCGACGACGGCCGCGTGGCGCTGCGCGTGGACGACACCGACGGCGTGCGCGTGCGCACCACGTGCGTGGAGGGCGGGCGGATCTCCGACCACAAGGGCATCAACCTGCCCGGCGTTCGGGTCAGCGCTCCGTCGCTCAGTGGAAAAGACCGCGAGGACCTGCGCTTCGCGCTGTCGCTGCGCGCGGACCTGATCGCGCTCTCGTTCGTGCGCGCGCCCGAGGACCTGGAGGACGTGCACGCGGTGATGGACGAGGTGGGTGCTCGGCTGCCGGTGATCGCGAAGATCGAGAAGCCGGAGGCGGTGGACCGGCTGGGCCCGATCACGCGCGCGTTCGACGGGCTGATGGTGGCGCGCGGCGACCTGGGCGTGGAGATCCCGCTCGAGCAGGTGCCGCTGCTCCAGAAGCGCGCCATCCGTCTCGCGCGCGAGCACGGCAAGCCGGTGATCGTGGCGACGCAGATGCTGGACTCGATGATCCACCACCCGCACCCCACGCGCGCCGAGGCGAGCGACGTGGCGAACGCGGTGCTGGACGGCGCCGACGCGCTCATGCTCTCGGGCGAGACGAGCGTGGGCGAGTACGCGATCCCGGCGGTGGAGACCATGGCGCGCGTCATCGGCGCTGCCGAGTCGCAGGGCTTCTGGAGCCTGCCGAGCGTGCGACGGCGGCCGGAGACGCGGCCCGAGGCCATCGCGCTCAACGCCGTGCGCATCGCCGAGGATCTGCACGCCGTCGCGCTCGTCGCGTTCACGGAGACGGGTGCCACCGTGCGCCACGTGGCCGCGCACCGGCACGCGATCCCCATCCTCGCCTTCACCACGCGTCCCGAGGTGCGGAGCCGGCTCGCCATGGTGTGGGGCACGGAGACGTTCGTCATGCCGCGCGCGTCGAACACCGACGAGATGGTGGCGCAGGCCGACCACGCGCTGCTGGAGATGAAGCGCGGCAAGAAGGGCGACTACATCGTCATCGTCGCCGGCACGCCGCCCGGCACCGCCGGCTCGACGAACACGCTGCGCGTGCACCAGCTCGGCGGCGAGTAGGGAGCGGCCTGGGTCAGAGGAGGATCTTCCGCAGCAGCCTCACCGCCCGCGCCCGGTGCGAGATCGCGTTCTTCTCGGCGTCGGTGAGCTCGGCGTAGGTGCGGGTCTCGCCTTTGGGCACGAACACGGGGTCGTAGCCGAAACCGTTCGTGCCGCGAGGGGCGTCGGTGATCGTGCCCTCGAGGATGCCGTCGGCGCTCATCTCGGTGCCGTCGGGCCAGGCGGCGAGGCAGACCGTGCGGAAACGCGCGGTACGCTGCTCGGGCGGCACGCCGGCCAGCTCGCGCAGCAGCTTGGCGACGTTGTCCGCGTAGTTCGCATCGGGCCCGGCGTAGCGCGCGGCGTGCACGCCGGGCGCGCCGTGGAGCGCGTCCACCTCGAGCCCGGTGTCGTCGGCGATCGCGGGCAGGCGGGTGAGCGCCACGGCGGCAAGCGCCTTGATGCGCGCGTTCTCGAGCAGGGTCTCGCCCGTCTCCGCGGGCGCCACGGCTCCGGGCCAGTCGGCGAGTGACACCAGCTCGACCTCGGGCAGCGCCAGCAACGTGTGCAGCTCGGCCGCCTTGTCGCGGTTGAACGTGGCGACGACGAATCTCACTCCGGCAGCAGTCCCGAGCCGGAGAGGAGTTTCCGCTGTTGCGCGGTCACGCGGCGGATGCCGGCGCGCGCGAGGCGCAGCAGCGAGCGCATCTCGCGCTCGTCGAACGTGGCGCGCTCGCCCGTGCCCTGCACCTCGATGAAGCGGCCCTTGCCGGTCATGACCACGTTCATGTCCACGTCCGCGCCCGAGTCCTCGACATAGTCGAGGTCGATGCAGACATGGCCACGCACCATGCCCACCGAGATCGCCGCCACCGAGTCGTGGAGCGGCGGCCGTGCGAGGTGGTTCTGGTTCGAGAGCCACACGAACGCATCGTGGAGCGCCACCAGGGCGCCGTTGATGGCCGCGGTGCGCGTGCCGCCGTCGGCCTCGAGCACGTCGCAGTCGAGCGTGATCGTGCGCTCGCCGAACGCGGTCAAGTCGGTGACCGCGCGCAGCGAGCGGCCGATCAGCCGCTGGATCTCCTGTGCGCGGCCGCCGGTCTGGCTCGAGCGCGGCGTGCGCTCGCCGGTCGCGCGCGGCAGCATGCCGTACTCGGCGGTGACCCAGCCCTTCTGCTGGCCGCGGAGCCAGCCGGGCACGCGGTCCTCGACGCTCGCGGTGCACAGCACGCGCGTCTTCCCCATCGATACCAGCGCCGAGCCCTCGGCGTGCGACGCCACGCCGCGCTGCACCTTGAACGGGCGCGGCTGGCGCGCATCACGGCCGTCGTGGCGCTCGAACGCCTCGGGGTCGGGAGCCTTCGCTTCGTGCGCGCGGATGGCGGCGGGTTTGCGGGTCATTGGATCATTCCGAGTATTCCGAGCATTCCGAGCATTCCGATCATTCCGGCGACGTCGCGGCGTGGCGGATCGAGCCACGCTCGGCGTCGTAGCCACGCTCGTACCACGGCAGGTCGGTCTGGTCCACCACGCTCACCGGCGGCAGGGCCCGGCCTAGGAACGCCTCGGCCACGCGCGTGAAGCTCCGGCGGCGTGGCTCGTCGCTGAGGAAGAAGTGATGCTGCGGCTCGCGCGCGCCGGGAGGCACGAGCAGGCCCGTCGACGACAGCAACTCCGCCGTGGCGTGCGCCGCCTCGGCGCCGGAATCGATCAGCCGCACGTTCCCGCCCATGGTGGTCTTGAGGAGCGGCGCGAGCATCGGGTAGTGCGTGCAGCCGAGGATCAGGCTGTCGAGATCCGCGGTCTTCAGCTCCGCCAGGTACTCGTTCGCCACCATCCGCGTCACCTCGTGGTCGAGCCAGCCCTCTTCGACCAGCGGCACGAACAGCGGGCAGGCGCGCTGCTGCACGATCGCCCGCGGCGCGAGGCGCAGGATGGCGTCGTGGTAGGCGTTGCTGCCGACCGTGGCGAGCGTGCCGACCACGCCGATGCGGCCGCGCGGCGAGGCGCTCACCGCGGCGCGCGCGGCGGGCTCGATGACGCCGATCACCGGCACGCCGAAGCGCTCGCGCAGCGCGTCGAGCGCGTGGCTCGACGAGGTGTTGCACGCGACCACGATGCACTTGACGTGCTGGCGCACGAGGAACGACGCGATCTCGAGCGAGAAGCGCGTCACCGTCTCCTTGGACTTGTTGCCGTACGGGAGCCGCGCCGTGTCGCCGAAGTAGACCACCGACTCGCGGGGCAGGCGCGAGAACAGCTCGCGCACCGTGGTGAGGCCGCCGATCCCCGAGTCGAACACGCCGATCGCGCGCGAATCACTGCTCTGCGGCACGCCATCCTCCTGTGATCGCGAAGCGTTTCACGGCCAGTCGTCCGGATCGAGCGGCCGGTCCAGCGGGAAGTGTCCACCGAGCGAGGTGAACGCGGCCCCGCCGCACACGATACGGATGCGTTTCGCCTCCGGCACGTTGGCAGAGACGGTGCGGACGAGCGAGCCGACCACCAGCTCCTCCACCCGCGCCCCGCCCTGGAAACCTTGCCGGAACGCGGGCGAAAGATCGAGCGTGAGGAGCCCGGTCTCGTCCAGGTACGCGTGCTGGAGCGAGGTGCCCTGCGGCAACGTGCGCGCCCCGTCGCCGCGCGGACCCTGCTCGAGTGCCGCGACCAGCGCCGCGAGGCGCGGGTGGAGCCCGGACGGCTCGGCCAGGTCGCGCGGCTCCAGCACCAGGCTGTCGCCGTCGGCGCTCGCGAACCACAGCGGCACCGAGCGCACGCTCGTCGCCGTGCTCTCGGGCGCCACCGGCAACGGCCCCGGCTGGTTCTCGTGCTGGAACCCTTGGCGCGCGAACAGTGCCAGCGCGATCAGCACCAGCCCCAGCGCGATGAGCCCGAGGCGCCTCATGTCATTCCCCGCCGTGCTGCCAGAGGATCAGGCCCGTGGCGATCGCCGCCGCGAGCCGGTGGATCCCGTTCGGCGCCAGGATGCGCGCACGCTCCTCCTTGTTGGAGAGCGTTCCGCATTCGAGGAGCACGCCGGGTGCGGTGACCCCGAGGAGTGCGAGCGGCATGCGCTCGCGCACGCTCATGGGCCCGAAGCCGTCGTGCTCGAGCACGGCGGTCAAGTCCTCGGCGAGCGCCCGGCCCTCGACCGCGTGCGCCGTGGCCGCGTCTCGCCACGGCAGGAGTTCCAGGAGCGCCGGCGCGTGCGCCCGGTCGGCGGGCACGCCGGGTGGGTCGAGCACCGCGCCCGAGACGGAAGCGGGCGCGCACCACGCCGCGCCGCCGCGCGCGCGCGGGTCGAGCGACATGCCGAAGTGGAGCGAGACCACCACGTCGGGCTTGGGAGCATTGGCGACCTCGGAGCGCCCGAGCTGGCTCATGTCGCGGTCGTCGGTGCGGGTGAGCGTCACGTGCGCGCCGGCGCGGCGGCGGAGCTCGTCGGCGAGTGCCTTGGCGAGGTCGAGCGTGAGCGTCTTCTCGAGCACGCCGTCGGACTGCACCCCGGTGTCGACGCCGCCGTGCCCGGGGTCGAGCACCACGGTGCGCAGCGGTCGCGCGCCCGGCGGCGGCTCGGGCGCGAACGGCTGGAGCGCGCCCGCGGCGCGGTCGAGCGTGAGCGTCACCGCGTCGCGGGACGGCGAAAGCTCCCACCGCCAACCGGCCGCCGCGGCGTCGACGGCGAGCTCGAACGTGAGCCCGCCGGGCGTGGCCCTCACGCTGACGTCGTGCACGAGCGCGTCCGCGGGGAGCGAGTCGGGCAGCGCTCCGGAGAACGCGCCACGGAATCGCATGCGGAACCGCGAGCGGCCGCGGCCGACGACGCGCGCCAGCTCCGGATGCTCGGTGGGGATCACCAGCTCGGTCGTGCCCGCGCGCACGAGGACGCGCGGCGAGCCCACGTAGCCGTCGGCGGGGGCGGCGCGCAGCTCGCCCGCGCGCGCGTCGTAGCCGAGCCGCGGCCAGCCGCCGTCCTCGGGGAGCGCGCGCGCCAGCTCCACGGGGACCTGCAGCTCGCCCGCCCGCGAGAACACTTGGTGGTCGAGCTCGAGCGTGCGGTCGTCGGCGATCACGAACGGGTTCCCGTCCGTGAACGTCAGGCGGTGAGCGCCAAAGGTCAGCACCAGCTTCCGCACGTCGGCGTTCCACGAGCGCGCGGCGCCGAGCAGCCAGGCGAGGTCGTTCGCCGGCACCACGTCGACGCCGTCCACGCGCACGGTCGCGACCGCGGGCACGCCCAGGCCGGCGGGCACTCGGGCGCTGTCGGCGGCGACGCTGGCGGCGGAAGCTGCGGTACTGCCCGGTGGCGCTGCGCCCGTCCGCGCGCCCGCGAGCAGCATCGCGGCGACGCCGGCGGCGAGCGCGCGATTCACCCGCGCCCCGCGTGGCGGCGCGCGCGATCCATCTCCCGCTTCGCGTCGCGCTCCGCGATCGCCTCGCGCTTGTCGTGCGATTTCTTCCCGCGCCCGACCCCGAGCAGGAGCTTGGCGCGGCCCTTGGTGAAGTAGAGCTTCAGGGGCACCAGCGTGTGACCCTTCTGCTCGAGCGCCTTTCGCAGCTTCTCGATCTGGCTCCGGTGGAGCAGCAGCTTCCGCTTCCTGACCGGGTCCAGGTTCCAGCGGTTGCCCTGCTCGTAGGGCGGGATGTGGAGCTGCATCACCCACGCCTCGCCGTTCTCGATCGTGGCCCAGGACTCCTGCAGGCTCGCCTTGCCCGTGCGCAGGCTCTTGACCTCGGTCCCGGCGAGCACGAGCCCGGCCTCGACCGTGTCGAGGATGGCGTAGTCGTGCGAGGCCTTGCGATTCTGCGCGACGAGCTTGTCGCCGGATGTCGCTGAAGCCTCTGCCATGGCGGCGGGACCTGCGACCTCGCGCGCGCGGGCGCGTTCGGAGCGCGAGAGAGGGTTGATGGTGCGGAAGGGGGGATTTGAACCCCCACACCCTTGCGGGCGCTAGAACCTGAATCTAGTGCGTCTGCCAGTTCCGCCACTTCCGCACGCAGTCGGGCGGAGGAAACTAGGCCCTCGCGGGCGCCTCGTCAAAGCCGCGCGCAGCACGGGCCGGACACCGGGCGCGCGCCCGGCGCGCCCCTGATACCGTAGCCCGCCATGGTCGCGACCCTGCCGGTGAACCTCCACGAATACGAGCCGCTCGCGCGCGCGAAGCTGGGCGACATGGCGTGGGACTACCTGGCCGGCGGCAGCGGCGACGAGCGCACGCTGGCGTGGAACCGCGAGCGGCTGGACGCGACGCGGCTCCTGCCGCGCGTGCTACACGACGTCAGCAACGTCGACACCAGGCTCAAGCTCCTGGGGCTCGAGTTGCCGTACCCGGTGCTGCTGGCGCCGACGGGTTTCCAGAAGCTCTTCCATCCCGAGGGCGAGTCGGCGACCGCGCGCGGCGCGGGCGCGGCCGGGGCGCTCTACACGCTGAGCACGCCCGCGACCACGAGCCTCGAGGACGTGGCGAAGGTGGCCACCGGGCCACTCTGGTTCCAGCTCTACGTGCAGCGCGATCGCGGGTTCACGCTGGAGCTGGTGCGCCGCGCCGAGGCGCACGGCTATCGCGCCCTCGTCCTGACCGCGGACACGCCCGTGCTCGGGGCGCGCGACCGCGACCACCGCCGGCAGCTGGAGCTGCCGCCGGGGATGGAGCTGCCGAACCTGCGCGGGCTCGGCGCCCGCACCGACGAGCCCACGTTCCAGCACGGCACGCGCAACCCGTTCCTCGATCCGTCGCTGACGTGGAAGGACGTGGAGTGGCTGGCGAAGCAGTCGAAGCTCCCGGTGGTGGTGAAGGGCATCCTGCACGCGCGCGACGCACAGCTCGCGCTCGATCACGGCGCCGCGGCGATCGGCGTGAGCAACCACGGCGGGCGGAACCTCGACACCGTGCCCGCGACCATCGACGCGCTGCCGGCGATCGCCGCCGCCGTGGGCAAGGTGCCGATCCTGTTCGACGGCGGCGTGCGCCGCGGCGTGGACGTGGTGAAGGCGCTGGCGCTGGGGGCGACCGCGGTGATGATCGGCCGGCCGTACCTCTGGGGCTTGAGCGCGTTCGGCGCCGAGGGGGTGACGCGCGTGGTGCAGCTGCTGGTGACCGAGCTGGAGATGGCGATGGCGCAGTGTGGCGCGGCATCGCTCGCCGCGATCCACCGCGAGCTGGTGATCCACCGCGATCCGTGGGGGCTGTGACTCACGTCTTGTGAACGCGCCCGGCCGAGGCGTCGCGTCGCGATCACGGCGGCTCGGTCCGGGCGCGCGGTTCTCCTCCAGCTCCGCAGGCGCTAGCGATAGAGCGCCTTGAGCCTGCCCCACGTCTCGTGCGCCACCGGCGTGATGCCGCAGTCGTTGACGGCCCCGGGCGTGGGTGGGCATCCCGTCCCCAGCGGCGGCGTGGTGCCGGTGTAGACGTTCAGGGCGTCCTCGAGCTTCCAGTCGGTTCCGTCCGCCGTGCGCCCCACCGCTCGATCCGATCCGGCTTCCTGTGTCTTGTACGTGTAGCCGTCGACGAGCGTGGTGTCGCTGCCGGTGACCTTCCACAGCAGTACCTTGTCGCCGGTGTTGCCGAGCGAGAGGCCGAACACGGGATGCGTGGTGGCGCGCTCCCAGGTGACGGACTCGGCACCGGTCACCAGGAGCACGGCGCCGGGCGCGAGCGTGCCGGTGAAGCCGAAGCGCGGGATCGAATCGCCGTCGGTGAGGAAGTAGGGCGTGAGGTCGGCCACTGCGGAGCCGCCGTTCACGATCTCGATCCACTCGTCGTCGCGCGAGCTGAACGTGCCGTTGCCGTCCCAGTCGCGCGCCGGGCCGGCCATGAACTCGGAGATGCGGACGTCGGGCGCGGCGAACGCCGGACGTGCCGCGGCAACGGTGAGCAGCAGGGGGAGAACGGCAAGGTGTCGCGGGAGGCGCATGACACGCTCCTCGCGGGGGCATGGGTGGTGCTCGGTTCGAGCGGGCCGCACCTTCGTGGCGCGGGCAGGCGCGTGACATTGCAGGGGGCGTGCCCGGGCAGGCCTGACGCGGTGCCAACGCGCTGCGAGCGTGCGGACGCGCGCGCGCGTCGCGGCGGTGTTCGGGATGCAAACGCCGGCGACGCCGGCGCGACGGGCGCTACTTCTTCGCCAACGGGGCCAGGTGCTCGGTCATGCGCCGCAGCCCTTCGCGCAGGTTCTCGCGCGAGTTGGCGTACGAGAGCCGCAGGTGCCGCTCGCCGCCGGCCCCGAAACCGGTGCCGGGGATGGTGACGACGCCCGCCTGCTCCAGGAGCTGGTCGGCGAGCTGCACCGCGGAGAGTCCGCCGCAGTCCAGGTGCGGGAACGCGTAGAACGCGCCCGCGGGCCGCGTGCAGGTCACGCCCGGGATGGCGTTCAGGCCGTCCACGAGGACCTCGCGGCGGGCGCGGAACTCGGCGAGCATGGCCTGGACCTCGTCCTGCGGGCCGGTGAGCGCCGCCTCGCCCGCCATCTGCACGAACGTCGCGGTGCAGGAGTTGGAGTTGTTCATGAGCGCGGTCATGTGCTTCGCGAGCGGCTCCGGCATGATGCCGAAGCCCAGCCGCCAGCCGGTCATGGCGTAGGTCTTAGAGAACCCGTCCACAACCACCGTGCGCTCGGCCATGCCGGGGAGCGTGGCGATGGACGGGCTCTCGCCCTCGTACGTCATGGCGGCATAGATCTCGTCGGAGACCACCCAGAGATCGTTCCGGAGCACGAGCGCAGCGAGTGCTTGTAACGTCGCGCGCGGCAGCACGCCGCCGGTGGGGTTGTGCGGGGAGTTCAGGATCAGCAGGCGGCTGCGCGAGGTGATCCGCTGCTCGAGCGCCTTCAGGTCGATGTCGAAGCCGCGTTCGGCCAGGAGCGGCACCGGCACCACGCGCGCGCCCAGGAACTCGGCGACCGAAGCGTACGTGGGGAACGCCGGACTCGGGATCAGCACCTCGTCGCCGGGCTCCAGTGTCGCGAGCATGGCGAAGAACAGGATGGGCTTGGCCCCCGGCGTGACGACCACGTTCGCGGCTTCGCACGTGAGTCCGCGCTTCGCCTTCCACGTCTTCGCGATCAGGGCGCGGAAGCTCGGCAGCCCCGCGGGCGGGCCGTAGTGCGTGTGCCCCTCGGCCAGGGCGACCTCGGCAGCGCGGCAGATGTTCGCGGGCGTGTCGAAGTCGGGCTCACCGATCCCCAAGTGGATGATGCTCCGGCCCTTCGCCTCGAGCGCCTTCCCCCGCGCCAGCATGTCGAACGACGCGGAGCTCGTGAGCCTCCCCATCCGCTCCGCGTATCTCATTCGCACTCCCCCGTGACGACGATGCGGCAGTCGCGAGCCGCGACCGCCGCGACCACTCCACCGACCACGCGGGCCGCCGGCTCGCCGACCGCGTGCCGCCGGTGGCGAGCGACAGCCCCAGGCGGATCGTGCCCGTGGCGATCGGCAGGCGCAGATCGCACCGCGTGCGGCTTCCCGCACCGCTCGATGCGCGCAGCACCAGTCGGTCGGCCTGGGCTTCCGGCAGGTACAGGCTCTCCCCGCTCCGCACGCGCCAGACCGCGTGCGTGAGCGCCAGGCGACCGCCGAACGGAACCGCCCAGTCGGCGCGTGCCACCACGGCGCGCCGCACCGCATCACGGGCGAGCGCGCGCGTGCCCCAGAGTTCGTGGCGCAACGCGAGCCGTGCCCCCGGTGACCCGCCGCGCCACTCGCACCACCAGCCCTGCCGGGTCCCGGAGGGGCGCGCACGCGGCGACGGTTCGCGGCGCGGCCCGTGCTGGTCTTCGGCACCGCACGCGAACGATTGATGTTCTCCCAACCTCGCATCCACTTCAAGCGCGGCGCGCGCACCCGACTCCCCCACGCGCCACGCCCACAGCGCGCCGAAGGCACTCACGTCCGCGAGCGCGAACGCGCGCGTGGCGGCGCCGGCGAGCGCCCGGGGAGGCCCCGCGCGTGCGGGCTCGGCGAGCGAGCGGAACGCGGCGAGCCCGCCGCGCGCACGCAACGACACGCGCGTGTCGCCGATCGCACCACTGCTCGCCGCCTCGGCGCGCCAGCGGCCGAGCCGGTCGAAGGCCAGTTCCCACGAACGTTGTTCGCTGTCGAGCGACACGCTGCCCTGGACGCTGCCCCCTCCCGCGAGCACGCCCACGGCACCCGCGCCGGCGCGGGTATGCGCGCCGAGCACTTCGTGGCCGGCGAAGCGGCCGGCGAGGAGGCTCGTGCCGCGCACGTCGAAACCAAGCCCCGTGCCGGCGCGGCCGCGGTAGCGCGTGCCGGCGCCGCGGTCCTCGGCAGTGAACACCCAGGGCTCGCCCGTGCCGCCGAGCGCGAGCCCGCGCCCCCAGCGCGGCGAGAGCCGGCCCGCGGTGAGCGTGCCGCGCGCGAGCGGTGCCTCGACGCGGCCGCCGGAGAGCGCCTCGTCGCCGTCCCGGAGCGTGCCGCGCGCGCCGCCGCCGCGGAAGCTCACGCGCTGCGAGCCGCGAAAGTCAGACCCGCTCCCATGGCTCGCAGCGCCGATCGCGACCTCGAACTCGGCGTCGTCGAGCGAGTCCGCGCGCTCGAGCGTGTAGTCGCCCTCCCCCGCCTCGGGCGGCGGCTCGAGCGACTGCGCACGAGCGACGCTCACGACGACGAGCGCGAGGAGCGCCGCGCGGCGGATCACGGATGGCTCCGTCGCTCGCGCGCCCAGGCGAGCGAGAGTCGCACGGTCTCGCCCAGCACCGGATGGGCGTCGATGCGCGCGGCGACGCGAAGTACTGCGACCGCGGCGGAGAGTCCCACCGATCCACGGAGCGGCGCGTCGCGCGCCTCGGCCCAGACCTGGAGCGGGGCGACGTGGAGAGCGACGCCCAGCGCGCGCTCGCCGTCGTCACCCGCACGCGGCGCCACCAGGCGCACCCAGGCCGCATCGACATCACCTATACGAATGCCCAGCTCGAGCGGACGCATGAGCGGCGGCGATGCGCCGCTGGTCCACACCTGGGGCGCGCTCGCCCAGGCGCGCACGGCATCGCCGGCCATGATCCAGGCGCCCGCGCCCGCCTCGACACCGTCGCCGGTCGTGAGCGCGTGCGCGACACTCCACGGCGCATCGCGGTCGCGCCGCGCGCACGCTCGCAAGCCGGCGCCGGCGCGTTCCGAAGCGGCGCCGAAGCCGAGCCCGAGACTCGTCCATCCCAGCTCCGGCTCGCCGGTCTGCGAGAGCCCGAGCGCCGCGCGCCAGGAGTGGAAGCTTCCTCCCACGGCGACCGAGCGCGTCTCGAGATCGGGAAGTCCCCACCATCGGGTTTGTGACGCCGCGGCGGTGATGGTCGCCGTCGCGGGGGGCAGCGCCCGGTCGAGCAGCCCATCGGGCGCGCGCGTGCTCCCCGCCGGCGAGGCCCCGGAGAAGTCCTGTGCCGCCGCCGCGCGTGCGAGCAGCAATGCCGCGAGCACGCGGCGCATCACGGACGCGTCCCGTCCACGCGCAGCGGTGTCACGCGCGTGAACGTGCCGTCGGCGGACTCGGCGCGCAGGACGGCGAGGTAGAGACCGGGCGCCAGCGCATCGAGCGTCACCGGCCGCTCGCCGTGGACACCCGAGTCGACGGGCCCGGCGAGCCGGCGCTGGCGGTGGCCTTCCATGTCGTAGAGCTCGAGCGTGACCTTGGCTGCACCCCACGGCAGCTCCCAGGCGAAGTTCACGGTCTCGCCGTCCGTGCGCACGCGCCTCGGATCGGCACGGAACCCACCGGCCACGGGCCCGACCGGCCTCGGCGGCGCGAGCGGCGTGCCGCCCGCCGTGGGCGACGGCCGCCAGGTGTCGCCCGCGCGCTCGAGCGTCACACCCGCGGCGATGCCGGACGCCGAGTACCCGACCCGATCCACCGGAACGCCGTCGGTCTCGGCGAGCACGACCTGGTCGGCGAGGCCCGTGGCGTCGTCGCTGTTGTTGAGCGCGGCCCAGGGCGAGACACGCCGCAGGCGCGAGGCATCCAGCGCCGGATACGCCATGCGCAGCGCGGTCGGGTCCTGTGCCAGCACCGCGAGGCTATCCGCCGCGAGCGGTGGGCCCGCCTCGATGCTGCCGCCGGCGCCGGCGTGATCGCCGAGCTCGAAGCCCTCGAGTGCCAGCGGTGCGTGCGACGTGTTGCGCACCTCGACCCACTCACCCTCGGCCGCGGCCGGGTGGAACTGGATCTCGGAGATCTCGAGCGGACCCGCGCCCACGCGCGCGAGCAGCGTGTCGGCATCGTTCGCGTTCGCCTCGTCTCCGACAAGGTGGACGCTCGCGGCGAATGCGCCGCGGCCCTCGCGCAGCGTGGCGAGCGGGATCGAGACGCGCGTCGTCTCGCCGGGCGCCACCGCGGGCGCGTTCAGCGAGACGGGTGCCCCGAGCAGCTCGCTCGTCACGCGAAGCGCCGCGTCGTCGACGCCCCACGCGGTGGCGCCGGCGTTCACGAGCATCACTTCGAGCGTCGCGCTGCCGCCGGGCGAAGGCTGCTCGGGCTCGAGCGCGCTGCGATGACGCAGCAGCGTCGCGTCCACGGAGCGCTGGTTCGCGAGCCCCGGCGATGGCTCGGCGGGATGGAAGTCGCCGGCGTTGCTGCCCGTGCTGGCGCGGTCGGGGATGCGCGCGAGCGATTGCCCGCCGGGAACGTCGGGTGCGGGCGCACCGCAGTAGTACTCGGCGAACTCGAGTGCACCCCAGCCCACCACTTCGGTGGCGCCATCCGGCCACAGCAAGCGGAGCCCATCAGGGCCGTTCTGGAGATCGAGCGTGAGGACCACATCGGGGCGCGGGCTCACGGCCGAGCCACCGATGACGAAGCGGCTGTGGGGCTTGACCGCGTCGCCGGGGCCGCCCGTCCATTTCGTGGTCCAGCGGCCGGGGCCCGCCCCGTCTCCGGCCTGGAGCCTGAGCCCGGTCAGTACGCGGCTGGAATCGCTGTCGTTCCACAGCTCGACGAACTCCTGACCCGTGTCATCGCCGGGTGCGTCGTAGTAAACTTCGGCGACGAAGGGATGACCCGCGGGCGCGCAGTTGAGCGCCACGGCAACCACAAGCGAGAGCGCGGACATGACCGCTCCTCGCGGGGGCAAGGACCCAAGCTCGGGAGCCAGGACGGCACCAGGGTCCGCAAACGGCGTGCCGGGGTCGCCGGGGCGCGAGACACGAGGTGACCCATGCTCAAGCGCCTGGTCTCGACCGCAGTACTAATGACGCTCACGGCGGCGATCGCGCACGCGGCCGCCCGAGTGCCGCAGGTTCCCGTGAGCGGCACCGCGCTCGCGACGTTCTTCGCCTCGCAGGGGCAGACGATCGACGTCAACAACCAGCAGTTGGACCTGCAGACGATGGACCTGTCCTCGACGACGGCATTCGAGGCCCACGTGTTCGGCGCCGACCTGGGCACGACGTTCGGCGGCTACAACACCGCCCTGGCCGTACCGCCGCTCTACCAGATCGTGCCCGGCTCGCTCACGACCGGGTGGTTCAGCTCGACGTCGTTCCGCACCAGCCCGACGCGCGTCGTCGTCAGCCTCTTCGACGCCTCGGACGCGTTCCAGGGCTCGACGACCTATCTCTCCGGTCCGCCGGACCCCAGCACGTTCGGCTTCTGCGTGCAGCAGAGTGCGGGAGGCGTGTTCTACACGCAGGACGTGCGCAACCCCGGCGGCACGGCGCGCATCCTGGCCTACAACGGCACCGGCTCCGCCACCGGCTGGACGTGGTTCGCATGCGAGACCGGCGCTGGCCCGGGCGGGGACTACGCCGACTTCATCGCGCTCGTGAACCTGTCGCTCGCGCCGGTGCCGGTGAGCCGCACCGACTGGGGAACGCTCAAGCGGCGTTTCCGCTGAACCCGACGTCGCGGGCTGCGTGCAGCCGCTGACTCACGGCAACCCGCGCCGCCGTCTCCACGCCCACTCGGCGCTGAGCATCCCGACCACGAGCGCGAACAGCCACGGCGACTCCCAGAGCCTGGCACTCGCGGTGCGGTTGCGAACGAGCTGGCGCGTGTCGAGGCCGCGCGCCCACGCGGCGGCCGCGCTCGCCTTGCCGAACTTCCCGCCGCTCGCGGCCGCGATCGCGGCCATCGCCGCGCTGTCCGGCTGCGCGTTCAATGCCTCGAGCGTCCAGCGGTCCACCGCGAACTCGCCGCGCGCGCGGCCGAGCTCGCGGCCGTCGCGGGTGGCGCGCACGCTCACCTGCCAGCGGCCGGGCCCGGGCGAGGCGAAGATCGACGTGTAGGCGCCGGGTCCGCCGGGCGTGAACGTGATCGGCCGTGTCGCGCCGCCGGGGCCGTTCAGCTCGCCCCGCACCTCGGCGCCGGAGACGGCTTTGAACCGGGCGTCCTGGAGGATCGCATCGAGGCGCACCGGCTCGCCGCCGGGCACCAGCCGCCGCTCGGCGGTGACGCGCAGCGGCTCGCCCTGAACGGGCTCGGCGAGCCAGCGCATGGTCTTCCGCCACAGCCGCCGCCCGCGCTCGCCCACGAGCTCGTCGGTGCCGGTCAGGGACCAGCGCCAGAGACCGGTGCCGTTGACGAGCAGCACCTGGCCGCGGCCCACCGTGCGCGCGAGCCACAGTGGCACGTTGGCGTTCTCGCGTGCCGCGATCAGCACGCGGTCGGCGCCGCCGGGTGCCAGGGGCAACACGTCGGAGAGCGGCGCCGCGTCGTGCCAGGCGTGCTCGCCGCGGGCCTGGTCGTCGTCCCACATGAGGAGCTCGGACGCGCTCGGCTGCGGCTCGGGCGAGGCCTGGGTGCCCACCGCAGCGCCGCTCATGAACGTGAGCTCGTTGCCGAGCGCGCCGCGGGCGAAGCGCACCGCGCCGGGTTCGGGGCCCGAGAGCAGCAGCAGCCCGCCGCCGCCGTGCACGAACGCCGCGAGCGCCTTGTCGAACGCCGGTCCCAGCTCGATGCCCGAGAGGGCGTCCAGCACCACGACCGAGCGGCCGGTGAGGTCGCCCGCGGACAGCGCGCCGGCGCGGTTCTTCTCGAGCGCGCGCCAGTTGCCGCTCGCATCGCGCACGCGCGAGTCCAGGTCCACGGTCGTATCGCCGAGCAGGGCGCGGCGGAGGAACGTGAGGTCCCAGTTGAGCCCCGAGGAGAGCACGAGCACGCCGAGCTTGCCGGGCGCCACGGGCACGGCGACCCCGTGCGTGTCGTCGTCGGGCGAGAGGTCGTGCTCGAGCGGCGCCACGCGCGCGGTCCAGAGCGCCAGGCCGGCGCGCGCGGGCACCACCTTCAGCTCCGCGGTCACCTCGGCGCCGGGCCCGGGGGCCAGCACCGTGGCGTGCGCCAGCTCGCGGTCACCGTCGGTGAGCTTCACCTCGATCGGCGTGCCGCGCTCCTCGTCGCTCACCACCCGCACGCGCACCGGTGTCGCCTCGCCGACGCGCGCCTCGGTCGAGGCCTCGACGCCGGCGATGCCGCGGTCGACGCCCGTGTGCTCGCCCACGAGCAGCACATGCACGGGCACGCCCAGCGCGTGAGCGGCGGCGACCGGGTCTTGGCCCGCGTTCACCGCGCCGTCGCTCACGATCACCACGCCATCCGGCCGGCGCTCAACCGGGAGCCGCGCCAGCTCGGCGAGCGCGTCGCCGGTGGCGGTGGCGGCGCGGCCGGACCCGCCGGGGTACCCGCCGAAGGCGGGTCCGGCCGTGGAGTCGCCGATCAGCGTGCCGGCGAAGTCGCGCACCTCGATCTGCGCGCGGCCGCGGAACGCGGCGGTGAGCTCGCGCACCGCCTGCGCCGCGATCTCGGCGCGGGTCGGGCTGCTGGCCGCGTTCGCGCGCGTCTCGCCGGAGGGCCGGTCCATGCTGAGCGAGCGGTCGCGGAGCACGACCACGCGCGTGCTGGAGGCGGGCAGGTTGCGCTCGAGCACCGGCAGTGCCAGGAGCCACACCAGCACCGCGAGCGCCGCCACGCGCAGCAGCACCAGCACCCGGCGCGAGTTCAGGCTGAGCGGCGGCTGGCGGAAGCCGTAGGCCCACACGGCCACGCCGAGTGCTGCGAGCGTGGCGAGCCAGAGCCATACGAGCGGGGAGTTCGGCGCGAGGTGCAGCGTCAACTTAGGCTTGTGCCTCCCCGGTGCGTGTCGCGCGCTCCTGGTCCGCGAGCCGCAGCCCTTCGAGGATCAGGCGGTCGAGGTCCAGGTCGATGGTGATGTCCTCGCTCTCGGCCACCTCGCCGGGCAGGAACCGGAAGCGGCCGTCGCGCCAGAGGATGACGTTGTAGACGATGCGGCGGAGCACCTCGTGCACCGCGTCCTTCACCTGCTCGCGGGTGGCTTCCCCGTGCTCGACCAGGATCTCGCCCAGGCGGCGCTTGGAATCGGTGCGCTGGCGCTCGAGCGCGCGCGCGATCGCCGAAGCGCCGACGTTCGCCCTGTGCATGAGCAGCTCGCCCGAGCGCACCGAGAGCCCGCTCGTGCGCGCGAACACGGGCCGGCCGCGGTCGTACCACAGGTCCACGCGCTCCTCGCCGCGCGTGAGCTCGAGCCGGCCCTGCGCCTGCGCGAGCTGCAGGAGCTGCAGCACCTCGGAGGGAAAGAAGTGTGCGAGGTCGCCTTCCAGCGCCACCGGCCTCATGGCTTCCACTTCACGTCGTGCACCACGCGCTCCGCCTGTCTCGCGGCCCCGGTCAGGAGCCGCAGGTTGTACCACCCCATCACCAGCACCTGGAGCGCGGTCGCCACGAGCATGGAGCCGAGCGCGATCTCGGTGAGGCGCGTGAGCCCCGCTCCCACGGGACCGCGCACCGCGACCAGCAGCGTGAACAGCGCGATCAGGCAGGTCATGATCACGCCCGTCATGCGCCCGAACCAGGTCGGGCGCACGCGTACCGGACCCACGAACAGGTAGAGCGCCGAAGCGCCCACGACGAGGATCCCGTAGCGCAGCACCGCCACCCAGAACACCCACGGGTGCAAGAGGTTGGCCGCGGCGAGACCGGCGAGCGCGGTGAGGTTGAAGACGATGTCCACGAGCGGGTCGAGGAGCGTGCCGAGCGGCGTGATCTGCCGCCAGCGGCGCGCGAGCCAGCCGTCCATCACGTCGGTGAGCGCGGCGAACACGTAGACGCCGAACGCCCACGCGAAGTGGCGGTCGACGAGGAAGACCGCGATCCCCGGCACCAGCGACACCCGCGCCAGCGTGAGCATGAGCGGGATGTTCAACCCCGAGAGCCGGTGGCCCGACTCGTCCCGCAGGTGCCCCACGAACAGCATCACGAACGCGAACGCGGGCAGCATCCACAGCGCGGTCTGCACGAGGTAGCGCTCGGCGAGGTCGCGATCCCAGGCCAGCGCCATGCCGACGCAGGCGAGGAACACGACCGCGAAGTAACCGATCGCCACCGCCCACACCGAGCGCACGGCGTTCGGGTTCGCGAGCCAGTCCGCGCGCACGCGCTGGCCGACGCGGTGCACGTAGCGGGCGAGCGCGGGCAGCGCGAAACGCTCGCGCCGCAGCTCGACCAGATACTCTTCGATGAACATGGCCCGGGCCTCGTGACGGGGGATCGAGGCCGGCGAGTCTACGGGGCACGCGACGCGCTCGCCAGCCGCGGGGTACCCGCGCGGACATCGGGCGCCCGGCCGCGGTGCCAGGGGGTTGAAACGGCCGTCGTTCGACACGCGCGGCTCACGCTGCGAAGAGTTCACTTGACGCGTTCTGGCGAGGCTCCTGCTCTCCCGCCGTGATGCGTGTCGCGAACGCGCCGAGGCGTGCGTACGTTGCCCGCTCACGAGCCCAAAGCGTCGCAGCGACGTCGATCTTGTATTCGGCCCAGAATTGCGCTCTGGGTACGGCTCTGTGGCCCAAGAAACAGCATGCGATACTCGCATGCGTCGGCCCTCGACACCTTGCCCCCGTCGAGGAGTTCGCTCATGAACAGCGTTCCGGTGTCACGTCTCTCCAGCGATGCCCTGATCCGCGAGCTCATGGAGAGCGTCGCTCACGACTGTTCCCACACCGCACGGCAGGTGGCACTGATCGCCGAGGTCGAACGGCGCAGGTTGTATGCGCCCGCAGGCTATCCGTCGATGTTCAAGTACTGTGTCGACGAACTGCACCTGTCCGAGGACGCGGCGTACAAGCGCATCCAAGTGGCGCGCGCCTCCCGGCGTTTCCCCGCCGTACTCGCAGCCATGGCGGACGGGCGCGTGCACCTGAGCGGCCTGGTCCTCCTGCGTCCGCATCTGACGGCGGAGAACGCTGCCGAGCTCCTCGATGCGGCTACTCACAAGAGCAAGGCAGAGATCCGGCTGTTCCTCGCGGAGCGCTTCCCGAGCCCGGACCTGCCGGCGCGCGTGGTCTCACTCTCACAGGCGCCGATCGCGACGGAACTGGTTCCGGAACCAGTTCCAGCCTCTACCGCATCGAGACCGTGTGACATGGGTCCACATTCCGCGCCCACATTCGCGGTTACGTCTCCAGCGGTCGGGGCCGCCCACGTCAATCCGCTGGCCCCGCAGCGCTACGGCGTCCAGTTCACGCTGGACCAGGCCGGCCACGACCTGCTGCGTCACGTGCAGAACCTGCTGGGGAATCGCGTCCCTCCCGGCGACCTGGCAGAGGTGATCGTGCGGGCGCTGACGGTCTACGCCGCTCAGCTCGAAAAGCAGAAGTTCGCCGCGACCGAGCGGCCAGCGCAGGCGCAGGGGAGCCTCAGCCCGGACTCACGTCATGTCCCCCGTCACGTGATGCGCGCGGTGTGGAAGCGCGACCAGGGCCGGTGCACGTACGTGAGCGACACCGGCACACGCTGCGGATCGCGCTGGGACCTCGAGTTCGATCACGAACAGGAGTACGCGCGCGGTGGGGACGCGACGGTTTCCAACATCCGGCTCAGGTGCCGTGCGCATAACCAGCATGCCGCCGAACGCACGTTCGGCGTCGAGTTCATGAATCACAAGCGAGAGATGGCCACCGCGGCCCGAGAACGAGCCGCGGCGACGCGCCTGAGCACAACCACAACACCCTCGCCGGCGCCATGAAAAGCCCTGGCCCGAGCGGAGCGTCGGTGCCGCCGCCGCCGCTCCCAGGCCGATCGCGCTGGAACTGGTTCCGGAACCAGTTCCAGCGACGACCCGCGCCGCTCGCTACCGCCGATCGCTCTCCGCCGCGCTCCCGCGCACCGCGGCCTGGGCGGCCGCGAGCTTGGCGATGGGCACGCGGAACGGCGAGCAGGACACGTAGTCGAGCCCGATGCGGTGGCAGAACTCGACGCTCGCCGGGTCGCCGCCGTGCTCGCCGCAGATGCCGAGCTTCAACTTGCCGCGCTGCTTCCGGCCCTGCTTGGCCGCCATCTCCATGAGCGCGCCCACGCCCTCCTCGTCGATGGAGACGAACGGGTCGCCGGGCAGCACGTGCTTCTCAACGTACTCGGGCAGGAACTTGCCCGCATCGTCGCGCGAGTAGCCGAACGTCATCTGCGTGAGGTCATTGGTGCCGAAGGAGAAGAACTCCGCCTCGCGCGCGATCGCGCCCGCCGTCACCGCGGCGCGCGGCACCTCGATCATGGTGCCCACGAGGTAGGAGAGCTTCACGCCCTTCTTCGCCATGGTCTCCTCGGCGACGCGGCGCACGATCGCCGCCTGGTCGGACAGCTCCTGCACCGTGCCGACCAAGGGGATCATGACCTCGGGGATCGCGGTGCCGCCCTTCGCCGTCACCTCGCACGCCGCTTCGAAGATGGCGCGAGCCTGCATCTCGGTGATCGCCGGGTAGGTGATGCCGAGCCGGCAGCCGCGGTGGCCGAGCATGGGGTTGAACTCGTGCAGCTCCTCGACGCGATGGAGCAGCTCGGGCATGGATTTCTTCAGTTGGGGCACGGTCAACCGGTAACGCTTGGCCATCTCCTTCTTCTGTGCAGGACTCGCGTGCGAGAGCCGCGCGATGTCCACCATCAGCTCCTCGCGCTTCGGCAGGAACTCGTGGAGCGGCGGATCCAGCGTGCGGATCGTGACCGGGTGGCCGCCCATGGCCTGGAACAGGCCGCGGAAGTCGGCGCGCTGGAACGGCAGCAGCTTGGCGAGCGAGCTGGTGTAGTCCTTGAGCGGGACCGCCAGCTCCTTCTTCACGGCGGCGATCTCGGCCTTGAGCGCCTTCGTCTCCGCCGGCGTTGCGCCCGCGAGCGATTTCTCCTTCGCCGCGAGCCGGTCGGCGAGCGACTTCACCCGCGGCGCCGCCATGATCATCTTCACCACCTGCGGCAGCCTGTCTTCGGCGAAGAACATGTGCTCGGTGCGGCAGAGGCCGATGCCCTCGGCGCCGAACTCGCGCGCCTTGCTCGCGTCGCGCGGGATGTCGGCGTTCGCGCGCACCCCGAGCTTCCGGTGCTTGTCGACGATCGCCATGAACGCGCCGAACTCGCCCGAGACCGTGGCCTCGATCGTGGGCACGGCGCCCTGGAACACGCGGCCGGTGGAGCCGTCGAGCGTGATCCAGTCGCCCTCCTTCACCGTGACACCGTCGACGACGAGCTTGCGGCCGTGCTCGTCCACGCGCAGCGCGCCGGCGCCGGACACGCACGGCTTGCCCATGCCGCGCGCCACCACCGCCGCGTGCGAGGTCATGCCGCCGGTGGCGGTGAGGATGCCCTGGGCCGCGTCCATGCCGTGGATGTCGTCGGGCGTGGTCTCCTTGCGGACGAGGATGACCTTGTGCTTCTTCGCGCCGCGCTCGGCGGCGGTGTCGGCATCGAACACCGCCACGCCCACCGCGGCGCCGGGCGAGGCCGCGAGCCCCGTGGTGAGCAGCTTCGTCTTCGCCTTGGGATCGAGGCGCGGGTGCAGGAGCTGGTCGAGCGAGGCGGGCTCGACGCGCAGGATCGCCTCCTGCTCGTTGATGAGCCCTTCCTTCACCATGTCCACCGCGATCCGCACCGCCGCCTGCGCGGTG
>Ga0207670_10000502_pt1 | contig 21615 bp, 13 predicted proteins | sample KBSS23HmetaG_FD_184339 | JGI IMG/M metagenome (GOLD analysis project Ga0207670, IMG submission 184339) | Switchgrass rhizosphere microbial communities from Kellogg Biological Station, Michigan, USA - KBS S2-3H metaG (SPAdes) (version 2) | ecosystem: Host-associated > Plants > Roots >... | reverse complement strand
CGACAGCAGGTCGCGATCCTCGGTCATGATCGACATCACGGGCGCGAAGTTGATGGTGAAACCGAGCATGCGCAGCACTTCGCCGGTGATCCTGCCGAGGGCACGCGCCGCAGCGAGGTCGCCGTGCTGGCGAATCGTGCGCGCGGAGGGCATCGGCGTGAATATGCGTCGCAGGCGGTCGACCAATCCGCCTTCCTGATCGATGCCACACAGCGGTGGCACGTGAACGATTTCCCGGACGCCGTCGAGCAGCGAGCGCAGTTGTTCCGGACCGGCGACGTTGCGACCGAAGATGATCACGCCGCCGGGCTGAATTTCTTCAACTAACGCACGTGTTTCGGCGTCGAGCTCGGTGCCCGGAAGGCCGATGAATAGGAACTGTCCGATTTGTTGTTCGAGGGGGAGCGCGTAAAGATTTTCTGCAAGCATCTGTCGCGAAGTGTAGCACGCCACAAAGAGCACAAAAAAGATCTTAGCCACAAAAAAGCACAAAAAGCAGAAATGAGTTTTATTGAACGTGCTTTAAATCATTTCGTGCCTTTTGTGATTTTTTGTGGCATAAACAAACTCATGCCGCGCGAAATTACCGACCGGGGTCGCGTCGTTGAAGCCATCCAAAATCTCGCTCTTACCGCTGAACTCTTCGAAGAAAAAGACGGCAAGCAGAAGTACGCCGGCGATCTCGAAGTGATCGTTCAGGGACGTGACTACGGCAACGGTAAGCGCGTGGGGCCCTACGTGCGCCTGCTCGCTTACGACGGCGGCGAAGAGATCATGCGCCAGGGTGAGTGGGGTGGAAACACTTTCTACATCACTGTCGAAGGCGCTCTCGATGTTTACGTTCACGACACGGGGGGGCAAAAGAAGATCGGCCAACTCGAACGGGGCTCGTGCTTCGGCGAGATGGCGTTGCTCGCCGGTATTGAACGGAACGCGACCGTCGCAGTGCCCGCGAATCAAAAAGCCGTAGTGCTCGAAGTGACGCGACCCGCGTTGCGTCTCCTGCGCAAGCTCACCACCTTCGGCAACATCCTCGACGAAACTTACCGTACGCACGGCATCGGCCGCGTGCTTGAAGATCTCAGGTTGCTCACAGACAAACCTCTGAGTGAACCGCTTGCCGCGGAACTACAGCGCACGGCTCGTTACATGGTCTACGGCAAAAACCACGTGCTGTGCAAAGAAGGCGAGCCAATCGATCGGCTCATCCTGATCAAGAGCGGTTGGGTGCGACGTTCTCATGGCGTTTTCTTCGACGCCGCCTCGCCTGAAGTCGTGCTGGGAATGGATGAAGGCATCGGAGTTGATTTTCTGGGTGGTGGAAGCTGTCTCGGCTCCGAAGGCGTGATTCAACCGAAGAAGTGGAAGTACAGGGCCAGCGTTATGGCGCGCACTGAAGTGCTTGAGATTCCGCTCGACGTTTTCTCTTCGGATCCGCAGCTTCGCAAGCAGCTGGTCGAGCTCTTTGCGAAGTTCTCGACGTCCGCAAGCGCGCTGCCGGTCACGATCGAAGCGGTTCCCGACCTGAACGCGCTCAAAGCAGCCGAAGAAGAGATCACGACGGGAATCATCGATGGCACGAATGTCCTGGTCATGGACATGGACCTCTGCATCAGGTGCGGGAATTGTTCGCTGGCGTGTCACAAGATGCACGGGCAATCGCGCCTGTTGCGCAGAGGCATTCAGATCGAGCGTCCGGTGGCGATTGGAAAGAAGCGACTGCAGCACGCTTTAGTGCCGCAAGTCTGTATGCATTGCGCTGATCCGGAATGTATGACCGGGTGTCCCACGGGCTCGATCTCTCGCGCTTCATTCGGCCAGATCGATATCGATAAATTGACGTGCATTGGCTGTTTCGATTGCGCGACGCAGTGTCCGTACGACGCGATCACGATGGTGCCGCGCGCGGAGCCGCCGCCGAAATCCGGCTTTGCTTCGACACTGAAAAAGGCGCTGAGCTTCAAGATCGTTCCGCCGGCCGCGCCCGAGGCTTCTGACGATCTCGTCGCGATCAAGTGCAATCTTTGCGAGGACACTCCGCTCAATCCGCCGGGCGTGAGACGGAAGAAATATTCGTGCGAAGAGAATTGTCCGACTGGGGCACTCGTGCGCGTCGATCCGATCGAGTACTTCGGTGAGATGGGGCCGGCGCAGAATTTTGTGTTTCGAGATCAAACTCACGCCGTCGGTCGCAACATTCATAAGAGCGACCCGCTGGCGCGCGCGTGGCACATCGGTGGAGCGGCGTTGACGATTCTCTCGGCGATCGCGATCGGATGGGCGATTTTCAGGTATGGCTACGACACCGTGCTCGCAGGTAGTTGGTTAACGATGCGCTGGCTCACCGGGCTCGTGGGTCTCGCCGGCGTGGCAGTCGTGATGTCGTATCCGTTGCGAAAGCAGGTTTATCGACGGCGCGTGGGTGCGTTGCGCTACTGGATGCTGGCCCATGTTTATGTTGGTACTATCGCGGGCGTGGTGCTGCTGTTTCACTCAGGCACGCGCACCGGAGGGCTGTTAACGAGTCTGCTCTATAGTGCTTTTGACCTGACCGTACTCTCCGGCATCGTCGGCATAGTTTCATATTACGTGGCGCCGCGAATCATGACTCGTATCGAGGGCGAGCCATTGCTGGTCGAGGATCTCGAAGGACGGCGCAAAGAGTTATTGAGTGACGTTCGAACGATACTCGAGAAGAGTGACGGCTGGTTGAAAGAAGAGATCAGGGATCGAATCTATCCCCGGTTTTTATCATACGGGTTTTTATGGCGACAGATCTCAAGGCGCGAAGAGTTGAAAGCACTGCTGGCGCAGGCGCGACAGGAGTTTAAAGATCGCACCACGCGCCAGGCGACTGATGAGGAGCGAGATCTTTTGCTCGCGGCAGTGCAGACTGCGGTAACTTTGCGTCGCGTCGATGCGCTTCTGATGTTGCATTGGCTGCTGCGTGCCTGGATTCCACTACACATCATTGCTACGGCGGTGATGCTTGCGCTGATGCTGGCCCATATCGCTCAAGTGGTGTTTTTCAATGTGAGGTAGTTTTTCCCGCAAAGGCGCAAAGACGCAAAGAATGCCTGCGAAGAACCAATACGTCATCATTCGTGACGACCTGCTGGTCGACCCGGTCACGATCATCGCCGATGGGTTGCTGATCGGGCGTCTCGGGCAGTGTGAGTTGTTGCTGAACCATCCTTCCGTCTCTCGCGTGCAGGCGGGAATCAAGCAAGTTGAAGACGATTATTACCTCTTCGCGTTAAGGCCCGGGAATCCGGTCATTCTCAACGGCAAACCGGTCGTAGAAAACGAGGGGCTCGCCGCCGGCGACATCATCGAGGTCGGTCCATTTCACTTGCAGATCGAGTCCGCTGACGGAGCGTTGATGATACGCGTCGAGCTGCGGATCGGCATGAAGCCTTCCGAGATCGACGTTAGCGATCCGGGTTTGAGCACTGCCGAGCTGGACTTGCCCACCGAAGGCAAGACGAAGAAACCGCGCGCCGCGCCGATCGCAAGCAACAAGGCGCTCGATGTTTTTTGGGACAAGCGAATTCGTGACGTAGGGAAGATGGCAAGACCCTCGCCGCTGTCTCCGAAAAGCGGCAGGCGCAGTGGTAAGGCGCAGTTTAACTGGGTACCGACGAGCGATCTGATGTCGCGCTGGCCGATTGCGTTCTTTACCTGGGCGCTGCTCGTGGTCGGATTGATCTCGGTTGCCACCGCATACTGGTACACGAGCGCGTTTTCGCCGGCGCCGATTTCGAATGCGCATGCGGCGACACAATTCAGCATCGTTCCCGCGATAGCGACAAGGCCGAATGCGGGCTCGTGTACAAACTGTCATTCGTTGACCGGGAATATGGAACAGCGTTGCGCATCGTGTCATCGCACTGAAGCGTTTGTGGCAACCATTATCAAGCCACACGAAGCTGCGGGAATCGGCTGTGTTGATTGTCACGCGGAGCATAAGGGGGCAGGGTTTAGTGCGACGCAGGGAGCGCTCGCTTCGTGTACCGCGTGCCACAACGACAGCAATCAAAAACTATTCAACGGCCGCAAAGTGGGAACGCCTCACGGCGGCACGTTTGGTTATCCGGTGGTGAACGGTTCGTGGAGTGCGAAGTCGATCAACGATGAGGAGTGGGATTTGCGAAAGCTTGCGGTCGTGCGCCTGCCAACTGACTCGGAGCAGAAGTGGCGCAGCAACCAATTTCACGCGTTACACGATCAACGCGTGAAACTTGCACCCGGCCTCAAAGGAAATGCTGAAGGACGCCTGTCCTGCTCGAGCTGTCACAACTCCTTCAATCCGATCGACCGGACCACACCGCGCACAACCTGCGCCGCCTGCCATGTGAAAGACGGCAAACCGAACTGCACCTCGTGCCACGTCCAGCACATCCTCGACAAGCGCCGCTGGAGCGCCTCAATGCTCTAAGCAGATTTCAACCATAAAGACACGAAGGCACAAAGTGATTTTTGTGCCTTCGTGCCTTGGTGGTTAAGTTTTTTGTTAGCCTGCTGGCTTGTGGCAGGGGATGCAGTCGTTTGAGCCTGGCACTTTGCCTTTCAATGCGGGCCTGGCGGCGATTGCTTTGTCGTGGCAGAGGTTGCAGTTCAGGTGATAGGCGATTTCGTTGTTCAGCTTCGTCGGCGCGGGCTTATCGGGATACTGGACCGCCGGCAGCGGCGCGCTGTCGTCGCCCGCCTGAAGGTGGCACGCGCGACAGCTCTTCACCGGCTTGGCGTCTGCCGCGGCGAGCGATTCGGCCGTCAGCAGCACTGTTCGCTCGGAAGTCTTTAGTGGCGGCTTCAAACCCGCCGGCGGTTGGTCCGTGTGGTGACACTCGACGCAACTCAGCACGCTCTGCCCATCGGGACTGTACTTCTTGAGCGAGTGGTTCTCGTGGTTGAAAGGCACGTCGCCATACTTGTCCGACTGGCTGTCTTTCGAAAGTGTGATTTCCTTCGGTTGCGTCTTGCTTTCCTTTTCCTGTGCAACCACAACCAGGGACACAAGCGCCAGCAGCAGAATGATTATGTATTTCATCGCATTGAATCTTAGTTAGCCCTTGCTAAGCCTGTCAATTTTTTTGTGTCTCATGTGGGCATCCGAAAAGTTGGACCGGTGTGACATCGCTTGCAGTCTTTGAACGCCAGGTCACCGCCAAACGATCTCTTGCCGTTGTGACAGGTGAGACAGGTCGTTCCACGAGTCGTGGCAAAGTGCTCAGCGGCCGTTGGCGAGCTCACCTGACGCGTTTGCGGCGCGCCGGCAGTTAACTTGTGACAATCAGCACACGCAAGTCGCTCGCGGGCGTCGTGGTCCGTATGGCGGAAGGTGTAGCGATACGAGCGCGCGTTGGTGCTCGTTGGCCGATATGCTTTCTGATCGTGGCAAACGCCGCACGACGCAATCTCGCGACCTGCGTTCGATTTACTCGATGGCGTGTGGCACGTGTAGCAGTTGTTATGGGCAACAAGGTTTGCCGGAATCGACAATCCCGCGCCGCGATTGAGTGGCGCATTGTGACAGCCCGCACAGCCTCGCTGCGGGCGTGCCGCTCCGGTGTTGTGCTGAGCGTGATCGAATTTCACGTTGAAAGGCTCGTTGAAGCTCGCCGGAAAATTCTTCAGAGGTGGATTGCTACTGTTGACGTCGGTGTGACAGATCACACACATCGGCACCTGCGGTGTCGTGAACTGGCCGCGATGGCAGTCAGTACACGCTTTGTGACCGGGAAAGCGTGGCGTCGCTGAATTGTCGGTGCGCTCGTGACAGGAATTACAGGCGAGGGAACTGTGACGCTGGCTGTTGTGAAGAAACTTCGAGTAATCGACCTGCGGGCCTTGAGCCAGAGCTGTTTGGAAAAGAAAAACTCCCGCAAAGGCGCAAAGGCGCAAAGCATGCCGGGCTCCAAGCGAAACGCCTTTGCGCCTTTGCGCCTTTGCGGGAGAAATCTGTTTCCTCATTTGATGTCCTTGCGTTTGAACGAAGGGAACTCCGCGATCGCGAAATGACTCGCGGGCGGATCGAGGTTGCCAACGCTCGGGGCGTGACAATAGTTACACGTGTAAGTGCGGTTTTTCTTGAGCGCAGCCAACTCATTATTCAGATCCTGTCGAAGACCGACCTTATTGTGACATTCAGTGCATGCGGTTATTGGCACATCTGGTTTTAGTCCACGCGATGATGCTGATTTAGTGATATTGATGTGGCAGGTCGCACACTCTCGTACATGTTTTTTATCCGCAATACCACCGCCTTCGTGCACGAATTTCGCTGAGATTCTGGTAGGCGCGTCCGCGGGTGTGTAAGGCGTCGCTGGTTTATGACAGCCGTTGCAGTTGTCCGCGACTGGTTGCTGAGATTTCCAGTGACAGTTAAAGCACGACGCATGTTCGGTCGGAACAGCTTTGAAGGTTGCAGTGCGTTGACCGTGACAGACAGTACAGTTGTAGTAATTCTGCGGCGCAGCATGCGAGAACTGCAGCATTGCAATCACGTCCTGGTGCTTGTCGTGCGGAAACTCGATCGCGAATTGCAGTTTTATCGCAGGATTTCTGAAAGCAAGCCGCGCGTCATCACGCGGCGAGGTCTTCGAATGGCACACGGAGCAGATCGGCGGCTTGGCGCCGCGAAAGAATTGCGGCCGATGACAGCTTACGCACGCATCGTGACTCGGATAATCCTTGATATCCGGAAACGTTATCTTGTGACACGTATTACACGCCGCTCGATGCTTCGGCGTCGCGTGAGAAAACTTCGAATAATCAATAGCAGCCACCGATAAACACGGATGCACACAGATCAGAAACAGAACAATTAAGGTCTTAATCCGTGTCATCCGTGTTAATCCGCGGCACAAACCGGCATCGGCTTCTCAACCCCGACGCACTTCGAAAGGGAATACGGCTTTTCAGTTGCGAGATCTTCCGGCCTGATCGTCACCTGGCAATTCCACGTCACCAGCTTCTGCCCGAGCTCGCTTGGTATCAAGTTTGATAAAACGTAAGTTCCCGGTCCAAGATCGGTGAAGTAAGCCGTACCGTTACGGTCTGTCATGACCGATTGGACCGACGATGCTTGCTTCAGTAATTCCTGGATCACACGCTGCCGATCGCGATAGAAACCGTCGCGCATGTCAGGCGGGACGTTGGTCGTCAACCACCGCAAAGCTGTTTCTTCATTACCGTATTCCTTCTGGCTGGCAGCATAGGCACTCGCGAATTCAGGCACCGCTTTGGGTCCAGTGACAAGATCCTTCTCGACGCCACGACAATAGACTGATTCACAATCACCTTCCTTCAGCCAGTTGATTAGCGCCGGACTTGCCCCAAGCTTTTGATAGTAGCAATCGCGGCTGGTGAGGGTCTGGCGCTCGATTGCGTCGATGAGTGCGCGGTTCTGTTCGAGAGTTCCCGGAATGAGAAAAAAGCGCTTGCGTTGGAGAGCCCGCAATTTCTCGGCGCCGTCCCACTTCACTCGCGCGTTCAGGCGGAGCACGCACGTTTGTTTCGCGGGCGGCTCCTGGCTCTGGGGTAAGACCGCCACCATCAGTAGAAACGCGAAAAGGAAGAGTTTCATAGGTTGGGACTGCGCGGAAACTTCAGAAACGGCAGACGCACGCCGCGCACAAAGATCTGATCCGCACGGATTGCGGCGGGAGGTGAAACGCCATTCGCACCCGCAGCACCAATCAAATCGTCCTGATCGACGCCATCGCCGCTGATACCGATTGCGCCCACCAGAACACCATTTTTATAGAGCGGCACGCTGCCGGGAAAGATCTGAATCCCGTTGGGCAGCGACGGAATCGAAGTACAAGGTACCGGTGGCCCAACCACCGACGCCAGGAAATTAGTCCGGCTGAGATCGAGTTGCAGCCCGACGTTGAACGGGCTCCAGTTGCTGATCGCGGTGCTGAATGGACCAGGTGCAGTGTCGTTTATGCCATCCGGAAAAAACGGGCGATGAAGAAAGCCAGTCGCGCGGTCGCTGAAAGCAAAGGCGCCGTCGAATCGCAGTCCGTCAGCCTGCGCACGATCGACATACGACCCAAAACCGGCGGCACGTAGAGCCGTTGCGGCGTTTGCACCGGAGAAGAATGCTGCTGTCCGGGCCTTCTGGACCGCGACGTCAAAGCCAAAGATTGGCGCATCCTGTTGCCGGAAGACTCCGAGCACGACGCCCGCAGTGTCCACGACCGCAATCGTGACGCGTGCGTTGCTGCCGAGCGGTTGCCTGATCGCGGCGCGCGTGATGTTCGCCTGTTGCGCAGCGCGCGCGATGATTGCTCCCACGTCACTGGCAGTTAGCGCATTGCTCGACGGCGCCATGCCCGCGATGAACGGAAAGAAACGTGGATCAACTTCGCCGGCAATTCCTCCGACGACCTGCGGCACAAACGCCGAAGCAGGCGCCGCTGAGATGATCGCGCCCGTGATGCTCGTAGTACTTGTAGGCGCCGGCGGATTCGTGACGTTTGTAAACGGGAGCCTGATGCCGTCGACGAGTATGTTGTCGCCGCGAATCAGCGCCGGAGCTTCAAAGCCACGAATGCCCGAGGCGGCGATCAACTCCTCGAACGGTTGATCGTTGTCGGCCGGATCGCGATCTACTGTGTAAAGACCATCGCCTTCGATGCCGATTCCACCCGCAGGCAAGCCGTTTTTATAGATTGGCAAGCCGCCCGGATCCGCCGAAAGACCGAGCCGCGCCGAAGGTTTTTTAATGTCGCTACACGGTAGAGAAGAGAACTGCACGCCGTAGAGCGGGCCGCCGGCGCGAAAGCTGATGCCCGGTGGAAAGTGTTCCTGGATGATGAAGCCCGCGGTGCGTGTGGAAAACGCGTTGCCAGTTGTGCTGAAGAACGCAGCTGTAGCAGCTTTCGCTGTAGCAGCGTCGCTCGCCGGTGCAACTGTACCTTCCAAACCTTGTCCGGCAGTGCCGACGCTGCGAATCGTCGTCGTAGCGGGCGCGCCCGGCATCGCAAAGAAGCCGAGAATATTTCCTTCACGATCCGTGACTACGATCGTGACCGCTTTGCCGAGAGACGTTGCCGCGGAAGCCGCCTGCTGAAGGATCGTTTGCACGTCGCTTGAAGACAGGTTAGTGGCTGTGACTAGTGACGACGGATTCGGCAGGCCGGGCGTGGGTATCGCAGTAACGTCGTCCGGTGGCCCACCGCCAACTTGTCCGATACCGACGCGCACTCGATTACTCACAACGTCTCGATACTTGATCCGCACCAGCACGTCGCCTGTTGCCGGCAGGTTTTCAGGAACACGGATGACCACGGATGAAACCCACGGATTGTCGGGAACGGGTCCGACGTACTCGACTGTCATTGGATACAGTGTGTGTTGCGCGTCTTCGGCATCGGCGGTAAGTGTTTCACCGGGTTGCAAAGCGAGCTTCATCGCGAAGAGCATGATGCGCGTGGTAGTCGTGAAAGGTTCGCGAGTACGCGTGACTGAGTCGAAAGCGATCGCGCGAGTAGAGTCGGGATGACTGACGAGCACTGGAGATGTTTGTTGCGCGTTGGCCTTGACGGCCGCGAGCAGAAAAGCGAAGAAGATCATTCGTCGCAACATCGGCGCACAATGTATCACAGATTTTTTCTGCCGAATCCGTGAAATCTGTGGTAAAAACCGACGAACGTGATCGGGCGCCCCCTGCAAACAACGGCTTTCATCTTACTGGTTGCTGCGAGTTGCCTGGCACAGAGCCCTGGCCGCGTTCAAGGCGTGGTCCGATCCGCAACTGGCGGGCAGGCGCCAAACGTTGTCGTCATCATCACAAATCAAGTCACACGAAAAATCACGCGCGTCTCCACGAATGTGGATGGTAGTTACTCGGTGAAACTCCCCGCGGGAGCGTATCGTCTCACGTTGGACCAACCGCATACGGCTGTTTTCGACAAAGATAAGAACTACGGCGACTTCGCGATCGTGCGCGGCGATACGCTCGAGAACGTTGTCATCGAACCGGGCAAAGAAATCGTTGTTGATATTGCAATCGCGCCACCGCCCGCCGGTGCAGCGCCGCCGCAACAACGCCGCGAGACGCCGGATCGCTGGCGCATAGTCTTTCCGGAATACGATCGCTACGGCGATCGCGGCGCGCGTGGCCGCGACATCCCGTTCAAACGAGGCCGCTGGTGGGATCCGTACAACCAGAACGTGCTCAAAGGCGATTACCCGATCAAAGGCGACAAGCTGTTCATGATTTTGACGGCCGTTAGCTCGACGAACGTCGAGCAACGGCGCGCGCCGACGCCGTCAGGTGTAAGTAGTGTCGATCCTCAGAGTGCGGAGTTTTTTGGTCGCCCTGAAGAGTTGGCCGCTGCTGAGACTCTGCAATTTAGTTTCGAGCTGTTTCACGGCGATACGACTTTCAAGCCGCGCGATTGGGCAATCAAGTTCTCGCCGACGTTCAGCGTGCCGAACTATCTCAATGCGCGGGAGAACGGCGTCGTCAATATCGACGTGCGCCGCGGCACGAATCGCACCGACTGGCACGCCTCGCTCGAAGAAGCATTTGGTGAAGTGAAGCTCGCGGACATCAACGCCAACTACGATTTCGTTTCGGTGCGCGCGGGTATTCAGCCGTTTGTTTCCGACTTCCGTGGGTTTATTTTCTCCGACAACAATCTCGGCGCGCGCGTGTTTGGCGCTTTCGACAACAATCGTTACCAATTCAACGGCGCATACTTCTCGATGCTCGAGAAAGACACGAACAGCGGTCTGAATCGCTTCGACACCCGCCACCAGAACGTTTACATCGCCAACATCTTCCGCCAGGACTTCATTCGCAAGGGCTACACGATCCAGGGAAGTTTTCATTACAACGACGATCGACGCAGTGTTGAATTCGATCGCAACGGGTTTCTGGTGCGGCCGGCGTTGATTGGCGACGTCAGGCCACACGCGATCAAGGTTGGCTATCTGGGGTTTAGCGGTGACGGTCACCTCGGGCGTCTCAACCTTTCGCATTCTTACTATTTCGCGTTTGGTCACGACGAGCGTAACCAGATCGCTGCGCGACGAGTGCAGGTGCGGTCGAACATGGCGGCGCTCGAGGCGTCAGTCGACCGCGACTACCTGCGATTCAAGGGCTCGTTCTTATGGGCGCAGGGCGATGGCAATCCGACTGATGATCGCGCCTCGGGCTTCGACGCGATCTTTGACGATCCGAATTTTGTTGGCGGGCAGTTTTCGTTTTGGGTTAGAAATGGCATTCGCCTGACGCAGACGGGCGTGGGGTTGGTCCAACCGAACAGCCTGCTGCCGAGTTTGCGGAGCAGCAAGACACAGGGTCAGGCGAATTTCGTGAATCCCGGGATCTTTATTTACAACGGCGGCGTCGATGTCGAGGTGACGCAGCGCATCAAGGCGGTGGTCAACGTGAATTATCTGCGGTTTCACCGGACGGAGCCGCTGGAGTTGCTGCTGTTTCAGAATCGCATTCGGCACGACATCGGTTTTGATTACAGTCTCGGCGTGGCGTACCGGCCGTTTCTTATCAACAACTTCACGCTCACGTTTGGTGCAAATGCGTTACAGACAGGGCGTGGGTTTCGAGATATCTTCACCGACGCATCGCGCAACTGTCCGCCGGGTGTTGAGGATTTTTGTGGACCGAGTGTGATTAGTCCGAAGAAAGCGCTTTATTCATTGTTTGGACAGATGAAATTTATTTTTTAACCGCTGATGATACGGATTTTTTTAAAACCGATTTTAGTGCTGATTGCTATTGGGTCGGTTGCGGCGCAGCAGCCGGTGAAGGTTGAGGGGTGTGTGTCGTGCCATGGGTTGATTGAGCCGATGCATAAGTATGGGACGACGGAGACGCTAGAGAAGCTCAAGGATGGAAAGGATGCGGTGGGGTTGAGTTGTACCGCGTGTCACGGAGGGAATCCTGTAGCGAAGACGAAGGATGAGGCGCACGTGAGGCCGATGTTTCCGCGCGAGTGGCGGCGCAATGGAAACTACAGTGGCGCGAATCCGGAACGGTCCAACACGCTGCTGGCGCGCGAGAGTTGGGAGTTTGTGCGTTTTATTAATCCGGGCGATCTGCGAGTCGTCGGAAAAACGTGCGCGGGATCTGCGTGTCACGAGATCGAGTCGAAGAATGTTTCGCGCAGCATGATGACGCACGGCGCGATGCTCTGGGGCGCCGCGCTCTACAACAACGGCAGTTTTCATTTAAAGGATCCGCGCTTCGGAGAAAGCTATAGCGAATCAGGCGCGCCGCAAACACTGCTGCAGGAGAGCACGGAAGAACAGCGACGCTTGAAGGGTTTTCTGAGCCTGCTCGATCCGATTCCGCGTTGGGAGATCTCGCAACCCGGAAACGTGCTACGCGTGTTTGAGCGCGGCGGTAAGCGACGACTCGAGGTCGGTTTGCCTGACAAAGAAGAAGATCCGGGCAAGCCTGACAAAGGACTCAGCGCCCGTGGCTTTGGCACCGCCAACCGCACCGACCCGGTCTTTCTCGGTCTACAGAAGACACGTCTGCTCGATCCGACGTTGAACTTTCTCGGCACGAACGATCATCCCGGTGACTATCGCTCCTCCGGTTGTTCCGCGTGTCACGTCATCTACGCAAACGATCGCGATCCGCTGCACTCGGCCTTCTACAACCAGGCGGGAAATCTCGGGCGCTCGCAAACCGCCGACACCACCATCAAGAAAGACGAATCAGGTCATCCGATCAAGCACCAGTTCACCAGCCAGATTCCGACATCGCAGTGCATGGTCTGTCACATGCATCCGGGAACGAACATGGTAGCGACCTATCTCGGCCTCACGTGGTGGGACAACGAAAGCGACGGCGCGAAGATGTATCCGGTGAAGCAACACACTCCGAGCCAGGATGAAGAGCAGGAGAAGCTCGATCGCAATCCGGAAGGTGCCAGTCTACGCGGCTTGTGGTCCGACTTCGATTTTTTGAAAGACACCGGCAGGCCTACTTTCAACGCGCTGCTGCGTAATACACAGTTCGCGGATTTTCATGGCCACGGCTGGCTGTTTCGCAAAGTCTTCAAACGGGATCGCAAGGGAAATCTCCTTGACGCCGAGGGCAACATCGTCTCGCCTGACGATCCGGCGAAGTTCAGTAAGGCGGTGCATCTCAACGACATTCATGCTGAACGCGGGATGCACTGCGTTGATTGTCATTTCCGCCAGGACTCGCACGGCGATGGGAATCTTTATAACGAACCGCGCGCGGCCATCGAGATCTCGTGTGAGGACTGTCACGGAACGATCCGGCAGAAGGCGTCCTTGTTTACCTCCGGCCCGGCTGCCGCTGCGGTCACGGGTTCCGTGGCTGAGCGTCGCAAAACGGCTAACCAACCGCTAGCAGGCCAGGACTTGACGCGCATTCGCGTGCGTGACGCTGAAGGCTCGCGCATTCCGCTGTTCCAGCGCGTCACGCGCGATCGCAAACGAAAAGACGAGAAAGGTGTCGACCTCGATCTGAAGGCCGGCGACATCATGCAGAATTCGATGGTCGTGCCGGGACGCTGGTGGCGTGTGCCACAGACGCTCGACACCGTGACTCCGGGAAGTCGTGATTACAACGAACAGTCTCGCTACGCGAAGACCATCCGCAAAGACAACGTCACCTGGGGCGAGGTCCCGGCCGACAACAATCAACTCGCACATCGCGACACGGACATGACGTGCGTGTCCTGTCATTCGTCGTGGGTGACGAGTTGTTTTGGCTGTCACTTGTCGATGCAGGCGAACCGGAAGATGCCGAACCGTCACAACGAAGGCGGAAACACGCGCAACTTTACGCAGTACAACTACCAGGTCTTACGCGACGATATTTTCATGATTGGTCGTGATGGCACGGTCACCGGAAATCGCGTCGCGCCCGTACGCTCTTCGTCAGCGGTGCTGGTGAGCTCGCAGAACCAGAATCGCGAATGGATCTATTCGCAGCAGCAAACAACTTCCGCCGGAGGCTTTGCGGGTCAGACTTTCAATACACACGTGCCACACACCGTGCGCTCGAAGGAAACGAAGACGTGCAGCGACTGTCACGTTTCGGAGAAGAACGACAACAACGCGTGGCTGGCGCAGTTGTTGTTGCAGGGGACAAACTTCGTCAACTTCATGGGCCGCTATGTTTACGTCGCCGCGGATCATACGTTGGAAGTTGTCGTCGCTACGGAACGTGATGAGCCGCAGGCGGTGATGGGCAGCACGCTGCAGAAGATCGCGTACCCGTCGAATTACGAGAAGTTTGTGCGTGGTGGCAGTGAGTTGAAGACGTTTTACGAGCACGTTGGCAATCCGCGCGTGTTGCAGGTGCAGTTGCGTGGCGAATATGCGTACGTTGCAGCGGGCGAGGGCGGCTTGCGTGTTTACGACGTCGCACAGATCGATCAGAAAGGGTTTTCGGAGCGGATCGTGACGGCGCCGGTTTCGCGCTTTGGGCAGAAGTTCTGGGTGAAGTCGAAGTATGCGACGGCAGTTGCGGCGCCGACAACCCTGGCAGTCGATCCGGCGCGTATGAAGTTACCGGTGAATGAAGAGCGGAACATTCATCCGCTTTACGGCTATCTTTATTTCGTCGACAAATATGAGGGGTTGATAGTCGTTAATGCGGCGACACTACTCGATGGCGATCCGCTGAACAACTATTTGAAGCGTGCGGTCACGTTCAATCCAGATGGCGCGCTCAACGATGCGAACAGCATCACGATCGCTGGAAACTACGCGTACATCACGACAGCGCAGGGGCTCGCGATCGTGAGTATCAACGATCCGTTGAAGCCGCAGATCGTTAATCGGATCGCTCTCAAGCATCCGCGCGCTGTGGCGATTCAGTTTCGCTATGGGTTTGTGGTTGATGAAGACGGTTTGAAAGTCATCGATGTTACACAGCCTGAGCAGGCGCGAGTTGTCAGCGGTGCCTTTGTTTCGCTGGCCGATGCGCATGATGTTTACGTGGCGAGAACTTATGCGTACGTAGCTAACGGCAAAGAAGGAATCGCGATCATCGACGTCGAACGACCCGAGTCTCCGCGCCTCGATCAGATGTACAACGCTGAGGGCAAGCTGAACGACGTGCACCAGGTAAAGGTAGCGATGACGAATGCGAGTTTGTTTGCGTACGTCGCTGACGGCAGGAACGGGATGCGTATTCTGCAACTGACGTCGCCGGAAACGATGCCTGAATACGCCGGCTTCAGCCCACGACCGCGACCGGTGCTGATTGCAACGTTCAAAACCAAAGGCGAAGCGTTGGCGATTTCGAAGCCATTGGATCGCGATCGCGCCGTTGACGAGAGTGGGAATCAGGTTTCAGTATTCGGGAGAAGGGGAGCAAGACCGTTCACGTACGACGAGATCTTGCGAATGCTGCGCACGAACAATGGTCAAGGCGACTGGTTTCGAGTGAATGATAAACCGCAGATGACGCAGATAAAATCCGGATTTTAATCTGCGTCATCTGCGGTTGATAGATCAAATAATGAGACCTGTGCGGCAGCTCTCCGACGTCCAGCTTTCTTGAAAGCGTCGGGGCCATCTTCAAACACTTCCAGTTCGTAGCGCTCGAGTCGGGCCAGCACTTCACGTGCGCTTGAAATAACCACCGGCGGAAGTCCTGCGAGACGTGCCACTTCAATGCCGTACGACTTCGACGCGCGCCCGCGTTCGAGTCGATGTAGAAACACGACTTCGCCTTCACGCTCCGTTGCAGTGATCTGATAATTCTGCGCGCCCGGCAGGCGCTCGGCGAGTTCGGTTAGCTCGTGATAGTGCGTGGCGAAGAGGGTCTTCGCCGCGTGATCTGCGGAGTTGTGCAAGTACTCAGCTACGGCCCACGCGATCGAGAGGCCGTCGAACGTCGCCGTGCCGCGCCCGATCTCGTCGAGCAGTACGAGCGAGCGCGGCGTGGCGCTGTGCAGGATCGCCGCTGTCTCAGTCATCTCGACCATGAATGTCGAACGCCCACGCGTGAGATCGTCTGACGCGCCAACCCGCGTCCAGATGCGATCGAGCAACGAAAGGCGCGCGCGTTCCGCGGGAACGAAGCAACCGGTTTGCGCGAGGATGCAGATGATTGCTGTCTGCCGAAGGATCGTGCTCTTACCACCCATGTTTGGACCGGTGATGATGAGGAGCCGATCGGTTGAGTTGTTGAGATAGATGCTGTTCGGCACGAAAGGTTCGTCGATGAACGCTTCGATCACCGGATGGCGTCCCTGAACGATCTCGAGTTCGTCGCCGTCGTGCAACACCGGTCTGGCGTAACGTCGACGCGCCGATGTTTCCGCAAACGAAGCGAGCACGTCGAGCGCAGCCAGCGCGCGCGCCGTCATTTGAATGCGCTTAGTTTCGGCGGCGATCTGGCGGCAGACGTCCGTGAACAGCTCAGTTTCCAACTGCACGATGCGCTCTTCAGCGCCGAGCACTTTCTTTTCCCAGTCGCGCAACTCGGGCGTCGTAAAGCGTTCGGCGTTAGCGAGTGTCTGGCGGCGCTCGTATTCGGCCGGCACTCGCGCTGCGTTTGCTTTGGAGACTTCGATGAAATATCCAAACACGCCATTGAAGCGAATGCGCAGGTTGTTTATGCCACTGCGACTGCGTTCGGTGGCTTCGAGAGTGGCTATGATCTGTTTGGCGTTGCGGCTGGTCGAGCGCAGTTCGTCGAGCTCGGCTGAGTAGCCGGTGCGAATCGTGTCGCCGTCGCTGAGTTTGACTGGCGGGTCGTCGTTGATCGCGCGCGCGATAAGATCGCGTACGTCTGGCAGCTCGTCTGTGTTTTCAAGCAGCACTTCCAACAACGAAGCGTCAAATGCGCGTAGCACTTCGCGAATTGCGGGCACCTGGTTGAGCGATCGCAACATCGCGCAAAGATCGCGCGGCGTCGCGGAGCCGAGACTGATGCGGCCCACCACTCTTTCCAGATCCGAAACCTCTTTCAACAATGCGCGCAGCTTGTCTCTCCGTACCTGCGACGCAAATAGATCTTGAACAGCCGCGAGCCTTGCCTCGACTTCACCGCGCTTGACGCACGGCCGCAACAACCACGCACGCAGCAGTCGCGCACCCATCCCAGTAACCGTCTCGTCAATCACTTGCAACAACGATCGCCCACTACCACCCGCAAGCGATTCGACTAACTCGAGATTGCGAACCGTGACGCTGTCGAGCACGAGATGATCCTGTGGCTCGAAGTAAACAAGATCGGTGACGTGATCGGCAGCCGCGCGCTGAGTTTCACGCGCATAGCGCAAACACGCCCCTGCCGCGCGAATCGCTTCCTCTTTACGGCTCAAACCGTAGCCATCGAGCGTGCGCACTTTGAAGTGATCGAGCAGCAACGTCGTGCAGTCGTCTTTTTGCCACTGCCAGTCGTCGACAGGCGTCAATGTTGCAGCAAAACCATATTCGTTCGTGGAAATGCCTGGTTGGTCACCATTCTGAAGCGGCAGCGGCGCTGTCTGGACTTTTCCTGTCAGACTGCTCTTGATCAGCGCGCCAAGAGACGCGGGGAAGAGCAACTCTCGCGGCGCATACGATTCGAGCGCGGCACGTATCCTGGTCCACGAATCACGCCCGCCTTCCTGTGTCACACGAAACTCGCCCGTCGAGATATCGAGAAACGCCGCGCCAATCGACTCACCTGCACTGCAAATCGCAGCTAAAAACACCGGCTCGCGCGCTTCGAGCAGTTGCGGATCGATCGGCGTGCCCGGCGTGACGATGCGCACCACTTCGCGTCGCACGAGCTTCTTTGTCTTGCCAGCCTCTTCAGTCTGTTCGCAGATCGCGACTCGATAACCTTTGCGCACGAGTCGTGCGATGTAATTCGCGGCGGAGTGATGCGGCACACCGCACATCGGCACCGGATTCCCACTTTCTTTGTGACGCGCCGTGAGTGTTATTTGCAGCTCGCGCGAACCGGTAAGCGCATCGTCAAAAAACAGCTCGTAAAAGTCGCCGAGACGAAAAAACAGCAGCGTTCCGGGATGTTGCTGCTTCAGTTCCTGGTACTGCCGCAGCATCGGCGTTGAATTTGCAGGATTCATAGGTTGTGAAGAGGCGGGCACAGATTAACACAGATGCAGATATGTGGTAATTTCCCGGCGTGGAATTTCTTAGCAACTCTCTACAAGAGCACCTGAAAACAATTCAACAACTAATCGATTCATCGCTTCCGAAGATTGAACAATCGGGTCAGATGATCTGCGAAGCGCTCTCCGGCGGTCGCAAAGTCCTGCTTTGTGGTAACGGCGGCAGCGCCGCGGATGCGCAACACATCGCCGCCGAGCTGGTCGGCTGTTACGAAAAGCAGCGACGCTCCTGGCCAGCCATCGCGCTCACCACCGACACGTCTGCATTAACAGCCGTGAGCAACGATCTGGGTTACGAACAAGTGTTTGCTCGACAAGTCGCAGGTCTCGCACAAGCGGGCGACGTGCTGATCGCGATCAGCACGAGTGGAAAGTCGCAAAACGTTTTGCGTGCGGCGGAAGCGGCACGAGAGATAGGCTGCAAAACGATCGCGTTGACCGGCGCCACTGCCGAACCTCTTGGATCTCTTTGCAACATTGCAGTGGCAGTGCCTTCCAACCGCACCTCGCGCGTGCAGGAAGCGCACATCACCATCGGTCATCTCTGGTGTGAGATGGTTGATCAGATCTCGTGAATACCAACAAGATTTCACGCAAAGCCGCAAAGGATGTAAAGCGCTGCCAGGTTTTCTTTGCATCCTTTGCGTCTTTGCGTGAGAAGTTTGTCATTAATAAAACTGAATAAACTTGACACTTGCAATCGATCTATTTAGTCTCTCGATGCACTTCAAATTGGGTCCTTTGGATTGCGCGGAGCTTCCCCGACAGGCGTCGCCGCTGTTGATTCAACGAGCCATTGATGTTTGTTAAAGAATTTCCTAACGTCACGACAGAATCCAACTCCGCCCACTCACTTCCATTAGGTAGCGCTGAGTCACACCCCCGTCGAATACGCACCCTGCTCGTAATTCGATGGTACAGGAATTCTGTCCGCAGTTTTTGACAACTCGTTGCCGCCTCGCAAGAGAGGTTTCCCTACGGGGTATCTGTGTGTGACCGTTTTACACTGACGCGCAAAGGGTCGAGGTGTATCGAATTGAGCACTAACGCGAACAAGAAGAAGAAACGCAAGAAGAAAACAGCGCTCGTGATCTGCAAAGACCGGAAACAGTTCTGGACCACACAAGCTCAGTTCTGGCAATGGGTGCGGGAAGGCGTAGTCACCAAGACAGGTGAACAACCGTTGACCGGGTTATTCAATCGTGAGCATGAAGAGTTGATGGTGTTGTTGAGTAACACTGTTCTGAATCTGGCACATCCGAACCACATGAGGGAAGCGCTGTTATCGAGGCGCATTGGAATGTCTGGCAAATGAAACGCAGATTAACGCGGATTTTGAGCGGATTTGGGTTGTTGATTCTGATGGCGCTAGCGGTGTGCGCGCAGGATGATCGATATCGCATCGGTCCGGGTGATGTGCTCGATATACGGGTTTACAACCGGCCGCAACTATCGCGCGAGGCGGTGCGCGTGGAGGGCAGCGGGATGATTCGCATGCCGCTCATCGAAACGGAGATCAAAGCGGTTTGTTTGACTGAAGGTGAGCTGGCGAAGGAGATCTCGACGCGTTACGCAAGGTATTACAAGAATCTTCAGGTCGACGTTTTTATCAAGGAGTATCACTCGCGGCAGGTTGCGATCATCGGCGCCGTTAACGAGCAAAGCCGTTTTGAATTGCAGCGACGTGTGCGTCTGCTGGAATTACTCACGTACGCAAAGGGACCGTCAGCCAGGGCGGGCCAGACAATCAACATCGTACACTCGACCACCGCCTCACCGTGCAAACCGACTGACGATACTGACGAGTCCACAGCATTTTCCAGCTACAGACTGAGCGACGTCCTGCAAGGCGATCCGAAGTCGAATCCGTACCTCGAGACGGGCGACATCGTGACACTGCCCGAAGCGGATCAGGTTTACGTGGTCGGAAACGTCTTCATGCCGCTCACGATCTCACTGAAAGAACCGATCACGTTGACACGGGCGATCGCCATGGCCGGCGGTCTCAAGCAAGACACCAGCAAAGACAAGATTCGCATTCTACGCCAGGAGCCGGGAACGACGATCAGGAAAGAGATCACGGTCGATCTGAATGCGATCGAGAAGAAGCGCTCTGAAGATTTAGCGTTGGCGCCCAACGACATCATCGATGTCCCGACATCAGCGGGCAAGAGCTTCCTGCGTAGCCTGTTCCAGGGTGTTGTGCCAGGCGTCGCGCAACTGCCCGTGCGCGTCGTGCCGTAAAAATAGGTCCTATAGGTCCTATTTGGACCTATTAAACTATGAAATCCAACGAGCTCATCCCCTTAGACAAGCCGATCGAGACGCCGCAATCCTATAACTATGGCGTCGATCCCAACGCCGATAACGAAGTCCACCTGCTCGACTACTGGCGCGCGATCCGCAAGCGTCTCTGGCTGGTCTTAGGCATCGTCGCGCTCGTCACGATGCTCTCGGTAGTCTACGTCGCGCGCAAACCCGATTTTTACGAAGCCCAGGCGCGTGTCCAGGTCGACCTCGAAGAGACCGGCAATCTCGTCAACAATTCGCGACCGCTCTACGGCCCAACTGACGATCCGATTTACTTCAACACGCAACTACAAATCCTCGTCAGTCCCGGACTGATGCGGCGCGTCGTTCGCACTCTCGATCTCGAACACAATCCTGACTTCTTCAAAGGCGATCCCGCGCAAAGACAATCAACCTGGCAAACACTGCTGCGCATGGTCGGGTTGAACAAGAAGTCGCCCGATAACACTGCGAAACCTCCGGACCAACTCCCTCTCACAACCACTGTCGCCCAGGCTACCGCTCGCGAAGATCTCAACGAAGCGAAACGTCTCGCGCCGTACGTCAACACGATCCTCAGCGGACTCAAAGTCGAGCCGGTCAAAGAGGCCCGTGGTTATTACAAGGAAACACGTCTGATCGACATCAAGTTCACTCACAATGTCCCCGAAGTGACCTCGAAGATCGTTAACGCAATCGCGGAGACTTACACTTTTTCAAACCTCGAGAAACGGACCGAAGCAAACAGCACCACCGGCGATTTTCTCCAGAAGCGCATCGCAGAGCTACAACAACAAATCCGCACCTCTGAAGAACGTCTCGTCAACTACGCCAAAAACAACCAGATCATCTCACTCGATCCAAACCAGAACACGGTCGTCGAGCGTTTAGCCGGCCTGAACCAGCAACTACTCCAAGCCGAAAACGATCGCAAGACTGCCGAAGCCGCTTACAACGCCGCTAAAAACCCCGACGCCGCTAACGCCCTCGCCGACGACGGCGCCAAACAAACAAACGAGATCGAAGCGAAGCTAGTAGAGCTGCGGCAAAAGCGCGCTCTGCTGTTGGTAGAGGCGACCGAAGAAGCGCCGGAAGTCAAAGAAGTGGACGAGCAGATAACCGAGCTCGATCGACAGTTTAAAGAATTGCGCAGCCGGAAATCGGCGACACTGCTGACAAACCTGCACACCCGCTATCAACAAACACTCGAACGCGAGCAGTC
>Ga0207670_10000501_pt1 | contig 21623 bp, 18 predicted proteins | sample KBSS23HmetaG_FD_184339 | JGI IMG/M metagenome (GOLD analysis project Ga0207670, IMG submission 184339) | Switchgrass rhizosphere microbial communities from Kellogg Biological Station, Michigan, USA - KBS S2-3H metaG (SPAdes) (version 2) | ecosystem: Host-associated > Plants > Roots >... | reverse complement strand
GTGGACGCCAACAGCGGGACCATTCAGGGCGGCAAGTTCTGGAGGGTGACGCCGATGCTCGCTTGGTACCCCTCCTACGAGTTCCGGTTCACCCTCGGGTACGGCTATGGCGTGCTGGACCGGTTCACCACAAGCGGCGCAACCCACTTTTTCCAGGCCCGAATGCAGTTGATGCTCTGACCAGAGCACTCCGGGCCGAGCCCAGGAGATCTCGATGACTGAAACCCCCGCAACTCGTCGCACCGCCTCGTGGCGGCGTCTGCTCCCTGTCGTCGCGCTCGCGCTGATGGCGATCAGCCCTCCCGCTCTGGCCCAGAAGGCTTCGAAGAAGGCGGCGCCGCCAGCGGCGGCGGCCGCGGCCTCCCCCTACCAGACCGCCGTCAACGCGGCCTATGCCAAGTTCAAGGACTCGAAGGAGGGCAAGAACGCGGACTACATACCGGCGCTGGCCGAGGTGGATCCGAACATCTACGGCGTCGCGCTCGTGACCACGGACGGCAAGGTGTATTCCACGGGCGACCTCACGTCCGAGGTGTCGATCCAGTCGATCTCCAAGGTGTTCACGATGGCGCTCGTCATGCAGGAGCAGGGGCCGGACGCCATCGCGAACAATATGGGCGTCGATGCCACGGGCCAGGTGTTCAACTCGATCGTGGCCGTGGAGCAGTACAAGGGCAGCGAGATGAACGCGATGGTGAATCCCGGCGCGATCACCGCCACCAGCATGGTGAGCGGCACCAGCCGCGACGAGATCTGGAACAAGATCCTCGCGTTCCACAGCGACTTCGCCGGCCGGCCGCTCGCGGTGAACCAGCCGGTGTTCAAGTCCGAAGCCGAGACGAACCAGCGCAACCAGGCCATCGCGATGCTCATGTACGCCTACGGTCACATCAAGGCCGAGCCGCTCCGCGCCTGCGACATCTACACCGAACAGTGCGCGATCAACGTCAACGCCAAGGACCTGGCCACCATGGCGGCGACGCTGGCGAACGGCGGCAAGAACCCCGTCACCGGCAAGCAGTGCATGAAGACCGAGAACGTGCCCAAGGTGCTCGCGGTCATGGCCACGGCCGGGCTCTACGACGACTCCGGCAAGTGGCTGTTCATGACCGGGCTGCCGGGCAAGAGCGGCGTGGGCGGCGGCATCATCGCGGTCTCGCCGGGCAAGTTCGGCATCGCGGTGATTTCTCCCCCGCTGGACGCCGCGGGCAACAGCGTCAAGGCGCAGAAGACGATCGCCGAGGTCTCGAACGCCGTCGGCGGCAACCCGTACGCCCCGAAGCCGCGCTGAGCGCGCGCGGCGCGCAATGAGGAGCGAGGTGTCAGGGGCTGGCCTGGTTCGGGCGCCAGCCCCTGAGCCGCATCAGGTCGGGTTGGATCGCGCCGCGTTGCATCGTCAGGCCATCGCACCCTCAGGGGAGACGACGAAATGACCCGCATCATGAGAAGCGTTTGGCGATGGGGCGGCGCCTTGCTGCTGGTGCTTGGGCTCGGACCCACGGCGGCGCGGGCCCAGGACGACGCAGGGCCGCCGCCGATCATCGACTCGACGCAGGTCAAGCAGATGGAGAAGTACGAGAACCTGTACCAAGGGCAGTTCACGCCGGGATCCGGTTTCGACATCATCCGTACCGCGCGCGGCTCGCTCAACATCAGCGTCTACGGGCTCTTCCGCTACATCAACCAGACGCCGGCGCAGCAGAACTTCACCGATCATCTCGGCCGTCCCCGCACGGCGAAGGCCCGGAACGACATCAACTGGCACCGCAGCATGGTGTGGCTCACCGGCTGGTTCGTGGATCCCAAGTTCCGCTACAACCTCACGGCGTGGTCGCTGGCCTCGACCGAGCAGACGCTGGTGTTCGGAAACTTGCGCTACCTGATGTCGGAGAAGATGACGTTCGGCGTCGGCATCTCGCCCAACCTCACCGTCCGGTCGCTGCAGGGCTCCTGGCCGTTCTGGGCGGGAAGCGACCGGCTGATGAACGAGGAGTTCCTGCGCGGCGGCTTCGCCTCCGGCGCGTGGGCCACGGGCAAGATCCGGAGGGTGTTCTACACCGTGGCCGTGGACCGCAGCATCAGCCAGCTCGGGAACACCGTGGCCGACGACAACCGCGACATGGCCTACAGTGCCAGCGTGTGGACGCAGCCCACCACGGGTGAGTTCGGACCCCGGGGCGGCTTTGGCGACCTCGAGCAGCACAACGCGGTCGCGACGCAATTCGGCCTCTCCGCATGCACCACGCGCGAGGGCCGGTACTCCGCGACCGACGCCCCGCCCAAGGCGACGCAGATCCGCCTCTCCGACGGCGTCAACCCGTTCGAGGTGGGCGCGCTCGCGGACAGCGTCACGGTGACGAAGCTCACGTACCAGGACCTGTCGTTCGACGCCGGCGCCAAGTACAAGGGCTTCTCGCTCCAGGGCGAGTTCACCTACCGCATCCTCTCGAAGTTCGAGGCCACCGGTCCCCTGCCGCTGAACAACATCCACGACCGCGGCTTCTTCGCCGAGGCGATGCACATGGTCGTGCCGGCCAAGCTTGGCATCTACGCCGTCGGCTCGTACGAGTTCGATGCGTTCCGGCGCAACCCGTGGGAGCTGGGCGGCGGGGCCAGCTTCTATCCGTACGGCAATCGCCAGTGGCGGCTGAACCTGCACGTGCTTCACGTCGACCGCTCGCCCGCGGGCTCGAACTTCGGCTACTACACGGCGGGCATGACGGGGACGATCTTCTCGCTCGGAACGGACATTTTGCTTTGACGGCTCTGCGGCTCACGGGTGGGCGGCCACTCGGGGCGGTGCTCGCCGGGGCCGTGGCTCTCGCCCTGGCGATCGCCCCCGCGTCGCTCGCCTGGGCACAGTCGGCGTCGAAGCCGGCGGCGAAGGCCCCGGCCAAGCGGGCGACGCCGAGCACGTCCGCCCAGCTCGCCGAGCAGAAGCGTCGCATCGACGATCAGCGGCAGCGGATCGACGAGCAGCAGGTCCTGGTCGAGCGGCAGCGCGCGCTGATCGATTCGCTCTCGATCTCGGCGGACAGCCAGGCCGTGGTCGTCGCCCGTCAGGCCGCGCGGCTCGCCAGCCTCGACTCGCAGCTCGTGGACATGAAGAAGCGCCTCGAGATCCTCGAGAGCCAGGGCGGCTTCCCCGCCTGGGAGGAGAAGCTCGAGGAACGGTTGAAGAAGATGGAGGCCGCGTCGCAGAAGTCGCCCGAGTTGCCGCCCGACGTCGTCTCAGCCGGGGACTTCCCGGGCTCCATCCGCATCCCGGGCTCCGACGCGGCCATCAAGTTCGGCGCCCGCATCCGCACGGCCGTGGTGTTGACGCTCGATCCGCTCGGAACCGACGACCGGTTCCTCACGAGCTCGATCCCCGTGGGTGTGCCACAGACGGCCGGCGACGCGCGGCGCACGAACATCTCGGCGCGGGCCAGCCGACTCAACATCGAGTTCCGCACGCCCGGAGGCGCTCAGGAGGTGCGAGCCTACTTCGAAGGGGACTTCGCCGGGGCCGGCGACCAGTTCCGGCTGCGGCACGCCTACGCACAGTATCGCGGCTTCATCGTCGGACAGACCTGGTCGACGTTCTCGGATCCGTACGTCGAACTGGAGGACCTGGACTTCGAAGGCATCAGCTCGGAGAACGTCATCCGCCAGCCTCAGCTGCGCTACTGGTGGACGAAGAACAAGAACCGCGTCGCCGTGGCCCTGGAGACGCCCGAGGTCTCCGTGACGGGGGGCACGGGCGTGAACCTCATCCCCGACTTGATCCTGAGGGAGTTCTTCGAGCTGAGCAAGGGAGGGCACGTTCAGCTTGCGGGCGTCCTGCGCCAGATCCGCGCCCAGTCGAGCACCGGGCGGGTGAGTTCCACCTGGGGAGCGGGCGGCAGCGTGAGCGGCGTGGTGATCGTCCCCGTCAAGCATCTCACCGACCGCGTTCTTTACCAGGTGAATGCCGGCAAGGGGATCGCGCGCTACATCAACGACCTGAACCCGAATGACCTGAGTACCACGACCGGCCTCGACGCCGTATTCGACACGACTTCCGGCGAGCTCAGGGCGCTGCCCGTCTTGGGCTGGTACGTGGGCTACGAGCACAGCTGGAAGGAGTGGAAGCAGCTCCAGACCATGAACCTGCGGTCGACGATCCTATGGAGCCTGGTGGCCGCGAACAACTTCGACTTCATGCCGCCGGAGTCCTACAAGCGGACGAATCGATTCGCCGTGAACCTCGTGTTCTCCCCTTCCAGCCGCGTCGATGCTGGCATCGAGTACATCTACGGCGAGCGCGAGAACAAGGACGGCCAGAGCGCGCACGCGAACCAGTTCCAGCTCGTGGGCCTGTTCCGGTTCTGAAGCCGCGGGCCGCGGAGCGCGACTCAGCCTCGAAGCCCGGCGTTATCCCGCGTGCTCGGCAGCAGCGCGCACAGCTCATCGATCCCCGCGGGCTTGATGAGATGGTGATCGAAGCCGGCTTCTCGTGAGCGGAGCCGGTCCTCCGCCTGCCCCCACCCCGTGAGCGCCACCAGCTGGATGCCCTGGAGCGCGGGACGGGCGCGGATCCGCCGCGCCACCTCGTAGCCGTCCATCCCCGGCATGCCGATGTCGAGCAGGACCAGCGCCGGGTGGAAGCGCTCGACGCGATCGAGTGCCGTGGCGCCATCGTGCACCACTTCGACCTCCGCCCCGGCGCGCGCGAGCACGAGCCCCATGCTATCGGCGGCGTCGCGGTTGTCGTCGACCACCAGCACCCGCAGCGAGAGCCCGCGTGCCGCGCGCCTGATGGGGCGCTCCGGGCTGCGAGCCCGCGCTTCGACCAACGGCAGGCGGAACGTGAACGTGCTGCCCTTCCCGGCTCCCTCGCTGGCGGCGGCGATGCTGCCGCCGTGCATCTGCACCAGGCTCCGGACCAGGGTGAGGCCGATCCCGAGGCCGCCCTGGCCGCCGCGACCCGGGCCCTGGACCTGCGCGAACATGTCGAAGACGCGCTCGAGCATGTCCGCGGGGATCCCGACGCCGAAGTCCCGGATCGAGACCACCGCCTCCCCGCCCTCGCCGCGGGCGGTGAGCACGACCCTGCGGGAGCGGTCGCTGTACTTCGCGGCGTTGTTGAGCAGGTTGGAGATGATCTGGGTCAGGCGGACGGGATCCGCATCCACGTACAGGGCCTGCGGGGGAAGCTCGAGCGCCGCGTCCAGCGCCGCGCGGCGGATCAGCGGCTCGCTGGTCTCGAGCGCGCTGCGGATCGCGTCCGCAAGGTTGAGCCGCTCCCGTCGCAGCTCGATCGTGCCGCGGGTGATCCGCGACACCTCCATCAAGTCGTCCACCAGCCGCACCATGTGCCCGACCTGGCGCTCGAGGATGCCGCGCACGCGCTCGATCGTGGGGTCCGCCTGGCCGGCGATCTCCAGGAGCGTGAGCGAGTTGCGGATCGGGGCGAGCGGGTTCCTGAGCTCGTGCGCGAGCATGGCGAGGAACTCGTCCTTCTTCCGGTCGGCCTCCCGCAGGTCCTGTTCCGCTTTTTTCTGGGCGGAGATATCCCGCGCCACCTTCGACGCGCCGACGATGCGGCCCGAGGCGTCGCGGATGGGCGAGATGGTGAGCGAGACGTGGAACCGCCGGCCGTCCCGGGTCATGCGCACGGTCTCGTAGTGGGTCATGCGCTCGCCACGGAGGATGTTGGCCAGGATCCTCCGCTCCTCGTCGAGCCGGTCGGGCGGGATCACGATCGTGATCGGCCGGCCCACGGCCTCCTCGGCCCTGTACCCGAACAGCCGCTCCGCGGCCTTGTTCCAGGTGAGGATGATGCCCTCCGTGGTCTTGCCCACGATGGCGTCGTCCGAGGACTCGACGATGGCCGCGAGCAGCGTCTGGAGCGAGAGCCGGTCCCTGAGCTCGTACTGCCGCTGGCGCGAACGCAGCGCCGCCCGTACCGCGCTCACGAGGCTCGCCACGCGCACGGGCCGCTCGAGCAGCGTGACGTTCCCGAGCTTGGCGGCGGCGGTGGTCGCGGCGACGGAGTCCGGGCCGGGCCCCGTGAGCATCAGGATCGGGAGGTCGGACCACGAGGGCTGGTGGGCGAGTGCGTCGGACAGGGCGTTCGTGGCCGCGGGCGTGGCGGCTTCCTCGCCGACCAGGAGCGCTCCCGCTCCGGACTCCACCTCGCGACACACCGAGGCCGTGCCGGTGCAGATCAAGGTCTCGATGCCGGCCCGGCTCAAGATCGAGCGGGACGCGGCGGAGTCGCGTCCCGCGGGCGCGAAGATCAGCACCCGTTGGTCGTTGCTGAGTCGAACCGGCAGCGACATCACGAACCCGGATTCGGCCTGTGGACCGCCCCAAGCGCGGTGTCCCGCCGACCAGCGCCGGGCTCGTCGACCATGGGCCCGTCACCTGCGAGGTGCACAGGTTACCGAACTTCCGCGCGCGATGCGACCGCAGAATTCGACCGCCCGAACCCGCGGGCCGCGCGCGGCCGTGCCGGCGGGAGGACTCATTTGTGCAACTGACTCGGCCGGGCGTGACACAGGCGAAGGCTGGAAAGCAGCGCCGCCGCGAGCCTCGGGGCCCGCGGCGGCGCGTTACCGCAAGAACGAAGCCTACTTGATCGTGTAGCTGAGCCCGGCCTCCAGCTCGCCCGCGTCGTACCAGTTCGACGAGTACGAGTAGCAGTAGCCGTACGGGTCACACCACAGACCGCTGCTCGTCTCCAGGTTCGTGTCGGTGACGCGCCAGCGCCCCTCGAAGCGGGCGGAGAGCTTCTCGTTGATCATGACCCGGGCACCGAGCCCGAAGTTGAAGTTGAACAGCGTGTTCGACTCCAGCTGGCTGCCTGTGGGCAGGTGGAAGTCGCTGTCGAGCGACGGGTGCGTGACGGTCCATCCGATGCCGATGACGCCGAACGGCGTCACCTTGGGATTCCCGGTCGGCTCGTAGCCGATGAAGTTGATGTCGTAGGTGTCGAGGTCGATCCGCCCGATCTTGTCGCGCGGCTGGGGGGCCAGCGGCTGCTTGATCTTCATGTCCGAGCCCGCGCGCGTGTAGGCGAACTCCAGCGCGCCGCGGCGGTTGATCGCGGTGAGCCGTCCGCCCCAGGCGAACGAGTTCGTGAGCTCGACGCCGCTGGTGCCCGACGCCGACCCTGAGTTCGGGTACGTATTGAAGAGGTCGCTGGCGATGTAGTAACCGGCGAACGGCGTGATGTCCCATTTGACCTGGGCGCTCACATTCGAGGCGCACAGCACGGTCGCGGCCAGAGCGGCCAGGACGGCCCCGGCCGACTTCGGATGACGCATGGATCCCCCTCGCATGGATGAACGCGACGTATCCGGCGCCAGGCGCGAACGAGCGGCCCGGACCGGACTCCTGCATTCCGATTCAGGCGGGCACGCTACGGAAGACCCCCGTCCGTGTCAACGAATGGCGCACTCGTCGCCTGCTCGCGGCGAGGGTTGCCTCCGGCCCGCGACCTGCCGCAATATCCCGCGCGACTCCCCGTTCGGCGTACGACGCGGGCTCCCGCCCGCCTGCTTCGGCCGCACTTCCCTGGGACCGGGCTTGGGATGCGTGGACACTCACCCGGTATCACGGCAAAGAGAGGAAACTCATGAAGCGATGGACGTCCGCCCGGCTCGCAGCCGCGGCAATCGCCGCGGCTGCGCTGACCTCGTGCGCCGCGAGCACGGAACTCACTTCCTCCTGGGCCGACCCCGCGGCCGCGGGTCACACGTTCAAGAAGATCGTGGTCGTGGGCGTGACGAACAAAGCTCCGATCCGCCGCGAGTACGAGGACGCGTGGACGCGGGAGCTGGCGGCACGCGGCATCGAGGCCATGCCGAGTTACAACTTCAGCAGCCCCGACGCCAAGCTCGACAAGGACGCTGCGATGGCGAAGCTCGGGGAGATCGGCGCCGACGCCGTGCTCGTCACCCGTCTCGTCGACAAGGAGTCGTACAACACCTACTACCCTCCCAGCTACTCGACGGTGGCGGCACCGTCGCCCTACTACGGCGGCTGGTACGGCTACTACTCGATGGGCTACAGCTACATGACGTCGCCCGGCTACGTGGAGGAGAACAAGGTCTACCGCCTCGAGACCAACCTCTACGACGCCAAGGGCGACAAGCTCATCTGGTCCGGGCTCACCGAGACCACGCTCCTGAGCAGCGATGCCCCGGAGACGGAGATCCTGCCCATGATCGCGACGTTGTCGGTGAACATGGAGCAGAAGAAGGTGCTGCCGCCGTACCAGAAGCAAAAGAAGAAGTAGCCGAACGCCGGTGACGAGAGCGGCGGGCCAGCGAGCCTCCATCGCTGGCCCGCCGTGGCTTTGGAGGTCAATGCGCCTTCTTCGCCAGGTAGAGCCCGGCGGCGAGGATCAGCAGCGCGATCGGCACGATGAGCGCCGTCCAGCGGATCTCGTGGCTGGAGACGACGAGCGACTCGACGCTGGCCACGACCAGCGCGGCGAGGATCGCCTCCCAGATCAGGAACTTGAGGTCGGAGAGGCTCTTGACCCGCATCCACGCCGGGACCCGCTCCAGCGCGGCGCCCTCCTGCTGGGACGCGAACAGCTCGAGCACGCCGATCGAGAACACGAAGAACACCAGGGCGAGCAGGAACGCATCGATCGACTTGGCGATGTAGATGCCGGGTGATTCCTCGCCGCTCCACGGTGGACCGTGGAAGATCATCCGGTAGCCTTCGAAGCCGCGGATCACGCCGAGCGTGACGAACGCGAGCGAGTGGAGCGCGCCGCACACGGCGATCACCACCGCCAGCCATCGTAGATTGAGCAGCAGCCTGACCATGCGGCCTCCGGGGGCGTGAGCGCTCCCACGACTGGAACGATCGGCGGAGCATCGCAGGCGCCGCCGTGCGCCGTCCAATCCGCGGTCGCGCGCAGGCTGTTGCACGTGTGCCGTCGCCGCACTACCGTGCTTGGTCCACGCACGCGTCAAGCTCGAGGGCGGAGCTTCACAGGGAGGGGCCGTGACGGATCGGCCGGTCGCCGCGCCGGAGCCTGCATTCTCGCTGCTCGACGACCCGCTCATGCGGCTGCTCCGCGCGCTGCGGTTGGCGCCCCGGCTGGGTTTCCGCGCCCCCGGCCGCGCCCTGCTGCTGGCCGCGCTGTCCTGGCTGCCGATCGCGGTGTGGGCGGCCGCGACGGGGCGGCTGGGCGAGCTGACCTGGAGCGGCGGCGTCGTGCGCCACATCGAGCTCCACGTCCGCTGCCTGCTGGCGCTCCCGCTGTTCGTGCTCTCCGAGCCGATCGCCAACCGCGTCGTGGGGGCGATCGTCGACAACTTCCCGGTCTCGGGTCTGATCCGCGCGGCCGACCGGCCCGCGTTCGACAGGGTGCTCGCGTCGACCAGGCGGCTCCGCGATTCGAGGCTCGTGTGGGGCGTGCTGGCGGGGATCGTCGTGATCTCGACGCTCTTCGTCTCGCGCCTTCCGCTCGACCCCGAGTCGGCGACGGCGAACGGGTTCGGTCATACCTGGTCCACGTTCGTGGTGCGGCCGCTGTTCTTGATCCTGCTGCTCGCCTGGCTCTGGCGGCTCGTCCTGACGTGGATCCTGTTCGCGCGGATCGCCCGCCTGGATCTGGAGCTCGTGCCCTCGCACCCCGACCACGTCGGCGGCCTCGGTTTCGTCCAGTTCCAGCCCGCAGCCTTCAGCCTGGTCGTCTTCACGCTCTCGGGGGTGGTCTGTGCCTCCGTGGCGCAACAGATCGTGGAGCATCACCTGCACCTGGCGAACTTCCAGGGCCCGCTCGTCGCGCTCGTCGTGCTGCTGGTGGTGTTCTTCCTCTGCCCACTCACCGCGTTCGGCTCGCGCCTCCGCCACACACGCATGCGCGGCCGGTTCCAGTACGGCACGCTCGCGGGCCGTCACGTCCGCGGCCTGCACCAGCGCTGGGTGGAGGGCAAGACCGTCGAGGACGACGCGATCCTCGATGCGCCCGAGATCGGGCCGGCCGCCGACGTGGCCACGCTCTACGAGCTCGCGACCCGCATGCGCCCGCTGCCGCTCAGCCTGCAGCCGCTGCTCGCCGTCGTCATCCCCGCGGTGGTCCCGCTCCTGCCCGTCGCCACGCTCGAGATCCCTCTCAGGGACATCCTGAGCAAGGTCCTGGGCATGCTCACGTGACCAGGATCCCCAGCCGGCTGATCGAAGCACGTCCGAATGGAGGCAGCACCCATGTCCGGTAAGACGTTCTCGTTCCTGTTCCTGTTCGTCGCCAGCCTGGGGCTTGGCGTCGCCATCGGGGAATGGTTCTTCCACCTGTTCCTCAAGGCCGTCCCGCCGGTGGCGCTCTCCCAGTTCAACACCCAGGCGTCGCGCATCGCCCACTGGCTCTACGGCGCCGGCGTGGGGCTGGCGATGTTCGTGTGGGCCTTAGTCGCGATCGCCTTGAACAAGGTGACCTCCATGGGCTCCAAGAAGTCCGAAGCATGAGCCGCGATGGCGGCAGTGGCCGCCGGACAGCGATGAACGACGGGCTGTTCGCATGACGCTCGCGCAGCTGATCCCGGTATTCCTGCAGCTCAGCGTCGGGCTGGTCGTCCTGGGCCTGGGACTCCAGACCGCACCGGGCGACCTCACCTACCTCCTGCGCCGGCCGGCATTGCTCGTGCGTTCGGTGCTGGCGATGAACGTGGTGACGCCTCTCGTCGCCGCCGCGATCGCAACCGGGCTCCACCTCGCGCCCGAGCTGGAGGTGGCCCTGGTGCTGCTCGCCGTCTCCCCTGTGCCGCCCGTGCTGCCGAAGAAGCAGGTCAAGGCCGGGGGCAGCTCGTCCTATGCGATCGGGCTCCTCGCGTCCTCCGCCGTGCTCGCGATCGTCGCGGTGCCGGTGTCCATGGCCGTGATCGGCAGGGCATTCGGCGTGCCGCTCCATGTCCCTGCGATGCTGATCGCGCGCGTCGTCGGGGTGACCGCGCTGGCGCCGTTGCTCGTGGGCGTGCTCGTGCAGAGTCTCGCTCCCGGCGCGGCCAGGCGCCTCTCCAAGCCGCTCTCCCGGATCGGCACGATGCTGCTCGCCGCGCTCACGATCGTGGTGCTCGCCGGCTCCTGGCGCGGCCTGACGGGCGCCATGGGAGGGTTCGCGGTGATGGCGGTGGTGGCGTTCGTGCTCGTGAGCCTGGTGGTGGGCCACGTGCTCGGCGGACCGGATGAGGACGACCGCACCGTGCTCGCGCTCGCGACCGCGAGCCGTCATCCCGGGGTGGCGCTGACGATCGCGGGCGCCGTCGCCCCGGACCGGCCGGCGGTCTCGGCCGCGGTGATGCTCGCGTTCCTCGTCAGCCTCCTCGCCACCGGCCCGTACGCCAAGAGGCGGACGCGTGCCGCCGCGCCCGCCGTACCCGCGAAGGGGGCCTGACGATGCGTGGGTGGCTGTGGGCGGGATGCGTGGTGCTGGTCCTCGGATCCAGCTGCGGCCCGCGCTCCTCGACCCCGCCCCGGGGAGGCTCCGCCGCCGCAGCCTCACTGCCGTCGTGGAACGAGGGCCCGGCGAAGGCGGCCATCCAGCGTTTCGTCGCGAACGTGACCACGCTCGGCGACCCGGGCTACGTGCCCACCGTCGAGCGCATCGCCGTGTTCGACAACGACGGCACGCTCTGGGCCGAGCAGCCGATCTACTTCCAGTTCCAGTTCGCGCTCGATCGCGTGAAGGCGCTGGCGCCCCAGCATCCCGAGTGGCGGACGAAGGAGCCGTTCAACCACCTGCTCGCCGGCGACATGAAGGCGTTCCTCGCGGGCGGCGAGCACGCCGTGCTGGCCGTGGTCGCGGCCGCGCACTCGGGACTGACCACGGACGAGTTCGCCGCGGCCGTCCACGACTGGCTGCGCACCGCGCGGCATCCGAAGACCGGCCGGCCCTACACCAGCATGGTCTACCAGCCCATGCTCGAGCTGCTCGACTACCTGCGAGCGAACGGTTTCAAGACGTTCATCGTCTCCGGCGGGGGCGTCGAGTTCATGCGCGCGTTCGCCGACAGCGTCTACGGCATCCCGCCCGAGCAGGTGATCGGCAGCCAGGGCAAGCTCCGCTACGAGATGCGCGACGGCAAGCCGGTCCTCTTCAAGCTCCCCGAGGTTCAGTTCGTGGACGACGGCCCCGGCAAGCCCGCCGGCATCCAAACCTTCATCGGCCGGCGGCCGATCGCAGCGTTCGGCAACTCCGACGGTGACCGGGAGATGCTCGAGTGGACGTGGGCGGGGACCGGGGCACGGCTCGCGCTGCTGGTCCACCACACGGACGCCGACCGCGAGTGGGCCTACGACCGGGACTCCCCCGTGGGCCGGCTCGACAAGGCGCTCGATGAGGCGCAGTCCTCAGGTTGGACGGTGGTGGACATGAAAACGGACTGGAAGCAGGTGTTTCCGCCTCGGTGAAACTGCGTAGGCGACAGCCGTGCGCGTCGGGCGCCACCTTTATATAGAGAGCGTGCGTCGACGCGCGCCCGCGGAGCTGAAACACACATCTCATCCTCGTTGCTTGACGTGCGCGCGAAATAGAACTACGTTCTAAATATGCCGAGGCCCACGTCACGCCCGCATGCGACGCGCTCGCGCGCCATCACCCGCTGGCGCTGTGCGCCGCCGGCGCAGGCGCGGAGCCGCGAGACCGTGGACCGCTTCGCGCTCGCGGCCGAGGCGCTGCTGCGCACCCGGCCGTTCGAGGAGATCAGCATCCTGGACATCGTGCGCCACGCCGGGCGGCCCACGGGCTCGTTCTACGCGCGGTTCGGCAGCAAGGAGGCGCTGCTCCCACTCCTCTACCAGCGCTACCACGACAGCCTCGAAGCGCTCGTCGCCGAACGGCTCGCGCGCGTGCCATGGGCAACGCTCGACCTCGAGCGGACCGTGGAGGCGTTCGCGGAGTTCGTGATCGCCCTCTACGAGGAGCGGCCGTGGCTGATCCGCGCGCTGGCGTTGTTCGCGCGCATGCGGCCGGAGGCCCTCCCCCAGGACATGGTCGAGCGCCGCCGCACGGTGTACGAACCGCTGCTGGCGGTGCTGCTCCGCCACCGCGCGCGCATCCGGCATCCCGATCCCGACGCGGCCGTGCGCTTCGTCGTCTTCCTCGCCCTGTCGGTGGCGCGGGAAAAGCTCCTGTTCGCCGAGGCGCCACAGTCGCGGCTCACGCCCATGGGGCGGACCGAGCTGCGCGCCGAGCTGGCCCGCGTCGTGCTCGCCTACCTGACGTTCGGGGCCCGCCGATGAGGCGCCGCGGCTGGCTGCTGGCCATGCTCCTGCTCGCCGCTGCGCGCCCGGCGCTCGCGGCTCCGGCTCCCGGCGCGGGGGAGCTACTCGAGGTCCAGCACCGCACGCTCGCGGGCAGCCACGGGTCGATCGAGGCGGATGCCGGACGGCTGCTGGTGCCCGAGAACCGCGCGGTCGCCACGTCGCGCCGGATCCCGATCCGGTTCCTGCGGCTCCGGTCGACCGCGGCGCACCCGGCGGCCCCGCTCTTCTACCTCGCGGGCGGCCCCGGTGACCGGGGCGTGTCCGACAACCCGCAGACGCTCGACTTCTGGGCCCCCTACCTCGCCGTGTGCGATGTGGTGCTCATCGACCAGCGCGGCGTGAGCGACCCGGACCTCACCTGGCTCTGGGACGGACCGCCGCCGATGGCGTTCTTCGTCGACGCGGATTCGGCGCGCCGCCACGAGGTGGAGGTGAGCCGGCGCGCCCTCGCGGCGATCCGCGCGCACGGCGTCGATCTCGCCGGCTACACGACCCTGGAGAGCGCCGCGGATCTCGACGCGCTGCGGGCCGCCCTGGGGCTCCAGAAAGTGTCGCTGCTCGCGTTCTCGTACGGCACGCACCTCGCCTGCTGCTACCTCCGCCGCTACGGCGATCACGTGGAGAACGCTGTGATGTTCGGCCTCGAGGGCCCGGACCAGACCTACAAGCTCCCGTGGGCGATGGACACGCAGTTCCAAAAGCTGGCGCTGCTCGCGAAGGCCGATCCGCGGATCGCGAAGCAGATCCCCGACCTGATGGCGCTCTACGACCGCGTGATCGCCAAGCTCGCGAAGCAGCCGATGCGGGTCCCGGTTCCCACGCCGGGCGGGAAGGACACGCTGCAGGTGCCGGTGGGGCCGTTCGGTCTGCGGTGGATCCTGCGCATCGACGTGGGCGATGCCACCGACCTGCCCGTGTTCCCGAGGCTGCTGTGGAGCATCGACCACGGCGATCCGTCGGTGCTCGCGTGGTTCGTGCGCAAGCGCGCCGGCGGCGCGTTGGGCTTCTCGGGCATGAACCACGCCATGGACGCCGCTTCCGGTGCGACGAAGGGCCGCCTGGCGCTGATCGAATCGCAGGCGGCCACGAGTCGGTTTGCCGACGTGGTGAACTTCGGCGACGAGCCCGACCCCGCGATGCCCGACCTGGGCGATGCGTTCCGCATGCCGGTGGTGACGCCGGTGCGATGCCTGCTCCTGAGCGGCAGCCTCGACTTCAACACCCCTCCCTACCAGAGCGAGGAGTTCCGCTGGGGCGCCCCGAACGCCATCCACCTGGACGTGGAGAACGCCGGGCACGAGCAGATCTTCTTCCAGAACCAGAGCGTCGGCCCGGTGGTTCGCGACTTCCTCAGCGGCCGCGATGTCCACGACCGCAAGGTGACCTATCCCCCGCTCCACTTTGTGCCCTTGACCGGCAGCGATCCGAATGTGACGCACCCGTCGGTCACGCCCTGAGTGCCGGGATCGTGATGTCGTCTACTTCGGCGTCGATGTGATCTCGTCTGCCAGAGAAGCCATGCCGTAGATGTGGCGCAGCGATTCGATGATGGCGCGCGAGTCGACCGAGACGCAGCGCGCCTGCTTGTCGGTGTAGCCGAACTCCCAGGCGAAGCTCTGGATATTCCCGTCGAAGACCAGCCCGACATAACGTCCATCGCGATCCAGAACCGGGCTCCCCGAGTTGCCCCCGATGATGTCGTTCGTGCTCGCGAAATCGAACGGCGTCGTGAGATCGAACGTCTTCTCCACCCCGGTGATCTTCTGCGGCAGGTCGTACGGCGACTTCATGCCGAACGAGCGCGCGCGGTCGTAGAGGCCATAGAAGCGGGTCTGCCATGGCACGCGCGTGCCCAGCTCCTCGTAGCCGGCGGTCTTGCCGTAGGAGAGCCGCAGCGTCCCGGTGGCGTCGGGATAGGTGTCACGGCCATTCAGCGCGAACACCGCCTTGGCGATCTTCGTGCCCTCGAGTGCTTCCACGCTCTCGACGTTGTCCTCGTACCACTTCCGCTCGTCGCGGTAGGCAGGGTCGGTGCGCCGGGCGAACGCGATCACCGGGTCGGTCGACGCCTCCACGGCTGCGCGCCCGCCCTCGAGCAGGCGCTTGCGCCCGGCGACGTCGCCCAACTGGCTCTGGGCCAGCTCGTGCGCCACGTCCTTCGCCGACTTCCCGTCGAGCGCAGCCTTGACCCAGGCGTCCTGGGCGCCAAGGGAGTCGAGGCAGGTCTCGAGCCTCGCCGCGATCACCGCCTCCTCCAACGCCGGGTAGATGGGAGCCGGCGACAGGAGCTGGAACCGCTGCGACGGCAGGTTCGCGTCGCGGTATTCCTTGAAGCGCTGCTCGTTCGGCTTCTCCAGCTCGGCGGTGAGACGCACGAGCCCGTTCCCGATGTCCAGGAGCCGCGACATGCGCGTGAGGTCGTGATACTGCCGCGCGCGGCCCCGCGTGCGCTGCACCTTCTCCGCGGCTGCGATCTTGTCCCACGCCCCACCGGAGCTGGCCGCGAGCTTCGGGTCGGCAGCCACGCGCGCGCGCAGCTTCTGCTCGGCGGCACGCTTCACGGCGATGAACGCGGGGTCCGAGAGCAGCTCGAGGAAGCCGCGCTCGCGCTTCAGGTTGTTCTCGAGGCCGCGAAGGCCGGTGCTCGCCTGGCGGGCGGCCTCGGGGCCCTGGGCGGCGTAGGCGCGCAGTGTGGCCACGCGCTGCTCCTGGAGCCGGATCCGCAGCGGGCGCTCCAGATCACGCTCGTACTCGTACTGGGCGATCGTGCGGCGGCGATTGGTGCGCCCCGGATGTCCAGCCACGAACACCAGATCCCCCTCCTTGCTGCCGTCAGGGCTCCAGGAGATGAAATCCTGCGGATGCAGCGGCTGGCCGTTCTCGTAGACACGGAAGAACGCAAAGTCGAGGTTGTAGCGCGGGAACGTGAAGTTGTCGGGGTCGCCGCCGAAGAACGCGATCTGCTCCTCGGGCGCGCACACGAGCCGCACGTCCTTGTAGGTCTTGTACCCGTAGAGCCAGTACTCGCCGCCCTGGTAGAGCTCCACGGTCTCGGTCTTGAGGCCCGACTTCTGCGTCGCCTCCTGCTCGAGCTTCGCCAGCGCCGCCTTCCGCTGCGCGTTCTGCGCCGGGAACGCCGCCTTGGGGTCGATCGCCGCGTTCACCGCCGCGGTCACGTTCTCCGTGGACCACAGCACCTTGAGCTCGAGATCCGGGCACGGCATCTCCTCGGCGTGGGTCTTGGCGAAGAAGCCGTCGTGCTGGTAGTCGTGCGCCGCCGTCGACATTTTCTGCAGCTGGTTCAGCGCCACGTGGTGGTTGGTGATGACGAGGCCGTCCGGGGACACGAAGGCGCCGGAGCCGCCGCCGAAGTTCACGCACGCGTGCTCGACGTGGTCCAGCCACTCGTGCGAGGGCGCGAAGCCGTATTCCTTCTGCAACTTCTCGGCCGGCGGGTTGTCGAACGTCCACATGCCCTCGTCGGCGCGCGCGGGTCTTGGGGCGGGCATCAGGCACAGGAGCAGCGCGGCCGCGAGGACGGATCGGGTTCGCATGGGGGGGGTGACCTCCGGTTGGGCGGGTCCGGGGGGCGCTGCGCGCTCCCGGGAAGGCCTTCGCGAACCCCGGATTCTACGCCCCGGCCGCCCCCGCGTCACTCGCTACTGGACGGATATAGCCAGTGTGGCTATAGTAAGGCCATGGGAACCGATCGCGAGCTGCCCGAGAGCCTGCTGCCGCTGCCACCCGCCACGTTTCACATCCTGCTGGCGCTCGCGGACGTGGAGCGCCACGGCTACGCCATCCTCCAGGACGTCGAGCAACGCACCGGCGGCGAGTTGAAGCTCGGCGCCGGCACGCTCTATCGCTCGATCGCGCGCATGGTCGAGCAGGGGCTGATCGCCGAGGTCACCCGCCGGCGCTCGCTGGGTGACGACGAGCGCCGGCGCTACTACCGGCTGACGCCGTTCGGCACCGCCGTGGCGCGGGCGGAGATGCGCCGGCTGGCGCAGCTCGTGCGCCTGGCCCGCGCGCGCGGCCTCACCCCTGGCCCCGAGCCGGCGTGATGCGCTTCTATCGCTGGCTGCTGAGGCTCTATCCGGAGGGCTTCCGCGCCGAGTACGGCGAGGAGCTGTGCCGCGTCCACGCCGAGCGCGCAGCGCTCACCACCGGGCTCGCGGCGCCGCTCCGGAACGCGTTCGCGGCCGTTGCCGACGTGCTCCCGAACGCCATCGCGGTCCATGTCGACATCCTCCGGCAGGACCTGCGCGTCGCCGTGCGCTCGCTCCGCCGCACGCCGGGTTTCGCGCTCACCGCGATCCTCGTGGTGGCGCTCGGCGTGGGGGCCAACACCGCGGTGTTCTCGCTCGCCGACTTCGTCCTCGTACGGCCGTTGCCGTTCCGCGATCCGGGGAGGATCGTCAAGCTCTGGCAGTCCACGCCCGCTTACAGCCGGAACGAGTGCTCACCCGCCAACCTGCGCGACTGGGGAACGCTGTCGTCCTCGTTCGCGGGGCTCGCCGCGACCACGACCCGCCCCGCGAACCTGGTCGGCATGGGCGAGCCTCGCGAGGTGCAGCTCGCGCTCGCGACGCCGGAGCTGTTCGGCGTCCTCGGCGTGCGCCCGGCACGCGGCCGGGTGTTCTCCGCCGACGCCGTGGACGAGGCGTCGATCGTGCTGAGCGACGGGCTCTGGCGCTCGCAGTTCGGCGCCGACCCGGCCGTGATCGGGCGCGCCGTGCGCCTGAACGGCGTGCCGTACACCGTGCTCGGGGTCATGCCGGCGTCGTTCCGCTACCCGCATTCGACGATCGAGGCGTGGGCGCCGCTCGCGCTCCGGCCGGAGAACTTCGAAGAGCGCGACGACACCTATCTGGAGGTCGTCGCCCGGCTCCGTCCTCGCGTGTCGATCGCGCGCGCACGGCTGGACATGGACCAGGTGAGCGCACAGCTCGAGCGACAGTACCCGGCCACGAACAAGGACCTGCGCGTCCGCGTCGTCGCGATCCGCGAAGAGGTGGGAGGTAGCTCGCGGCTCCTGGTGCTCGCGCTCTGCGGTGCCGCGCTCTGCATCCTGGTGCTGGCGTGCGCGAACCTGGCGAGCCTGTTCCTGGCCCGCGGGCTCTACCGCGGACACGAGCTGGCCGTGCGCTCGGCGCTCGGCGCCGGCCGCGAGCGCCTGGTGCGCCAGCTGGTCACGGAGAGCCTCGGGCTCGCGCTCGCGGGCGGGGCGGTCGGCGTGATCGCCGCGGCCGCGGGGCTGCCGCTCCTCTCCCGCCTCGTGCCCGAGGGGCTGCCGCTCGCCGGCCAGGCGACACTCGACCTGCGCGTGCTCGGCTTCGCCACGCTGTTGGTACTCGCGACTGGTCTCGCGTTCGGCTTGGGGCCCGCGCTCAGCGCCTCGAGCCCGAGCCCGCGCGATGCCCTCGGCACGGGCGGCAGGTCGACGCGAGCAGGGACACACCGCATACGCGCCACGCTCATCGTCGTCGAGGTCGCGGCCTCGGTGGTGTTGCTCGTCGCTTCCGGCCTGCTCATCCGTACGATGCTCCGGCTCCAGGCGCTCGACCCGGGGTTCGTGAGCGACCACGTGCTCGCGGTGCGCACGCCCCTGCCCCGGGACCTCTATCTCATCACCCAGCGGCGCGTGCAGTTCTACGACCGGGTACTGGAGCAGGTGCGCGCACTCCCCGGCGTCACGAGCGCGGCGTACGTGACCGGCCTGCCCATGTCCATGCGGGGCGGCATCTGGTCGGCCACGGTCGAGGGCGAGCCCGCGGCGGACGCGGGCGCATCCGCGGTCGGCCTGCGCTTTGCCACGCCGCAGTACTTCGCTGCGCTCGGCATCCCGCTGCGCCGCGGCCGTGACCTGGCCGCGTCCGACACGCGCACGGCGCCCAACGTCGCCGTGGTCAGCGAGTCGTTCGTCCGCCGCCACTGGCCCGGGGGCCAGGATCCGCTCGGGCGCACCTTCAAGCTCGCGGGCATGGAGCGCGCGGTGGTGGGCGTGGTGGGTGACGTACGCGTGCGCGGCCTCGAGCAGTCGAGCGAGCCGCAGGTCTACCTCCCGCCCGCGCAGGTCGCGGACAGCTCGATCATCGGCTACTCACCGAAGGAGCTCGTGGTCCGCACCTCCGGAGCGCTCGATCCGATGAGCCTGGTCCCCGGCATCCGCCGCATCGTGCGAGCGGTCGACCCCGACCAGCCGCTCGCTCGCGTGCGGCCGCTGGACGACGTCGTCCATGACGAGACCGCGCCGCGCTCGACGCAGCTCCGGCTCCTGGGCGCGCTGGCGCTGCTCGCACTGCTGATCGCCGGGCTCGGCATCCACGGCCTGCTCACGTTCACCGTGTCGATGCGCGAGCGCGAGCTCGGCATCCGCCGCGCGCTCGGCGCCGAGGCGGGCGGCATCGTCGGCCTGGTGATGCGCGAGGGACTGGTGCTCGCGGCCGTCGGCACCGCGAGCGGCATCCTTCTCGGGTACGCCGCCGCGCGCGGCATGGGCGCGCTGCTCGTGGGCGTGCGTCCGGAGGACCCGCTCACGCTCACCGCGGCGGGGATGCTGTGTCTGGTCACGGCTGCTGCCGGCAGCCTCCTGCCCGCGCTCCGCGCCGCGCGCATCGACCCGATGACGGCACTGCGCAGCGAGTAGTCGCCGCGCTGGCAAGGGCGTACGCTCCGGCCTCACCCGTCCGGAGGCCCGACCGTGAACCCGACGCCGGCGCAGACCGCCGACCCCTATGTGGAGTTGAAGGCCACGCAGCGCGCCGCTTGGGCGCACTTCGGGCCGCAGGCCGCGGCCACCACCCCGTGTGCGGCAAGGCTCGTGCGCTTCGCGGGCATCCACCGCGACGAGCGCGTACTCGACGTCGCCTGCGGCACCGGTGTGGTCTCGATCACCGCCGCTCGCACGGGTGCCAAGGTCACCGGGGCCGACCTCACGCCCGATCTGCTGGTGCAGGCGAAGGAGAACGCCGGCATCGCCGGCGTCGACGTCGAATGGCGCGAGGCCGACGTGGAGCGGCTGCCGTTCGACGATGCAGTGTTCGACGCGGTCGTGAGCCAGTTCGGCCACATCTTCGCGCCGCGGCCGATCATCGCCATCCACGAGATGCTCCGGGTGTTGAAGCCCGGGGGCACGATCGCGTTCTCCACCTGGCCGGCCGACCACTGGATCGGGCGCGCGTGGGCTCTCTCGGCCCGCTACCTGCCGCCGCCGCCCGAGGGCGTGGCCCCTCCGATCCAGTGGGGCGAGCCCACGATCGTCCGCGAGCGGCTCGGGAGCCTGGTGCGCGACCTCACGTTCGACCGCGACGTCATGCTCACCCCCGCCCTCAGCCCGCAGCACGTGCGCTGGAACGCGGAGCGCACCTCGGGTGCAGTCATGCGAGTCGTCGAGTCGCTCTCGGCGAGCGATCCGGCGCGGCTCGAGGCGTTCCGGCGCGAGTACGATGCCCTGGTCGCCGAGTATCTCGAGGGGAACGTGGTGCGCGCGTCCTACCTGATGTCGAGGGCGATCAAGACCTGAGCACGCCGAGTGCCGCCCGGGGCTCGCCGTGGGTGCACCTCGCGCTCACGTTCGCGATCACGTGGAGCTGCTGGATCCCGATCGCGAACGGCCTCCGGCTCGATTCGCCGGCGATGCAGCTGCTCCTCTACCTGGGCGTGTTCGCCCCGGCGCTCGCGGCCCTCGCCCTCACCGCGCTCCAGGACGGTCGAGAGGGCGTGGGCCGGCTCGTGGCGCGGATCTTCCCCGTCCGCGTCGCGGCGCGCTGGTGGGCATTCGCGCTCGGCTACACCGCCGCCGTCAAGTTGACGGCGGCGCTCCTCCACCGGCTCGTATCCGGGCACTGGCCGCGCTTCGGGATGGAGCCGCTGCTGCTCCTGCCGTTCGCGATCGCAGTCTCGACCCCGGTGCAGGCGGGCGAAGAGCTGGGCTGGCGAGGCTACGCGCTGCCGCGCCTCGCGGCCCGCTTCGGCCTCGCGCGGGCCAGCCTCCTGCTGGGCGTCGTGTGGGCGCTCTGGCACCTGCCGCTGTTCTTCGTCCGCGGCACGGACACGTTTGGCCAGTCGTTCGTGGTCTATGCGGTGCAGGTGGTCGCGATCTCGGTGGCCGTGGCCATGCTCTACGCGCGGAGCGAGGGCGGACTGTTCCTGCCGATGCTGTTCCACGCCGCGGTGAACAACACCAAGGACATCGTGCCCTCCGGAAGTCCGGGGGCGCACGACGTGTTCTCACCACACGCCTCGCTCGAGGCGTGGCTCGGTGCGGTCGTGATCTGGGCCTCGACCGCGTTCATCCTGGTGTGGATGGCGAGGACCGAGCCCGGGCGCGCCGCCCGATACCGCGAGTGGGCGGCCTAGCGGACGGCGCC
>Ga0207670_10000500_pt1 | contig 21633 bp, 9 predicted proteins | sample KBSS23HmetaG_FD_184339 | JGI IMG/M metagenome (GOLD analysis project Ga0207670, IMG submission 184339) | Switchgrass rhizosphere microbial communities from Kellogg Biological Station, Michigan, USA - KBS S2-3H metaG (SPAdes) (version 2) | ecosystem: Host-associated > Plants > Roots > Rhizosphere... | reverse complement strand
TCGACTCGAGGGAAGGAGCGTTTCGAGTCAAAGACGGCAAAACCGTAATCGTCCCGGGCAAGAGCGCCGATAGCGAATTGTTTCTTCGGATCACCACCAAAGATCCGGATGATCTCATGCCGCCACTGGAATCGAACCATAAACTGACCAGCCGGCAAATTACCCTCATTCAGCAGTGGATCGACCAAGGGGCCCAATGGGGCCGTCATTGGGCGCTTAATCCCATTCAGGCGCACAAGCCTCCTCGCGTGAAAAATACACGCTGGCCCGTGAATGATATCGACCGCTTTGTGTTGGCGCGTTTGGAACTGGAAGCTCTCGCACCGTCGCCGGAAGCCGACCGGGAGCGCTTGATACGGCGCGTCACGTTCGATCTTACCGGGCTTCCGCCGACACTGGCCGAGTTGGATGCCTTTCTCTCCGACAAATCATCGAAGGCATACGAAACCGTCCTGGATCGTTTGCTGAATTCGCCCCGATACGGCGAGCGGATGGCCGCGCAATGGCTCGATCTGGCGCGGTATGCGGACACCTACGGCTATCAGATGGACGCGCCGCGGCCGGTCTGGCCGTATCGCGATTGGGTGATCCAGGCGTTCAACCAGAACCTTCCGTTCGATCAGTTTGTCACTTGGCAACTCGCCGGCGATCTGTTGCCGAATCCCACCAAGGAACAACGCCTGGCCACGGCCTTCAACCGACTCCATTTGCAAAACGAGGAGGGTGGCGTTGTGGAAGAGGAGTTTCGCGTCAGTTATGTCGTGGATCGGGTGGACACCTTTGGCACGGCGTTCCTCGGGCTGACACTCGAATGCTCCCGTTGCCACGATCACAAATTCGATCCCCTTACGATGCGCGATTTTTATTCGCTCTTCGCGTTCTTTCAGAACATCGACGAAGCGGGCCAGAACCCTTACACCGGTTTCGTGGATTACACTCCGGTGCCAACGCTCCTGCTCTCGGACGCCGCCACGGACGCGCGGCTCGCGAAACTGTCGCAGCAAATCGCAGCCAAAGAGAAGCAAGCGGGCGCACTGCGCGAGGCCGCCCGGGGCGCGTTCGTGGAATGGCTCAAGAGCAAACCGCCCGAATCGACCGTGCCGGGGCTCGCCGCCGCATACTCGTTTGATGAACTCGAAACCAACCGGATCGCCAACAGCGTGGAACCCTCAAAACCCGGCAAGGCGTACGAAGGACCGTCGCTGGCCGAAGGCAAACATGGAAAGGCCGCGGAACTCAACGGGGAAAACGGCTTTACGTTGCCGGGTATCGGGCATTTTACCCGGACCGATCCCTTTTCAATCGCGCTGTGGCTGTCGGCACCCGCTCAAACCTCCCGGCAGGTCGTGCTCCATCACACAAGAGCTCCGGCAGACGCCGGAAGCCGCGGCTATGAACTGCTGCTCGAAAATGGGCGGGTGGCCGTCGGTCTTCATCATATGTGGCCGGGCAACTCGCTCAAGGTCCGCTCCGGAGTTGCGTTGCCGACCAACGAGTGGGTGCACGTCGCCTTCGCTTACGATGGATCAAGTCGAGCCGACGGCCTGCGGATTTTCATCGACGGGGCGCCGGTCCAAACCGAGGTCGTCCGGGACAAATTGCGCAAGGACATCACCTACCAGGGGACCGAACCGGAACTGGCCATCGGTTATCGTTTTCGCGATGCCGGATTCAAGGGCGGCAAGGTGGACGATTTCCGTGTCTTCAATCGTTGCCTGACTCCGATTGAAGTCGCGGAAGTTGCGGGCCGCGACGATCTGCGGGTCGCATGGAATGCGAGTCCGGATTCGCTTCTCTCCGCCCAGCGTGACGGTTTGCTGGACTACTATGTGGCCAACGCTTATCCGCCCGCCCGGCAGTTTTTCGCCGAGTTGACGGCGCTTCGGCGTGAACAAAGCCGCACCATCAATCCCATTCCGGAGATCATGGCGATGGACGAACTGCCGCAGCCGAAACCGGCTTACATTTTGAAACGAGGCGCCTACGACGCTCACGGCGAACCGGTCAGCCCGGACACGCCGAAAGCGCTGCCGCCGTTCCCACCCGGCGCCCCGCCCAATCGCCTTGGTCTTGCCAGGTGGCTGTTGTCTGCCGACAACCCGTTGATGGCCCGAGTAACGGTCAACCGCGCATGGCAGATGATGTTCGGGCGCGGGATTGTCGAGACGAGCGACAACTTTGGCGCGCAGGGCGCCGTGCCCACGCATCCGCAGTTGCTCGATTGGCTGGCCCATGATTTTGTCGCGTCCGGCTGGAACTACAAAGGGCTGCTCAAGAAGATCGCCATGTCCGCGGCGTATCGGCAGTCTTCGAAAGCGAGTTCGGACCTGCTCGGCCGCGATCCGGACAACCAGTTGCTTGCCCGCGGCCCGGCGCGCCGGCTGACGGCCGAAATGTTCCGGGACGCCGCCCTGGCTGTGAGCGGGTTGCTTGTGGAAAAGATCGGCGGACCGAGCGTCAAGCCCTATCAACCGCCGGGCCTGTGGGAAATCGCCATGGGCAATCCGAAATACGAACAAGGCAGCGGCGAAGACCTTCATCGATCCAGCCTCTATACGTTCTGGAAACGCACTGTGCCCCCTCCGGCGATGATTGCGTTCGACGCGCCGGAGCGTAATGTTTGCGTCGTGCGCCGGCAGAGCACCAGCACGCCGCTGCAGGCGCTTGGTCTTCTGAACGACACTCAGATTGTCGAGGCCGCACGTCTTGTGAGCGAACGGATGCTCAAGGAAGGCGGCGTCGGGCTGGACGCCCGGATCAGTTGGGCCTTTCGCCTGGTAACCTCGAGGAAACCCGCTCCGGCGGAACTCGCGGTTCTCAAGCAACTATTCCTGGAACAGCGCGAGTTATTCGACCGCGATCAGCAAGCCGCAGCGCGATTGTTGGCAGTGGGTGAAGAGGCGAATGATGCAACGCTTCCACCGGTTGACCTGGCCGCCGGCACGGTGCTTGCCGAGGCACTGCTCAATTACGACGAAGCCATCATGAGACGCTAGTGAAGATAAGTGGTTTAGTTTTTAGTGCATGAACTGCGAGCACATTAATTTCGCGATGAACCGCCGGGAATTCTTCGGCCGGTTCGCGTTCGGTCTCGGCGGCGCTGCGCTGTTCGGATTGTTGAATCGCGATGCCTCCGCCGCGACCACGGTCAGATCGGAACACCCGTTCAAAGGCATCCTTTCGGCCCCGCACATTGCCGGCAAAGCCCGGCGCATCATTTATCTTTTCATGGCGGGCGGGCCGTCGCAGTTGGACCTGTTCGACTACAAGCCCCTGCTCATCGAGCGCAATGGCCAGGACCTCCCGGACAGCGTCCGGATGGGCCAGCGCCTTACCGGCATGACGGGATACCAAGCCACGCTCCCGATGGCGGGTTCCATTTTCAAATTCGCACAACACGGCCAGAGCGGAGCGTGGGTGAGCGAACTGATGCCCTGGACAGCGAAGCTGGTGGACGAGATCTGCTTCGTCAAATCGATGCATACCGAGGCCATCAACCACGACCCGGCCATCACGTTTTTCCAGACCGGCTCGCAACTGGCCGGCCGGCCGAGCATGGGCGCCTGGCTCAGTTATGGCCTCGGCAGTGCGAACGAAAATCTTCCTGCGTTCGTCGTGCTCATCTCCAAGGATCGAATCGACCAGCCGCTTTATGCGCGGCTTTGGGGGAATGGTTTCCTGCCGAGCATTCACCAGGGCGTGCAGTTTCGCAGCGGAAAAGACCCCGTTCTTTACCTGCAAAATCCTGACGGCATTTCCGCGGTGAGCCGGCGCCGGATGCTCGATCAGCTCGCGGAATTGCACGCAGTCCAGTTCCAGGACCTCGGCGATCCCGAGATCAACGCGCGCGTCGCGCAATACGAAATGGCTTACCGCATGCAGACCAGCGTGCCGGAAGTAATGGACATTTCAACAGAACCGGCAAGCGCTTTTGCGTTGTACGGCGACGAAGCGAGGAACTCCGGCACCTTTGCCGCCAACTGTCTTCTGGCCCGCCGTCTGGCCGAGCGGAATGTCCGCTTCATTCAAGTGTATCATCCCGGTTGGGACCATCACGGTACGTTGCCCAAAGGCATTCGCCGCCAGGCCAAAGACGTGGACCAGGCCTGTTACGCGCTCGTCACCGACCTGAAACAACGCGGTCTGCTCGACGACACACTGGTGGTCTGGGGCGGTGAATTCGGCCGGACGAATTACTCCCAAGGCAAGCTCACCAAGGACGATTATGGCCGCGACCATCACCCGCGCTGTTTTACCGTCTGGCTGGCCGGCGCGGGTACGAAACCCGGCGTGGCCTACGGCGCGACCGATGATTACGGCTATAACGTCGCCGAGAATCCGGTGCACGTGCACGACCTCCAGGCGACAATCCTGCAACAACTGGGAATCGATCACACCCGACTGATCTTTCGTTTTCAGGGTCGCGACTACCGCTTGACCGATGTTGCCGGCGAAGTCGTGAAGGGCATTCTAATTTAGCCAAAGCTGCAATCAGAAAAGGGAGCGCGACCGTCCCGGTCGCTCTGTTCGGCGTCTGTATGTGTTTAGCGTAGCGCAGCCGTCTCGGCTGCGAGTTAAGAGGGCGTCCTCGCCCTCTTCGCACATCCGGCGGCGAGACGCCGCCCGAACTCGCAGGCGAGGACGCCTGCGCTACAGTGTGCTCCGCTCGGCGCTAAACACATACCGGCGTCTCGCCGAACAGATGGGGTGGCAATTCCACTCACCGCTTGGCGTGCCGCGCGAGTGCTGCCAATTCGTCAGCGCGACGCGGGCAACCTGAAGGTTGCACGGATTCGCCCGGTCAGCGAGTTGGAGTACACGCTTTAGCGTGTCGGCGCCCAGTGGAATCAGTTGCATAGCCCATTTCCCTAATTCTCATTCTTGATATGGGTACATTTCGTGCTACACTTCTCACGATTGGCAGATCGAGTTCAATGCCCGCCGACGAGCGTGACGCTGTGCGTACTACGCAGGCGGATTCTCCACACAAGGCACTCAAAACCATTATGACCCTACGCAGCCTCACCCTACGAATTGGAGCCAGTCTGCTCCTGTTGACAATGGCTCCTGGCGTGTTCGCCCAGCCGGGCCCCATCTCGGGCAAATACATCGTTCTGCTTAACGCGGGTGCATCCCCTGCCGCGGTCGCGGCACGGCATGGCTTGGCGCCTGATTTTGTTTACGACGCAGCCTTGAACGGCTTCGCAGGCTCGATCCCGCCGGGCAGGATTCGCGCCCTGCGGAACGACCCTCGCGTGGAGGCCATTGTGCAGGACAATGCCGTGTATGCTTTTGCCAAACCAGGTGGCGGCGGCGGAACCACACCCAGCCAAGTCATCCCCGAAGGCGTCAAAAGGATCGGTTCCGTGGCCGGCGCTACCGGTGGCGGGGTCGGCGTTGCAGTCGTGGATACGGGCGTGGATTTGCAGCACGCTGATCTGACTCCCGTGGTGAACGCTTTCTCCGCGTTCGGTGGTTCGGCGCAGGATGACAACGGACATGGAACGCACGTCGCCGGGATCATTGCCGCAAGGAACAATACTCGTGACGTCGTTGGCGTCGCGCCCGCAGCCCAAATCTATGCTGTCAAAGTGCTCGATGCCTCGGGCAGCGGCTCCGACGCCTCTGTGATCGCCGGCCTCAATTACGTGGCTGCGAATTCCGCAAACATACGCGTTGTGAATATGAGCCTGGGACGCCCGGCCTCGTCGGACGACACCGCGATGCACACGGCGATTCAAAACGTGGTCAACCACGGTGTGACCGTCGTCGTGGCGGCGGGAAATGATTGCGGCTCGGAAATCTCCGACCAGGTCCCGGCGGGATTCTCAGAAGTGATCGCGGTGGCCAGCACGACGGCCAAGGACGGCACGAAAAACCGCTTCGGCTATGTTATTTACGGAGACACAGCCTCCTTTTTCACGACCGACGGCGCCGGCGTCGCGATCTCGGCCCCGGGCGAGGACCAGGAGGACGTGAGCAATGGCTACTTGATCACCTCGGTCGGCATCCTCTCTACCAGGCTCGGCGGCGGAACAACGCGCATGTCAGGCACCAGCATGGCTTCTCCTCACGCAGCGGGTGTCGCGGCGTTGCTCTATCAAAAGGCGCAGTTGGCGGGTGTAAGTCTCTCGCCCAACTCGGTCCGGAGCAAGATTGTCGCTGGCGCTTCGAACGCCGGTGTCGCACCGAGAAATTCTCCGACCTCGTGCTATTCGAATGACGGCGCGTCCGAGGGCGTGCTGTCCGTTCCGGGTTCTTTGGCCGTGCCGTAGCCGTAACGATCCAGTTGAATTGGGGAGCGCGCCCGCCTCGGGCGCACTGGGCCGCGCCCTCGCGGCCCAGTGTGTGGACCCAATCCGTTCACCGTTTAGTGCTCGGGTGCATGCCGGGGTTCGGCGCGAGGGGCGCGCCGAACAGCAGCCGAGGCGGCTGCACTCCCCATTGATTCCAACTGCATCGTTCCGGGTTAGCCCCCCATTTTCGTCACCCGCTCCAGCAAATTCATCATGATTTGCTGGGCGCGGTGGTCCGGCCCTTTCGGTGTGGTGTAAGCAGACGGCCGCACGTAGCCGGGCGGCTCTGAGAGGCCGTCCGCCCACCAACAGGTCGCTGCGTTGAAGACGAAATTACCTTTGGGACCCGGATAAATCGTGGCGGTGAAAACACCGCCGTTGAGTTTCCCAGGCGCGTCTTGCGTTGGTCCTGTGGCGACCACTTCCAGTCCGGGAATCGGCGCCGGGTCGCCATGCCATTCCCAACCCACCAGCCCCGGAATGCCGTCGCCCTGCTTCATGCCTGTGCCTTCGAAAAGCCAATGGTCCGGTGTTGCGCAAATCCAGTCGGCGCCACCTGTCACTGGACCGGTGCTGTGCGCGCCGACGAGTTCGTTGGCGTAGGGACGCTCGTGCGCTAGCGAATTCATCGCCACGAAATCGCGCGTGCCGCCGGGCGGACCGAACACGCCCACACGCTCAAAGGCCCGGTTCGGCATCTCACCTGAGTCGGGCGAGAACCGTATGCGGCCGCACACGGCGTTGCCGGACAAGAAGGCCACATTCAGACCTGAATCAATGGCGGCCTTCACGTTGCGGAACATCTCAATACTCCAATACTCGTCGTGGCCCACGGACAGGAAGCCCTTGGCCCGTGCCAAACCTTTCGGTTCGGCGTGCGTGTCTAGGTTCGAGATGTAAGTCACATCGTAGCCGCGCGATTCCAGCCAGTAGGCGAGGGGGTATTCCCAGAGAAACCATTCGCCCGAACCGGTCGAGAGCGGCGCGTCGAGGATCTGGCAATACTTGCCGTACGGGCGATTGAAACCCACTTGCACGTTTGGCCCCCAATACCACTGATCCTTGCCGTCGTCATAAAGCGCGAACTGGCTCGGCCAACGATTGTACGCCTGCCAGGTCGTGTCCGAGCATTGAACGATGCAGTCGGCAGGGCGATCGTCGCGCACGATGAAGATGACGTAGCTTTGGATGCCTTCGCGCAGTGAAGTCAATTTGCCCAGATAAACCCCGCTCAACCAGTCCTTCGGAATGTTAAAGGTGACCGATGGCTCCCATCGGCAGTCGCGAAGGCGTTTCTCGCCTATCAGTGGATCGGGCTGGGTCAGGCCTTTGAACGGCTCGTAAGATTGCATCAATCGTCCGCCCGCGCCCCCGTAATAGCCCATGCGATAAATTTGGAGTGTAAACGGGGAGGGCGGGTTTGTGCTGACGTGAAAGCGGATCGGTTCACCGGCGCGAACGCTCGTGCGCGAGCAGTAACCCTCGATCCACGGACAACGATATTTGCTTGCCGGATCAACACGCGTGTTGGTCAACCGCCACTCGCCCGTGCCGGGCTTTTGGTTCTCGAGACGAATCAAGTCCGCCTGGCCAAGGATGGATTTTTTCGTGACGCTGCCTGCATCCTTTTCGAAGTAGGCGCAGCTCGACAACGCGGCCATGGCGCCGAGACCCAGTGCGCCTTTGAGCGCATCACGGCGGGTGATAGCGCGTTCATTTTCCTGCGGGCCGTTTCGAGCGGAGGGAAACTTGTTTCGTTTCATAAATCATCGACACACACAAATGAGCACAGAGCTTCGTTCATCTGCGTTCAAACGTTAAGGGTTGAAATCAGTTCTCTTTCGGCAACAACTGGTCATCCGGTTGGCGAATGAACTCGAGCAGATCGGCGACGTCTTGCCGAGTCAAGCCTTGCTCAAGGCCATCCGGCATCAAGGATTTGCCGTCCGCCTTCAAGGCTTTGATGCGATGGCGCTCAACAGTGAGGTCCGCGATATTCGGCCGCCGCATCGTCACACTTGACGCCGATTCCGACGTGATCAGACCGGTCAGTGTTTCACCGTCGCTGGTTGTCAGCGTGTAGCTGACGTAGTCCGGTGTGACTTGGCGGCTGGGATCGAGAATGTTGATAAGCAACGTTTCCTTCGGCTCGCTGGCGACGCTGTAGAGGTTCGGGCCGACGGCGTTCCCGCGCCCTTGCATGGCGTGGCATTGCGAGCAGGTCTTCCCGAAAATGGCGGCGCCCTTCACACGATCCCCGGCTAATTTTGTCGCCGATTGAAATTCGCTGATCACCCGCTCGCGGTCGGTGGAAATCGTGCGCTTGAAAAGCCCCTCGGCGCGTTGGCGCAAATCCATATCCGGGTGCTTCTGAAGCGCCTGTTGCGTGGAGGGATCCACTTCGGCAGAGTCGATGGCCCCGTGCTCCACCGCGTCCATCAAGGCTGTTGCGAAGGCGGAGGAACGCGAGGCGGCGGCGATGAGTTGGCGGCGTGTATTCGTTCCGAATTGGTTCCAATTCGAAAATACCGCGCTGGCGGACGGTCGATCATTCAATTCGGCTAACGCTTTCGCGGCTGCGGACTGAATTGATGACGGCAGGTCCGGCAAGAGCAAGTCGCGCAGGACGTCGGGCCCGCCAGGAGTATGGAGCAGTCCAAGGGCGCGAATCGCCACGAGCTTCAAGGGCAGCGATGAGTCAGATGCCGCGGCGATACTCTCCGCTTGTTTCGGAAGATCAGCCGCGGAGATTCCCGGGAGAGCCACGGGGACCAGCGCCGACTCCAACTCCCGGCGTAAAACTGGATTCGTCCTCGCGCCGTCAGACAGGCCGCAAAAGAGGGCGAGGCGGCCAAAGGGTTCGTCCTTGTTGGTAACCAACCAGGATAATGCCGCGCTCAGGTCCGCGTATTCCTTGCTGGCGCCCACAAGTGAGGCAAGCCTTTCAAGAAATGCGGCCTGTGCATCCGTTGGATCGCGCAGCGGGTCCGGACGCGCATTGGCAGTGCGGAGTGAAGGGTCGCGCGAGAGGGCAGCGATTGAGCGGGGACGCAGCGGGTCTGGGTGCATATATGCAAAGCCGCCCCAGACTTCCCACGTCCTTGACCTGGCGCTGCTCAGAACAGCAAGGGATTGCCACCGATCATCGATCCTGGATCCCGCCGCAAGTGCGCGCGTGAATAATTCTCTCTGAAATGGAAACTCGCCGGCAGTCAGCGCCAGTTGACATTGAACGCGAGGATCAACGTCTTTCGCCAATGCGGTGAGACGTTGAAACAGCTTGCTGAGCTGCTCGGATTTCACCCGAGTGTCCGCCTTCTCCCTGAGCAGCGATTCCGCAAACCGTATCGCGTTCTCCCGAATAGGCGGATCAGGATCCTGCAAAGCCACCAGGAGCAACTTCGGCGACAAGAAGGCGAGCCCATCCAATGCAGCGAGTGCATGCAGCCGCCCCAGTGGTGAGCGCGACTTGCGGGCGAGATTTTCCAACGCAGGGACCACAGACTTGTCCTGACGTTCGACCAGCAACCTCTGCGCGGTGACACGCCACCAGGCGTTGGCGTCGCTCAGATGGTTCGCCAACTCGCTCGATGTGACGCGACTCAGATTCGGACGCGGTCCCTCCGGCTTCCAGTTCTTCGGACGAATCCGCCAGATGCGGCCATGCTCGGCGCCGACGCGCCAATCGACTTTGTTCCGCATCTCCTCCGGCACATAGCCCGGGTGCTCGACGAATTGGCGGTAGAAATCCGCCAAATAAAGCGCGCCATCTGGACCGGTGGCGAAATTGACCGGATGAAACCACGGATCGGTGGTGGCGAGGAACTCCCCGCCTGTTTCGCCGCGACGAGCTTCAAAGGTCACTCCTTTGGGCACGAGGATCCGCCGGTGGACGAGATTCCGTAGTGGTTCGCCGACGAACATGTTTCCCCGGTATTCTTCACCCAGGGCATCGCCGCGATAGACTGTGGTTCCCGCCGACGCGTTGAAGTGGGTCTGCGATTCGTTGTTGAACACTTGTGGCGGCACCGAGAGTGGATAAATCCGGCCATCATCCCCTATCGGTTGAAGGTTTTGCGACGACTCCGCTCCAGCGAGGAGCGGAACACGGTCGAGGTAGCGGCTCTCGATCACCACATGCCGGAATGGCATGGTGTTCCAGGAGAGGAAGCGATTGCCCCAGTCATCGAAGGTCGTGCCGAACTGGCTGCGGCCCGCGATGGCTTCGAACTCGCCGGTGGCGGGCCGGAATCGAAAATCGTGGCCACGAAGACTGTTTGTGTGGGCCAGCGCCGGCCCGGCCATTGCCCAGTCGGAGCCCACCTGGATTTCGACCGGGCGCACTTCTCCGTCGCTGCGTCCATTCGCGCCATAGACCCAGTTGTCGAGGCCCCAGGTCAATCCGTTCACGCGCAATTGCTGATTGCCTTGGCCGAAGCCGGTGAACAGCACATGCCGCTCGTCGGCTTGGCCATCGCCGTCGTTGTCTTTGAGAAACCAAATGTCGGGCGCCGCCGCGACCAACACGCCCCCTCGCCAGGGCAGCACGCTGGTTGGGAACGGAAGCTTATCGGCAAATATCGTGACACGCTCGTAACGGCCGTTGCCATCGCGGTCTTCGAGCATTCGGACTCGCCCACCGGTCGGGCCTAGCGGGTAGTCGGTCATCTCCACAACAAACATCCGCCCATCCGCATCCCAGGCGACGCAGACCGGGCTAATCACATCGGGTTCGGCGGCGATCAACTCGGCGGCGAGATTTGGATCGGCGAAGTGGAACGAGGCGAGTTCCTTTGCTGCGGGAAGCGGGAGGGCGGCTAGAGCGGTGCCCCAGATCAGCGCGGTGAACAGCAGGTTTGCTGAGACGAGCAATCTCATACAGTCGGCGGATGCCAACCGATAACAGAGCGCGGCCTGGAAGGCGAGCGCCTTTGCACCAGGCGGCGAATCCAGAGCGTCAACGCAAATTCGTGTAACAATTGCTACACGGATTTATCCATGCGACGGTCATCCATTCCCGGCGGGCCAGAATAAGTCGCTACTTCATATTTCCGGACAGGCCGGATGCAGCCGGCTTGTCCTTGGGCAACAACGCCCCGTCTGGTTGGCGCAGGAACGACAGCAGGTCCGCCATGTCCTGTACCGCGAGCCCTTGCTCGAGTCCGTCCGGCATCAGCGATTTTCCGTCAGCCTTCAACTGTTTGATGCGGCCGCGCTCAATTGTCGCGTCGGGCGCGTTCGGTCGGCGCAGAGTGATGCTCGCGGTTGATTCCGAGGTGATCAAACCGGTCACGGTTTCGCCATCTGTCGTGACCGCAGTGTAGCTCACAAAGTCCGGAAGAACCTGGCGGCTTGGATCGAGAATATTCATCAGCATCGTTTCACGCGGCTGGACTGCGATACCGGACAGGTCCGGTCCGACACGATTTCCTTCGCCCTGCATGGCGTGGCACTGCAGACAGGCCCTGGCAAAAATCTCGGCGCCGTGTTTCCGGTCACCACTCAGTTGAATCGACGGGCGGAAGCTTTCCACCACGCGTTCCCGATCCGGAGCCGCGGCGTTCTTGAAGAGTGCTTCTGCGCGCTGCCTCAATTCCCCTTGCGCAACCTTTTGCAGCGCCTGGCGCGTGGCCGGATCGACCTCGATGAGCAAGATCTTTCCTTGCTCCAGCGCGCTCAGCAGGGCGGCGCCCATGATTTGGGACCGGGTTGCGCCAGCCAGCAATTGTTGGCGGATGTCCCTGTGGAACCGGCTCCAATTCGAGAATGCGGCGGCAACCACTTCGACATCGTTCAATTCCGTGAGCGATTTGACCGCGGCGGCGCGAACCTGCACGGGCGATTCCGACAAAAGCAAATCCATCAGGACAGGGCCTGCGCTGTGCGGTTGGCCTTTGCCGAGCAGTCGAGCGGCTGCCAGCCGGAGATGTTGAGGAGCGGCACCTGACGTTGCCGCGCGCCGCGCTTCGAGCTGAAAGGCGTCGAACATGGGACGCGAATCAGTGGATGCATCAGTCGATTTCGCTATGAGCTGGCGGAGGAATGGATTAGTTTTCGCCCCTTCCGCCAGGCTGTCCACCAAAACCAAGCGGGCGAAGTGCGCGTCTTCACGTCGCGTCAACCACGCGGCGGCTTCGCTCAGGTCCGCTTCGTGCGCGCTTGCGCCGATCAGCATCGCCAGTTTGTCCACAAACGGCGTTTGATCCGCCGTGGGCGCTGCGATCAAGGTCGATCCTGACAGTGTTTTCCAGAACAACCAGGGTCGCGGCCCGACGCTCGTGAGAATCGCCAGCGTTTGCCAGCGGTCGGCTGCGCCGGTTCGAGCAAGCCACGCCAGTGCATCCGCCTTTTCAGCGTCTGGAAATCCTCCCAGCGACAATGCCAATTGAAACTGGACGCGGGGATCGGCATCCCCGGCAAGCGCGAACGCGGCCTTCTTAAGTTCCACAAACCAACGCGGTGCGGAGTCACCGAAACTGGACTTTGTAGGCGCTGACGTAAGTAGGCGGTCCCGGTCCATCTCGTCACTTCGGCTACGCGCAGGATCAGAGTTTTCGCGATGCGTTGTGAGAGCCTCATCCTTGAGGAAACGTTCTGCCAGTCGGATTGCATGCTCGCGAACGCGTGGGTTTGAGTCGCGCAGTGACCCAGTGACCAGTTCCGGTTTCAGAGCATCCAATCCATCGAGCGCGTATAAGGCATGTAATCGCCCAAGCGCCGATGGCGCCTTGCGCACCATTTTCTCCAGCGCGGAGGCGACCGAAATGTCCTGTCGCTCGACGATTAGTCGTTGGGCGCTGTCCCGCCACCAGCCGTTGCTGTGCCCCAGATACTTCACCAGATCGCGCGACTTGGTGCCGCCCAGGTTCGGCTTCGACGCGGTCGGGATCCAGTTCTTCGGGCGGATGCGCCAAATGCGGCCATGCTCCTCGCCAGTGCGCCAGGGAACGGTCGTCTTGAGTTCATCCGCGACCCACGCCGGGTGCTCGACGTATTTGCGATAGAAATCAACCACGTAAAGGCAGCCGTCCGGCCCGGTGGCGGTGAAGACCGGATGGAACCACGGATCGGTCGAAGCGAGAAAGTCTTTGCCGACCTCGGCGCGCTCGGCGTTGAAGCTGGCGCCTTGCGGCAGGAGGCGGCGACGCTGGATGAGGTTGTGGACCGGCTCGCAAACAAAAAAATTGCCGCGGTACTCGGCGGCGAGGGCGTCGCCGCGATAAATCGACGGTCCGCACGCGGACGTGAAGTAATCCGATGCCTGCGGAATCAGCAGTGTAGGCGGCGCGAGATAATAGACCCGGCCGTTATCATCCGGCGCGGAGATGGGCACGACCGTTTCAGTCCCGGCCAGCAGGGGCACGCGGTCGAGGTAACGTTGCTCGATGACGACGTGGCGAATCGGGATGTTGTTGAAAACGGGAAAACGATTTCCCCAATCGTCATGCGCGGTGCCGAATTGCGAGTGGCCGGCGACCGCTTCGAACTGTTGCCTGTCGGGACGGAATCGGAAGTCGCGCCGGCGGATCGAGATGGCGCCTTGTGGGGCAGGTTTTCGAGCCTGCCGGTTCACAAAAATTTCCAGCTCCGTGCGGCGTCGGTCCGCGGCGCGTGAACCACGCTGGGCTGATGGAACGTTGGTTTCGGGATGGGCGACTCGAAAGTCGCCCGAACCCGCAGGCTGAGAAGCCTGCGCTACCCAGCGCACCTCGCCGTCACTTCGGCCATTCGCCCCGTAGATCCAGTTGTCGAGTCCCCAATAGAGCCCGTTCACCCGCAACTGCTGGTTGCCTTCGGCGAAGCCGCTGAGAATGACGCGCCTCTCATCCGCGCGGCCATCGCCGTCGGTGTCCTTGAAAAGCAGAATGTCTGGTGCGGCGGTGACGAGGATGCCGCCGTTCCACGGCATCACGCCGTTGGGGAACGCGATCTTGTCTGCGAAAACGGTCGCGTGCTCATAGCGCCCGTCTCTGTCGCGGTCTTCGAGCATGCGGATTCGGCCGGAGACCGGTCCGGACGGATAATCGGTCATCTCGGCGACAAATAATCGGCCGTCGGCGTCCCACGCGATGGCGACCGGTGCAACCACGTCAGGCTCGGAGGCGACCAGCTCGGCGGTCAGGTTTCCGTCGGCGAAGCGGAACATGGCCAATTCTTCGTGCGGTGCGAAAGGACCTACAGACGGCGCTGCGGCGATGCCAATTTCGCCTATAAGAAGACACGCAATGAGCGGTGGTCCATGCTTGAGTACGGCTGGTTGTCGATTCATTTCAAATCCGTTGGCGCCGCTGCCTTGATCTTGGCCAATTCGTTCAACATCTTCACCGCTTCATCCACAATCCGTTCGCCCGTGCCCGGCTCCGCGTAGCTGTGCAACCCGGTCCAGACCTGGTAGCCGCCCAATTTATGCGCGTCGAGGTCGGGCAGGTAACCGATCCAGTCATTGGCCAGTTCGGCAACGTAAGTGTAACGGAACGGCGAGCGGTTCTTGATGTCGAGTCCGAGTTTGGTGAAGAACTCCGCCGGCACACCGACCAGCGCCACGTCGCCGATCAGCAGCGCTTGAATCCAGGTCTCGCGTTCCTGGCCTTGTTGCGGCGCCAGCGTTTTGCGCATGTCGCGGAAAACCTCGATGACCTTGTCGCCGTAAGCGCCGACATATTTCCGGCAATAGCGCCTCACGGCTTCGTCTTCCTTCGCCTCGTCGAAGGTTCGGACCTTGAATTTGAACGGGCGCTTGATTGCGGCCAGCCGATTCACCGGCCTCGGCTGTGCCTTGGCAACGGCCTCTTTCACGGACTGCTCGATCCGGGACGTCATCTCGTCACCGGACAGAGCGAGGTTGTGAGTCGAGCCGGAGGCGCCTTCGAGGAAGCACACAGCGGCGCCGAGTTCAGTTTCCAGTTCTTGCGCGGCCAGTCCGTAAAACGACGGCGAACGAACGCCTGGGCGACGCGTGCCGATTGTGTGCGTGGAATGGTTGAACAGAAACGCGCGAGACTTGTCCGAGGAGTCGCGAAAGAAGAGCACGGCGAGCTCGGGATCGAACGGCCCGGTGGGGCGCACGAACTTGTCGCGCGGCCCAACCCAATAAATCTGGCCGTCCTCGAGCAGCACCCGGCTGTTCTGGCCCACGGTCCGCTCTTCGCCGAGATGGAAGAAAAACCGGCAATCGTCCTTAGACAGGTTGCCGTTGGCATCCTGAACAGCCTTGACAATGCCGCGTTGCACGCGCCGGGTGAAGGCGTCCTCGAGGCCGTAACCGTGGAGGATCATCGTGCTCGGCGCATGGTGCGTGTGGGTGCAGTTGATGAGAATGTTGGCAGCCGGAATGCCGGTGGTTTTTTCGATTTCGGCGACGACGGGGTCCAGATGCAGGCGCGTCATCATCAGCACATCGCATGCGACGATGGCCAGTTTGCCGAACGGCTGCTGCTCTAGGACGACCGCCGTCGCGCGCAATTTGCCTTCCTGTCCGGTCGCTTTGCCTGCCGTAATGCCGCCCGCGATGATCATTGAGTCGTCCGCTTCGAGTTCAGCAGCGGCCGCACCCACGCGCAGGCCATTGGCGGACGGGTTGTCTGCGCAATGACATGGCGCGAGTTGCAGGAAGGCGCCGACAGCGAGCGCGAGGAGCCAACGAGTTCGAGCTCGGATGATTTTCATGAATAGGAGCGCCGAATTCCAATTCGGCGCGGCGTTGTCAGTTCGCTTGGCCAGTATCGTGCCGAACGGGAGTTCGGCGCTCCAATCCCGCGGTTCTACGTCGCTATGCATGGTTAAAAACGAATGGAAGGCTTTCCATGACCCGTGCCCCCTCACCCCTTCCCTCTCCCCCCAGTGGGGGAGAGGGTGTCCGAAGGACGGGTGAGGGGGATGGCGATAGGTTCAAGGTCCCAAAGCATGCACAAAAGCGAAAGAAGGCTCTCCATGAATCGCAGAGTGCTGCCGGCATCCTGCCGGCAGATGTACCGGAGCAAAGCACTGCCGGCAAGATGCCGGCAGCACCTTCGCGGCCATGGGCTGTTGGCGGAAGCAGTGACCTGGTCTGGAGAGGTTGTGGTGATGCGGGAGCATTTTTTAGATCGGTGCGGCCGTCAAGCGCCGCATTTGTGGGTTTGACGGAATGGATCGTTTCTTCAACGATCCCCACATGTCCCGCTTTTGGGTGGATCTCTTCCGTCGCATCCTCGCCGCAGCATGGCTAACTGTCCCGGCAGCCGCGTTGCTCGCGGCCGGCGGTCCAGTGGATCTGTCCGACCGTTTCGAACTGCCTCCGGACTTTCATGTTTACAAGGCGGCCGGGCCGGAGCTTTCCGGCGGCAGCTACGCGTTGACCTTTGATGGCGAAGGGAGATTGCTGGTCGGCGACGGTGACGCGGTGAGACGGCTCATCGACAAAAATAACGATGGGGTCTTCGATTCGTACGAAGTCATCGCCACCGGCCTCGGCTGGCGCGGACCGCAAGGGTTGCTCGTTTACGGCGACAAGCTTTACGCGGTGGGTGGCGACGGTATTCAGCTCTTCGAAGGGTATCGGTCGGGCAAGCAACTCGTTCACAAGGGACGGATCGGGAACAAACTCAACACCGGCGGCGATCACGACGCGCACACGATTTTTCGAGGCCATGATGGTTATCTCTACTTTATGGCAGGTAACGGAGCTGGCATCGAAGACCGCAAACACATCACGGAGGAGAGTTCGCCGGTGATGTTCGAGCGCGAGGCGTCGGTGTTTCGCATCTCCCCCGACGGCGCAAAATGGGAGTGCCTCGCTGCGGGCGGCCGTAATCCGCCGAACCTCGGCATGAATTATCTCGGCGAGTTGTTCAGCTTCGACAGCGACATGGAGTGGCACGTCGGCCTGCCGTGGTATCGGCCGGTGCGGCTGAATCATTGGGTGATCGGCGGCGACCAGGGCTGGCAGGAGGTCGGCGCGTATCCACCTTACTCCATCGATTGTCTGCCGGGCATTCTCGACGTGGGCCGCGGCTCGCCGAACTGGGGCGTGTTCTACGAGCATAATCAATTCCCTGAGAAATATCACGACGCTTACATTGTCTGTGATTATCGCTGGAAGAAGGAATCGAACGACCAGTATGCCACAACCGGCAGGCTGGTGGATTTCTTCTTGAGGCGCGACGGCGCGGGTTGGAAGGCATCAATGGAAACGCTCGCCCGGCCGAAGGCTGGCGCGAGCGACGCGGACGGCAAGTCAATCAACTTCGCGCTGGTGGATGTGGCAGTGGCGCCCGATGGAAGCTTGTTTGTCACGGACCACAACCAAGGGATCTGGAGGATTTTTTATGCCGACACCCGTTCCACAGCCTCCATTGTCCCACCACCGATTGTCCAGGTTTGGCGATCCACCAAACCTCCGGAACGGCTCGACGAGCTGTTGAGCCTGCCTCAGCCTGCCTCTGAATGGAGCCGGCAGCGCGAGTGGGTTATTCGGAACACGAAGGAAGTCAACATCCAGGCAGGACTGACAAAAACTCTCCTCAATAACAGGAGCCCTTTGTCCAAACGCCTGCGCGCCCTGCGACTGTTGTCCGCGGACTTTGCGCAATTGGACAATTCCCTCATCACGGCAATCGCGAGGAATTCGAGCGCCGAGATTCGCGCACAAGCAGCCTGGCTGACGGGAATCCGCGGGAGAGAAGACGAACTGCCTTTGCTGCTTAGCCTGCTGTTGGACAAGGAGGGTTTTGTCCGTCGTCGCGCGGTGGAGGCTTTGGGCCGCTTTCGTTCCAGGAAGGCCATACCTGCTTTGATCGAAAAGCTGAACGATCCGGAGCGCCTGATCCGATACGTGGCGATGACAGCGTTGGCGCATCACCCGACGGCTGACTGGTTTGAAGCCGCAACGAGCAGATCAAATCCGCAGGTTCGCATGCGCGCGCTCGTTGGCAGCCTGATTCGCCGTGAGCCGCCGCCAGACGACAAGGTCCGGAGAACTGTCGCGCTGCTTTTGGAGCAAGCAGGAATGAAGCGTGAAGACAGGCTCGATTTTTTGCGAGTCCTCGACTTATTCCAAAGGCAGGTTGATGCCGACGCGGATTTGAAGCGGCAGGCCGCTGAATATCTTATGAACGACTTTCCCAACTCCGACCGCGACATTCGCTTCGAGCAGGTGCGGCTGTTGGGAGAGTACCGCGTCGCCGCGGCCTTCCCCAAGCTCGTTGATGTTCTCGAAGCCGAACCTGACGAAGTCACGCAGTTCCACGTCGTCCAGACGCTTTCCAAGCTCGACAGCGGTTGGACGGTCGCCGGGGAGGAGCGACTGCTCCAATGGACGGTCGACAGGCAGAAGGGTTGGTTTGCCGAATTCGAGGACAAAGGCGTCGAGTTCCCGCTCTTTTGGTCAACTGTGCTTGCCGATTTTGCGCGGCATCACCGCGACGCGTTATTCCGCGATCTGGCGAAAGTGAACTTCGCGAGCTTGCTTGGCGGTGTGGTCATTGACCTGATTGCCGAGTCGCCGAACGCGACCGACCGTTTGACCGCGCTCTATCACGACAATGACAGCATCGAATCGCGCATGAAAGTTGTTGCCGCGCTCAGGAAAACGCCAAGTGTTCAAGTCGGCGCATTTCTGCGCGAGCAATTCTTAAAGCAAAACGACCCGCGATTGAGAGGCGTCATTCTTCAGAGCCTCGCGGTTCAACCCGACGATCGCGCGAGCCTGCCTTTGTTCCGCCAAGGGCTTGTTCATGCGGACGTTGACGTAGTGAAGCTCTGCGCGAGCGCGATTGTTCGCTACAGACCCGATCTCGACGAGCCGTTGGCGAACCTGCTGGTGAGCCGAATGATGGAGAGGCGGTCGCTGTTTTACGCCATCGACCGGACCCTGGTTGAATTGAGCGGGCAGACTCGACCAGGCCACAAACCGGAACCGGCGCCGGGCGAACACCTCGAAGAATCCACTCGGGATACGGCGATTGTTTTCTGGAAAGACTGGTATGGACGGCGATTCGCGAAAAAGTTCGAGCCGACCCTATCGGCCGGAGGAAGCGAGCGAAGTGACGAAGAGCTGTATCGCATGATCCTGAGCGCTGACCTCCGCGCCGGCGACGCAATGCGTGGGGCGAAGGTTTATGAGCGGCTTCAATGCAACACTTGTCATGGCGGTGGCGTGACGCCGGGACAGGAAGGACGTCTTTTCGGTCCGGACCTCGTTGGGGTAACTCGAAGGCTGTCACGAGTGGAGCTGGCCGATGCGCTGGTCTATCCCTCGAAGCAAGTGGCCGACCGTTTCAAAGCTCAGGAGGTGCGACTAAAGGATGGCGAACTTTTGGCGGGCTTCATCACCGAGCAAACGGACGACACCGTCACATTGGCGGCACGCGATCAGGTGCATCGCGTTCCGCGGGCTCGAATCCAGTCCATCGCGCCGCAAGCGACATCGCTCATGCCGGAGAGGTTATCGAACGCCCTGACCGACGACGAAGTCCGCGACCTGCTCGCGTTCCTGGATCAGGGCATCGCTGCGGCAGCACCCGCTCAGGAGACAAAATGATGAGCGCGTGCCCCGACTTGAATCTCGAACCGCGAGGGCATGACCGCTATTGCCATTGGGAGACGACAAGGCTAAAACGCACATGATGAGGAGAGATGCGCAAATGTACGCGGATCGTCACCGGGCGAGGGACGAGCTCGTTCGTGTATCAGGCTCGTGGTCGGCCCAGGCATTCACTTTGGTTGAACTGTTGGTGGTCATCGCCATTATCGCCCTGCTGGCCGCGTTGCTCCTGCCGGCACTTTCTCGCGCGCGCAGTGCGGCCGAGTCCGCTGTGTGCAAGAGCAATCTTCGCCAGATTCTTTTCGGGCTGAACATGTATGCCGACGATTTCGGCGTGTTCCCCAAAGCCGATTGGCTGCTCGATTTCGAGAGTTATGTTGGAGATAGATGGCCGGATGGGAATATTCAGAATAATCAGGTGATCGAAAGGAAGGCCGGGGTGTTTGTCTGTCCTGCCTATCGCCGAATGAATGGCGTCTTCATGCGCACCAATTCTACTCCACTTTGCGGCGGCTACGGATACAACGCCGCAGGGGCCTCGCACCGGGGGACTGACTTCGGATTTCTTGGACTCGGTGGGCATCGCAAAGTGGCGTCTCCGAAGCCGGATGACGTTCGTCCGCTTCGACAGAGCGAGGTTCGAAATCCAAGCGACATGATCGCGTTCGGCGATACGATCATGGATGGGTATCCGAACTATCCTCCGCTTGGGTATCTCGACCTTTCCTACGGACTGATCTGGTATCCAGTCTTCCTGGAGCTTCGCGGCAGTCCGTTGGGGCGCAGTGACAATGAACCCTGGGCCTCGAGCTGTCGCGTGGCGATGCGAAAACGCCACTTCGGACGTTGGAACGTCGCTTTCTGCGACGGGCACGTCGAAAATATGAAGATCTGGGAACTCTACGGCCGTGGGGACAACCAGTTAAGACGGTGGAACAACGATAACCTGCCTCATCGTGAATTATTACCTTAACAACTTCGCACCGTCGCGTCCTTGCTATTGCCACCGGCGGGTCACCGGCAGATAGAGCGCCAGTCTTCGATCCGGCGACTCCGGTGCGTGATCGGACTATGCGCCGGGCCGGAGGCCGGCGCTCCGGTGGCCATATCAACATGCAAGCGCTCGTATTCTCTCGGCGAAATCCCCTTTGACACCCGCTGATTCGCTTCTAGTATCGGCTTGAAACCAGAGCCAGATTTCTTATGAAAGCGACGGTCCCGCGCCCTCGTGCTGCGTTCACGCTCATCGAGCTTCTCGTTGTGATCGCGATCATTGCCATTCTTGCCAGCCTGTTGTTGCCGGCGCTGGCACGCGCGCGCGCCAAGGCGCTTCAGACCCGCTGCATGAATAACGAAAAGCAAATCGGCCTCGCCTACCACATGTACGCCGAAGACAACACCGAGTTCTATCCCGTCCAGCGGGACTGGCATGCCGGCGGCGGCACGAACGGGACGTACAGCATTTTTGTGGCGGCCACCAATCGTCCGCTTAATCGTTACACCCAGGTGTACGAGCTTTGGCACTGCCCGGCCGACAAAGGGGATTTCCTTAACGGAGCGAACATCAAGAATTGCTACGCGAGCTACGGCAACAGTTACCTGGTTCAATGGCAACATGACTCATTTCGCGTCCGACATGTCGCCGGCGATGCCAACGGGCCCGACTCTTACTCACGCACGCCGATCAAGACGACGGAAATCGCTCTCGGACCGACGCATAAGGTGGTGCAGGGTGATTGGGCCTGGCACGCGAACCGCGGCAACACAGACCAGAAAAGCATCTGGCACAACTACAAAGGCCGAAGCCGCTTCAAC
>Ga0207670_10000488_pt1 | contig 21872 bp, 14 predicted proteins | sample KBSS23HmetaG_FD_184339 | JGI IMG/M metagenome (GOLD analysis project Ga0207670, IMG submission 184339) | Switchgrass rhizosphere microbial communities from Kellogg Biological Station, Michigan, USA - KBS S2-3H metaG (SPAdes) (version 2) | ecosystem: Host-associated > Plants > Roots >... | reverse complement strand
GCGCCCTGGTTCACCGCAGCTTCGCCGAAGAAACAGAGCGTCACCTGGTCTGTGCCCTGGTATTTCGTGGCGAAAGCGGTTCCGGTTGCGAGCGCAATCTGGCCGCCGACAATGGCGTGACCACCGAGGAAGCCGAGGCTCTTGTCAAACATGTGCATCGAGCCGCCTTTACCCTTCGAGCATCCGGTGGCTTTGCCGTAGAGCTCTGCCATGATCGACCGGGCTGACATTCCTTTAGCCAGCGCGAGACCGTGTTCGCGATAGCTGGCGAGCACGTAGTCGTCTTTGCGAATCGCGGAGATCGCGCCGACGCCGACTGCTTCCTGTCCGATGTAAAGGTGACAGAAACCGCCGATTTTGCCGGCGACGTAAACTGCCGCCGACTGCTCTTCAAAGTGACGGATCAGGAGCATCTGGCGGTAGAGCTCGATTAGCTCATCGTGCGAGATCGCGCTAAGCCGTTCTTTCTGTCGTTGCTTGGCCTCGTCTCGTTCCTGTTTTAGCTGCTTTGAGTCGATTGTGTCCGGAGGCGCATCCATCACGCCGGTAGAGCTGTGCTGCTCTTCGGCTTTGGCGGCTGAAGGGGGTGCTGCTGTTTGTTTGCTCATAAAAGGTCGGATTATAAGCGAGAGAGGTGAAGTGGCGCAAAAGAGCTTAACCACAAAGACATGAAGACACAAAAAGACTTATTCATTAAGCTTTATTTGTGTCTTTGTGCCTTCGTGGTTAAGAAATTTTCGAAGCTCTTATGTCATCATGTCGATGGGGCTGACGCCGGCGCTGGCGACCATGAGGATGGTTTTGCGCGCGTTTTTGTCCTGCTGCATGCGGCGCGCGGCGGCGCTCAGTAGTTCTTCGGAGGTTTCGCCGTCGTCCGGGAAGCAGGCGACGCCGAGACTGACGCCCAGTCCGATCATCGTGCCGGTGCGAACGGAGAAGAGTTGTTCTTCAACTGCGTTGCGCATTCGCTCGCTAATCGAAGCCGCCATCTTGCTCGATGCCATCGGCATGATCGCCACGAACTCGTCCCCGGCATAGCGCGTCAGGATATCCATCTGCCTGAGCTCGCGACGAACCACTCCGGCCACACTCGCCAGTAGTCGATCGCCAATCGAATGTCCGTACTTGTCGTTAACGATCTTGAAGTCGTCAATATCCATGCAGACCACCGCCACCGGCTCCTTGTTCATGCGCTGGCACTCGGCGATTCGTTGTTCGAGCATCATGTAGAAGCCACGAGCGTTGGGTAGTTCCGTCAACGGATCAACGAGGGCGCTCTCCCGCGTCTTTTCGTACGTGAGTGCGTTGTTGAGAGCGCTCGACGCGTGCTGGCAAACCGATTCCAACAATCGCACGTGCTCGGTGGTGTAAGACGTTCGACTTTGCGAATAAAGCGAGATCGCTCCGAACGCGCCGTCTTCGCGGAGCAACGGCGACACCAACACGCCGCGAAAACGCCTCACAATCTCATCCGGAATCCCAACGAGATCAAGATCCGGCGACGCGTTGCACATTGAACGTGAATTCGCTATCACCCAACCCGTAATGCCGTCGCCGATATTTATGCGCCGGCGTTTGAAAAGCTCGACTTCCTCGCCGACGACGTGCGCTGCGATTGCTTTGCCTGACGGATCGTCGACGAGATAGATGACACACGTATCGAACGGCACGATCGCTCGCAACTTGTTTGCGACCAGCGTCACCGTATCGCTCAAGTTGAGCGAAGAACCGATCGTCTGCGCGATTTCGTGAAGTGCAAAGACTTCCCGCTGCGCTTCGCTAATCGTTCTGAAGACTGACGTCTCTTCGGCGACACCGAGAATATCCGGCGCGAGCCCGGCATCGGGTTTTGTCGCTGTTTCATTATCAACTGCGGACGTCGAAGCAACCTGCTCCTTGATGTCTTGCGAGTCGATCAGTCGATCAAACTCTTCGACGTGCTTGATGAAGGTCTCGACCACCTTTGGATCGAACGCGCTTCCAACCATGCTGCGTAACAGCGCCAGCGATTCCTCGCGTTTCATGCCTTTGCGATACGGGCGATCGCAACGTGTGGCATCGTAAAAATCGACCACGGAGATAATGCGCGCAATCAACGGAATCGCTTCGCCTTTGAGTCCTTTTGGATAACCACTGCCGTCCCACTTCTCATGGTGATAGCGCACGATGTCTTCGACCGGGTAAGGGAAGTTGACGCGCTTGAGAATGTCGCCGCCGACAGTTGGATGGATCTTCATCTTCGCGAATTCGGCTTCGGTGAGTTTGCCTGGTTTGTTGAGTATGTATTCAGGCACGGCGAGTTTGCCGATATCGTGCAGCAACGCGCCGGCGTGCAGCGCGCTTAGCTCTTTTTCGGAAACGTTCAAGAGCGTTCCCATCTGCTTAGCGTAGATCTGTGTGCGTCGCACGTGACCATGCGTGGTCTGGTCCTTCGCATCGATCGCGATGGCCAGCGACTCGATGGTGTTCATGTGGATGGTCGCCATCTCTTCGGCGTGCTGGCGCCGCTCGGCTTCCGCGTGTACCACCTCTTCGATACGTCGCTCGTTGAAGCGATAGAGGAGATAGACCAGGGCGGAGATCAGCAGACCCAGAACGGCGTAGGTGAGACTCCAGTTCAATATCGCGGCATAAAAGAGAATAGCCGAAGCGGCAAGAGCACAGATAACAATGATGCCTGCCATGAGAGCGGTGCTCTTCAAGTGGGTTTTCAGCATTGCCGGGCTCAATTCTTCCAAAACCGTGAGCGTGATTACGACAGTTGTAGGTGATTTACTCGCTTGGTATGGTGCCAACATTGTTGGGCACGGCGATAACTATAGACCTAGCAGGGGCTTGACGTCAAGATCTGTGTTTTATCGTGAGGGTTAGCGGGGCGTATCGACTTTTTCCAGCAGAGAGCTGGCGACTGCCAGTAAGGCAATAGCGCGTGGCGCCTCATTCTTAAACGCCTTAGCCAGGTCTATTGAACGGTATAGATCGTCTTTAGCGAGGGAGCGCAACGCGCCCGAAAGGCCAAAATCAGCTCCGCCAACGAAGGTAATTCTGAGACCGCTTTTCGTCGCGAACGGAAAATGAAGCTCGACATTCTCTCCGCTAAACCTCTCAGAGCTGTTGGCAGCTTTGACAACTTCGCCCATTATCTCCCAACCGCGAATCCGGTCGACGGGAAGAAATTGCGAGGCCACGCCGATGAGCAAGCGCGCGCGGTCCGGATCTTCGGCGTCGATACGTCGTGCCTCATTTGCCGCTTTCTCCAGAAGTTGCAGGGCACTTTGGCGTCCAGAATCCATAAGTAGCCGCGCCGCTTGCATAAATGCCCAGGCGCGTTGGGCGTGAGATATATGCTCGCTCTCCGCAAGCCGAATTGCTTCCGAAGATTTTTTCTGCAGAAGCGCAAAACGGACTAGCTCAAAATCGACGTATCGAAGTACTTGCACACGGCGGTCAGAATCTTCAATCTTCTGTGCAAACTCCTGCGCGCGGCTGTCACCACGGCTTGCCAGTGTCACCGCCGCATCCGCATAGATCAGATCTCGCTCCCTGGAACTCTTAGCATGGCCAATCCGTTCCTCCATCGTTTCCAACACGCTGCTTCCAGTGGCGTCTGTCTGAAACCCCTGCTTTAGCAAGGGACTTTCATCATTAAGCTCGCTTCTCGGCCCGGCATTCAACGCTTGGAGTTGAGCGCGCAGCGCTAAGGCGGTATCAGGTGCGTGCTGCTCAAACAACGGAAGCAGTCTCTTAACTACCATCGACTTTCCGATTCGTCCCGAAGTAGTAAAGTCCTGGTTAGGTGGCGGTAACGGTCGTAGCAAAATAGTCGCAGCGACCTGGAAAAATTTATTGAGGATCGACGCTGGAAGCTTAGGTGGTTTCAATGCGGCGGTAGATTGCTCCGGCTGAGTCCAACGTGCACTCCCATCTTTGTTGAATGTTACGTAAAAGCCTGGAGTAAATGCATACGAAGATAAGCCTGAGACTGTGTTTGCGTCCGACGAAGGATCCAACTCGGCCTGAGCCAGTAGCAATGCGAATCTCTGGTCTGCTGCCTCTGATCTCTTCTCCCGCAACCTGGACAGAAAACCGATCGACTTCACATTTACTTGATTCAGGGCCGGCGCGGCAAATTCCAGCGCTCGTCCGATGTCGCCGTCATCAAGCAACCTGGTGGCAAGGTTAAGCCGTTTCAATAAAGCTTCCGAACTATCGCTCGAATTTTGGTAGCCGGAATCAGCCCTTTCATCTTTCCTGTCTTGGGTCAGCTTTTTTAAGAACTCTTCACCCAACTTCTGGTCGCGACGTGTTGCGAGAGCTAACACTTCTGCTCGCAGATCGTAGCCGCTTTCACGCCGTAAAGCGGTGACTAGCTCTTTTGCCATCGCCGGAACACCATCTGGACTCTTGTATGTCAACCCTTCGGCGTCGCCTTTCTCGGCTGCTTCCCACGCCCGGCGAAACAGCGTTCGGGCCGTATCACTGTCGGCATTCCACAAGGTGTCGGCCGCACGCGCCAGCACCCGGGGGCGAAGAGCCATGTCATTATAGTTGCGCGTTTCATCGGCGAGAGAAGTAACAAGGGAAATTGCAAAAGCGCGTCGCTCTGAGTCCAGTAAAAGATCCTCGCTGGTCTTCCTTGCCTCCTTGTTCTGGGCAAGAATCGAGAACGGAAGCATTAACAAACACAACCTTGAGACCACCTTTAAGAAAAAGGCAGGCGAATCGTTATTCATAACTCAGTTGTTTTCTGAGCGCAGTCAGTTCGGTGACGGGTTGTTGGCAGGTGTAATGTTCGCAAACGTAGGCAGTTGCTAAATCGTTGAGGAGCGGACGGTTTTCGAGTAAGGGGACGACTTCAGCAGCCTCGGGTTGATCCACAATGCCGGGCGCGACGACTTTGTTTGGCAGGTATGGGCGCCAGGCTTCGGTTAGCAGTGCACTGAAATCAGCCGGATTTTTTCCTACGATGGCTATCTCTTTGGGGGTCGAGAGCAGAAAATCTACCGCGGAAAGGGCGTATCCGAATCCTGATGGATACCGGCGTAGCTGATCCGCCATTTCGCTCAAGGTCGCGATGGCGAGATTGCGATAGCGGTCGTTATTCGTGAGTGTTGCCAGGCGCAACAGCACGAGTGCGGCAACCGAGTTTCCTGATGGCGTGGCATTGTCGAAGTAATCCTTTGAACGCACGATCAGGTTTTCGTGACTCTTGCCGGTGAAGTAGAAGCCGCTGCTTTCGTCGTCCCAAAACTCTTCAATCATCAGACCCGTCAACGCCAGAGATTCTTTCAACCAACGAAATTCTCCTGTCGTTTCAAATAGGGTCACCAGACCCTCGACTAGAAAAGCATAGTCTTCGAGGTAAGCATTGAACTTCGCGACGCCGTCTTTCCATGTGCGCAGCAACGCGCCGTCGCGGCGCAGATTCGAAAGCACGAACTCAGCATTGCGTCTCGCAGCGTTCGTGTAATCCGGCCGGTTCAGGATCACGCCGGCTTCCGCGAAGCTCGCCATCATCAAACCATTCCACGCGGTCAGTATCTTTTCATCGCGATCCGGCTTGACGCGCTGCTCGCGCAGGTCAAACAGTTTGCGCTTGCTTTCGTTTAGCGATGCCAGCAGCACTGACTCGGTGAGGTTATGAGCAACCGCCACTGCTACCGGCGGGCGTGTTACGTTGAGAATGTTCTTGCCTTCAAAGTTTCCGGACTCGGTGATGTTGTAGTACGACGAGAAGAGCCCGGCGTCACGAGCTCCGAGCGTCTTCCGAATCTCGTCGATATCCCAGACGAAAAACTTTCCTTCATGACCTTCGGAGTCTGCATCCTGAGTTGAATAGAAACCGCCGTCGGGGTGCGTCATCTCGCGCAGCACGTAATCGAGAATGCCCTCGGCAGTCTCACGCGCAAACGACTCCTGACTCCCTTGAAAGTAGTGCAGGTAAAGCCGCGAGAGCAGGGCATTGTCGTAAAGCATCTTCTCAAAATGAGGCACGAGCCACCTAGAGTCGGTTGAATAACGGTGAAAGCCACCGCCGAGTTGATCGTACATTCCACCGTTGGCCATCTTCCTGCACGTGTGGTCCACTATCCCCAGCGCCTCTTCCTTGCCGGTGCGCATGTACGTGCGCAGCAGAAACTCGAGCGTCATCGCGGGCGGAAACTTTGGCGCGCCGCCGAAGCCGCCGTTGACGGAGTCGTAGCCTTTGGCGATGCCGGTGTAAGCAGCATCGAGCAACTCAGGTTCGATCGGATGATCGGAACCGGTGGTGACGCTGAGTCGACGAAGCTCGTTGACGAGTGACGTACCGGTCTCGCGAATGTCGTCTTGTTTATCGCGATAAGCTTCAGCCATGCCAACCAGTACCCTCGGAAAGCCCGGCATGTTGTAGCGGTCCTGCGGCGGAAAGTATGTGCCACCGTAAAACGGAACGGCGTCGGGCGTCAGAAACACAGTCATCGGCCAACCACCGTGCTGCGACATCATCTGCACGGCGTTCATGTAGATCTGATCGAGATCGGGTCGCTCCTCGCGATCGACTTTGATGTTCACGAAATTGTCGTTCATAAGCTTCGCGATCTGCTCGTCTTCAAACGACTCGTGCGCCATCACGTGGCACCAGTGACAGGCGGAATAGCCGATGCTCAGCAGGACGGGCTTGTTTTCGCGGCGCGCTTTTTCGAAGGCCTCTTCGCCCCACGGATACCAGTCGACGGGATTGTGGGCGTGCTGCAAGAGATAAGGACTCGTTTCATTAATAAGATGATTAGGCATGTCCACAGATTACACAGATAACGCCGATTGAAACAAACGGAGCAAACTGTGTAATCTGTGGAACATGGAACGTGAAACTCTGGAGTTTGATGTAGTTTTTGTAGGCGCAGGTCCGGCTAACTTGAGCGGCGCGCTTCATCTGGCGCGGCTCGTTAAGCAAAACAGTTCGCTCGGCGACATCGAGATTGCGGTGATTGAGAAGGGATCGGCGGTCGGTTCGCACATACTTTCCGGCGCGGTGATGGATCCGAAAGCACTGCGCGAATTGATCCCTGATTTTGAAGAACAGGGCGCGCCGCTCGAGTCGCCTGTCAAAGAAGATCACTTTCTTTATCTGACTCCGAAGTTCGCGCTGCGTTCACCGATCACGCCGCCGCCACTGAAGAATCACGGCTACTACATTGTTTCGCTGAACCGCTTGACTGCATGGCTGGGTGAGAAGTGTGAAGAAGCGGGCGTCAACATTTTTCCGGAGTTTCCGGGCGCCGATCTGCTCTATGGCGAGAACGATTGCGTGCTCGGTGTGCGCACCGGCGATAAGGGAATCGACAAGGAAGGACATCGAAAAGCTAATTACGAACCCGGAGTCGATCTGCGAGCGAAAGTCACGGTGCTGGGCGAAGGACCACGTGGTTCTCTTTCGAAACAACTTATTGAACGTTTGGGGCTCGACGAAGGACGCGAGCCGCAAGTCTACAGTCTTGGTGTAAAAGAGTTGTGGGAGTTGCCCGACGATCGTTATCCAACCGGAAGAGTCACACACACACTCGGCTTTCCGTCCGACACATCAACGTACGGCGGCGGTTGGATCTACGGCATGCAGAATCGCGTGCTTAACATCGGATACGTCACCGGCCTTGACTACAAAGATCCGCTGATCGATCCGCACGCGGAGTTTCAGCGTTTCAAGACTCATCCTTACATCGCGAAGCTGCTCGAAGGCGGGAAGATGCTTCGTTACGGCGCAAAAACGGTTACCGCCGGTGGTTACTTCGCGATCCCACGCATGTACGCGGATGGAGTGCTTTTAGCCGGAGACTGTGCGGGCTTGCTGAACCCACAAAGGCTGAAGGGAATTCACTCCGCAATCAAGAGCGGCATGCTCGCGGCGGAAGTGATTTACGAAGCACTCGTGGCGAAAGATTTCTCGGCGAAGCAGTTGCAGCGTTACGAGCAGGTGGTCAAAGAAAGCTGGATCATTCCGGAGTTACGTAAAGTCAGGAACTTCCATTCAGCATTTAAGCATGGACGCTGGCCGGCATTGATCAATGCGGGTTTGCAATTCGTAACCGGCGGGCGCGCCTGGGGAATTTTCGATCGCGATCACAGCGCTGCCGGTCACGAAGAGATGAAGAAGCTATCAACTTACGGCTATCGCGATGACCGGCTCGAACAGCGCTACAAGGATCTGCGTTTCGACGGCAAGTTAACTTTCAACAAAGTGACTGACGTTTATCACGCCGCGGTGGGCCATGATGAAGACCAGCCGGTGCACCTGCACGTGCTCGACACGAATATCTGTTCCACGCGTTGTGCTGAGGAATACGGCAATCCGTGCCAGCGGTTCTGTCCGGCAGCGGTTTACGAGATGGTTGAGGACGGCGGCAATGGAAACAGGCGCCTGCAGATCAACTTCTCAAACTGCGTTCACTGCAAAACGTGCGACATCATGGACCCGTACCAGATCATCAACTGGGTAACACCCGAAGGCGGCGGTGGACCAGACTATAAAGGAATGTGATTCGCGAGGAAACTCCAACCACCAAAGCACGAAGACACAAAGATGAGAAAGAATTTTGTGCCTTGGTGGTTAAGAACTATCCCGCAACTATTCTTCTTCTTTGATATCAAAATGCACGCGGCCGCGCATGACCTCCTCGAGCGCGATGCGCGTCGGCTTGTGTTTTTGAGGATCGATCTCGATTCTGGGCTGCGCGCCGCGCTGCAATTGCTTGCTGCGCTTCGCGGCGAGGATTATCAGACGGTATTTCGAATCAACTTCCGTCCCCCCAGTTCCGTCAACTTCCGTATCAATCAAATCTGTCACTCGATTGCTCCTTCTCTTATGATTCTATAATCGAATTACTTTTGAATTTTTCAATTACTTCCAGAACCAGACTCTCCTGGCGCATGCAACGCGCGCGTTCCGCATAAATGATCGAAGCCAGTTGGCCCGACGCCCGCTCGATCTCGTCATTGATGATCACGTAATCGAATGCGGAGTACTGCTTCAACTCATCCGGTGCATTGCGCAAACGAATTGCCAACTCCTCGGGCGAGTCCGTGCCTCTTGTGATCAGTCTTTGCTTCAACACCTCATACGACGGCGGCAGGATGAAGATACTCACCGAATCCATCAGCAACTGTCGCACGCTCGCCGCGCCCTGAACATCAACTTCGAGAATGATATCGGCGCCGGCGTTGGTCTCTTCGATGACCTGGCTCTTCGCAGTGCCGTAAAGATTTCCGTGTACGCAGGCCCATTCGAGAAACTCGCCCGCGGCCACCATCTCTTCGAAAGTTTCACGGCTAACAAAAAAATACTCGCGGCCATCGATCTCCCCCTGCCGTGGCGCGCGAGTTGTGTAGGAGACAGAATAGCTAAGATTTCCCACATCTTCCAGCACGTGGCGGATGATCGTGCCTTTGCCGCCGCCCGACGGTGAACTAACGACGAAGAGCGTGCCTCGCGAAGTGGCATGGCTGACTGTTCCAGGCGTTTCCAGTTCTTTCACTCTACTCGACATTCTGAACCTGCTCGCGGAGTTTCTCCACTTCCGCTTTGATAGCCAAGCCCGCCTCCTTAATTACAAGATCGGTGGATTTTGAAAGGGTGGTGTTGGCTTCGCGATTGAGTTCCTGGAGCAGGAAATCAAGCATCTTGCCGGCTTCACCCGGAGCATCGAGTGCTTCCTGAAACTGGGACAGGTGACTGCGCAGCCGGACCATCTCTTCACTCACGTCACTGCGATCCGCGAGGTAAGCGACTTCCTGGGCCAGTCTCACCGGATCGATCTCGACCATCTGCCCGCCGCGATTCAGCAGTTCTCCGATCCGTTTTTGTAAGCGTTGACGATAAGCATCAGCAAGACCGGTGGCGGAAGCCTCGATCACGGGCACGAGCGCTTCGATCTTTCGCACGCGGTCGCGCAGCTCGTTCTTGAGCGCTTCGCCTTCCTGCTCGCGCATCTTCTGGAGTTCGTCCAGCGCCTGGTCCAATGCCTGTTCGAGGGCTGTGATCATTCGTTCGTCGATGCCGTTGCGGGCAGGCTGGAGCGCGCCGGGGATACGCGCGATCGCGTTGATGTCGAGCTCGCCGGCGATATCGAAATCCTTTTGGAGTTGTTTCAGCGCATTGACGTAGCCGGCGATCAAGGGACGGTTTAATTCGTAAGCTACCTGTGCCGCGCGCTCCATGCTGACGGTGACGTCAACGCGCCCGCGCGACAGTCGCGAAGTGATCCGTTTCTTGATTGACGGTTCGACGGAAGCCAGCTCTGAACCAACGCGGAGATGGATGTCGAGGAAGCGATTGTTGACGGTCTTCAGGTCAACGGAGACGGAGAAATCATCGCCCGCCACCATCCCCTTGCCGTATCCGGTCATTGATTTCATGGTTTTGGAATAGGACCTATGGAAGCACTACCAGCTCTTCCTCATCAGCGAATTGAAGCTCGTAAAGCTTTTGATATTTTCCGCCCTGGCGCAGCAGCTCCGCGTGAGTGCCCATCTCTATGATACGCCCCGCTTCCATCACCACGATAACGTCCGCGCGCCGCACCGTCGACAACCGGTGCGCAATCACGATCGTGGTCCGGTTCCGTACCAGGTTGCCGATGGCGCGCTGGACCAGGCGCTCCGACTCCGCGTCGAGTGCGGAGGTAGCCTCATCCAAAATCAGGACTGGCGCATTAACTAGAATTGCACGGGCGATGGCGAGGCGCTGGCGCTGGCCGCCGGAAAGAAAAATGCCGCGCTCGCCGACAATCGTATCGTAACCATCGGGCAATTCGCGAATGAAGTCGTGCGCAAACGCGATCAGCGCCGCTTCTTCAATCTCCCGGTCGCTCGCCTCAGGCTTGCCGTACGCGATGTTGTGGCGCACCGTGTCGTTGAAAAGCACCGTCTCCTGAGTGACGAGCGCGATCTGTTTTCTCAAACTCTCGATCGTGACGTCGCGAAGATCAATGCCATCCCACAACACTGCTCCCGAGCTCGGATCGTGAAAACGAGGCAGCAACTTCGTCAACGTCGACTTGCCGCCACCCGACTCGCCCACCAGCGCCACCATCGTCCCTGCCGGCACCTTCAAACTTACGTCACGCAAAACCGAGCGCGACTCATTCGCATAGCCAAACGAAACATCGCGCAGCTCGATCTCTGTCTTGAGCACGGGAAGCTCGGCGGCCGCTGGCTTTTCTTTGATCTCCGCGTGCTCGTCCATCACTTCCCAAACGTGATGCGCGGCTGCCAGCGCCTGCTCCATACTGTTCTGGAGTCGTGAAAGCTTGCGCATCGGATCGTAACTGCGAAACAGAAAGAAGAGGAACGTCACGAACTGCGCCGTGTTCATGTTGCCCGCAATGATTTCACGCTGACCAAAAAACAGCAGCGCCACGACGAAAAGAATTCCGATCATCTCGATCGTCGGTGGTGAAGCACCGGCGATACTCGCGCTCCGTAGATTCGCTTTGACGATTCTCTTCGCGACGTGAGTGAAACGCTCTGACTCGCGCTTCTCCGCTCGATACGCTTTGACGATTCCCTGGTTCGCGAGCGCCTCCTGCGCCGTGTCAGTCAGTTCTTTGCTGCCTTCAAAACTCTCACGCGCGAGGTTGCGCAGAGCCTTGCCAAACTTCGCGGTGAGCACTGCGATAACGGGAGCAATGGCAAGCGAACCGAGCGTCAGTCGCCAACTGTAATAAAATGACGCCGCGAGGAACGCGATGAGCGTGAAGCTCTCGCGTAACATGTCTCGGATAGTACTAGTGACCGCTATCTCGATGGCGGCAGCGCTGGAGACGAGCCTGGAAACCAGGTAGTTGGTGCGATGTCGTTCAAAAAAACTTGCGGACTGCGCCAGCAGGTGGCTATATAAATCCTGGCGCAGCTTGAGCACGGCTGACTGACCGATGCGCGCCATAAGATAAGTGGAAAAGTATTCCGCGACGCCCTTGGCTAAAGTGAAGACGATCAGCAGGATGGAGATCATTTTCCAGGCGCCCAACGGAGCTTCCGGAATTAAATGTTGCAGACCGAAAATCGTGGGGGTACGCTGACCTATGCCCTGAACAAAAGCCTGATCGAAGATTGGAACGATCAAACCGCCGATGGCGCTCTCGAGCACTCCCACCAGCAGCATCGCTAGAGTCGCCAATGTGAAGGTTGGCCAGTGAGGTCTTAAATACTTTAAAAGGCGGCGAAGATCACGCATCTCTGGTTGCGAAAATCTCTGATCAGTTGCTATAAGGGAGGTAGTAAAACGGTCCTAAACCGTAAGGGAGAACTATACTTACCCCCACTTATTTGCGTCAAGGCTGATTGATTTGCTCGACTTCTTTACTGGGCTGAACTCATGCAAATCGCTTCCCCGGATGAGTCTGCATAAAATAGGTTATAATTCCAGCCGCTAACATCGGACGGCGTAATCAGATCCCCTCCGACAGGATCAGACATTGGCACAACAAGCGACACCCAACACAAAGCACGCAGGTAAACGTCTTCTGATAGCAGACGACGATACCGACATGAGACTTCTACTGGCCGAGTACTTTCGCCGGCTAGGCTTCACCGTTGAAGAGCGCGAAAGCGGCATGGCGGCTCTCGAAGCCACCATCGCGGGCAGATTTGACTGCTTCATCTTCGACGTGTCGATGCCGGGTATGTCAGGCATCGAGTTACTCAAACGAGTTCGCGACCGAGGCATTCAAACGCCGGCCCTGTTCCTGACCGCACACGACGCGCTTTCCGACAAGGTCGCGGGGTTTGAGGCCGGCGCCGACGATTACCTGGCGAAACCTTTCAGCCCGCGCGAACTCGAATATCGCGTCGAGGCCTTGTTGCGACGAGGCGGAGCCGCGCCCGCGGAACAGGATGGCGAACGGATCGAAGTCGGTGATCTCGTGATCGACAAGCGACGTCATGAAGTGATCCGAAACGGTTCGCGAGTTGATCTGACGCCGCTAGAGTTTCAGATTCTCGAACTGCTCGCGTCTGAGCCCGGCCGCGCCTGGTCCAGAAACGCGCTGCTCGATCGAGTTTGGAGCACTGATTACGAAGGCTATCAACGCAACATCGATCCACACATCAACCGCCTGCGTAAGAAGCTTGAGACGGATCCCAAGAACCCGCGCTATGTGCTGACTGTTCGTGGGGTCGGTTACAAGCTCAACGAGATTCCGTAAGCGGTATGTTGTGGCTGATCGGCTCGGGCCTGGTTATTCTCTGGATTGCCCTGCAACTATTAGCACCGCGCGGCTGGACGCCGATGCTGTTGATTGCAGGGATTTCTATCCTCATCATCCAAACTGCTGCATATCGCAAGACCAAAAGGCACAGATAATCTGTGTAATCTGTGGCTAATTCGTCTTGACCTACCTAATCCATTCGGCAACAATGCGCCTGTTTGAAGCATCAAGAGGTTAGTAGTCTAGCCTTTCTTTCCCAGATTTGAAGAATTAGGAGTAGTTTTCACCATGACTTTCAGACGCATTGGTCGACATTTCGTTTTTGCGCTCAGCGCTTGTTTACTGTTTGTGTCTGTTGCAGTTGCCCAGCAGGATGTGGAACGCAAGACCGTCGCGATCACTTACCCGCTGGACGAAACGGTTACAGTCAAATTTCGCGGTACCACCCTGTTGCCGCGCTTGAAGGGCGAGGCCAAGGTGAAGCGTGCCGGACGACGCGGCACACGAGTGGAATTGAGCGTCGAGGATCTGCCGCGGGCGTCGGAGCTGGGAGGGATTTACACGACCTACATCCTCTGGGCCATCTCGCCTGAAGGACACGTCGACAACCTGGGTGAGATCAAGCGCAGTGGCAGTACCTTCGTGAATTCAAAACTGGACGTCACTACCCCACTTCAGAGTTTCGCTCTCATCCTGACCGCCGAGCCACATTTTCTGATGAAGGTGCCGAGTCGCATGGTCGTCATGGAGAATCTTCCGCCACAGCGGCCAAACGGCAGTCAGGTTGAGACGGTGGATGTTCGGTATATCGGCAATTCGAGTGATTACTTCCGCGACGTGCGTGTTCCTGAGATAGCGGATCGTGATTACCGGCAGACACCTGTTTCGTTATTGGGGGCACGCCAGGCTGTAAATCTTGCGAAGTATGCCGGGGCGTCGTCGGACGCGCCGGAAGAACTTCAAGCCGCGGAAGATCACCTGCAGGCAGCGGAGAAGGCGTGGCGGCTGGATCAACCGGTGGCGGAAATCGATCTCGAGGCGAGAAGAGCAACTTCCGCGGGGGCACATGCTGAGGAAGTGGCGGGGGTGCGGCGCGCCGCGCGGAAGAGTCGTGAAGAAATCCGGCGCAGGGATGAGGCGGTGCGAAGTGCGGAGCAGACCGCGGAAGCATCGCAGCGTGAGGTGGCCCAACTTCGCGCGGCGCTGGAGAAAGAGCAACGCGCGCGTGAGTTGGCGGAGCGAGACCTTGGATCGACGAACGATCAGTTACGTGAAAAGCGAGTCGAGATCGCGCAGCTTCGTGATGAGGTCCAGACACTGCGTTCGGAAAGCGATGCCGCAAAGTTGAAGCTGGCACGACTGGAAGGCGAGAAGCAGGCTGAGACAGCTCGCGTCGAATCCGAAAGGCAGGCAGCAGAAAGACGAACCGCGGAAGCGAATCTGAAAGAGACGCTCGCGAAATACGGCACGCTTAAAGAGACTGCGAGCGGATTCCGTCTGGTGCTTCCGGAAACAATCTGGACCAACACACGAACGGCAACGCTTTCCGCTGCTTCCGCCGCTAAACTCGAGCCGCTCGCAGCCCTGTTGGCGAGCAATCCCGACTATCAAATCCTGATCGAGGCCTATACTGACAGCAAGGGCAACGAAGTTACTCTACAGCAGTTGACGCAGGAGCGGGCTCGCGTGTTGTCAGATCGTTTTCAGTCGGCTGGTGTCGATCCGATGCGGATTCAGGCGAACGGCATGGGCGCCTCAAACCCGCTGGCCCCGAACACCACCGTCGCCGGTCAGAGAAAGAATCGCCGCGTCGAGATAACTTTTACGTCGCCAACACGCAGCGCCTCGGCAAATTAAAGGCAGTCTCACGCAAAGGCGCAAAGGCGCAAAGGAAAACCGCAAAGACTTAAAGTAATTTCTTTGCGTCTTCCTTTGCGCCTTGCGCCTTTGCGTGAGAAATTGTTTGTAATGTCCCCACTTGATCCACTCGAAATCCTACAGGTCATCGGCTACAGCATCGGCGCCACGCTCCCGCTTTGGATGCTGTTCCAACTCGTCACTCACCGCAGCAAGCTGACCAACATCGAGCGCATCCTGGCATTGCTCGCCCTGACCATGGGCGGCTGGCACACCAGTAACCTCGTAATCACACTCCACGGTCTATTCGATCTCGGCCCGGACACATGGACCACGCTCCTTCGTGTTGCCGACACCATCGCCGTCGTCAGTATCACTTTCGCTTACTCGTTTCTGCTCCACGTTCATCTTTATCTCTGGGCCAACTCTCAAAACCGGCCGCTCACCCGAAGCGAGCATATCCGCGTTTATCTCTCGTACGTCCCGACCATCTTTCTGCTCGTCGTGGTACCGCGTCTCTGGACCGGCGAATACGAGCCGATGATGACGAAGCTTTCGTTCTTCGTGCTTCCATTCGCTTTCTGGATCGCGTACGTGCTCGGGCTCATCGCGCTGACGGAACTGTTGATTGCACAGAAGAGCCGGAATCGCAGCGAGAAGCGCATCATGCGCACGCTCGCAGCTTCGTTTATCGGCGTCGGCCTCGTGATTTTCCTGGCGCTTGCGTTTGGACTTGGCGAAGGAACGACCGCCGGACTCTACCTGAAGACGATCGCGAATCTCGGCTCGCTGCTGCCTTCGGTCCTGCTGGCCTACTACATCTATCGCTATCGCTACCTCGAGATCATCATCGAAGAGAGTCTCATTGTCGTGACCTTTGCGACGGTGGTGTTGACGGTTTACGTGTTCGGCATTCGTACCATTGGCGACTGGATGACGCAGCGCTACGGAGTCAGGCCCGGATTGGTTGAAGCGCTCCTGATTCTTGCTCTTGCGCTGCTCGCCGCGCCTTTGAGAGGTTGGTTGGCCCAACGCTTCCATAAACTGTTCGAACGTGAAGCTGCGCTTTACAAAGAGATCGTGGCGCGTATTGGTTCTTATGCCGGCCAGTACAAAGATCTCTCTGACCTTTTGCACTTCGTTGAAGAGCGCACGACCGGGGCACTCGGTTTGCGACAGTTAAAGATCTTCGTAGACGGTTCCGAAGCGTGGGTCGCACAGGTGCTGGAAAAGTCGAAAGAGAGTGCCTGGGAGCCGGTCGAAGACGAACCGGTTCTGACAGACCAGGGTTTCAGGCTCGCCTACCCGTTGCGCCGTGAAGACAAGGTTGAAGGCTTGTTGGCAATCGACGCCGCTTCGGCAAGCTTAACGCCCGATGCGCGCTCGATAATCGGATTACTGGCAGATCAAGTCGCGATCGCGATCGACGATTCGCGACTACTCGAAGAGAATCTGAGACTGGAACGCGAGCTTGCGGAGCGTGAGCGTATGGCTTCGCTCGGACGCATGGCCGCAACCGTTGCGCACGAGATCAAGAATCCGCTGTCGGCAATAAAGTCGATTGCGCAGGTGATGCGCGAAGACGAGAGCCTGCGGAACGAATACGAGCGCGATCTTGGGCTGATCGTTGGCGAAACGGATCGCCTGAGCCAGAGTGTGACGCAACTATTGAGTTTCGCGCGGAAGGAGAGTCCTGCGGGACAACCTCTTAGCGTTGATGAACTCGTGCGATCCGTCGCGGACCTTTTTCGGGCGAATGCCAGGGAGCAGGGAATCGCGCTCGATTGCGAAGTCAAAGTTCAGGCGGAGCTGGCAGGAAGATCTGTTGCTGCGTTGCGCGATGCGTTGTCGAATCTGCTGCTCAACGCGGTGCAGGCAACACCGCAGGGCGGAAAGGTTGAGCTGATCGCCGCGGCAGCGAATGGCGATTTGGTGATCAGCGTGCAGGACAGTGGCTCAGGCGTGCCTGCCGATCTGCGCGAACGCATTTGGGAGCCTTTCTTCACTACGCGACAACGTGGTACCGGATTAGGCTTAGCGATCGTCCGCAAGCGCGTGCAGGAAGTTGGTGGATCAGCCTCGCTCGAACACAGCCACAATGGTCGCGGCGCGTTGTTCCAGTTGCGCCTCCCGCTTTGATCTGAGAAAGAGTGTTCCCGCAAAGTCGCAAAGGCGCAAAGAAAACGACTCTTCTTTCTTCTTTGCGCCTTTGCGCCTTTGCGGGAACTTTATTTACGAGCATGCGTGTTAGCTCTGACCTTGCCCACGCGACATTTTGACTTGAGGAGACGATGATGAAAAACCGAAGATTCCTGAGCGCCATGCTGCTCGCGCTGTTTCTGTTGACCGCAGTTGTAAATATTCAAGCCCAGGACAGCAACACTTCACAAACCACAAAGCAAGCCGAGACCAAAGAGGAAACAAATCTCGAAACACAACTCTACCTGATCGTCGGCACCGACGCGGACGTTCCTGACTCCAAACTGCCTGGAGCGCTTGATACTGTCGTCAGACAGTTGCGCGCAACCCTGCCATTCAAAAATTACCGGCTCGCTGCGACGATGATTAACCGTGTGAAGAATGAAGGTCGTATGGAGTTGAGATGGATCGGTGGACCAATGACCTTAGCAGCAGGTCCGGCACCAGCACTGAATCCGAGCTTTAGCAATTTTAGCGTCCGGCAGGTGAGACTCGTGCAAGCTAGCGATGGCCAGCCAAGAGTGCAGATGGAGGGATTCAATTTCGGCGCGCGCGTTCCGATTCAGGTTAGCGGCGCTATTGCCGCGAATGGCGCCGTGGCTCCGGTGATCAACTACGAGGCCACCGGCGTATCTACAGACGTCAGCATGCGTGAAGGTGAACCCGTGATCGTCGGCACACTCAACATCGGCCCTTCCGGCGACGCCCTCATCCTCGTCGTCTCCGCGAAACGAACCCAGAAATAGTTTGGCACGCAATGCGCTAGGAGTTTAGGGCCGCACGGCCCTAAACTACTCAGGAAGTGAGAAAAGACGCGTTGCGATTGATGATTGTTGACGACGAGGAAGCCGCGCGCTACGGCATGCGGCGCGCTCTCAGTACCTTCGGTTACAACATCTCTGAAGCCGATTCCGCCGAGGCCGCCCGGGCATTACTCAAACAACACGAGCCGGACCTGCTCCTCCTCGATGTAAACCTCCCCGGCATGAGCGGACTCGATTTTCTCCGCGAGATCAAAAGCGCTAACGGCAACGGCCCGCTCGTGATTATCGTCACTGCTCACGGCTCGGAGCGCATGGCAGTCGAAGCCGTCAAAGCCGGCGCTTACGATTATCTTTCCAAGCCATTTGAGCTCGACGATCTGCGGCTCGTTATTAAGAACGCTGCCGAAACAATTCAACTGAGACGCGAGAATTATTCGCTGCGACGTCGCATCGAGGTTGAACGTTCGCAGCGCGGTGCTTTGATTGGCAACTCCGACGCAATGCAGAAAGTGCGCGCCATGATCGACAAGGTCGCGGAGACCGATGCGACCGTGCTCGTGCGTGGTGAATCTGGCACCGGAAAAGAACTGGTAGCGCGCGAGCTGCACGAGCGAAACAGCGCACGCCGCAATGCTTCGTTCGTCGCCGTTAACTGCGCCGCACTGCCTTCCGAGTTGATCGAATCCGAGCTTTTCGGTCACGAAAAAGGCGCTTTTACGGGTGCGGCAGCGCGGCGGGAAGGGAAGTTTGAGCAGGCAGACGGCGGCACTTTGTTTCTCGACGAGATCGGCGACATGAGCTCCAACGTGCAGGCGAAACTGCTGCGCGCGTTGGAAGAACGACGCATCGAGCGTCTCGGCGCAAACGAATCGATACCGGTGGATGTGCGGATCGTGAGTGCCACGCACCAACCGCTCGAACAAGAAATTACCAATGGTAACTTTCGTGCTGACTTGTTCTATCGCTTGCGCGTGGTTACGGTTGACATCGCTCCGCTGCGCGAGCGACGTGAAGATATTCCGTTATTAGCTGAAACGTTCCTGCGCCTGGCTTCAGAACGCTATGAGCTACCACAACGCTCGCTCAGTCAGGGCGCTTTGAAACGCCTGCTTGAGTACAACTGGCCCGGCAACGTACGCGAGCTGAAAAATACGATCGATCGTGCCGTGATCATGGCTGAAGGCGACGAAGTCACGCCCAAGGACCTGCCCGATGAGATCACCGCGGGAATGACGGCGAGTGGCATTATCGAAGGCGAATCGGATAATGAAGGTTTGCGGGTGCCGTTCACGGCAGACTTTCGCGAGGACCGGAGAGAGTTTGAGCGCCGCTACATCACGCGCTGCCTCGAATACACGCAGGGCAACGTGACGCGCGCGGCGGAGATTTTGGACATGCACCGGCAGTCGCTGCAACATAAACTGAGACAGCTCGGGCTCGGTCGTCGTTATGTTTCAGTGGGCGGCGAGGCGCAGGATAATGCTGACAGTTGATAGAAAACAATGAAGGCAAAAATCGACGCGATCATTCAACGCGACCAGGCTGAATACCTGGACCAACTGCTGACCCAGGACGATCCGCTGCTTGCGGAGATGGAAGCGTATGCGGCGGAGCATAAGGTGCCGATCGCGGACCGTGAAGTGGCGCGCTTTCTCGAGATCTCGGCTAGAGCCAGTGGCGCTCGAAAAGTTTTAGAGATCGGAATGGCGATCGGGTATTCAGTCGTACATCTCGCGCGTGGCGTGGGCGCACAGGGAAAAATCGTCACGATCGAGCCGAACGAGGAAATGATTCGAGCGGCGACCGGATATCTGAAACGCGCAGACGTGCTCGATCGGGTCGAGATCGAGCGAGGCAAAGCACTCGAGATCATGCCGGCGCTTGAAGAGACGTTTGACCTGCTGTTCATCGACGCGGTGAAAGAAGAGTATTCGCAGTATCTCGACCTCGGTTTGGAGCGGCTGCGCACCGGCGGCATGGTGATCGTAGACAATCTGCTGTGGGGCGGCAAAGTCGCTACTGGCGATACTGAGAGCTCAACCGTAGCGCTGCGCGAATTCAATCGCTACTTCCTCAACCATCCTCAACTGCTCGCCGAAGTGTTACCGGTCGGCGACGGCCTCGGCTACGCCGTGAAGCTCTAAAAACATTTCTCGCGCAAAGGCGCAAAGGAAGACGCAAAGAAAACTAAACTTAACCTTTGCGGCTTTACCTTGGCGCCTTTGCGCCTTTGCGCGAGAACATCTTGCTTAAAGTTTCTTTCGCGTGCTAACTTCAATGCGTCTCTTCATTTGCGAGTCACCTCGCGGCTCGCGCTGAACTAAAACGAGCGGAGTGTCTGATGAGTAGCGGCAAGTTTAGACAGATCGTGGGACTCGTTGTGCTGGTATCCCTGGCTCTTTCGACCTACTCGTGTACCATAGTCTCCAGTAACGAAGAGTTTTTCGGCTCGACTACGCCACCGAAGGAAAATATCTTTCGCTACGTCAACGGCGACGAACCGCAGTCACTCGATCCCGCCATGGGCAACGGCCAACCGGAAGGGCGTCTCTACATGGCGCTCTACGATGGTCTGGTTGAATACAACCCCAAGACTCTCGCGCCCGAACCCGCACTCGCCGAACGCTGGCACATCAACAACGACGCATCCGAGTTTACTTTTCACCTACGACACAACGGCCGCTGGTCCAACGGCGATCCGATCGACGCGAACGATTTTGTCTACAGTTTCCGGCGCGCCCTTGCGAAAGAGACAGCTTCTCCCAACGCTTATCTCGCTCCGTATCTGAAATACGCGCAAGCCTACAATCAGGGACAGGTTTTCGTGCGCGATCCGCAAACAGGTCAGTTCCTGCTGGCCAAGGATTTCGTCGCCGAACTTCCTCCCGAGCCGATTAGCGGGACTCCCGTCGATCCGGCCAAGCCTGAGTATGTTCCTGACGCGAACGAACCAAAAGGCGATCCCGACACCGCGTTCCATCAGCAGATGCACACGCCGCAGCGATTGACCTTACCAGGAGACGAGAAAGCGCGCGCCAAACGTATCGACGCGAATCCAAAGTTAAAAGCGGCGGTTGCCGGTAAAGAGTTTGTGCCTGTTAAAGGCGAGGATCTCGGCGTAGAAGCAGTGGACCAATACACAGTCAGGCTCTACATGGGCCAACAGGCGCCGTTCTTTTTAGGATTGCTGGCACACCAACTTTTCCGACTGGCGCCACGCAAGGCGGTGGAGCAGTATGGCGCTGCCTGGACGCAGCCGGCACATATCGTCACCTGTGGTCCATTCAAGCTCAAGCAGTGGATACCTTATGACAAGATAGTTCTCGAACGCGATCCGATGTATTGGGACGCAGCCAACGTCAAACTCGACGAGATTTATTTCTATCCCATAACCGAAAATCACACAGTGATGAACATGTACAAAGTCGGCGAGCTTGACGCGGTCTACAATCACGCTGTGCCGAATCCATGGCTTCACGTAATACGGTCCAAGAAAGACTACATGGATGCGGTAGAGACTGCGATCGACTATCTGATCATGAACACCACTAAGCCTCCCCTGGACAACGTCAAGGTAAGAAAGGCATTCAATCTCTCGATCGACAAGCAAGCGTGGGCCGATTGGCGCCGCATCGTAAAACCGCTGACCGCATTTACTCCCGAAGGAATGTTTCCAGGCTATCCTCAACCCCAGGGCGCGAAATTCAATCCAGCGGAAGCGCGACAGTTGCTCGGCGAGGCGGGCTATCCGGTAACGCAAAATGCTGATGGCAGTTTTTCCTGTCCGAAGTTTCCGGTGGACCAGGTCGAGTTTTTCTACAACGCTCAGTCAGCAAACAAAGCAGTGGCCGAATGGATGCAGGCGCAGTGG
>Ga0207670_10000487_pt1 | contig 21916 bp, 19 predicted proteins | sample KBSS23HmetaG_FD_184339 | JGI IMG/M metagenome (GOLD analysis project Ga0207670, IMG submission 184339) | Switchgrass rhizosphere microbial communities from Kellogg Biological Station, Michigan, USA - KBS S2-3H metaG (SPAdes) (version 2) | ecosystem: Host-associated > Plants > Roots >... | reverse complement strand
TTCTTGAACGCTGTCGACCGCTCCGCGGGCTCAGGGCTCTTATTTTTGCTGTCTTACCTGGGGCTTGCGCCCCAGGCTTTATTCTGCCGCCCGCTTCGCGGGCTCGGCGCCTGCACAGAGAATTTCCTAATTAGAGCAGCGCGCATCGATGATCGTCCGTGCCTTGCGTTCGAACTCAGCGGCCCACTCTGCCGCCGGGCGATCGCGCTCCGCGTTTCGCGAAGCCTGGAAGACCCGCGTGATCGTTTTGTTTTGTTTCTCGGCATCGAGCAGTCGCTGCAGTCCGTCAGCCAGTAGCTTACGACCGCCTTCGCTGATCTTCGTGTCGCCGACGCTCTTCGCATTCGCAGTACAACGCCCGCCACTCACCGTAATCGGCTCTTTCTTACGCCAACTGTCGAGCCGCGCCTTTTTCTCACTGGCACTCGAGAATCCGAAAGTCGATCCCATGTCGCCAACGTAAAAAACCGCTTCGCCCGGCTCGCAGATCCGACTGTTGCCGTTCTTCTTTGACTTCAGACATGCGATCTTGTGATTGTCAGTTTTGGTATCGCCGTGATCGATGAACGCGAGCCACAATTTAAACGCGTCAACCTCCGCGCGCGCGGGGCCACCGCTCTGCGAAATTTTTTGAAGCGTCTCAGCCAGCGGGGCTGCATCCTTGTTGTTGCACTTCACATCAATTCCCCGCCCCAGCGGCAACTCCACGCCCGCGGCCGGTTGAAAAGGTGAAAAACTCGTCCCCTGAAAACTCTTGGTTAAACTCTTCTCGCAATCCGGACAAGTAACATCCGCAACCCACTCATCATCAGCGAAAAAGCCAAGCGCTTTCGAAAACCGCGACGACAAAAACTCGCCATAAATCTCGCCGTTCCGCTTGTCAGTCGACTGTCCTTTAAAGTGGGGCTTGATCTTGTAACGGATTAGATTACCGTTTTCGTCAGTCACACCCGGCACAGAACAATGAAATTTCGGAGTAGTGCCGGCGCCGGGAGACGCGTCTTTATTCGCAACACAGTTAATTGGCTTTGCCACGCCGTTCGCATCGACCGGCGGCGCACCCGGGCGCGGCCCGGTGGCTGGATTGTAGCCAAGCACAGGGTCATAGCCCGGATCGGGCGTACGATAAACTCTGGCGGTCTGCTCCGCCCGCGCGCGCTCCTCGGCCGAAAAGCAGGCCTGTTCCTGGGCTCCGGCAGGCCAGGCGAGAACCAGGGCGGCGAAGAGAATCAATACCAGCGGGAGCCATTCCCGGAACGGATTCTGATGCATGGGTTTATCCTGAAGTTTCGATTGAACTGACCGGCGTTTAAGATAGCATAGCGAAGCCGCTGGCGCATTTTCGTTAACCGAAGATCTGTGACATTTGGAGGCCAACATGCTTAGGTATTTCTAACCACAAAGGCACGAAGGCACAAAGCTTGATAAACAATTAGTGTCTTTGTGGTTAAGGAGTTCATCCTCAGATTGACACCCTTCGCCCCGTAAAGTCGGTATCCGTCACTTATTTATTCAAGATAACTTAGCGCTCATTCAGACTGCCGGTAAAAAAATGAATGAGGCAAAGCTTTATGAGGGTGATGGTAAGTCTGAACCTCGCAGATATAATGACCGCAACTCGCTCGACAATGCCGGAACATGTGTACGAGACGCCGAACAATGATGCCGATCCTACTGAGCCCAGTCAGGAGTGTCCTGTTAACTCCGAGCTGAGTGATGCTTCAACCTCGAACCCTGAGCTCTGAGAGTTTCTACGCCAGGCACCGTTGGTGGCTGCGCTGGTGTTTCTTTTTTTGCGTCTGGACCTTGCTGGGAGTCTCCTTTGCACTCAGTACTTATCTCGGCGCGCGTCAGGACAACGTTCAGATATCATGGAAAAGAGTCCTCTCCGGATACCTCGCCGACTTCTATCTGTGGGGGATGCTGTCACCGTTAATCTTCCTGCTGGCGAGACGATTTGAACTTCGGAAGCATTTTCCACGAAATGTGCTCATTCATCTCGGCGCAAGTGTGGTGCTCTCCGGCTTTGTGATTTCAGCAGCATCGCCGTTAGTCTGGTATCTCGGTTACGTAAATCTCGCGCGCAATCCCACACTCGCAATACTCTGGCGCAACAACGCTTTCAGTGCCTACTACTTCCACCAGGGCCTGACGATTTATTGGACTACCCTGGTCGTGGCACATGCTCTCTACTACTACCGCGGACTTCGTAAAGGAGAAGCGCAAACAGCGCGACTCACAGCACAATTGGCCCAGGCGCAATTGCAAGCTCTGAAGATGCAGATCCATCCGCATTTTCTTTTCAACACGCTCAATTCAATTGCCGCGCTGCTGCACAAAGACGTCGAAGCCGCGGATAGAATGATCGCGCGTCTCGGAGACTTTCTCAGACTCACGCTGAAAAGCTCAGACGCACAGATCGTAGATTTTGAACAGGAGCTGGAGTTTCTCAAATGTTATCTCGACATCGAGCGCATCCGTTTTCAGGATCGTCTAACGGTTGAGATGGACATCGACAGCCATGCCCTCTCAGCGATGGTCCCGAATCTGATTCTGCAACCGATTGTGGAAAATGCGGTGAGACACGGTGTCGCGAGACAAACACATCCCGGACACATCACCATCCGTGCTCGCCGTGAGGGTGAACGACTAATCATGAGAGTAGAGGACAACGGACCGGGGCTGAGCGTGCAATCCAATGGTTCTGGAATCGGAATAAGCAACACGCGCGCGCGGCTGGAACAGTTCTATGGCAGCGACTTTAGTTTTCAAATCACAAACTCAGCAGAGCGCGGCGCGAGTGTGACACTGGATATTCCTGCATTTGTGCAAATCGAAGGTGAGTAGATCTTGCAGATTAAGGCCTTAATTGTCGACGACGAACCGCTCGCACGCGATCGGATTCGAGAGATGCTAAAGGAGCATCCTGAGATTGAAGTAATTGGAGAAGCGAGGAATGGACGGGAAGCAATTGATTCGGTTGTGAATCATAATCCGGACCTCGTCTTTCTGGATGTGCAAATGCCCGACCTCGACGGGTTTGACGTCTTGCAAAACCTCAACGTTGCGCAGCTTCCTGTAATCATTTTTGTTACCGCGTATGACCAGCATGCCTTACGCGCCTTTGATGTACATGCCGTCGACTATCTGACAAAGCCGTTCGATCGAAAACGCTTTGCGGAGGCTGTCACTCAGGCAAAGGTTTTTATGAAAGGCGCGAAAGAACCTGATACAGCGCGGATACTCAGCATGCTGCAAGAACTCCGGGCCGGCTCAAGGTATCTCGAGCGATTTGCTGTCAAGAATGGCGAGACGGTCTTTTTTGTTCGGGCCGAAGATGTAGATGCGATTGAAGCTCAGGGCAACTACGTGCGACTGAATCTCGCCAATTCCTCCCACTTGCTTCGCGACACGCTGAACAACATCGAATCGCAGATCAATCCGCGCATGTTTGTTCGGATTCATCGACGCACTATCGTCAACATCGATCGTATTAAGGAAGTCCAAACCTGGGCGCGAGGTGAGTACCGCGTCGTGCTATCAACCGGCGCCCACTACACTCTCAGCCGCGGTTATCGACAGCATTTCGAAAAGTTCATCAAGTTAGGTTCGTGAACGGCTCTGATGGTTACCGCTTACAGATGGCTTTGCCAGAAAAGTCATTTTGGCTTTCGTGCTTCGGCTTCGCCGCCTGATGTGACATACCGTCTTGAAATTCAAGCGCCGATCCTGAAACTTCATTCCATCCACTCCGGCTTCGCCGCCGGATGTGACATACCGTCTCGAATTCAAGCGCCGATCCTGAAACGTGATTCCATCCACTCCGGCTTCGCCGCCGGATGTGACATACCGTCTCGAAATTTAAGCGCCGATCCTGCAACGTGATTCCATCCACTCCGGCTTCGCCGCCGGATGTGAGGCGGGGCTCTGCCCCGCCGTAAGCTCAATCATTTTGATTTGGGCTATGCCCCCGGTTCGGGCTAGGCCCACAAACTCGGGCGAAGCCCGAACCAGGGGCATAGCCCGCGACCTAATCTAATATGGACGGCGGGGCAGAGCCCCGCCTCACATCAGGCGGCGAAGCCGCAACGAAAGGTACTTAAAGACTTTTCGAGCAAAGCTGGGTCACAGACTTCAAAGACTTTTCGAGCAAAGCCCGGTCGTCCTCGATCTGATGCGTTACGTCACGCCGAATCGATGCTCGTCACATATTGATTCACATCCGAGAACGGGAAGTCAGACTAAGCTGTCAGTAATCTGAGTTTGCAGACCTTTGTGTGACCCCCGCACTTTGCAGTGTGTGTTGTGGGCGGAAAAGAGACCTTCAACCAAGGAGACGTTGCGAGCCGGGGGTCGCACAAAGACAACCCGAGGAATGCTATGACAAACAATCATGCACGTGCGCGTGCCGTCTACACCATACCTTTGGGTGGCCTGCTCATCGGCTTGTTCGATCTGACGTTTGCTTTCACTTTTTATGGCCTGATTCTGGGCGTTCCAGTATTAAGGATTTTTCAGACTGTGGCTGCCGGAGTGCTTGGCAAACCAAGATCGTATGCTGGTGGAGTATCAACTTTCTTACTCGGCATCCTGCTTCATTTTTTAGTCGCAACATGCATTGCCGCGGTTTATTACCTCGCCACGCTTGTCTTGCCGGTCTTGATCCGCCATCCAGTTGTTAGCGGATTGATTTATGGAGTGGTGGCGTATTTTGGGATGAAGTACATCGTCACACCGCTATCAGCTATTGGCGCGAGGGGGACACTGCCCCGTCCGTCAATTCTTATCACGGAGCTCATCGGACATGCCCTCCTCGTGGGATTACCTGTCGCGTTAGTCGCCTACCGATCTGCCAGAGCTAATAACGGCGGTGTCACCAGGTTTTCAGCGCCAGCCGAATCGGTTCCGCGTGAATCTCGAGCCTGAAAGTCTCACGTGTCTGATCCTCAGGTTGGGTCACCGAGGCCGATGCGCTGTTCATCTGGCAGACGTACCAGCCGACCACGAACTTTTTGATGACGATCTGACCGTTCTGCTTGAACGGCAGACTCACCTGCAAGAAGTCTGAACTTCCCACTTCATTGCCGCTCGGGCCGCCACCACCTCCCTTGCCACGCAGCACGACCTGTTTCATAAATTCAGAGACGATCCCCTGCTTGGCCGCGCCTGCCTCCCGCTGAACGATCGGACGCAGTAACTCATTATTCAGCGGTCCAACGGTTCTGCCCGTGATCGGACTGGTATATGAAGTTCCGGGAACAGCGTCGAGGGTGATCATGTTCTCCCGAAACGCCTTGCGTGTCGAAGTGGCGGTAACGAACTTGAGATCTTCGACGCCTTCAAAAATGCGGGCGATGTCGATGAGCGTTGATATGTTGTTTGCCCAGGGTTGCTGCGGACCCCCGGACTGCGGGCAGCCGAAGTACATTTCGGTCTGCTTCAGGCCCAGATCCTGGCCACGTGCGGTAATATTGGATGGTCCATACTTGCTAAGTACGGAGTCAAGCGTGCGATTGTGCGATTCCCACATCATGGTGGGCAACGCATCGGCGAGTTTTGCCGAGCCGGACTGGGTGCCCGCGCTTCCCGGAGCGAGGCACGTCGTATCTGACTTTTCAGCGGCGGTTCCATTGGTCGGTTGCACCCACGAGACATTCGTACCAGACAAGGTCGCGTTTCCTTTGTCGACTTCGATCAACGTGTGAAGGTAAGGCAGTAGTTTGAGCGTGCTGAGTGGCTGGAAACACACATCGGAGCAATGCTCGGCAATTACGTCGCCGCCCATCTCCTTGACTACGAAACCACGAGTAACCCGATTACCGAACTCAGACTTGTCGTAGCACTTGTACAGCAGGTCGCGAAGCCGTTTACTCTCCGCGTTATCGTCGTTGAATTCATAGACCTCACTCTTGTTAGTCGTCATGCCGTAGATGGAGTGTCCGACGGCCACGAACCCGGTTCCCGGAGTGCCGACTTTGTCCCACTGCTCGCCCTTTCCACTATACCGCCAGAGATCGCCAGTGCCAGGCGAAGTAGCGTAGAGGAACGATCCACCTCCAATGAGACTCGCGGCTGGCCCACCTACTTTCGTCCAGTTCCCTGGCGTTCCGGTGTATTTATAAACGGCACTCTTGTCGGGTGTAAGGCCATAGATGGTGCCGCCGACTCCAACCCACATCGAACCGGCCCCACCGATTTTCGTCCAGTTGTTAAGGTAACGTGAATATTCCCATATCTCTGATTTCGACGGAGCAGAGGCATAAACCTTCGAGCCACCGCGGATGATGGCGTCCGCTGGTCCACCAATTTGCGTCCATGCGCCGGAGTAGCGATCGAACCGGTAGACTTTTGAGCAATCCGGGTTAAGCGCGTAAACCGCATTGCAGATACCCACGAATTGAGCACCCGGTCCGCCAACTTTGGTCCATGTGCTGCCGTCGTAGCGCCACAGGTCTCCGGATCCCGGAGAGGTTGCATAAAGGTCCCAGCCGCCGCCAACGAGCGAGGCGGCGGGCCCACCAATCTGCTTCCATTCACCTGAGGAAGGATCGCGCATGTAAACAGCCTGCTTGTCCGGGGTCAACGCGGCGAGGCGGTTTGCGAAGATCGCCAGGCTGTGCGCCGGGCCTCCAATCTTGGTCCAAGGCATGAATTTTCTCCTTTTTATGAGAACACCGTCTAATTAGTATGAGAGTAGGGGCACAATTTGTTACTGCGATTCCGGAAATTATGGTGCTAGCCAGCGCGCGGTGTTGGTGACGTAGGTTTTGATGTCCGAAAGGCGTGAGGGGTCGCGTTTGATCTCGTCGCCGGGATGTTCGTGAAGGAAGCTCGGGCAGCCTTTCGACGTGTCCCAGTTGTAATCAACTAAGTGATGAAAACTCGACTCGGCGACCGCTCGCCCAAGGCTGTTGCCGTGTCGATCCAGTCTGCGCTCAAAAGCCACGACCAGGTTGAAGTCACGTCCGCTCACCTGGCTGGTCCCGGTGGCGACAACCCGCGCGTGCTCTTCATCCTCAGGCGCACCAACGCTGCCCTCATGCGGGTGCGCGGGAAAATACTCAATCACACCGGCAGAACTCTCGAACAGTTCATGCACCGGAGCCACAGCCGTGATCTTTTGGTAATCGCCGTTCGCGCCCGAGTGATAATTCGGCCACGTGATCGTTTGGTTTCCTTCATCGTCACGCACGTGCCGCGACTCATCAGGCTCCTGATGCTGCGAGTGAAAGAAATGTGCTCGCCCGACTCCGCCCAGCGTACACAATGATGAACCTAAGTCTTCATGATCGCGCGTCGTGAGAATGCCGCCGCCTCTCTGGTGAAAGCGTGTGATGCCCTCGCAATCCGCGCTCGTTAGTCCATTTCCTGTATCAACCGCGAAAAGCCAGAGCTCGTCGAAATCAGTCTTGTCCAGCACGCTCAAAACAATGTCATTGCCTTCAGCATCAACCTCACGATTGCGCGTCGTGACCTGGTAAACGGGCGACTGGTTGTGGTCCCTTATCGAAGCCAGATGATCGCGTAACAACGAAAACCGCTCAATGCTCCAATCGTCTTCGACTGGAGGAATGGTGGTTTGCAAGAGAATATGAATCATGACTCAATAATATCTTTTTTAACCACAAAGACACGAAGGCACAAATCATATTAAAAAATTTAGTGCCTTTGTGCCTTTGTGGTTAAGTTGCTGTCACGCCGCGGCGGACTTCTCGCCCTTCACGAATGCGAGCAGGTCCGCGTTGATCTGATCCTTGTGCGTCGAGCACATTCCATGAGGAAGGCCCGGATAAACTTTCAATTGCGCGCCTTTGACGATCTTCGAAGACAACAACGCCGACGCGCCGATCGGAACGATCTGATCGTCGTCGCCGTGCAGGATGAGCGTCGGCACGTCAAACTTTTTCAGGTCCTCAGTGAGATCAGTTTCAGAGAACGCCTTGATGCAATCGTAAGCGCCCTTGAGCCCGCATTGCATGCCTTGCAGCCAGAATGAGTCGCGCAACCCCTGGGAAACCTGCGCGCCAGGTCGATTCGCGCCATAGAAGGGCGCGCTTAGATCTTTGAAAAACTGGGAACGATCTGTGCGCACGCCGGCACGGATCTCATCGAAGACTTCGATCGGCAAACCACCTGGATTCGCATCAGTCTTCAGCATCAACGGTGGAATAGCGCCGATCAGCACTGCCTTCGCAACCCGCTTCGTTCCATGACGCCCAATGTAGCGCGTAACCTCGCCGCCGCCCGTCGAGTGACCGACGTGAATCGCGTCTTTTAGATCGAGCGCTTCGACGAGCTCGGCGAGATCGTCGGCGTAAGTATTCATCTCGTTGCCGTCCCACGGCTGACTGGAGCGCCCGTGACCGCGCCGGTCGTGTGCAATGCAGCGATAGCCGTGCGACGCAAGAAAGAACATCTGATCTTCAAATGCGTCGGCCGAGAGCGGCCAGCCGTGACTGAAAACTATGGGTTGGCCGGTGCCCCAGTCTTTGTAATAAATCTGGGTGCCGTCTTTGGTCGTAATCGTGCTCATAATGCCTCCGGTGTGAATTGCTGTTGTTCCGTAGATTGTCGTTTACTAAGACAATCCCGTCATCACGCAAATGAAGGATTCGCGGATACCACGATCGAGGTAGCCGCCACGTTGAAAAAGAGTCGAGTTCAAGTTGATAATCCACTCTCAATGGACGCCAGTCACAATGGTCCAATACGAGCGACAGTTTGTCTGCTCGTACTTTTGCTAGGAGGCTGCGCCGCCTCGAGCAACGTTCAACCGTCAATCGAGATCACCGGCATACCGCCCGCTGATAAAGGAGGCGCGATACAGGTCGACACGATCCAGGGATGTGTGACCGGCGCACGCAGCGAACAACAAGTAGTGCTGTATGCCCGCAGTGAAGCGTGGTACGTGCAGCCATATGCCGACAAGCCGTTTACAAAGATTGGACCCGATTCGACCTGGGCTAGTGAAACCCACCTCGGCACCGAGTACGCCGCGCTGCTTGTAGAACCCGGATACGTCCCACCATCTTTTACGATCGCGTTACCAACACCGGGCAATGGTGTTGTTGCCGTCACGGTAGTTGAAGGACGTCCGCCTTTCTGGCGCACGTGGTGGTTTCTGCTCTCGTCAATCTTAGTGGGCTTGCTGGTGTTGTTTGCACTTTACCGCTGGCGTGTTCATCGACTTCGCACACAACTGACTTTACGTTTTGAAGAGCGACTCGCGGAGCGCACACGCATCGCGCAGGATCTTCACGACACGTTGTTGCAGGGTCTCGTGAGCGCGTCGATGCAGTTGCACGTCGCGAACGATTACCTTGCACAGGACTCGCCCGCCAAACCGCTCGTGGGCCGCGTGATGCAACTGATGGGACAGGTGATCGAAGAAGGACGTGACGCGGTTAGAGGTCTTCGTTCCACGAGCGGTAACACAGACGATCTCGAAACAGCCTTCACGCGCGCCGGACAGGAGTTTGGCAACGAACAGGTGAAAGACGTTCGCGTTATCGTCGACGGCACGCCGCGACAGTTACACCCGATCATTCGCGATGAGGCTTATCGCATTGGCCGTGAAGCGTTGGCAAACGCTTTTCGCCACTCGCGCGCTAATAAGATCGAGCTCGAGCTCGAATACTCACCCAAACACCTGCGCATTCTCATTCGTGACGACGGCGCGGGTATCGATCCGGAAGTGTTGCACTCCGGACGCGACGGTCATTGGGGGCTCGCGGGCATGCGCGAGCGCGCTGAAAATATCGGCGCGCGATTGAAAGTCTGGAGCCGCGCCAACGCGGGCACCGAAGTCGAGCTGGTTATTCCGAGCCAGGTGGCCTTTGTCGCACGTCCGCGAAGCGCTACAGTATCTGCTTCAACTGAAAAGAAAGAATGACCATGAGTAATCGACCGCTGATCCGGGTCTTCAGTGTTGACGACCACCCGTTGCTGCGCGAGGGCATCGCCGCGCTCATCAATAGCCAGCCAGACATGGCGCTCATTGCCGAAGCATCAAACGGCGCTGAGGCGATTCAGGTTTTCAAACAACAACTGCCCGACGTGACGTTGTTGGACCTCCGGCTTCCGGACATGAGCGGCATCGATATCCTGATCGCGATTCGCAGCGAGTTTCCCGAGGCGCGGATCATCATGTTGACCACGTTCGAAGGCGACGTTGAGATCCAACGCGCGTTACAAGCTGGCGCACGCGGTTACCTGTTGAAGAACATGCCGCCCGCGGAACTGCTGGATGTGATTCGCCAGGTCCAGGCCGGTAAGAAACGAATTCCACCGGAGATCGCTTCTCAACTGCTCGAGCACATGGGCGACGAGGGGCTAACCGAGCGCGAGATTGAGGTGTTGCGCGAGGTGGCCGGTGGCAATCGCAACCGCGAGATCGCCGCGCGTCTCTTCATCTCCGAAGAAACCGTGAAGGTCCACATCAAGCACATCATGGAAAAGCTGGGCGCCAGCGATAGAACCCAAGCCGTCGCCATCGGACTGCGCCGCGGCATCATCCAACTCTAGCCACCAACGCCGAAGGCGTTCGCTAATTCCAGCCCAGGGTTGGAGCGCAAGCGACAACCCTGGGATATTAAATTAAGAAATATATCCAACCCTGAAAGGGTTCGCCAATTGCTGAACCCTTTCAGGGTTTTGTCGCTATTTTGGGATTTATACCCAGGGTTGGAGCGCAAGCGACAACCCTGGGATATTAAATTAAGAAATATATCCAACCCTGAAAGGGTTCGCCAATTGCCGAACCCTTTCAGGGTTTGTCGCTATTTTGGGATTTATACCCAGGGTTGTCGCTGCGCTGCGCTCCAACCCTGGGCTGAAATTAGCCAACGCCTTCGGCGTTATTGTTCCCACGTAACCCGAAAGTGGTATTGAAAGTTACCTTATTCTCTGGATTCACCTGGCATTCAGAGCGGGTAGAGTTATGGAGTGCAAAAGTTGTTTTCTGCGTTTCCAGGCGGCTGGCCGGGGCTGGGATTGCTGCTGCTCAGAGCGTTGGTTGGTGTTACGTTGATTGCTCAAAGCCTCACGTACATTGGATCGACGAAGCTCAGTGCACTCAGCTGGGTGGTGACCGCGCTGGTCCTCATTATCGCGAGCTGTCTGTTGGTGGGTTTTATGACGCCGATCGCCGCGATGATCATTGGTCTGGGCGCGATAGCGCTCGCCCTTTCAAGCCTCTTCCAGACAAATCAAACTCTGCTCGACGTAATCGTACTCACGATCGCTATCGCTCTACTCGGTCCCGGCGCGTTTTCGATCGACGCGCGCATGTTTGGACGGCGCGAGATTCTCATTCCGAACACGCCGCGTTATTCCAAGTGAGTTATTTGTGCTCGGCCGCGAGTATCTCGCGCAGCTTGCCACTGACGCCCTGCGTCTCCCAGTCGCTCCAGCGTGCAAACGCATCGCGCAAATGTTTCGTTCGCAGCTTAACCAGATAACTCAGCAACCACATCAACGCCGCCACACGCTCCGGTTGCTTCTGCTTCCTCGCGCTGAGGATCTCTTTCCCGACGCTCTCCATCCAAACATCGCAGTCGTGTACATCTCCAAGCGCAGTCTGTATTCGCGCGGTGCGTTTTGCATAACCCGCGATGGAGCGCCGCCAGCACTGTTGAAAAAGCTCGATCGCATAACGCAGGCGCTTGGCAGCAATGCGCATGTCGTGCAGAGTCTCGATCTCAAACGGCTGGAACAAACCCACGCTCAGTTTTTCCAACTCTTTCAGCCGTCCCAGAATCACGACCCGAGACATTTCCTGAAACGTGATCTGCGGTTTCGCCGGGTCACGCGTCGCGGTCGCCTCATCCACGCCCGCTATAAAGGCTGACTCCAGTTGCTTCAGCTCGGTCTGCTCGAGCGTCGCCTGCAATTCTTCACGCGCGCGATCGCGAACTTCCCGTCTGGCGCCGATGAACTGCTGTAGCGCAGGTGATAATTCCGCGGGCGCGTGGTGCACGATCTTCTCGAGGGCCATGATGGCCACGTCCTGATCGCGCACTTCCCCGAGCGCATCGGCAATGTCCTTCAACTCTTTCAGGACGCCGCTCAGAGCTCGTTTGCGCAGGTACGGCGTGAAGTCGCGCAAGGCACTTCGCAGGCGGCGCGACGCAACACGCATCGAGTGAACGCCTTCCGGGTCGCTCCAGTCCAGTGCCGTCTCGTGGAAACCGTACAACTCCTCAAATCTCGTCACGAGCACCAGTTTTATCCCCGCGGAGGCGACAGTTTTACATTTAATGCCTTTGATTCGTTTGGCTTTTGCCATGTGTGTGATTATTAATAGACCAAGCCGGTCCTATGCAACAAGTGATTACTATTAACCCGCGTTACCTGTCTATCATCAACCTGGGCCGATTCGTCACATCTATAACACAAACCTATCCGCCATGGTGTTTTCTCTTTGGAACCTTCATTTTAGCTTCAGGTGAAAAATATGGTTGACTCAACGCGACGAACATTTCTCCAGCACAGTGCTGTGGGTCTGGCTACTCTCGGCGTCTCAGGACTGATCCTGCGCTGTGATGCGCAGCCAACTCAGCCAATCAACTCAGACCAAATCCTAATCCAAATGGGGGCGGCGCAACAGGAAGTCACTCCAAAAGGTGAACTGCGCAAAATAACTCCGCAGCCCTACGGGCCGTTCTACCGGACTGGCGCGCCGTTCAGAGGCAAGCTCAGTTTGCCTGGTGAGGCGGGAACCACGTTTGTGCTTTCCGGTCGCGTCTGGGCTTACGACACGAAGCGACCGCTGCCGGGAGTGGTACTCGACTTCTGGCACGTCGACATGCAAGAGAAGTACTCCGACGGTGTCACCGACTATCGCAATCGCGGGAGATTGGTTTCGTCTGAGACTGGTCTGTACGAAGTTGAAAGCATTCGGCCAATTCCCTACCGGCCGAATCCGGCGGGCGCTCCTGAGTTCTGGCGCTGTGCGCATTTTCATCTGGTAGCGGTCTGTCCCGGGTATCAACCGCTGGTCACGGAGATTCATTTCCAGGGCGATCCGAAGAAGAGCGATCCGATGTATCGAACGGAGAATGCGATCGCCGTTGAAGAGCGGAATGTTAATGGCAAGGTCTTTCAGACCGGCGTATTTGATTTAGTTCTTGAACGCGCCGTGAAGTGAAGACTTATTTGTAGGGGCGGCCCTCCGTGGCCGCCCCAGCGTGGAGTGGCCACGGAGGGCCACCCCTACAATTTTGCTTCGGACCTCAGCCAGGTCGCGTTGGATGTATATGTCTTGTGGGGCGTCTGAGCTCAGTTGTTCGCGAATGCGAAGCGCCTCGTTGTAGTTCGACAAAGCGCTGGCTGTTTTGCCTGTTCGTGCTTCAACGTCTCCGATTTTGATTAGCGCCACCGCCTGATTGCGACGAAACTGTGCATTGGCCGGGTCCGCCGCAACCATCTCCCGGTTCAACGCCAACTGTTTCCGGTAATGCTGGGCCGCCTGCTCAACCTCACCTAACTTCAAAAGCGTGTCCCCCACGTAGCGATGACTCTCGCTCAACATCAACCGCAGATCGATATTGAGCGGGTCGGCTGCGACGAGTGATTCGCGCATCTCCAGGCCTCGGCGTTGTAATTCGAGCGCGCCTTTTGTGTCGCCGGCCGCATCGGTTGCGAGACCGAAATACTCGTAGGAGATCGTGAGAGATCGTCGCGCACGGGCGGTGTTGGGATCCTCGGCAGCGATCGCCTCGCGTATCGTCAAAGCCTCTTTCTGATTGTCGAGTGCGCCCTGGACGTCGCCCATCTCCATCAGAAGCCTGCCGATGTAAACGTAAGTAGCAGCGAGATTGTATCGATCGAGAAATTTGTTCTTCTCTGCTTCCGCGAGATCCCGGCGCACCGGCAACTGTTCGCGAATCATTTCGAGCTCGCGCGTGCTATCACCCTGCACGCCAAGCAGCGTCGCGATATACCAGTAGCTGTCCAAAAGCTCGCGACGATAATCGAGATTCGACGGATCGGATGCGACCAGCGCCTCGCGCAACGCCGCCGCCTTGCGATGACTTTCGAGTGCACCCGTGAGATCGCCAAGGTGCGCAACTGTAGGTGTGTATTGCACCGTGCCGAGTTTTTCGTAAGCCGCCGCCAACTCGCGTTGCAGTCCGCGATCACCGCCCGCGTCCCGCGAGAGACTGTCGAGATAGTTCAGTCCTCGCTTCACGATCAACGAGCGGGCAGTGGTTGAACCAGGCAAATTTGCGACTGCGTCGTGTACTTCAAACACGAACGAATTCGCCAGTTGTCTTACTTCGTTGAAACGTCTTTCGGAGCGCGCTCGCTCCGCACGAGCGACTCGCGCTTGCCACGCCGTTGCGATAATGCCGGCAATGAGCGTGATCGCGATCAGAGCGGCGGCGCCGGCAGCAACTTTCTGCCGCCAAATAAACTTGCCCGCGCGATATGAAAACGTATCGTGACGTGCTCGCACCGGGCGACCGTCAAGGTGACGCTGAATATCTTCCGCAAACTGCTGCGCCGTGCCGTACCTGCGCGCGGGTTCTTTACGCATCGCCATTAACACGATGTTGTCGAGATCCGCGTGCAGTCGCTTGTTTCTCGCCGTGCTAGGTCGTTCCGGCGTCTGTTCGCAGATTGCGTGGGCAACTTCGTGCGGCACGCGACTCTTGAAACGATACGGGAGCCGCTCGCTCAGCAGTTCGTAAAGCACCACGCCCAATGAATAAACGTCGGTTGCGGTTGTTACCGGTGCGCCGCGCACTTGCTCGGGACTCGCGTACTCGGGAGTCATGAACTGCAGGGCCGTCGCGCCCGCATCAGCAGTTCCGTCCAGGAGTTTCGCGATACCGAAGTCGACGAGTTTAGGTAAGCCTTCCCCAGTAACGAGAATGTTGCCGGGCTTGATATCGCGATGGATGACGAGGTGCTGATGTGCGTACTGCACGGCGTCGCGGACCGTGCAAAAAATTTTTAGCCGTTGCTCGGTTGAGAGGTTGTGCTCGTTGCAATAAACGTTGATCGGAATGCCGTCGACGTATTCCATCACGAGATACGGAACGCCGCCGGCAGTCTCACCGCCGTCGAACAGTCGCGCGATGTTCGGGTGGTTCAGATCGGCGAGGATCTGCATCTCGTTTCGGAAGCGACGGCGAATGATTTCACCGCCGAGACCGGGGTTGATCAGCTTGATTGCGACTTGCTGGTGGTAGTGTTCGTCGTCGCGCTCGGCGAGATAGACGGTGCCCATGCCGCCGTGACCGATCTCACGCACGACTTTATACGCGCCGATACGAGTTCCAATCGTCGTCGCTGCGGCGGCGTCGAATCGCAGTCGAGCGGCACCGGCTGCGCACTCCTCCATCACGTCGCTGCCTGTGTCCACTTGATGGGCCAGTAACATGTCGACCTCGGCGCGCAGATCCGCATCGTCAGCGCAGGAGTTATCGAGAAACTGTCGCTGTCGCTCAGTGTCCAGTTCAAGCGCTCCGGAGAGCACCTTCTTCACTTGTTGCCAACGTTCAGGAGTGATGCTGATTTTACCTCCCGCTGTTGAGCTGTCGCCGCAGCCACAATTTCGCCGAGTCCCATTCGCGCTTGGTGGTAGCGGGCGAGATGCCGAGGACTTCCGAGACTTCTTCGATTGTTAGTCCACCAAAGAATCGTAACTCGACGATTTGAATCTGTTGTGGATCGAGAGCCGCGAGATCGTTTAGTGCTTCGTCGAGCGCCATAAGATCGAGCTCGCGTTTTTCGAAGAAGCTGATGGCGTCGTCGAGAGAGACTTTCTTCGCGTAGCCCTGGCGCTTCTTTGCGTTTCGATCTTTCGCGTGGTTGATGAGAATTCGTCTCATCATCTGCGCCGCGATGCCAAAGAATTGCGCGCGGTTCTGCCAGTTTACTGATTTTTGATCGATCAGGCGCAAATAGGCCTCATGGACAAGCGCGGTCGTTTGCAAAGTATGGCCGGGTCGCTCGCGGCTCAGGTAGTTCTGCGCGAGTCGACGAAGCTCGTCGTACACGACGGGCATGAGATCATCAAGTGCCGCCTTATCGCCTTCGCCCCAGGCAACGAGTAATTCCGTGACGCCCATTAGCCGGAATATTTAGCCACAAAAAGGCATAAAAAGCACAAAAGAGAATTTGATAAGGGCGTTATCCATTTTCAAAAACATTTTGTGCTTTTTGTGCCTTTTGTGGCTGAAATTTATTTGAGCCGTTTTGTAGCGGATTTCTGCGTTAGTTAGTGGAGGCAACAAGCATGATAAAGGCACTTCTCGTTCTGATGGCGATTTGTGTGGTCGCCAATGCTCAAACTGCAGGAACGATCGCGTACGTTCACGACGGCACTGAGATTCGTCTCATCGATGCTGACGGCGCGAACGACAGAAAGATCTGGACGCATCCTGACCTGAAGAAAGCTCTCGGCATCGACTCGCTTGCGTGGCGTCCGGACGGCAAAGAGATCGCCTTCTCGAGCAGGCACGCGGCTGTCGCATCGTTGTACGACGCAGACATTTATACGATACGTCCGGATGGTTCGGGGTTGCGCAAACTGACGAATGCGCCGCAGATGTCGGACTTTGAGCGCTTTCCGAAAGGTAATGTCAGCGTCACGTTCCGCAACGATCAGCCGGTATGGAAACAGTCGCAGGCGAGTGCTGGTGTGTTCATCGTCTATGTTGCTGGCGCAGCTGAGCCGCAACAGATCACGCTTCCACCGGGAACGACAAAGACTGTAGTTTTCAACCAGGTCGCGGACTTTGGTAACACTGCGCAGTCGGTCGTCGCAATTTGGGGTAATTATCGTTGGTTTATTCCCGGCGTCGATGTGCGGGCCGGAGCGACGATCAAATCGCCGTTGTTCACGATCACGGGTGATGGCATTGAATACTTCGGCGCGTATCGACCGGTGTGGCGACAGGATGGCTCGCGCGTCAGTTATCGTTCCGGTGCCTGCACGCTGAACAGTGTGCCGGTTAATCCGACTCCCGGTGAGTACGTTTACAATCCGCTCTTCAGCGGCAAGCATCCGTTGGGTGTCTGTGTGTGGGATTGGGGCCCGACTGCCGGTACTGCGAATCAACTTCTCTACACCGAAAACAACTCAGGCGCTTCGAGCATCTTTCGTATCGCGGAAGGCGGGAAGCACCCAGGCGAGAAACTCACCGACTATTCGAACATCGAGTATCAACTGCTCTTTGATTTGCGCTGGCTTCCGGATAGCTCAGGGTTTCTGTTCTCGAATCAGACGCTGATGAGAGACTCGGCGAATATCTTTCGCTACGACTTCGCCACGAGGAAAGTGACGCAGGTCACGCAACTGCAAAACGAATTCACAGGCGCCTTCAGCATCTCACCGGATGGACAGTGGATCGTCTTTGAGCGATCGAAGACATTGGATGACAACCGCCAGATCGATCTTTGGATCTCAAAAATTAACGGCTCCAACGCACACCTCCTCGCCCGCAACGCCTTTTCTCCGTCCTGGCATTAAGCCCGCGAAGCCGAGGAAGCTAGGTGAATGCGATGCAGAGCCCGCGCGGGCGGCAGCGCTGTCGCCCGCTTCGCGGGCTCGGGCGCGTTTAATGTTGGAACCGTACCTGGGGCTTGCGCCCCAGGCTTTATTCTGCCGCCCGCTTCGCGGGCTCGGCGCCACATCCACGCTAACGTGATGTAACTATGAAGCGGTAGCTGTCGGCGCTCTCGGAGGTTCCGTCGGCGTTTATGCCGTCGACTTTTAATCGATATTCACCGGGCGGCGTTTGTTGCGTTTTGACAGAGAAGCGAAGAGTTGGGCCGGTGAGGTTGTCAGTTATCTGAATCGTACCGCCGTCTGAGTTGAGGAGAGTCGCGCGATACTTCTGAAAGTCATTGCGTGTGAGTTTTAGATCGAGATCGAGAGTGTCTGTGTCGGGAGGAATCGTTATCTGCTGCTGCGCAATTCCACCTTCGCGCGTCGGTCCTCCCGGCGTGAGCACAACGTTATATGACTTCCCGGTACTACCTGGCCAAATCCAAACCAGAGCAGCAATCACAACTGCTGCCGCGGCCAGCGACATCGCCGCAAACGGCCAACGACGCTTCACATCCGTTACCGGCTCCGTTACCTTCGCGTCGCCAATGTAAACCCTCAACGCATTCGCAATCCGAAACTGTTCCTGTCTCTCAGGCGAGTTCATGAAATACGACTCAAACGCCTTACGCTCGTCAGCACTGAGCCGGCCACCGATGTAGTCGTCAGTCAACTCCTCCTCCACGATGAACAGTTCTTCATAAAGTTCGGAATCGGTTATCAGTCGCTCTTCGAATGAACGACTCTCCTGCTCGGGCAATAGACCAAGCAACCACAGCCTGAGCTCTCCCAGTGCTTTCTCGTTAACTAGCATTTGAAGTCTGAACTGATTTCTTTTCCAGACACTTGATAATGCACTTGCGCAACACTTGTCGCGCGCGGTGCGCCCTGATCCGCAAAGCATTCAGCCCAATGCCGAGCCGATCAGCCAGATGTTGATGTTGCGCGATCTTGTCCTGCTGTTCGTGTTCATAATACTGAAGCACCAGATCGCGGCTGCGCGCCGGCAGATGCCCGATACAACTTTCAAGACAGACGTATTCTTCTTCGTAATCATCCAAAGCCGGCACCGGCGGCGGCGGTATCTCGATCGGTCTCTGTTTTCTCAACTGTTCCATGTGAATCTTGTTGGCCACGCCATAAAAGTACAGCGCCGGATCGCCTTCATAAGTTTGCGAGATCTCCTCGACGCGTTTTGCTACGCGGTTGATGGTCTCGTCCGCTAAAAGATCAGGCTCCGCGCAACCGCGAGCACTAAAGATCTTAATCAGGCGCCCGCGAATGTCTTCGTATCGCTTGCCAGCCTGCTCACGGTCGGAATTCAACCATCGCAGTAGCGCTTCGAAAGACTCCTGATTCAATTCCCATTTCGTTCTTTGCCGCTCTGGATCGGGGAGATCGATGGACATCGGCGTCAGGATTACATACAGACTCGAAAAATGACAAGCCTGATGGATGGGACGGTCATCATCCCGTCGACCCTGTCCTTCATTTGTATATGCCGATTTGGAACAGACGTTTCAGGCGGGTAATTTGAACTACGGCAGGACAGCTCGAGGCAATGCGCAAACACGGGTTTTCACGGAGAAAACGGATCTTAATCCGCCTTCACCGTGAAAATCCGTGGCGTGGGTTGAATCAAACTTCAGTACGACGTTTGCGGTTAACTTTTCGCGCCAACGCAGCCGCCGCTGCCAGACCGGTACCAAGCAACACCATCGCGGTGGGTTCCGGATTTTCCGAAACCGTCGGAGCCGAGGGTCTCACTATCCCGAGTCTTGGTCCCTGATGGATCGCTGTGCTAAATCCAACATGTTTCCCATTATTGTTTTCAAAATTCGCGGCGAACAGATATGCCGTGTCCGCGACCCTTTGAATGTCGATATTCGTCAACTTGCCGAAGCCGAGATGCTTTCCATTATTGCCTTCAAAATGCCCTACGTACTCGTAGTCCGTGTCCAGGACGCTTTGAATATCAAAGTCGGTCAGGTTGTGTCTTTCGGCGAAGATAAGCTTTTCAAGCGCTAAGTTACCGTGAGCCCGGTCGGCCCGGGCAGTTGAAACCAGCGTCAAGCAAAACACAGCACTGATAATGCCAGTCAAAACCCTTGATCGAGTCATACTTCGTTCCCTTAGAAAAAGAGAATGTTTGCCGCACAAACAACTGGGGGCCTTTTGTCACAGCTTATTAGGAGAAATTTGCCAGAAGATATATGCCATGTGTCTCAATAATGTCACCAGCCTACCACGTGTTTGTAACAATCAGTCATCGGGACAATGTTGTGGTGTACAGAGGGTACAGTCAGTGCTCCCTAATCTCGACTTCACGTGCTTGGCCGTCATCGGCAATCGTGACCTCTTTGAACCTGCGGTCATCGGCTTTCATAACAAAACTAAACTTCCGTGGCCCCGGGTTATAACTTCCCTGCGGCGCCGCCACTGAGACCACGATCCCACGTAGCCCACGTCGCGCGCTAACCGCGGTTCTGCGAAAGGCGCCTCTTTTGTAAGCCGGACTCAGTCCGTCGTCTTCATAAAGACTCGTCGACGCCAAACCATTATTGTCAGGATAAATAGCAAACGTGATCGGATCGACCGGCTTTTCACCGATGTAGTTGAGCGCCGGACCACTCGGAATGATCGCGCCACCACGCACGAACATCGGCACGACGTCGAGAGGAGCTTCGACACTGATCGCCGTCCCGCCTATATATTTTTTATTTGTCCAGTAATCGTACCAGGGACCTTCGGGCAAGTAGACCAAACGTCTTGTTACGTCCGGCTTCAGGATCGGCGCGACGAGGAGATCGTCGCCCACCATGAATTGATCGTCGAGGTTGTAAGTGCTCGGATCGTCCTGGTAGTTGAGCAGCAACGGTCGAAACGGAGGGACGCCCGTGCGGTGTGCTTCTTCTAAAGCAGTGTAAAGATACGGCAACAGCTCGTACCTGAGTTTCAAATACTTGCGAATGATGTCTTCGTAGTGCTTGCCGAAACGCCAGGGCTCCTGATCGTAGCCATCATTCTCTTTGTGGTTGCGACAGAACGGCGCCAGGAAACCCACTTGATAAGAACGCACCAGCAGCTCGCCATTGCCGCGGCCAATGAAACCGCCAATATCACTGCCGACAAAAGGCTCGCCTGATAAACCCAACGAGGTAAACATCGGGATGTTCAGCGCCAGAGCGTCCCAGGTGCTATTCGTGTCGCCGGTCCACATAGTCGAGTAACGCTGGATGCCGGCGTAAGCAGCGCGCGTGATGACGTAGGGACGGCGATCGGGTTGTAGTCGCTCGAGTCCTTCGTAAGTCGCGCGGGCCATCAGCAGCGCAAACGTGTTCCGGTTCTTGGCGTGTGTGGTCTTTTCTCCTTCGTCGTAACTCACCACGTCCAACTGGTTCTTGCCGGTCTGGTCGACGAAGTCGGAAGGCTCGTTCATGTCGTTCCAGATCCCGGCGATGCCGTTGTCGACGTAAGCGCGATGCAGGTCGCCCCACCAGCGTCGCGCTTCCGGCAGAGTGAAGTCGACGAAAACACTGTCGCCGGGCCACACGCGCGGCACAAACAGGTCTCCATTGCGACGGCGTTGGAAGAAGTTCTTTTCAAAGCCCTGATCGAATGCGTGATAACGTTCATTCTTGTCTGTCGGATGCTTTACGCCGGGATCAACGATAGTGACGATCTTCACTCCCTGCCGGCCGAGTTTTTCGGTGAGCGCTTTCGGAGCCGGAAATCGTTCCTTGTCGAAAGTGAAGACGCGGTAGCCGTTCATGTAATCGATGTCGAGATACATCACGTCCAGCGGCAGATCTCGCTTGCGATACTCATTCACGACTTCTTCAACCATCGTGTCGGGGTAGTAGCTCCAGCGGCTTTGCTGATTGCCGAGCGCCCACATTGGCGGTAGCTGCATGTGGCCGGTGAGATCGGCGTAACGGCCGAGGATCTTTTTGATCGATGGGCCGTAGAAGAAGTAGTAATTCATCTCGCCGCCTTCAGCGCCAAACCATGCGCGCTCTTGTGAAGTGCGGCCGAAGTTAAAATAGCTGCGATAGCTGTTGTCAAAGAAAATGCCGTAGGCGACGCCGCGTTGCAGGCCGATGTAGAACGGGATGGTTTGGTAGATCGGATCTTTGCCTTCGATGTAACCGGGCGTGTCGGAATTCCAGTTGATGAATGAGAGGCGACGCTTGTCGAGACGCGCGGCTTTTTCGCCGAGACCGTAGAAGTGTTCGTCGAAGCCGAGCCTCTTCGACGCGGCGACAAACATGCCCGCCTTCGGATCGAACAATAAGCTAGTGAGACGTCCTTTAGCATCGTAGGACATCGGGCGTTCGTCGGCGTTGAGTAGTTGAT
>Ga0207670_10000486_pt1 | contig 21952 bp, 18 predicted proteins | sample KBSS23HmetaG_FD_184339 | JGI IMG/M metagenome (GOLD analysis project Ga0207670, IMG submission 184339) | Switchgrass rhizosphere microbial communities from Kellogg Biological Station, Michigan, USA - KBS S2-3H metaG (SPAdes) (version 2) | ecosystem: Host-associated > Plants > Roots >... | reverse complement strand
AAGCCATAACAGTGTCAGTCGCTGGTCGAGCAGCTCGGCGGTCTGCTGCAGGCCGTAGGATTCAACGCGCCTAGCCGCCAGTTCAATGGCGAGTGCCACGCCATCCAGTTTCCGGCAGATGTTGGCAATGATGGGTGCCTGCGCATCGCTGACTTCCAAATGGGCACCGCCCGCTATCGCGCGCTCGATGAACAATTGGACCGCAGGAAACCGCCGAACCGTCGCCGCAGTGAGCCTTGTGGTGTCCGGTGGACACGCCAGCGCATCAAGTCTGTAGACGTGCTCACCCTCGATCCGGAGAGCCTCGCGGCTCGTGGCCAGGATGTGGACCTGCGGCGCGGCCTCCATGATGCTTGCGGCCAGCGCGGCAGCCGATTCCACCAGATGTTCGCAGGTGTCGAGGATCACCAGTATTCGCTTGGTTTTTAAAAATGCGATCAGACCGGGAGTTGGATCATCGGACTGAACCGACAGCCCCATCATGGACGCCACCGCCGTTGCCGCGAGTCTTGGATCGCTGATCATTCCAAGATCGACGAAGAGCACAGAACCCGCGAAAGCCTCCGCCAAATGATGGGCAACGGCCACCGCGACGGTCGTCTTGCCGACGCCGCCGGCGCCGACGATGGTGACAAAGCGCGAAGCGGTCAGGTGCGCTGACAGCTTCAGAACGTCGTCATCCCGGCCGACCATCCGGGTCAAGCGGTGGGGAAGATTGGCGTGCGAAAAATTGGCAGCTGCGGCAGGCGCGATCTCGGGGGGGCTGCTGACGCGAGAGACTGGCGCGACGAAGCAATAACCTCGCCCCGCCAAGGTCGTGATATATCGCGCACCATCCTTCCCATCGCCCAGCGCCTTACGGAGGCCGGCCATGTGAAACCGCAAGGCGCCTTCTTCAACGGTGACGTCGGGCCACACCCGCGACAGCAGATCCTTCTTGCTGACGACCTCGTTCGGCGCGGAAATCAGCGCAATCAGGATATCGAGTGCGCGCGCCCCCAACTCTACGGGGACACCCTCTTTGGTGAGGAGCCTTTCGCTCACGACCAAGCCAAAAGGGCCAAACGATAATACGTCTTTGGTCTGATCTATCGCCGTCGCCATGGCGTCTTTGGAGCCTGTTCCGGGCCGCACCTTAGGTCAAGGGTCAACCCCAAACCATACAACGAGCGGTGATCGGGCTTCCCGGTAAGCCGGTACGCTCGAATCTGCATGGGAGTGGGCAGCGCTAGCAGCAGCTAACAGCGCCTCATAACGCATAACGGGCGTTTCCCGCCTCGCAGTCGTAGGAGTCAGGCCGCACGCAAGTGCCGCCGAGAGCGACTATTGAAGCGAGGAATGACCCATGAATACGAACAATGCCGCCGAAGGAATCGACCGAAATCGTCGCCGGCTTTGGGGCACCGCCGCACTGAGTATTGCCGCCGCCGGCGCCGCCATTGCGGTCATGCTGGCCGTCTCGGGTGGCACGGCCATTTCCGCGCAAGATAAATACACCGTGCGGGTACCAAACGGGCTCGCGTTCTCCGAGTTCAGGGGCTTCGAGGACTGGGCGACTGTCGCCGTCAGCCAGGCAGGAGACCTGATCGAGGTCATCGTCGCCAATCCCGTGATGATCAAGGCCTACCGGGGCGGCGTTCCCGGCAACGGCAAACCTTTCCCCGACGGCTCCAAGATGGCGAAGATCCATTGGAAAGCCAAACAGAGTTCTGAGGCTCCCAATCCGACCACGGTGCCGGACACCCTGCACGACATCGATTTCATGGTCAGGGATTCCAAACGGTTCGCGAACACCGGCAACTGGGGATACGCGCAATTCAATTACGACGCCGCGTCCGATGCGTTCAAGCCGGACGGAACGGGCACCGATTGCGGATACGCGTGCCACACCATCGTGGCGAAGAAGGACTACGTCTTCACGTCGTACGGCAAGCGGTGAACAGCAGACACGCAATAAAGGAGGATGCCATGACATCGCCAACGCGACGAGGTTTTCTGGCCACAGCAGCGGCCGCGGGCGCAATCAGCCTCCTGCCTGGGCCACTTGTTGCGGCGCGTGAAGGCGGCCCAATCCGCCCCTTCCGCGTCGCCGTTCCGGAGGAGCAACTCGTCGATCTCCGAAAGCGCATCGCCGCCACGCGATGGCCGGACCAGGAAACCGTCAGTGACGGGTCGCAGGGCCCGCAGCTCGCAAAATTCCAGGAGGTGATGCGCCACTGGGGTACGGATTACGACTGGCGAAAGGTGGAGGCGCGGCTCAACGCGCTGCCCATGTTTATGACCGAGATCGACGGGGTCGATATTCATTTCATTCACGTCCGCTCGAAGCATAACGATGCTTTGCCGCTCATCGTGACGCACGGATGGCCGGGTTCGGTCATCGAGCAGCTGAAGATCATCGATCCGCTCACCAATCCCACCGCCCATGGCGCGAGCGCAGCGGACGCCTTCCATCTCGTGATCCCGTCGATGCCCGGTTACGGCTTCTCCGGCCATCCCAGGGACAAAGGCTGGAATCCTGACCGCATCGCCCGCGCCTGGGCGGAATTGATGAAGCGCCTTGGCTACACCCGCTACGTCGCGCAGGGCGGCGACTGGGGCTCCCCTGTCTCCGGCGCCATGGCACGTCAGGCGCCCGACGGATTGCTCGGCATCCATATCAACCTGCCGGCGACAGTGCCGACCGACGTAGCCATGGCCCTCGCCGGTGGCGGGCCTGCGCCGGCGGGACTTTCCAGCAAGGAAAGTGCGGCGTTTGATTCGCTCGACACATTCTTCAAGAAGCATCGAGCTTATGGCGCGATCATGGGCACGCGGCCGCAAGCGATTGGCTACGCCTTGGCGGACTCTCCAGTCGGCCTCGCGGCCTGGATCTATGACTACAACAACGGCGAGCCCGCGCGTCGCCTTAACCGCGATGATGTTCTCGACGACATCACGCTGTACTGGCTGACGAACACAGCGACTTCGGCCGCCCGCATCTACTGGGAGACTGCCGGCCAAAGCGTAATTATCTCGGCCGCGCAGAAGACCGCGGACATCGCTCTCCCAGTCGCCATCACGGTGTTTCCGGACGAGGTCTATCGCGCCCCGGAGACGTGGGCCCGGCGCGCCTATCGCAACCTCGTCTACTTCAACGAGGTCGACAAGGGCGGTCACTTTGCCGCCTGGGAGCAGCCCGAGCTCTTCAGCGCCGAGCTCCGCGCCGCGTTCAAATCACTTCGCAAATCCTGACAAACACGGAGGTTCACATGAAAACGCATCTACTCTTGGCGGCAGCAGCCCTGCTCGTCGCGACCAGTTTGCCCCTGCCTGCGGTCCAGGCTCAGGAAGTGAGTCTGGGAGATATCAAGCGCATCGATCTCGTGCGGAACGATCTGAGCGTCCCCGGACGCGAGGTGATCCAGGCGCTCATTGAATTCGGCCCTGGCGTATCGGCCGCCAGGCACTCGCATCCCGGCGACGAGATCGCCTACGTGACCGAAGGCTTGGTGGAATACCAGCTTGAAGGCAGGCCGCCGATCACGCTGAAGGCCGGCGAATCGCTGTTCATCCCGAACGGGACGCCGCATTCGGCGAGAAACGTCGGCACCGGCAAAGCGGCGGAGCTCGCCACGTACTTCGTCGAGAAAAGCAAGCCGCTGCTCGTGCTCAGCAAGTGACATGTCTGACATCCAACGTGCCTCATTGATCACCAGTCTCAAATCACCGAAACCATAGGAGCTAAACATGAACGCTCAAGTCCGCGGCAACCCCGCAATCAACGCGACGAAAACGCAACCGGTCGACATGAAGTTCGAGGTCGTCGTCATCCCTGTTTCGGATGTCGAACGCGCCAAGCAGTTTTACGCCAGTCTCGGCTGGAGGCTCGACGCCGACTTTGCCGACGGTGACGACTTCCGCGTGATGCAGTTCACGCCGCCTGGTTCCGGATCTTCGATCATCTTCGGTAAGAACGTCACCGCGGCGGCACCCGGCTCCGCCCAGGGTCTATACCTGATCGTCTCCGACATCGAAGCCGCCCGCAAAGAGCTGCTTGGTCGCGGCATCAAGGTCAGCGAGGCGTTCCACGCCGGCGCCGCGCACGCCGGTCCGGATGAGCCCTATCTGTTTGGGCGGCTCCGGGTCGGCGGTCCGGATCCCGAGCGTCGCACCTACCACACGTTCGCCTCGTTCAACGATCCGGATGGCAACGGCTGGCTGTTGCAGGAGGTCACGACGAGGCTGCCCGGCCGGATCGACACCGCTGAGACGGCATTCGCATCCGCGGCCGACCTGGCAAGCGCGTTCCGGCGCGCGGCAGCCGCACACGGCGAACACGAGAAGCGGAACGGTGGACGGCACGATGAAAACTGGCCGGACTGGTACGCCGAATACATGGTGGCGGAGCAGGCCGGCAAGGAGCTGCCGCGATAAGTCCGCGGCGACGTCATGGTCACCGGGGCTACATCTCCGGTGACCGACGCGATGTCGAAATCAAAACGCTAGGCCACGGCCATGAGTAATCGCATCCTCGTCTTCTACGGCTCCTATCGTTCCGACCGTATGGGTATCCGACTCGCCGACTTTGTGATCGAGCGGCTGCGGCGCCGGGGTGACGAAGTCGAGCTGATCGACGCCAAGGCGGTCAACCTCCCGATGCTCGACCGGATGTACAAGGAATATCCGAAGGGCCAAGCTCCTGAAGCGCTTGAACGGCTCGCCGGCAAGATCCGCGGCGCCGACGGGTTTGTGTTCGTCACCGGCGAGTACAATTGGGGCGTTCAGCCCGGACTGAAAAACCTCACCGATCATTTCCTCGAAGAATGGTTCTGGCGGCCCGCCGCGATCGTGAGCTATTCGGCCGGACGCTTCGCCGGCGCGCGGGCGGCAACCGCCTGGCACGGCACCCTCTCCGAGATGGGGATGGTGGTGGTCTCCAGCACGATTGCCGTTGGCCCGATCGGGCAGACCCTGTCGGCCGAGGGCGAACCCATCGGCGCGGGTGGCCAGGCTGTCGAACAGGCGTTCCCGCGCTTTGCTGACGATCTCGCGTGGTGGGTGGAAGCAGCGAAGGCGCAGCGGCAACGCAAGCCGCCGCCGTATTGACGGTCAGCAATGGCGGCTAACGCAAACTAACAACGCATAACGGGCATTTCCGGACCACCGGGCGTAGGTGTTGGCAGCAGGCAAACGCAAGGAATTTCGTCCATGAAAACGAGCGCCCTCCTGGTCGCCGCGGTCCTCGCCACCGCAATCGGGGCTCCAATTGCCGGCTTTGTCGGAGAAATGAAGGGGCAGTCGATGACATTTGCAGAGATACGGGTTCCATTCCTTCACGGGTTCTCCGCCGGCCAGACTGCCAGTCAAACCGAGCTGGCGTCGCTTGAGCGCGCCGACGCGTGGCTGAATTCGCCGCCACTGACGCCGGCGGCGCTGCGCGGAAAGGTCGTTCTGGTCGATTTCTGGACTTACACCTGTATCAACTGGCGCCGCACCCTGCCCTATGTCCGCGCCTGGGCCGAGAAATACAAGGATCAGGGACTGGTGGTGATCGGCGTTCATGCGCCAGAGTTCGAATTCGAAAAAAACCTGAACAACGTTCGCTGGGCCGTGAAAGACATGCGGGTCAATTACCCGGTCGCGGTCGATAACGACCATGTCATCTGGCGCGCTTTCAGAAACCAGGCCTGGCCGGCGCTGTATTTCGTCGATGCGCAGGGGCGTGTTCGGCATCACTATTTTGGCGAAGGTGCATACGAACAGTCGGAAATGATCCTGCAGGAGCTGCTGCGCGAGGCCGGTGCCACTGGCGTCAGCCGGGAGCCCGTCAAGGTCGATGCCCGCGGCGCCGACGCCGCTGCCGACTGGGGCAACCTCAAATCTCAGGAGAACTATGTCGGGTACGAGCGCACCGAGAACTTTGCGTCGCCTGGCGGGGCCGTGTTGGACAAGCCGCGCATGTATGAACCGCCCAAAGGGTTGCGCCTGAACGAATGGGCGCTGTCCGGCGATTGGACGGTGAAGAAGAATGCCTCCGCACTGAACAAGACCGGCGGAAGCATCACGTACCGCTTTCACGCCCGCGATCTTCATCTCGTCATGGGCCCGGCGGTGCCGGGCACGTCCGTGAAATTCCGCGTGCTGATCGATGGCCAGCCGCCGGGCGCTGCTCACGGCGTTGACGTCGATGAATCGGGCAACGGCACGGTGGCCGAACAGCGGATGTACCAGTTGATCCGGCAGCAAAACCCGATCGCCGATCGCCAATTCGAAATCGAGTTTTTGGGTCCGGGCGTGGAGGCTTTCTCGTTCACGTTCGGCTGATCCGCTGCGAACCATCGAGTCAGGGAGAACATCATGACGAAGATCAACATCGCAGAACAAATCAACCAGCATCGCCGCAACTTCATTGGCGCTGCTGCCATCACCGCCGCGGCCGCTCAGCTCGGCATGATCGGCAACGCGGATGCACAACCCGCCAAGACGAAGCTGCCCGCGATCAAGCCCGGGACGTACACGTCGTTCGGCCCGCTGAAGCAGATCAACGCCGGCGTTCTCAATGTTGCATACGCCGAAGCCGGTCCGCCCGATGGCCCGCCCGTCATTCTGTTGCACGGCTGGCCCTACGACATTCACAGCTTCGTCGACGTGGCGCCCGCGTTGGCGTCGGCGGGCTATCGCGTACTCGTGCCTTATCTGCGCGGCTACGGCGGGACGCGTTTTCTGTCGAGCGAAAGCGTACGCAACGGCCAACCTGCGGCCCTGGCGACCGACGTCATCGCCTTCATGGATGCACTCAAGATCGAGAAGGTGAAGCTCGGCGGCTTCGATTGGGGCGCGCGCACGGCCAACATCGTTGCAGCGCTATGGCCGGAACGCGTCAAGGCCATGGTGTCCGTCAGCGGATATCTGATTGGCAGCCAAGAGGCCGGCAAGATGCCACTGCCGCCCAGTGCCGAACTGCAATGGTGGTACCAGTACTATTTCGCCACCGATCGCGGCCGCGCCGGTTACGATAAATACCGGCGCGAGTTTTCGAAGCTCATCTGGCAGATCGCCTCCCCCAAATGGCATTTCGACGACGCGACGTTCGATCGCAGCGCTGCAGCCTTTGACAACCCGGACCACGTTGCCATCGTCATCCACAATTACCGCTGGCGGCTTGCGCTGGCCGAAGGCGAGTCGAAATATGACGAACGGGAGAAGCAGCTTGCCGTCGGTCCGGTCATCACCGTGCCGACCATCACCATGGAAGGCGACGCCAACGGCGCACCGCACCTAGAGCCCAGCGCTTACGCCAAGAAATTCTCAGGCAAGTATTCTCACCGGCTGATCAAAGGTGGCATCGGGCACAACCTGCCTCAGGAAGCTCCGAAAGCTTTTGCCGAAGCCGTTATCGACGTCGCCGAAGCTTGATCGAGCTCCCGGCGCGACCGTTCGCGCCCGGACGACAACCCTAGAAGGAGGTCGACATGAGCCAGACCGCCAAAGTCATCTACACCGCCAAGACACACACCACCGGCGGCCGGGAAAATGGCGCCTCGCGCAGCTCGGACGGCCATCTGGACGTCAGGCTTTCGACTCCCGGCTCGGCCCGCATCGGCACCAATCCGGAGCAACTGTTCGCCGCCGGCTGGTCGGCCTGCTTCGAAAGCGCGATCGCGCTGACGGCCCGCAAAAGAAAGATCGCGTTGCCGGGCGACGTCGCCATCGACGCCGAAGTGGACCTGAACCTCGGGGACGAGGGTTATTTCCTCAGTGCTCGACTCAACGTCAGCCTGCCGGGGGTCGCGCGCGAAGCCGCCCAGGCCCTGCTCGACGAAGCGCACCAGATTTGCCCGTATTCAAAAGCAACACGCGGCAACATAGATGTTGCCATCAAGCTGGTCTGAGCCGGACTGGTCTCGCGCTGAGATAAGGAGAGGTTGCCATGGCATTCGACATCAAGATCAACGGCAAAACGCATAGCGTGGACGTCGACGGCGACACCCCGCTCCTCTGGGTGCTACGCGACGTGCTCGGCATGACCGGCACGAAGTTCGGCTGCGGTGTGGCGCTGTGCGGCGCCTGCACCGTTCATGTCGACGGCGTCGCCACCCGGTCGTGCATCACCTCGGTCGACAGTATTGGCGGGTCGGCGATCACCACGATCGAGGCGATCGGTGCAACGCCGGCTGGCGCGAAAATTCAGAAATCCTGGCTGGACCGCGAAGTTCCGCAATGTGGCTACTGTCAATCGGGCCAGATCATGTCTGCGGCGGCGTTGCTCGCCAGCAACCCTAAGCCGACCGACGCCGCGATCGACGATGCCATGTCCGGCAACATCTGCCGTTGCGGGACCTATCTGCGAATCCGCGAAGCGATCAAGCAAGCCGCGCAATCGGCTGGATGAGCGGGTTCACGAGGGAGATCAGACAATGAGCACGGTCACAACCAAAGACGGCGTCCAGATTTTCTACAAGGACTGGGGCCAGGGCCAGCCCATCGTCTTCCACCACGGCTGGCCGCTCAGCTCCGACGACTGGGATGCCCAGATGCTGTTCTTCCTCAACCACGGATATCGCGTGGTCGGCATCGACCGACGCGGTCATGGACGCTCGAGCCAGGTGTCCGGTGGTCATGACATGGACCATTATGCCGCCGATGCGGCCGCGGTCGTTGAGCATCTCGATCTCCGCAACGCCGTCCATATCGGCCATTCGACCGGCGGCGGCGAAGCCACCCGCTACGTTGCACGGCACGGCAAGGGCCGGGTGACCAAGGCGGTGCTGATGTCGGCAGTGCCGCCGATCATGCTGAAGACGCCGAACAACCCGGATGGTCTGCCGATCGAGGTGTTCGACGGGTTGCGGAACGGCTTGGCCGCCAATCGCTCCCAGTTCTACCGCGACATCGCGTCCGGTCCTTTCTACGGCTTTAACCGACCAGGCGCGAAACCCATCGAAGGGGCCATCGATAATTGGTGGCGCCAAGGCATGATGGGCGCGGCCAACGCGCATTACGTCGGGATCAAGGTTTTCTCGGAAACCGACTTCACTGAGGATTTGAAGAACATCGACGTGCCCACGCTGGTGATGCACGGCGACGACGATCAGGTCGTTCCGTACAAGGACGCTGCGCTGCTTTCGGCCAAGCTCCTCAAGCAAGCGACGCTGAAGATCTATCCCGGTTACCCGCACGGGATGCTCACCACGCACGCCGACGTCATCAATAACGACCTTCTGGCTTTTGTCCGCAGCTAAGGGGCGGAAACCCGCATCGAACGTGATCGAACAGGAGGCCCGCAATGGTGGCCAATCATATCGAAACGCAAGTTGGCTTTCCTCACCGCTCGTCATCCGCGAGCGCACTCTCCCGACGCGGCTTTTTACGCGCTGCCGCGGCCGCCGGCGGGGGCCTGATGCTGAGTCTTCGCGTGCCGCTTGCCGGCGGTGATGCCGCGGCGGCCGATGCGTTCGCGCCCAACGCCTTCATCCGCATCGTGACCGATGGGAAGGTCACGCTGATCATGCCCTACGTCGAAATGGGCCAGGGTACCTACACGTCGATCCCGATGTTGATCGCGGAAGAGCTGGAGATCGACCTCAAGCAGGTGCAGCTGGAGCACGCGCCGCCCGACGAAAAGTTCTATGCCAACCCGTTGCTGGGGGTGCAGGCCACCGGCAATTCGAACGCGATCCGCGGGTCGTGGCAGCCGCTGCGCCAGGCCGGTGCAGCTGCGCGCACGATGCTGGTCGCGGCTGCGGCCAAGCGCTGGAGCGTCGACCCGGCGTCGTGCCGCGCTCAAAGCGGCGTGGTGCTGCATCCGGCGACCGGACGCCGTCTCGCCTACGGCGAACTTGCCGCCGAGGCAGCCAACATACCCGTGCCAGAGAAGGTGGCGCTCAAGGAGCCCAAGGATTTCAAGCTGATCGGCACGCCGGCCAAGCGGCTCGACCTACCGGCAAAAATCAATGGAACGGCCGTCTTCGGCATCGACGCTCGGCCGCCGGGGGTGAAGATTGCGACACTGGCGCAATCGCCGGTGTTCGGCGGTCGGGTGAAGCGCGTCGATGATACGGCCGCCAAAGCGGTCAAGGGCGTGCGGCAGATCGTGCGGCTCGACGACGCCGTTGCCGTGGTGGCCGATCACATGGGAGCCGCGAAGAAAGGACTCGCGGCCCTGACCATCGAATGGGACGACGGCGTGCATGGCAAGCTCGCCACCAAGGACATCCTGGCCGAGCTTGAACAGGCGACGCTCAAACCGGGTGTGGTCGCGCAGAGCGTCGGCGATGTCGACAAGGCGATGCCCGGTGCAGCAACCAAGGTCGAGGCGAATTACCATGTTCCGTTCCTCGCGCACGCGACCATGGAGCCGATGAACTGCGCGGCTCATGTCCGTCCCGACGGGTGCGAGATCTGGGTCGGCAACCAGGCGCTCGCGCGCGCCCAACGCGCCGCTGCAAAGGTCGCAGGTCTGCCATTGGACAAGGTCGTGGTGCACAACCATCTGATCGGCGGCGGTTTCGGCCGGAGGCTGGAGAGCGACGGCGTCGAGCGCGCGGTGGAGATCGCCAAGCACGTTGACGGCCCGGTCAAGGTGGTCTGGACGCGCGAGGAAGACATCCAGCACGACATGTACCGGCCCATGTTCTTCGACCGGCTGTCCGCCGGTCTCGATGCGAAAGGGATGCCGGTCGCATGGAACAATCGCTTCGCCGGACCATCGATTATTGCGAGGTGGTTGCCGCCCGGGTTCAACAACGGCCTCGATCCCGACACCACCGAAGGCGCCATCGACCTGGTCTATGGCCTGCCGAACCTTCGCGTGGAATATGTGCGGGTGGAGCCGCCGGGCATACCAACCGCGTTCTGGCGCAGCGTCGGACCGTCACACAACGTCTTCGTCACCGAAAGCTTCATGGACGAGCTGGCGGCTGCGGCCAAGCAGGACCCGGTCGCCTACCGGCTCGCGCTCCTCGACAAGACACCCCGCGCCAAGGCCGTCGTGGCGCTGGCCGCCGAGAAAGCTGGCTGGGCACAGAAGCTGCCGCCCCGTGCCGGCCGCGGGATATCGGTCCAGCACGCCTTCGCGACCTATATGGCGATGGTCGCCGACGTCGAGGTGGCCAAAGACGGCTCGGTCCGTGTTCGACGCGTGGTCTGCGCGGTCGATTGCGGCATCGTCGTCAATCCCGACACCGTCCGCGCGCAGATCCAGAGCGCGGTCATGTTCGGCATCACCGCGGCGCTGTACGGCGAGATCACGCTGAAGAACGGCCGTGTGGAGCAGTCCAATTTCGACAGCTATCAGATGCTGCGCATGAACGAGGCGCCGGATGTCGATGTGCATATTGTGCAGAGCCGGGAGTCGCCGGGCGGCATGGGCGAGGCCGGAACCTCGCTCATCGTTCCCGCAGTCGCCAATGCGGTCTTTGCGGCAACCGGCAAGCGCTTGCGAAAGCTACCGGTCGACATCTCGGCTTTGAAACAGCCGGCATGACGGAGGTTGCAATTCAAGATCGACAGATTTCCTATGACTAGACAAGCGCCTTCCGCAGCCTGGCGCTGGCCATGTCGATGACGATCACGGCCGCAACGACGTGTCCGGTGCATCGGACCTTGAAATCCGAGATCCAGAACCGGACCTTCGAGCAACCGAGTAGAGAAATCTTGGCGGCTAACCCGGCGCTCAGCCAGGGCTCATTGCAGTTAGGAGCGTCTTGCGGTTCGGCTCGCCTTGGAGCACACGATAGGCATGTCCAAACGCGTCAAAAGAAAACTTCCGACCCGACCCGCGATCACGGGCGGTTATGTCATGGAGGACCAGGTCGGCTTCCTCATGCGGGTCGCCATGCAGCGGCACACGTCCATTTTCACATCGCGGATGGTCGGCGGCCTGACCCAGACCCAGTTCGCTGCGTTGGCCAAGCTGGCCGAAGTCGGGACATGTTCGCAGAATCATCTCGGACGTCTGATCTATCTGGACGCCGCCACCATCAAAGGCGTGGTCGACCGCCTGCGCATTCGTAAGCTGGTGACCCTCGATGGCGATCCGACTGATCGCCGCCGCAGCATGATTTCGTTGACCAGGGCCGGACGTCGCGTCGCAGAAAAAGCGGTCGCCGTCGCTCACCGGATCACGGCGGAAACGCTGGTTCCGCTGAAACGAACCGAGCAAAGACAGGTGGTCCGGCTGCTGAAAAAGATGATCTGATGGCCACCCTTGTCCCTTGAATCGAGTCCCTCGAACCTTGGGCCCAGGTTCCGAACGAGACAGCATGGCTGGCATTCATCCCGAAACCAGCCGAAAGAATTCCCATTCTGTTGGGATCTCTTTCAAAGCCGCCGCCCAGCCGCCGGGTCTATCGCCAAATCCTGCCGCGATGCGGCGTCCTACGAACGCGAACTCACCGCCCTGGCCCGCAAACGGAAATGGCGAGAGCGAATAGACCCCCGTTCCAGCGGGACGAACGGTGATAGCGGTGTCTTCTTCCATGCTGATCGGGACGTTCTCGAAAATCTGCTCGCCGCGATCACCGGGATGAATCCGGTTGAAATAGAGCGCCAACGTGTCGAGGAACTGAAGCTGCTTATAATTCTGAAACACCTTGCGCTCGTCCAGCCAGCCCGACGTCTGCGGATCCTTCGCGAGCTCAGCCTTTAGGCGTTTCTGACGATCCAGTTCACCATTAAGCATCTTGTCGGCAAGCGGCCGATCCTTGGCCGCAATCTTGTCGAGAAGCACCAGCTTGGAGAGGCCATAGCGGCCGTTATAGAGCCCCCAGCTGTGCATGCTTGAGATCAAGCCACAATACGGATGGTGACGTTGATTGAATTCGGGCGACAGGCGGCTCGTAACGGTAATGTATTCCGGCGGCGTGTCGACGAGATTGTACGGCAACCCGGTTTTATCATCGATGGCCGGTTCGCGGTCGAATTCAAGCCAGCCCGCATCGTGGTGCGAGATGACGTAGGTCATCAGATCGAGCGGCGCCAGCGATTCAAAGCGATCGTTACCGAATGCCTGGGCAAACTGCCGGCACAGCGCCGTATGGTCCTGCATCGAGATGGCGAGCCGCAGCGTACCGGTGGGGGCAGTTTGTACGATCATGAAGCGAACCTAATATTGGCCGCGGGGCTCGAGTCCCAGAGCCATCTGTCCATACATCGTAGCAACCGCATCCCAATTGACGGAGACATGACGACCCACCGCATTGATGTCGCGCCATGCGCGCTGGACGGGATTCGAAAGCGCCAGCCCATTGCCTCCGGTCGCCGCATTGAGAATGTCCACCGACCGCACCGCCATATTGACGGCAAATGCCTGGCCGCGGCGGCTGATGATCCGCTGCTGGATCGATCCTTCGCCGTTCTCTCGCACCTCGCGCGCAATCGCCTCAAGATCGCGAAGCAGAATGGTCCGGGCGGCATCCACGGAGGCTGCGGCTTCCGCCACCCGGATCTGAATGGTCGGAAATTCAGCCATCCGGTTGTTGCCGCCGGTGACCGAACCACGCGTCAGCCGGCCACCGGTGGCGGCAATGAAATCCTCAATAGCGCCGAGTGCAGCCCCGACCGCGGTTGCAGCGAGGCACGAGGAGATATTGCTGTAAATCGGAATGGCATAGAGAGGGTTTTGATAATGCCGGCTGCCTGGGGTGCGGCCCGAGGCCGCATCCGCAAACAACACAACCCGGTGCTCGGGGACGAACACATCCTTGAGAACAAGGGTCTTACTTCCCGTGCCTGCAAGACCGATCACATCCCAGGTGTCTTCGATCGCGTAGTCGTTTGCCGGGACCAGCAGGAACGCCGGCTGGCTCGGACGCTCGCTCGTCGCAGGCAACCGGGCTGCGCAGATGGCCCAGTGGGCGTTGTCGCAACCGCTGGCAAAGGACCAGAGGCCATTCAATCGATACCCACCGGTCGCCGGCGCGGCCTCGCTGATGGGAGCGTATGATCCGCAGAGCGTCGCGTCGGGGTTGCCGCCCCACACATCCTTCTGGGCTTGCGCCGGGAACAGTCCGACTACCCATTGGTGCGCCGAGAACAGGCCGCACACCCAGGCGGTGGAGGCGCACGCACCGGCCATCTCCATCATCAGGTCCGCGAGAACTGCAAAGTCCTGCTCGTAGCCACCATACGCCGCCGGTTGCACAAGCTTGTAAAAGCCAGCCTGGCGCAGTTCCTCAACAGTCTCATCCGGAACCGAGCGGGCGCGCTCGCATATCGCAGCTCTGCTCCGGATCGTTGGCAGCAGCGATCTCACCGAGGCCCTGACGAGGCCGAGCGACGGATTCGCCCGCGCGGCGGATGACGACTCCTGCACCATCTTCTGCATCCCGCTGTCCCCACGCCGAGAGGTTCTCTGCGGTCGTCAGCGTCGAACCCGCGGCGCGTCAAGGATCAGGCATTCGCCAACCCGCGCGGCTCAGACGCTTCATGTGCATACTTCCAATCCGAGGCGAGCAAGTCAATGCTGGCCATGGACCCGCAGACGACCTTGTGCGTCGCTGCTGGCCGGGCACAGTCCGCACCGATTGGCCCGGATTCTATTGCGAATATTCGTTTGTACGCATACTAATATACATCCGCACAGCATCCGGTCTTCACGCAATGCCGCTGGTTGGAGAGCCGATCGTCCGACGAGAGGATGCCCGCCTCCTACGGGGACAGGGCCGCTTCGTCGACGATCTCCACGTCGACGGAATGCTGCATGCGGCTTTGTTTCGCAGCGCATGGCCGCATGGGCGAATTCGGAACATCGATGTCGCGGCGGCGGCCGCCCTGCCGGGTGTTTTCGGCGTATTCACATTGTCGGATTTTTCCGCTTTCCTGAAGCCGATACGGTCGCGCATCGCGGCGATGCCGGGGTTTGAAAACTTCCTGCAATTGCCGCTCGCCACCGACAAAGTCCGATATGTGGGCGAACCGATGGCCTTGGTGGTGGCGACGAGTCCCTATGTCGCAGAGGACGCCATTTCGCTGATTTCGGCCGAGATTGACGAACTGCCCCCGGTGCTAAACTGGGAGGGAGCAGCCCGCGCAGCCACCCTCATCCACGAGAGCGCCGGCACCAACCATTCCAGCATCAGCGTAGGCCGCGGCAACACCGAGGCGGCGTTCCGAACGGCGCCTTACGTGCGGCGCGAGACCTTTAGCGTGCAGCGCCACACCGCCGTCCCGATGGAGACGCGCGGGCTCGTCGCGGTGTGGGACGAAGGCCAGTGCTGCATGACCGTGTCAGGCATCACCAAGGTGCCATTCTTCAACCGAACGACGCTCGCGGCGATGCTCGACCTGCCGGAAAGCTCGGTGGTCATGAAGGTGGCCGACGCCGGCGGCGGCTTCGGCGTGCGCGGGGAATTCTACCCCGAAGACTTTCTGATCCCGTTCGTCGCCCGGAAGCTCAACCGTCCGGTCAAATGGGTAGAGGATCGGCGTGAGCATTTCCTCGCCACCAATCACTCGCGCGAGACGGCTTGCGATCTCGAAATCGCCTGCGACCGGAACGGTATCATCGTGGGGCTGCGCGGCGAGGTGACCATCGACATCGGAGCTTATGCCCGCGGCACCGGCGGCACCTCGCCGACGCGGTGTGCTCAATTTCTGCCGGGACCCTACCGCATCCCGAACTTCGCCTGCACAGTCAATGCTTACGTCTCCAACAAAACTCCATCAGGGACTTACCGCGGCCCGGGACGGGTTGAAGCCAACTTCTTTCGCGAACGACTGATCGATATCGCGGCGAATGATCTTGGCATCGATCCAGCTGAAATCCGGCGGCGCAATTTCGTCACCGCGCAGGAGATGCCCTTTAACATCGGCAAGCTTGTGAATTACGAGCCTCCCGCACAATTCGATTCCGGCGATTTTGGAGCGGTGTTCGAACAGGCGCTGAACGAGATCGGGTGGGTCAAGAAGAATTCCCTGCAAGGTCGCATGATCGAAGGTCGCTGCCACGGCATCGGATTTGCATCCTTCGTAGAGAGCAGCGCGGGCGGATTGAAGGAAAAAGCGCGCATTCGCCTCGGTCGAAATGGGATCCTTGATGTGTTTGTCGGCTCGACAAGTTCCGGACAGGGCCACGAGACGGTCTTCGCTCAAGTGTGTGCCGACGCGCTACATTTATCGCTCGATCGCATCCGCATCATTTGCGCTTCAACTGATGAACTCGAAGAGGGCTTCGGCACCTGGCACAGCAGGTCTGCTGTGATGTCTGGCAATGCCGTCCGTACCACGGCACAGGCGTTCATCGACCGGCTCAAGTCTACGGCGTCTGAATATTTTGGAAGGCCCAACGTTGAGCTCGAATGGCGCGACGGGCATATCCACCGCAGCGACACGGATGCGAGTGTGAATCTGGAAGCGCTGGCGACATTCGCAGCCGACCGCGGCGAAGTCGTCGATGTAACCGCCACGTTCGACTACACCGAGGCGAAGCCATTCAGCTATGGCACCCACGCTGCCCACGTGGCCGTCGACCCGCGTACCGGCGCGGTCGAGCTCGTCGACTTCATCGCCATCGAAGACATCGGCCGGGTACTCAATCCGCTGATCGTGCACAGCCAGGCTCTGGGCGCAATCGTGCAAGGTCTTGGCGGCACCTTTTTGGAGCACTTGCGCTACGACGAGGAGGGACAATTGCTCACCGCCTCCTTCGCCGACTACCTTTTGCCGTCCGCGACCGACTTCCCCAACATCCGTGGCCATTTCATGGAGTTGGCGCTGGCCCCTGGAAATCCGCTCGGCGCCAAAGGCGCGGGCGAAGGTGGTATTGTGGCGGTGGCTGCCGCGGTGAGCAACGCCGTTTCCGCTGCGCTGTCATCGTTTCGCGTACAGATACGCGAGTTGCCGCTATCGCCGCCACGCATTTGGCAACTCGTCCAAGATTCGCAAGCCAAGTCTCATTGAACGGAGAATTGCGATGCTGCTTTCATGCCTTCGCCCGCTCTTTGCGCTCATGGTTCTCACTGCCATTCTCGCCGGGCCGGCGAGCGCCGCAACCGATTTTCCGAACCGCCCGGTTCATATTGTGGTCGGATTTGCGCCCGGCGGCACAACCGATCTGCTGGCGCGGATCGTTGCGGACCAATTGCGCGTGATCTGGAACACCTCGGTGGTCGTTGAAAATCGGCCGGGCGCAGATGGCATTATCGCTACCACAGCGGTTCATCAGGCGCCGGCCGACGGCTACACACTGCTGATGAGCACCAACGCGATCGTCATCACACCGCATCTGAAGACCTTGCCATACGATCCGATCAAGGATTTCGAACCGATCACTATCGTCGGTCGCGAATACCATCACATGATGGTGACGCCGAAACTGCCGGTGAAATCGGTGAAGGAGTTTATCGACCTTGCGAAGTCCACTTCAGGCGGTCTGACGTTCTCATCAGCCGGCCCAGGCAGCGCGCCGTTCCTCGGCATGCAGCGCTTCATGCAAGCTGCCGGCATCCCCAGCATGGTGCATGTGCCCTACCCCGGTTCAAACCCGGCCGTTTTGGCCCTGGTCACCGGCGACGTACAGTCGATGTTCTCATCGCCCTCGACCACCTTGCAGATCGTCCGCGATGGCAAAGTCCGGCTGCTGGCGGTTGCCAGTCCGACCCGCGACCCCAATGCGCCGGAGGCGCCCACGCTGGTGGAGTCCGGTCTGCCAGGATTTGAAAGCAACACCTGGTTCGCGTTGATGGTGTCCTCGAAGATGCCGGCCGATGTCCTAGAGAAAATTCGCGTCGATGTCGGCCGTGCCATACGCGACCCCGTGGTGATCAAACGGATCAAGGACATCAATTCGTCTCCGGTCGGGAACACGCCCGAAGAGTTTCGTCAGGTCATCAAGGATGATCTGGAAATCTTCCGTCGCGTGATCGCTGCAGCAAAGTAGCGGGCCATGGGAATGTCGTTGATGGACCGCGCGCGATCGGACATGACTTCCACCAACCAATCTCGCAATGCATCCTCTTGTGGGAGCGCCGCCGAAAACGGCACCGCACCCTGCGGCGTGATGCCTTCTTGGGCGCTCCTCGCCTTGACAAGATTCCGGGGCGTACGACAATCAATCCAGCCTTGCACTCTAATGAATGGAGACGCGGATGATCACCAGAGCCAACCTGCTGGGAATGGCGGCGGCCAGTGCCGCGGCCCTCTGTCTTGGTGTACCCGCGATGGCGCAAGGCACCATCAAGATCGGCGAACTCAACAGCTACAAGTCGCAGCCAGCGTTCCTCGATCCCTACAAGAAGGGCTGGGAGCTGGCGATCGAAGAGATTAACGCCAAGGGCGGCGTGCTTGGGCGCAAGCTCGAGGTGATCTCGCGTGACGACGGCGCCAATCCAGGCGACGCCGTGCGTGTCGCCGAGGAGCTTGTCACTCGCGAAGGTGTTAATATCCTGGCTGGTACGTTTTTTTCACACATCGGGCTTGCGGTCACCGAGTGGGCCGGCAAGAAGCAGGTCTTTTTTCTCGCGGCCGAGCCCTTGACCGACAAGATCACTTGGCAGAACGGCAATCGTTACACCTTCCGGCTGCGTGCCTCGACCTACATGCAGGTCGCGATGCTGATGCCGCACGTCATCGCTGCGAAGAAGAAGCGCTGGGCGCTGGTCTATCCGAACTTCGAGTTCGGCCAGTCGGCGGCAGAAGCGTTCAAGACCATGCTGAAAAAGGCACAGCCTGACGTCGAGTTCGTCACCGAACAGGCCCCGCCGCTCGGCAAGGAGGACACCGGCGCGATCGCGCAGGCGCTCGACGACGCTAAGCCCGACGGCATCTTCAGCGCCATGTTTGGCACCGGGCTCACCAAATTCGTCCGCGATGGGACGACGCGCGGCGTGTTCAAGGACCGGCTGGTCGTCAATCTGCTGGCCGGCGAGCCGGAATATCTCGACCCGCTCAAGGATGAGGCACCGGTCGGCTGGATCGTCACCGGATACCCCTGGACTGAAATCAACACGGCCGAACACAAAGCCTTCGTCGCGGCGTATCAGAAGAAGTGGAACGACTACCCCCGGCTCGGCTCGGTCGTAGGCTACGACACCATGAAGTCGCTCGCAGCCGGCATCGCCAAGGCCGGCTCCGCCGACACCGAGAAGCTGGTCACCGCGTTCCGCGGCCTCGAGGTCAAGGGTGGCCCATTCGGCACGTTCACCTACCGCGCCCAAGACCATCAGGCGACGGTCGGCGCCTACGTCGGCAAGATCGCCGTCAAGGACGGCAAGGGCACGATGTCAGACTTCAAGTATGTTGATGGCGCGAGCGTGCTGCCGACCGACGATGAAGTAAAGAAGCTTCGTCCGGCGGCTCAGTGACCGTGTGATTGCTACGACGGCGGAGGCACCCTCCCCCTGTGGGGAGGGTGGGATGAGGGCACCTCAATCGATCGATAATCTGTAGCCCTCACCCGACGCGCTTCACGCGTCGACCTCTCTTGCTATTGGAGAGGTGAACCGGAGTTCGTGGCAGCCGGCGCCGCACACCATGTCCTTCGACGCTCTCCTTTTTCAGGCGCTCAACGGGCTGGCCTCCGCGTCCGGGCTGTTCTTCGTCGGTGCCGGCCTATCGCTGATTTTCGGCGTCTCGCGCATCGTCAATATCGCCCACGGCTCGCTTTACATGCTGGGCATCTACATCGCCTACAGCATTTCGACCAAGGTGGGCGGAGGTCTGGGCTTCTGGGGCAGCCTGCTGCTGGCTCCGGTGCTCGTCGCCGCGATCGGCGCTCTGATCGAGATCACGCTGTTGCGCCGCATCTACCAGGCTCCTGAATTGTTCCAATTGCTCGCCACCTTCGCGGTCCTGCTGGTGATCAACGACGCCACGCTCTGGATCTGGGGCAATGAGGACCTGTTCGGGCCGCGTGCGCCGGGCTTGCGGGGCTCTGTCGAAATCCTCAACCGTCGCTTCCCGACCTACGATCTGTTCCTGATCGCGGTTGGGCCTGTGATCCTTGTAGGCATGTATGTGCTGCTTGCGAAAACGCGCTTCGGCCGGCTGATCCGTGCTGCGACGCAGGATCGCGAGATGGTCGGCGCGCTCGGCGTCAACCAGGCGCTGCTGTTCACCGCGGTGTTCGCCTGCGGCTCGGCGCTAGCCGGCCTTGGTGGCGCACTGCAGCTTGCACGAGAGCCGGCAAACCTTGCAATGGATTTGGTCGTGCTCGGCGACGCCTTCGTCGTCGTGGTGGTCGGCGGCATGGGGTCGATCACCGGCGCATATCTCGCAGCCGTCATCATCGCCGAGATCAAGGCGCTCTGCATCGGTATCGGCGTCGTGAATATCTTTGGCCTGTCGCTCAACTTCTCCAAGCTCACGCTGGTCGCGGAATTTTTGGTGATGGCCGTGGTACTGATCGCGCGGCCCTATGGCCTGCTCGGGCGGCCGCAGGCCGCGGTGCGCAACACGACAGCCGATGAGGAGCCGTTGCGCGCGCCGAAACCCGCGTTCAGATTCGCTGCGATCGCGGTCGTGGTGCTTCTAACGCTGCTGCCGCTGCTCGATCACGTGTCGCCCTATGCGCTGGTGCTCGGCATCGACGCGCTGATCGCCGTGTTGTTCGCCACCAGCCTTCATTTCATCATGGGGCCAGGCGGCATGCATTCGTTCGGTCATGCGGCCTATTTCGGGCTCGGTGCCTATGCGGCGGGCCTTCTGGTGAAGTTCCTGGCGCTCTCCTTGCCGGCGGCGCTGCTGATCGCCCCTTTTGTGGCCGGCGCCGGCGCACTGCTGTTCGGCTGGTTTTCGGTCCGACTGTCCGGCGTTTACCTGGCGATGCTCACCCTCGCCTTCGCGCAGATCGTATGGGCCATCGTGTTCCAATGGGAACACTTCACCGGCGGCTCCAATGGTGTCTTGGGCATCTGGCCGACTGCGCCGTTCGACACCCGCGGCCGTTATTACCTGCTCACACTTGCGCTGACGGTCTGCGGCGTGCTGCTGCTGTGGCGCATGCTGTTCGCACCGTTCGGCTATGCGATGAGGGCCGGTCGGGACTCCCCGTTGCGCGCCGAAGCCATCGGCATCAACGTCAAGCGCGTGCATTGGATCGGCTTTGCGATCGCAGGCGCGGTCGGCGGCCTGGCCGGCGCGCTATTCGCCTTCGCAAAAGGCTCGATCTCTCCTGAGACAATCGCGGTCGGCCGATCGGTCGACGGCATGGTCATGGTGCTGCTGGGGGGCTTGCAAACCCTAGTCGGCCCGGTGATCGGCGCGTCGTTCTTCGCGGTGCTGCAAGACACCGTCATGCGGCAGACCGAGTTCTGGCGCGCGCTGCTCGGCGTCATCATCCTGGCGCTCGTGCTGGTGTTTCCGCTGGGACTGGTCGGCTCAGCAGCGAGATTCTTTGGCCGGCGTAGGGAAAAGGTGCCGCCGTGAGTGTGCTGTCGGTACGAGGATTGCGTAAATCCTTCGGCGGCGTGAAGGCCGTGGATGGCGTCAGTTTCGACGTCGCCGATGGCGAGTTCCTAGCGTTGATCGGGCCGAACGGCGCCGGCAAATCGACCTGCTTCAACATCATCAACGGACAACTTGCACCGGACTCCGGCGACGTGCGGTTCACCGACCGCAGTATCGTTGGGCTGAAGCCCCGCGACATCTGGGCGTTTCTCGCCGCGCGGCGTCTGGAGGCCGTCGAGAGCCGTTCGCTCATGCGCCAGCTTGCGGCGCTACGCTCCTTCGCGCGCCATCTGGACAGCCAGGGCCATGGCGCGGCGTCGGCCTTCGCGGCCATCCGCTCGCCCCGAATCGAAAAACGCCTGCCGCGGCCTTTGCCGGTCCCGTCGGCGCTCGCCGTCACCGAGGCGGAGAGCCGGGCCGGGGACGCGCGCGCGCCCTGGATCCTGGCGCGCGACGCCGCCGTGCTGGCCTTGCTCTACGGGGCAGGACTGCGCATCTCGGAGGCCCTGGGCCTCAACCGCCGGGACGCGCCGACCGGCTTGACGGACGCCGTGACCGTGACCGGCAAGGGTCGCAAGGTCCGCAG
>Ga0207670_10000479_pt1 | contig 22041 bp, 14 predicted proteins | sample KBSS23HmetaG_FD_184339 | JGI IMG/M metagenome (GOLD analysis project Ga0207670, IMG submission 184339) | Switchgrass rhizosphere microbial communities from Kellogg Biological Station, Michigan, USA - KBS S2-3H metaG (SPAdes) (version 2) | ecosystem: Host-associated > Plants > Roots >... | reverse complement strand
TGCTGACGTTGCGAATGCTGGCCCGCGAGCCGTTCGTCATGCTCAGGCGTTCTTCGGCCGCGCTTTTACACGACTGGATTTTGAATCTATGCCGTGAGGCCGGGTTCGAGGCCCAAGTCATTAAGCTTGCGGACGGCCCGGCGAGCATCCTCGAATTGGTATCCGCCGGGTTTGGCGTGGCGCTTTTGCCGGGTTTATTCCAAAGATTTCCCTCGGATGTGGTCTTCCGCCCGCTGCCGCCCAAAACGCCAAAGTTTCAGCTCTCACTTGCCTGGCGGCGCGACAACGAATCGCCGTTGCTCAAGGCATTCCTGGAGATTTTGCGGAAGCGATTCGACAAGGCCGACAGCTAAAATCACGTACGTAACGCTGACTTGCAGTCAGCTTCCTCCTACGATCCGAGAGGGTCTGTTCACCAATTCTAACAAGGACATTGCCCCGGAGCGCCGTCATCGTCACGAATATCCAGGATGCGAATTGCATTTTACCAGGATAATATTGACAACCGCATTTTATCCGGGTAATATACTCGCCGAGACGTCGGGAAATTGAAATTTATGAATCAGTCATGTCGCAAGAGTTGCACAGCCTTTGCTGGCTCCCGCCGGATAGCCTCCGGCGATCTGGCCGAAGTCGCGTTAAAAGCCAAGGAGGTCATTGACAGCGGAGAGCGGGCTCCCGTGTTAATCTTCGATGATCTTACGAGTGAACAGGTGGAAGTGGACACTCGGGGCTCGGCCAAAGACGTCCTCGCACGGCTTGAAAAATCCGCGGCCAATGACGAATCGAAAGACGTGGTGGCGCGATCGGGAGAGGCCCCTGGCCCTGGGCGACCGAAACTGGGTGTCGTTGGTCGCGAGGTCACCCTGCTGCCGCGGCACTGGGAGTGGCTCAACGATCAGCCCGGCGGCGCGTCGGTCACGCTTCGCAAGCTGGTGGAAGCGGCAAGACGGGCCAATGCCGGGCAGGATCGTGTCCGGGCGGCTCGAGACGCCACTTATAGATTCATGGTTGTGATGGCCGGAAACCTGCCAGGCTTTGAGGAGGCGACGCGCGTACTTTTCGCCAGGAAACAGGATCGATTCGACCAGTTTGAAAAACTGGTCATCGATTGGCCCAGGGATATTCGCCGTCACGTGAGCCGCCTCATGAAGGAGACAATCAGGATGGAACAGATGCCTTCGGGACACGTCACCGGCACGAGCAATGTCCAACGAGTTTAGCAGGAGGAGCCCGCTTGGCTAGTTCGCACGCTTTGCCAGTATGCGCCACCACCCGACCAATGGAATCAACCAGAGCAAATTCAACCAACCGACATAGTGCGAGAGGATTTCCATTCGCGTGAAGAACGGACTGGCCTTCATGAACTGTGACACTATTTCGCTGTTGGCTTGCGCCGCGTGCGCGACGCCCCCGACCGCAAAATCGTGTGCGATGGCAAGACCGCCCATCGCCGCATTCCACGCCAGTGCGCAGCCGCCGAAGGCCTGCCAACCCAGCGCGAACCCGCCGAAGACCCAGCCTCCGAGCGCAAATCCACCAATTGCGAAGAGTCCAACTGCCGCGCCACCCCAAGGCATCAAACCAATCGCGATGCCGCCGACGCTCACGGGTGCGATGGCCAGACCACCAAACGCGAAGAGAATGCCGTAGGCGAAATCACCCGCGGCGATCCACGCCTTGACCGGTGCTCGCTGCCCGGCCGAACGGTTAAAACGGACGTGGACGAGCGGCCAGCCCAGCAATTGCAGCTTGGAACGATATTCCCAGGCCGGCCGTGGCCGGCGGTTCTCACCCGACGCGTCGCGTTCTTCGCGCAATTCCCGGAACATTCGGTTGGCCCATGTCCCCATCCAAACCGCAGCGGCGACATAAGCCACGACCAAACCGATCAAGGCGCCCGCAAACAGCAACGGGTGTGCGCCTACCAATCTTCCTCCGAAGATGATCAGTGCGGCGAGCAAGACACCGAACCCCAGCATGATGCCGAGGAGTCTGTGATAGTAACTCCGAATGCTCTTGCGCTCATGATCCGTCTTCGCCGCGGCGAGAAACGCCCGATATTGAAGCCACGGCCCGAGAAAGCCGAGGACGGGAGCGATGATGGCGTTGAACAACCCGATCAGCCCGGCGCCTTTCGCCATGACGCCGCCTTTGACCGCCACCGCGCCTAGCGTCGCGGCTTTCGCCGAAGTGCTCAGCATCGGAATCGTGGCAAGGACCGCAAGCGTGAATGCTTTTCCTGGATTTGTCCGCTCCAGCGCGCCTTCGACAAAGGCAAGCACTTCTTGATGCAGGAGCTTGCGGCCGCGTGAGAGCCGCTGCTTCACCGCGTCTTCGGATAACTCCAGTTCTGCAGCCACGGACTCGACGGATTGATGCTCACGGTAGAACAGAATGAGCGGTTCCCGATAACTTTCCGGGATTCGTTCGAGCGCGCGCCAAAGAATCGCTTCTTCTTCCCGGCTGACGGCCTGTTCGGAAGGAAGCACCTCGCCGGCGGGCGCGTCATGCGCGAGCTCCAACGGCTCGGCATTGTGCGCCGGCTCACGCCCTTCCCGGCGAAGGCTCTTGTGAATCCGGTTCCGGACGATGCCGCAAAGCCAGGAGCGCAATTTGGCCGGCTCGCGCAAAAGCCGGAGATGTTTCCACGCCGTAATGAACGTTTCCTGCGCAACATCCTCGCTTTGACCTAGATTGCCAATCCGACTGTAAGCCAGGGAGCAAATCAAGGTCTGGTAGCGGGAGACGATGCGGCTGAACGCGTCGCGGTCGCCGGCCAGACTTCGCGAGACGAGTTCCGTATCGCTGTATTCCTCCGTAGTCATTGTTCTGTTTGTCGTTATCATACTGCCTGATATGTCCCAGAGACAGTCAATGAGGTGACAAAGAATCTCGCCTGATCGGATTACTTGTCACGAATGAAGTCCATTACCGCCTTGCGGCATGCGCCGGGCTGTTGGAACCACATGCCATGGTCTGCGTTCGCAATGATGACCCGCTTGCGTCCCTTTTCAGGAAGCAACCGCTCCAACTCGTCGCTGGTGGACTTCAGGGAAGCCGGGCTGCTTTCTCCGGACAACAAGAGCGTTGGAACCGCGATCTTGAGCACGACAGCCCGGTCGATGCCCGGGTACATATCCTCCGAAGTCACCAGCGCTTTCAACTCTGCTGCGTTCCGCAACAGAAGCGCGTGAAAAGGCTTCGGTATTCTGTCGTACTTGCCTTCTTCGGAAGCATCAACGATGGCACGAACCGCCTCTTCGGCGCTGTTCTTCTCGAAGGCGTCGCGCGCCCGTGTCACGGCGCGTCGTTTGGCCTCATCAATTTTGTCTCCGGTAAAGACGACTGGCGGCTCCGCCAAGGTCAGAGTGCGGACAAGTTCGGGGTGTTTCCCAGCGAGGACGAGCGCGGCGTAACCACCATACGAATGGCCCACGACGTGGACCTTCCCGAGGTAGAGCTTCTTGATAAACATGGCGAGATCCTCCGCCTCGACGACCGCAGAATGCCTTGGCTGGAGCTTGTTGGAATTCGGATAATTATACCGCCGGCTGTAGGCCAGCGCATGGTAAGCAGTCGCGAATGGGCCAAGCTGCAGGCCATGCGCCATTTTTGCTGTGCGGTTTTGACCTGGGCGGCAGTAGATTCATGAAGACATGACTCGGGACGATACCACGTTACTCCGTCGGTTTGCCGTCGAAGGTTCTGAGGCCGACTTTTCGGAACTGGTTCGCCGCTACCTGGACCTGGTCTATTCGGCGGCGCTGCGTCAGGTCAAGGGCGACTCCGGTCTGGCCGCAGACATCTGCCAATCTGTTTTCATCGACCTTGCCCGCAAAGCGCGTTCGATCCGACCCGGGGTGGCGCTGGCCGCCTGGCTCCACCGGGCCACCCGGCTTGCTGCCCTGGCCGCAATGCGAGCGGAGAACCGCCGCGCCGTTCGGGAACAGGAGGCTGCTGCCATGTACGAAATTCAACAAACTGAACCGGCGATAGACTGGGCTGCCTTCCGCCCAGTGATCGATGGGGCGCTCGACGACCTCAGCGATCGGGATCGCGAGGCGGTGTTACTCCGGTATTTCCGGAACCAGTCATTGCGTCGGGTTGCCGACTCTCTTGGAGTGAACGAAAACGCCGTGCGCATGCGAGTGGACCGTGCGTTGGACAAGCTGCGCGTCGTGCTGGCCAAGCGCGGAGTAACGTCAACCTCTTCGACGCTCGCAGCGGCGTTAGCCGGGCATGCAATGACCGCGGCACCCGCCGGCTTGGCCGCAACGGTGACGACCACGGCCCTCGCCGCAGCGGCGGTCTCAACCGTCTCAACCCTTGGAATGATTCCACTTATGGCCTCAATCAAGATGAAACTTGGCCTGGCCGCCGTCGTGGCGACCGCTGTGGCGACCCCAGTGGTCATACAGCGCCATCAACTCCTACGACTCGGTGAGGAGAACCGGAGTTTGAAAATGCAAACCGAGGAGTTGGAGCGGCTGCGTCTGGAAAATGCGAAACTCGCAGCCTCACGCCTCGACCCCAATGAAGTCACCGGTCTGCGCGCCCAACCTGGCGAATTGCTCCGGTTGCGCGCCGAAGTCGCGGCGCTCCGACAGCAAAATCAGCAAGTCACCGCGACGAAAAGCCCCACGGCCCCGGTGTCGTCGAAAACCGTTTCCGAACCCGAGCACAAAGAATTCATTTCATCCGAGGCGTGGACCGAGGTTGGGTCCGACACGCCAGAGCGCGCATTTCAATCGTTTATGGCGGTATTGAAATCCGGTGATGCCAATCGGATCGCCTCGGCGGTCCATTGGGATGTGCAGTGGAAAGAACCGGTCACCGAAGCTGACAAGAAGCTTGTTGAGAAGTCGATGCAGGACTATCTGGACATGCTCCAGAAGGCACCCGGAAAGCTCGCTGCCTTCCGACTCGGTTCGCTGGTTGACCGTAATGACGATCGTAAACGTGTCTTCTTCAGCACCCGGGCGGGCGACGGAACGCAATTCGACTCCAACTTTGAGATGATTTACACCGACGGCCAGTGGAAACCCGTCTTGAGCATGGGCTGGGTCGACCGTGGGAATTCCAGCGGTTTCTTCACCACTCCCGTGTTCGGGCCGCAAATCGACCTGGATCCGTGAATCTGGTGGCTCCCAATTAAGTCCGTGCCGAAATCGACAACTTCATTCAGTCCGGCTCCGGTAGTTCTGAATCGTCATGATGATGGGCTCACTTCATGGAAATGGCAGTTGTAGGATTCGCGTCCTCGATGAAGACATCCATTTGCTGGCCGACAAACAACGGCAGCGCGTCGCCTTCCACCCTGTAAATCACCTGAAGCACGCGGGTATCCACGCGCTCCGTGCTGTCACCGGTGAGCGATTTCTTGGGAACCACGAATGGCTCGAAACGAACAAAGGCGAGCGGCGTTTTCAGTTTGGCGTTGCCGCGGACCGCCGCGGTGGCCGTCGCCTCGGGGCGCACGCGCCAGGCCTCGTGTTCATCCACGTCCACCCGGATGTGGAGCGGGTTCAAACGGCCCAACAAGACCAGAGGCGTCGTGGTGACTCCGGCCGGCGCAAATTCGCCCGGATGGACTTTCACCTGTAGCACGTCGCCATCAATCGGTGCGCGCACGATGCTGCGTTCGATCTGCGTTTCGGTGAATTGAGTTTGCGCGGTGGCTGCGGCAACGCGCGCCTTCGCCTCGTCGAGTTGAGCCTGCGCGGTTTCAACAGCAGAGCGGCGGCGAGTCAGGTCCTCGGCGCTAATGGCGTTCTTGTCTTTGAGCGATTCAAAAAAACTGAGCTGACGGCTGGCGTCGGCGAGCATGGCGGCATTGACTTTCACCTGGCTCTCGGCCACGCGCAGGTCCGCCTGCCGCAGGGCGAGCTCGGCGCGCAAATGCCGGTCGTCGAGTTTGAAGAGCGGATCGCCGGCTTTCACGCTCTGGTCCACGTGCACGCAAACCTCGCGCACGACATCGGCGAGCGGCGTCCCGATGGCGATGTTCTCCGTGCTAGTTTCCACCAACCCCACCGCCGCCACCGTGTGCGAGTACGGCGAAGCGGGCGGCGGGGAAGGCGGCACGGTTACTTCATGCTTGGGCTGCGTGCGGACGACCGATCCGACGCCAAACACCAGCGCGGCCAAAGCGGTCAACGGAAGAATGAATTTTTTCATAAACTTGGTCTCCTTTCACGCGTTGGCTTTTAATTCGACCTTTTTCCCCTTGTGGTAATAGAGGTAAGACACCGTTAAGAGTCCGAGAAAGATCAATGGCTCCAAGCCACGCAGGATACCGTCGCCGCTCGAAATATGCGCGACGCACGCCGAAACTATCGTCAGCGCGAAACCGAAATAGGCGAACTCCTTGAGCCGGCCAGGCATGGCCGGAATGATCAGAGCCAATACGCCCAGGAGTTTTGCGACGGACAATTCAACGCGAAACCAATCGGGCAATCCCAAATGCGCAAAAGCTCCTTTCATTTGTTGATTAAAGGAGAAATTGACGGCGCTCCACGTCATAATCGCCGCCACGATGCCGGTCGCGATCCAGTAGATGATCTTGTTTTTGGTCGTATTCATTTTGTTTCCTTTCTTTATGCAAAAGCGGTGACGCTATCTGACTCGGGCACGCCCAATGGATCACGCGATTCAGTCTTTATGATCCGCCCATCGTCCATGTGGGCGATGGAGTCGGCGTAATAAAAAACGCGGGTGTCGTGGGTGACGACGATGACGGCGCGGTCGGGATGCACGGCGTTGCCGGCGAGCAATTCCATCACGGCTTCGCCAGTCGCGTGGTCGAGGGCGGCGGTCGGTTCGTCGCACAGAATCAAGCGTGGCTCATGCACCAGCGCGCGGGCGAGGGCAACGCGCTGTTGCTGGCCGCCGGAGAGTTTGCTGGGCAATGTGTCCAACCGGTCCTCCATGCCGAGTTGCACCAGCAGAGATTTAGCTTTGTCCACCGCTTCGCGGCGGCGCACGCCCGCAGCGAGCAGCGGCACAGCGGCATTTTCCGCAGCGGTAAGCGCGGGCAGCAAATTGTATTGCTGGAAAACGAACCCGAGATTTTTTCGGCGGAACAAAATGCGCTCGTCCGCCGAGAGGCGCTGGATGTTTTGATTGAAGAGTTCGACCTGGCCATCGGTGCTGTCGAGCAGCCCGGCAATGACCGAAATCAATGTCGTCTTCCCGCACCCGCTAGGGCCAACGAGGAAGGTGAGTTTCCCCTGGTGGGCGTCGAAATCAACGCCGCGCAGGACCTGCACGCGCGTCGCGCCTTCACCGAAATCCTTCTGAAGATCGCGACAGCGAACGGCTGCGGCTTGTGTGTTCATGAGTCCTGTTTCCGCGGTAGGATGTTGGTTTGTTGAATTGTGCGCGTTGCTCATGGAATGCGGGGTCAGCCTCGAAAGACAATGGCGGGCTCGAGCACGAGCACGCGTCGCAAACTCAGAATGCTCGCGAGAACCATCACAAACACCATGCATCCGCCGGTCAGCGCGACGCTTTGCCACATCAGGATGATACCGCGTGTCGCCATTTTCTGGCCGAAGAAATTGAAAAACTCCGCCGCCATGCCCGTGCCAATCGAGAAGCCGATGGTCCCGACGGTGCAGGCTTGCAGCAGGATCATGCCGATGAGCCGCCAGTTGCTGACGCCAATGGCCTTGATCGCGCCGAATTGCTTGAGGTTTTCGACCGTGAACAGATAGAAGGTCTGTCCCGCGACCACCACGCCGACAATGAGCGCAATGACGATCGTGATGCCGAAATTCACGGGAATGCCGGTGTTCTTGAGATAGTAGAGGACGCAATCCCATCGGAATTGATCGCTCGTGCGCGCGCGCAGGCCGGTTTGCCCCTCGATGCGCCGGCAAAGTTCCTTGGTGTCAAGTCCGGGTTGCGGGCGGACCAACACGTAGGAAAGCTGCGTGCGCTCGCGCCCGACGAAATTCACCGCCTGACTATAGCGGGTGTGCATCACCGGCCAGCTCACGAAGGGCGCCGAGGCGTCGGAGATGCCAACGAGGTTGGCCTTGTGGTCGTTGAGTTCGATCGTGCGATCAAGCTGGAGCGGCTCGCCGGGGAACAACAGGTTGTAACCGGCCAGGTCAATTACCACTGCGTCCGGCTCGCGCAGCCGTTGCCACGAGCCAAGCAACATCTTTCGCGGCGCGCCGGCGAGCGTCGCGTCGTCAAGGCCGAGACAGAACGAGACCGCGAACTTGCCGTCGAGCGTGCGCGCAACCGGGCTGCCTTTGAAGAGCCTGACCGCCCATTGCACCCCTTCCACGCCACGCACGCGGGTGAGGTCGGTGTCTTTGAGCGCCTTGGTTTGCTCGAAATATTCAGTCTTGGGATCCATTACCCAAATCTCGGCGTCGGTGACGTCGGCGATCTGGCTGCCGGTGCGTTTGAGAATCCCGGCGAAGATGGACGTTTGGTTTTGCAGCAGGAACGTGCAAAAGGCGATGGTGAAAACCAGGCCGAGATACTTGGCCCGGTCACCGGTGAGCATTTTGAGCGCGACGAAGTTCATAGTCTGTATTTGCCGATCGGCTTGCGCCGACTTGCTTCGGCTGCGGGCAACGTAAGCGACGGGGAAAGGGACAGGCCAATACCATGTTCATTGCAGCGTGATGCCTTCCGGGTATCAGCCGCTGTCTTGAGCCGGTTCATAGTCATAGAGGTAAATCTCCGACTCTGCCGAAGGACTCGCCCGGTTCGACAGTTCCTGGAATGGTCCACGACACGCGATGGTGACCGCGCGGTTTCCCCTCACCCTGACCCCACTCTGACCCTCTCCCTCAGGGAGAGGGAACAGCGCGCATCGCGCAGGGGAAAGCCAGAGAGTCTGGATTGTACTCTGCGGAGAGTCGGGTTCACCCTCTCCCCAAGGGAGAGGGGAAAGAAACCACTGAACCGCGCGAAACGAATGTCTTCGACTTGGCGTGCGGCCATATGGCTTTGAGCCATTCACGATTTCAAGCCTCCGGCTTTGCCGGAGGTCTCTGGCATCGTTCCTCGCCGGTGACAAGCAGTGTGCCGCCAACGAGCGCCTTACAAACAGACCGGTCGGTATTTTGGCGTCCATTAAAATGCGGCGTTAGGGTTGCAAGCTGTCCAGGTAGTCGAACAAACCTTCGCCGGACTGTTTCAGCAATTCTTCGCTTTGCGCGTTCTTGGCGGTCCCGATGATGCCCGCCAATGCGGCCACAACGAACGCCGCCACGTTGCGAGGGGAGATGTTCTTTCTTACTTTGCCCGCCTTGATGCCGCGCGCGAATGCCGCTTCGAGGGATTCCCGCCACGCCGTGTAAACTCCCTCGATGCGCTTGCGGAAACCCTCGTCGAGCGGCGACAGTTCCTGTGCGAGATTGTTCAACGGACAACCCTGCACTAACCGGCCGTTGGCCTGCTCATCTTTCACGAATTGTCGCACCGTGCGCTTGAGGTCGGCAATCGGGTCAATGGAGTTGGCCAGTGGTTCGAACCAGAGCGCCTTGATGTGCGGTTGAATAACCTCTTGGACAACCGCGTAACCAAGATCGTTCTTGCCCTCGAAGTGATGAAACAACGCGCCCTTGGTCGTGCCCGCCTCCTCCACGATCCGGTTGAGGCTGCCGCCTTGAAAGCCGTTTCGGTAGAACTCTCCGAAGGCCGCCTTCAGGATTCGGCGTCGCGTCTCTTCCGGTGCCCGTGCCGCGCTCGTTTTCATTTAACGCGGACAGAATACAGACCAGTCGGTATGTTGTCAACGGGTAATTTTGTCCCTTCATCCCGGCAACATAGCTGATTCAAGAAAAGGGGTGGGGCTTGTGCCCACTGGTTTTCAACTTGGGGTACCTCCCAGCGGGGCAAGCACGGCGCCCGACGGCGGAACGTCGTTTCGATATGCCCTTTCTAGTGGCACCAAGCGCGCCTTTGCTACATCGCTTGTCACCTTTTCAGCTTTCGCGACCACGTATGGATGATGAATATGATCTTGATGGACTCCGCGACGGCAACCGACGAACAACTCTGGCGTCTGGCCTGTGAAGGCGACCGCGAGGCCTTCGGGCGAATCGTCGAACGCTATCAATCCCTCGTCTGCTCAATTGCTTATAGTGGGTGCGGCACGCTCGGCACGTCCGAGGACATGGCCCAGGAAACGTTTATTACCGCGTGGCATCGGCTTGCGGACCTGCGCGAGCCGGGAAAACTCCGCCAATGGCTTTGTGGAATCGTGCGCAACATCGCGGCCAACGCCGTTCGCCGCGATCTTCGGCGCGGGGGCGCTCCCGCATCGCTGGAGGCCGTTGCGGACGAACCCTCTTCCGATGACGATCCGGCCGCTCAGGCGGTGACGCGCGAGGAAGAAACGCTGCTGTGGCGAACGCTTGCCGATATGCCCGTGAACTATCGCGAACCGTTGGTGCTTTTCTATCGCGAAGAACAATCCGTCGCGGAGGTTGCGCTGAAACTCGATCTTAGCGCGGACACGGTCAAGCAACGATTGTCGCGCGGACGGGCGATGCTGCGCGAGGAAATGGCAACCTTGGTCGAATCCACGCTGACGCGCACAAGACCGGGTACCGCGTTCACCGTCGGTGTTTTGGTAGCGTTGCCGATGGCCACCGCTTCGGCCGCCAGCGCGGCGCTAATGACTGGAGCCGCCGTCAGCACCAGTGCGAGCACGGCCGGAAAGGGCATTCTGGCCAAGCTCGGCCTGGGCGCGTTGATCGGGCCCGCCATTGGACTCGTTTGCGCCTACGTCGGAACGACGGCCGCGGCCTCCACGGCGCGTTCGAAGGCGGAACGCGACTGCATTCTCCGTTACACCCGGCGGGGGATCATACCCTTCTGTTTCCTCATGAGCATCGGCCTGGCGGCAGTATTGAGCCTGGCCGGGAAACTCTACACGCCCTCGGCCGCCGCAGTAGTGTTGGGGGTCAGCGCCTGGACCGCGGTGCTGGTCGGAGGAATTATCGTTCTATGCAAGCGAATGGATCGCGAAGTAAAGCGCATCCGGATCGAGACAGAAACCACGGACGAGGCCCACGCCGAAGAGCTGGCCGCTCAAGGCCGGTCACTGAAACTCCCGAAATATTTCGAATCCAAACGGCGATTTCTGGGCTTGCCGTTGTTCGCGATCACATGGGGTGGATACGACTCTGATCAGTACCGCCCGCGCAGGGTTTACGGTTGGGTTGCCGTTGGGGACACCGCCATCAGTCCGTTCCTCGCGTTTGGTGGCTTCGCGGTGGCCCCGATTGCTGTCGGAGCCATTACGGTCGGCGTGTTGAGTCTGAGTGTGTTTTGGGGCGTCGCTGTCGGCGTGCTGGCGGTTGGCAGCCTGGCGTTCGGCTGGTGGGCGCTTGGTTGCGCGGCCGCGGGAGTGAAATGTGCGGTGGGATTCGCGGCGCTGGCTCGTGACTACGCGGTGGGAATCGCCGCGAGCGCTGCCGAAGTCGGCGCCGTAGCGAAGGAATGGGTCAGGACCCAATGGCTCTCGGATTTCAGCGACTTGATGCTTTACCAGGCGCATTGGTGGATTTTGTTGTGTGTGGTGGTGGCGCTGGGCCTGCGTGCGTGGCGCGCCAGGCAACTCGAGTTCAATCCGATGGCGAAGTCTTCGAGGAAGGGCAGGAAATCCCAAAAGCGCTAGATTGCCCCGACAGTGTGGAGCCTAGCCAACGTAACGATGCAGTTGACTTGGGGAGCGCGCCCGCCTCGGGCGCAGTGGGCCGCGCCCTCGCGGCCCACTGCGTGCACCCAATCCGTTCACTGTTTGGTGCGCACGTGCATGCCGGGGTTCGGCGCGAGGGCGCGCCGAACAGCAGCCGAGGCGGCTGCGCTCCCCATTGATTCCAACCGCATCGTTGGCTAAGCGTGGAGGTGATTGAGTTCAACTGGAAGTAGTCTAGGCTCAGTCGCGAATGACAGAGAACCCGGACGAAAGGATACGCGAGAGCGTGGACGCGGTCTATCGCTCGGAGTCGCGTCAAATTCTCGCAACCTTGATCCGCTTGCTCGGCGACTTTGACCTAGCCGAGGACGCGCTGCACGATGCCTTCACAGCGGCGCTGGAGCGTTGGCCGAAGGATGGCATGCCCGCCAATCCCCGGGCGTGGCTTGTTTCCACCGGCCGGTTCAAGGCGATTGACGCCATACGGCGGCGCGCCCGGTTTGACGCATCGCAGGAGGCCATCGCCGAGCAACTCGAAGCCACGTCCAGCGACCCAGCAGGCGGGGACGATGAGAGTGTCGAGGACGACCGGCTTCGGTTGATTTTCACTTGTTGCCATCCGGCCCTGCCGCCAGAAGCACGGGTGGCGCTGACGCTGCGCGAGGTTTGCGGCCTGACGACTGAGGAGATCGCGCGCGCCTTCCTCGTAGCCCCACCCGCGCTGGCTCAGCGCATTGTGCGGGCGAAGGCGAAAATTCGCGAGGCACGAATTCCGTATCAAGTGCCGTCGCCGGCTGAGCTGCCGAATCGTATGGATACTGTGCTTCAAGTAATTTACCTGGTGTTCAACGAGGGGTACTCCGCTTCCGGGGGCGTGTCGCTAACGCGGTCCGATCTCTCGGGCGAAGCGATACGATTGGGACGTCTGTTGCTGGAATTGTTGCCGGAGCCGGAGGCGGTGGGGCTCGTCGCGCTGATGCTGCTGCAGGAATCGCGTCGAGTCGCGCGGGTCTCGCCGACGGGCGATCTGATCCTGCTGGAAGACCAGGACCGCTCACTCTGGAATCAGGGGCTGATCGCGGAAGGAAAAAAACTGGTGGAACGCGCGCTGTCATCAGGCCGATTTGGTCCATATACGCTTCAGGCAGCCATTGCGGCGGCACATGCTGAGGCGTCTGTCGCCGCAGCAACGGACTGGGCTAAGGTTGTCGGCTTGTACGATGGGCTTGTCCGGGTGGAACCGTCGCCTGTGGTCGAGTTGAATCGCGCCGTGGCGGTGGCGATGCGAGACGGCCCGCTGGCAGGTCTGGAGCTGATGGACGCCATTCTTGCCCAGGGCGCACTGGCCGATTACCACCTTGCGCACGCGGCGCGCGCGGACCTATGCCGGCGCCTGGGGAGAACGGCGGCTGCGCGAGCTTCGTACCATCGGGCCCTCGCCCTGACGCGACAGGAGCCGGAACGCCGATTCCTCGAACGGCGGATGAGGGAACTGCCCGACTGAGAGGTGTCAGGCGGGCTTCCTCCCATAGACCTTCATCACGGCTTCGGTTCGGCTCCGCACGTGCAACTTCTCGTACGTCTTATGAATGTGCGTGCGGACCGTCTCGACGCTGATGCCAAGTTGATCCGCGATTTCTTTGTACAGATAACCCTTGGCCAGTCCCGCAATGATTTCCCTTTCGCGCGGCGACAAGCCAGCCGTCGCCTCGACGCTCGGACCCGTTTGCTGGAACGCTTCCACCAGGCGCCGTGCGATCTGCATGGACATGGGTGATCCACCTCGATGAAGTTCCGTAATGGCTTCGAGCAATTTGTCGGGTGGAGTCTGCTTGAGCAAATAACCTGACGCACCCGCAGACAGCGATTGAAAGATTCGGTCATGATCCTCGAACACGGTCAACATCATGATCTGGAACTTGGGCTGCTGCCGCTTCAACTCGCTGATGCACTCAATCCCGGACAAACCAGGCAACTGAATGTCCATCAGCACGACGCTCACGTCCAAGGTCGCCAGCCCCGCCAGCGCTGCTTCGGCCGAGCCAAACGCTGCGACGCAGACGCAAGTCCTGGAATTGTCGATCAGCAGGCGGAGTCCGGCGCGCACCTGGGGATCGTCCTCCACCAGTGCAACTCGGATCGCTTTACCTTGGGCAGCCATGAACGGGGTGTAGGATGCGTGATGGCGGCGGCGAAGCGCAATCCCACAAACGTGGGAGTGAACTTGCAAGCGCACGGGCGTCCCGGCTCATCGATCCTTTCCACGGCGTCGCGCTCATTTCATGATTGAGAATTAAGTGGCACGCTGATCTCAATACAGGTTCCCTGGCCGGGGGCTGACCTGAGACTGAAGTCGCCCCCCAGATCGCGGACGCGTTTCTGCATATTGCCCAAACCGTTTCCCGTTCCATTGCGCGCCGCGGGCTCAAAGCCACGGCCGTTGTCCCGAATTCGCAACACCAGATTCGACCCGGCGATTTCAACTTTGACGGATGCTTCCGTGGCTTTCGCGTGCTTGATGAGGTTATTGAGCGACTCTTTCAGCAATAGCAACAGGTTTCGCCGGAACGTGGCGGACACGCGGCCTTCAGGGAAACTCGCTGGAAATTCGAGGCGCGGCTGGATCGCTGTGCTCTCCAACTGCGAAGCCGCGTGCTCGCGCAAATATGCCACCAGGTTGTCGAGCGTGTCGTTGCGTGGATTTGTCGCCCAAACCAATTCGCTCATGCGCGCGGTTACATCGCGCGCCGCCTGCGAGATGCGATCCAGGGTCGAACCCGTTTGCCCGTGGTTGCCCGCCTGGCTTTTCGCGACCTCGCCGAGGATGGCGATCTGGGTCAGCGCGGCCCCAAGTTCGTCGTGCATGTCGGCGGCGATCCGCTCCTTTTCGCTCGTGAACGCCTGCTGATGTTTCAGCTCCTGAATCCGGCGTTGCCCGCTCAATCGCCGCCGGTGCAGTCCCGCCGCCAGCGCCAAAATCGCGCCGCCCATGGCGGAGTAAAAAGCCCGCGTCTGCCAAAAGTACGGCTGGATCACGAAGCTCAGCGTGGTCTCCTGATCATTCCAAACCCCATGAGCGTTGGCGGCCTTGACGCGGAACTGATAGGTGCCGGGGCGCAAGTTCGTGAAGAACGCCAGCCGCAAATCCGTTTCGCGCGCCCAATCCGAATCATAGCCATCAAGCCGGTGACGGAACTTGACGCGGTCCGCGGCAACGAGGCTGATCGCCGTGTAATGAAATTCCAATCGTTCGCCTGAGCCGGCAGGCAATTGGATGGCCTCCGGAATCCTACTCGCCCGCCCTTCGGGCACCCTCTCCCCCAGTCGGGGTGAGGGGGCACTCTTCGCGGACAGATCGTTCATGGAGTGGCCGAGAGGAATCTCCCTCCGATTCACCAGGAGTTGCTCGATGACCGCGGGCAACGGCTGCGTGTCCAGATGCACGCGGCGCGGATCGAACGTGGCGAGTCCGTTCCGCGTCGCCACCCAGATGTGTCCATCCGGCGTCTTCGCCATGGTGGGGTGATGACGACTGGAACACTCCGGCGTCAGCAACCCGTCGCGCACGCTCAACGTCAGGGTGCGAACGCGATTCAAACGCCCCGCCAAGAACTCCTCCAATTCCTTCCGAGCAACTCCGTGAATGCCGCGCTTGCCGCTGACCCAAAAGTTGCCGAGGTCATCCTCGATCAGATCCAGCAGAACGTCCTTCGGCAGGCCGTCTTTCTCGCTCACGTTCTGAAAGCGTCCGCCCGCCCGCCGGGTCAACCCGGTCTCCGTCACGATCCAGAGCGCGCCCGAATCGTCCCGATAAACCGGCACGCAGTGGTTTCCGGGCAATCCATCTTTCTCGGAGAAGTTCTCCGCGCGGTCGTTAGTGACATGAAACAGCCCGTCCGCCAGCGACCCCAACCACATTGAGCCATCACCATCCTCAACCAGCCCGAGAGGAAATATCTTCGGCAATTCTTTGCCGATCGCGTAACGTCCAAACGCAGGTTTGCCATTCGCAGGTTTCGGCGCCCAATTCCCGTCTAGAGTTTCCTCCAGTCGGTCCGGTTGCAACCAGGTGAGTCCCCTCTCACAGACAACCCAAAGCGTTCCGTCCTTCGCAAACCGGAGAGTGTTGGGATCCTGCCACTCCAGACCCAGCGAGACTATGTTCCTCGCAGGGTCGAAATTGTTTCTCCGAAGTTTATTTTGTCCGCCTCCCTGATCCGCAAACCAGAGCCGGTCTTGCCGATCGCTCGCCACCGAACGGTACTTTCCCTGGCCAAGCAGCGACCATTCGCCATTTCGATAGTGGCACAGACCTCCAGCAGTCGCCAGGTACAGCCCGCCATCGGATGTGGCGCAGACCGTGCGCACATCATTTCCGCCCAACCCATCCTGCGTGGTGAAGACCCGGATCAATCGCTCCTGCACGAAGTGCAGCCCATCCTCTTCGGTCCCGAACCACACGCCGCCCTCGCGGTTGGCGCACAGGCACGAGATTTCCGGACCGGCCGCGCCGTTCGCAACGTCAATCTTCTCCAAGAGCCCGCCGCGCAGCCGCGCCAAATCATGAGTGACACCCAACCACTGATCATCCGCGAGCGGCCCGTTCCAGCGTGCCGCCCAGGGACGCCGAAGTCTTGTGTCCCACAACCAAGAGAAAGCCGGCCCGTCACTGCCCAATTTTGCCTCTGCCCACCAGTTGCTGCCATTGAGGCCACTCCTCCACGCACAAAGGTCCGTTTTCGGAGCCATGTTGTTCAACCGGACGGCAGGCGGCTCCTGGCCAACCGTTCCGACCACCGTTGGCGCCGCTGCGTGGCCATCCCAGTGCAGCATCATTTGCGGTTGTTCGGTCGCCAGCCATACGCCGTTGGTCGCCGCGATGATCCGGCGTACGTGCCCGGGCACCACAACCTCGGCGCTCGACGTTCCCGAATCAGGATGATACCGCCGCAACCACAAGGGTCCGCGCGGCAAAAACGAATTGAATCCTGCCACCCAAAGCGAACCGTCACCCGCCGGTTCAGCTTGCAGGACGAACCGCTGCGGCAACCCGTTCGTGAAGCCGGTGAACTCCAGGCCGCGTATCCGGAGCAACCCGCCAAAAAGGCCGGCCCAAATGTCCCCGTCCGCGTCCTGGGACAGACTATATACGTTCTCGCCGATGGCTTTGAGCGCCGGCGTGTTCTCTGTCGTGAAAGTTCGGAACTGCCGGCCATCGAACCGCGCGAGTCCCGCTTCCGTGCCCACCCAAAGATACCCGTTTCGCGCCTGCAGCACTGCCTTCACAATATTGCCCGGCAGCCCGTCCTCAGTCGTGAACCGCCGATGTGTCCAGGTTTGAGGGGTGGTCACCACCACGTTCGTGAAAACCTCCATCGGCACGTTCTGCGCGGTCGCCCTGAAACGCGCCGTTGTGTTTCGCGCCGGGCGCCTCGGAAGACCGGCCGCGTGCAGTGCGCGGGTCTCACTGTCAGTCAATACCCGATCGAAGGCACTAAGATCACGCAGCATCGCGCTGTATTGGCTGTCCAATGTGCGCAGCATGTTGCCCACATTGAGCCAGCGGCCATTTACCGGCCATGGGTGGGGCAATCGCCCGTCGAGCGCGCGAACGCCATCCACCCAAACAAAGCTGGTGCCATCCGCTCTCCGGGCAATCGCCACGTGATGCCACCTTCCAAGCGTCAGGTCGACGCGTTCCAGGCGATCCTCGGGGGTAAAATCCAGTGCACCGATAAAAAACCTGTTCGGGTCTTCGATCGATTGAAAACACCATTCGCGTTCGCCGGATTCCTGTCCCAGCAAACTGCAATGCATTGCGGACCGCAATAAAAACCAGAACGACAGAGTGAACACCTCGTTCGTGATCGCCGGCTGCAAGTGCACCCAGGCGGTGTGCTGGCTGAACTCCGTCTCGTCCTCCACGCCCGTCTCCACCGGCGGCAGGACGCCCATCACCACCCCTTCCTGACCGCTAATTTCATCGCGCGCGTCGAAGAGATTGGGCCACCACCGGATCAGGCCGTTGGTGACCGGCAGATCCACGGTCGCTCCCATGACTTGCGGCTGAGCAAGGAGAAATTCGCAGGTGCCATCACACCCCAGCAGCAGAATGACCGCAAGAATTCGAATCGGAGCGAGCCGTCGGCACGTCACCCGGCGAGCGTAAATCCGATGGCCTTCCGACAGCAAGTTGCAACTGAGCCGAAACTGAAGGAGGGCGGACGGTTTCGTCCGCGAGCAGCTTGGGTTTGGGAATGGACACGCGGACAAGACGGTACAAGACGGTCCGCGCCCCTTTGGTTGCGCCTTTGCGTTGAATTCGGACAAATTCGCCCTTCCCTCAAAATACAACGTTTGTGTGACTACCCGAACTCCGGGCAATGGGTAGACTGACGACATGCGCCTTGGCAGCCACAGATGTAACGTAGGTTTTCCAACCGGCGAATTCGAGGTTCTATTCGCGCCAGCTCAAATTCGGCGTTTTCAATTTTCTCTCACATTCCGTGAAAGATTTTCGCGCCTTGCGATTACATCTCCGTGCCCGAAAAACGCACTCAGTAATTCGATGATCCAGTGATGAGCCGAGAAAGAAAACCTATGCGAAACCCCACCCGACACCTGCTCGTAACCGGCGCGATCCTCTGGGCCATGGCCCTGACCGCGTTCGGCCAACCCATCCCCGGCCAATACATCGCTGTCTTCAAGTCCGACGTTCCGAACCCCGCCGCTGCGGCCCTCGAATTGGAAAACCAGCACGGCGTGAACGTCAGCCATGTCTATCAAAACTCCATCCGTGGCTTCGCTTTTGCCGGCAACGACCAGGCCGCCCAGGCGCTCGCCCGCAACCCGCGCATCGCCTACGTTGAGCAGGATCAACTGGCCCACGCCTCCTCCATCATCCCCACCGGCGTGGGCCGCATCGGCATCGACACCGCGGCGCTCAGCGCCATCCAGTCCGACCCTGACATCTCGCCCGGCGGACAAAAAGTGGCTGCCAACATTGTCATCCTCGACACCGGCATTCAGCGCGACCACCCGGACCTCAACGTCGATCCCACCGGTGTCCGCCCCTATTTCAAGACCGTCAAAGGCAAGTCCGTGCTAGCGTTCGACAACGCCTTCGATGACGACAACGGCCACGGCACCCACGTCGCCGGCACAGCCGCCGCCAATGGCGCCATCGTCGGTGTCGCGCCCGGCGCGCTGCTGACAGCGGTGAAGGTTCTCGCCGCCAACGGCTCCGGACCTTACTCCATCATCATCGCTGGCGTGGATTGGGTCGCCGGACAACCCGCCCGTTTCGATGTGGCAAACATGAGCCTCGGCGGCGGGTTCTCCCAAGCCGTCAACGACGCGATCAAAAACGCCACCTCCAAAGGCATCGTCTTCGCGGTCGCTGCGGGCAACGCGGGCAGCGACGTGAGTCAGTTCTCCCCTGCCTCCGAACCCACGGCCATCACCGTTTCCGCGATGGCCGATTTCGACGGCCTGTCCGGCGGCCTGGACACCACCCACACCTACACCTCGTGCAAAAACTCGGACGGCACCGGCGGCACCGTGCATCATGACGAGGAAGTGCCCTGCTTCAGCAACTACGGCGCTGGCGTGGACATTTGCGCGCCGGGTGTCCTCATCTACTCCACCTGGCCTACCTCGCTGATCAGCGGGGGCTACAACATCATCTCCGGCACCAGCATGGCCACTCCGCACGTTACCGGCGCGGCGGCCCTCTACATCGCGAAGCATCGCGCCAGCCGCACACAGACCGCGGCCTGGGTCGAGCAAGTCACTCAAGCCCTCGCTTCCTCGGCCTGGCGTGTGGGCGATTACGGCTACCACGACTACTACACCCGCGAGCCGTACACTGTTCGCACCTCGGGTGACAAGGACACCATCCGCGAACCGCTCCTCAACGCGAGCGCGCTGCTCGGCTTGACCTCACGTCCAAATCCGGACTTCGCGGTCGCGATCTCCGCGCCGGCCGATGGCGCTACGTATTCCCCCTCAGGCACGTCGATCCCCTTCACCGGAACGGCCTCCCTTGACGGAGCTGACTGGACCAGTTCCCTGGTTTGGATCTCGAACCTCGACGGCCCGCTCGGCACCGGTGGTTCCATTTCAGCAAGCTTGAGCGACGGCACGCACACCATCGTCGCTTCGGTTTCGGACAGCGTCAGCACCTTTGGAGGCTTTGCTTCGATCACGATCGTCTCCGGTTCGGCGACACCCGCGCCCAAGCAATTGTTCGTCGCCGTATCGTTCGATAAGCCTGGCGATGTGCCGGTGTACCACGATGGCGAGACGATGCACTCCTATTTCGACGTGACGGACGAACTGGGCGCTCCGGTTGCGGATGCTTCGGTCTCCAGCGTCATGAAGACACCGGCGGGCGGCACCCTGACCGCGTCCGGCGCGACCGACGCCAATGGCAGGTTCGAGGCGACCTTGAGAATGAACGGCAAACGCGGTGGCGGCTATGGCGATTACACCATCACTGGATCCGCAACCAAGACCGGCTACCTGCATAGCGCGGAAATGACCAGGAAGTTCCAGTTGGTGAAATGATCCCGCGGCTCCTCCTATCCTTAAAGCCAAACAACGAAAAGAAAGCAGCAATCACCACCCACGGCCCGAGATCAACGCCGCATGCCAAGAGCGATCTGAAATTCCCATGTCTATGAAAACAAGAAAACCACTTCACGCGCTCACCGCGGCCTCGATTGTCCTTTCGGCAATTTCCCTGGCAGTATGGTCCTACTGGCCAAGGCCCGCCCGGCAAGCCGCGCCTCGCTCAACACACGCGACGGTCGCCGCCGACGTAGCCCGGCCGGTTGCGCTTCCACCGGCCAACGTCAGAGCCGCATCCGTACCCGGGCCTGCGGTATCCGCGCAACCCGCGCCAGCATTGGCGGTCAAGCCGACTCAGGCCCAGCGGGCAGCTTTCCAGCAATTGCAAAATCTGCGAGCGGGAAAGACGCCACAAGAGGGAACGCAAGTGGGCGGGCGGGAAGCCATCAGAAAGCAACTTCGCGATGAAGCGCGCCGTTCCGGTATGGAACCCTGGCGGCTCCAGCCGCAAAATGCGTCGCCGACATTCGCCTTTCGGCCGGTACCGACCACCGGCAGCGAAATGACACTGGCGGCTGACAATCCCCGGCATCAGTTGACCGCCACTTACGGCAAGGATGGGTTGCAGGTGCGGCCCGCGAAGACTGAATCGGGAACCACTTCGCGGCCCGCCGCGCCACCCGTGTTGCCCGGCGCAGCCGATTGGGAATTGAACCTGCGGCTCACCGGCGTCGGCTACGAGCACGGCTCCGGACTGCCCGCGAATGAACTGGTGATCCCCGCCGCCAATCGCGTGGAATCCCACCGTGATTTCGTGATGGAGTGGTACGTGAATGACGACCAGGGGATCGAGCACGGCCTCACCATCCGGACTCCGCCTGCCAACCGGCCTTCCACTGCGGCAGAATTGCGCGTCGAACTCGCGTTGAACACCGGGCTGAAGCCGCAGCAGGACGAGTCGGGTCGGGCGGTTTATTTCCAGGGTCCGGCGGGCGATCGATTGCTGAGTTACGGCAGCCTGCTGGCTTATGACGCGACGGGGCGCGAACTCCCGGCGCGATTCGAGTTGGACGGCAGCCGGCTCGCGATGCTGGTGGACGACCGGGCCGCCACTTACCCCTTGGTCATTGATCCGGTGCTCACTGTGGAGATCCTGAGGGACCTCAACACCGTCCCGAACTCAGCGAGTCCAAATTATCTCGTTGAATTCCAAGGACTCCTTTACTTCCAGGCCTACGACGGGAATAGGGCCGGTCTCTGGAAAAGCGATGGCACTGAAGCGGGGACCGTCATCGTGAGCGACAGCGTGTATTATCCCAGTTATCTAACAGTGATGAACGGGGCGCTGTATTTCAACGCCTCTGGTTACATCAATGGTGACTGGATCGGATATGAACTTTGGAAAAGTGATGGCACGGCTGCAGGCACGGCGATTGTGAAAGACATTTGGTCGAGCGGCGGATCGTCCTACCCTCAAAACCTCACCGCGGCGGGAAACACTCTCTATTTCTGGGCCGACGATGGCGTCAATGGCCGGGAACTCTGGAAGAGCGACGGCACGGCCGCAGGCACCACGATGGTCAAGGACTTGAATCCAGGATCGGGCGGCAGTTCGCCCTATTATTCTGGCAGCGTCGGTATCCGGGCCGTTGGCTCTATTTTATTCTTCTCGATGTATGACGGCAGTGGGGACGTCGAGCTCTGGCGAAGTGATGGAACGGACGCAGGCACGTTCAGGGTGGCAGACATAAACCCGGGCGCTTCTGGGTCGTATCCGTACTGGTTCACCGAGTTTC
>Ga0207670_10000478_pt1 | contig 22099 bp, 13 predicted proteins | sample KBSS23HmetaG_FD_184339 | JGI IMG/M metagenome (GOLD analysis project Ga0207670, IMG submission 184339) | Switchgrass rhizosphere microbial communities from Kellogg Biological Station, Michigan, USA - KBS S2-3H metaG (SPAdes) (version 2) | ecosystem: Host-associated > Plants > Roots >... | reverse complement strand
CACCACGGCGCCGGCGTTCTCCGTCTCCGCGTCGCCGTCGTTCCTCTCACCGGTGACCGACAAGCTCGTCGCAATCAAGCTGACGAAGAACGCGGCGGACGTGTGCGACCCGGCGCCCAAGCTCGACGACTGCACCGTCACGTCGAGCGACGGCGCGGCCACCGGCGCCAAGGACATCGTGTTCAAGAACGGCCAGCTCTTCCTCCGCGCGTCGGAGAGCTCGTCGCCCACGAACCGTGTCTACACGATCACGTGCACGGCGCGCGACGCGTCGGGCAACGTGGCCACCGCCAAGACCACGGTCACGGTAACCTGCACCCCTCCGTAAACCACGAACCGCGCGCCCCGGGCACGACACGCCGGGGCGCGCGATTTTTTTGGCGCGTCAGGCCTTCCCCTTCTCCGGCTCGTCGCCGTCGCGCACCGCGGTGCGGAAGTTCTTGATCGATTGGCCGAGCCCTTTGCCGATGTCGGCGATGCGCCCCGCGCCGAAGAGCAAGAGCGCGATGAGCGCGATGATCCCCAGCTCCGCTGGTCCCAGGCTTCCCATGGTCTTTCTTCTTTCTCCTGAATACGGATGAACGTGCCCGGCGCGCCGCGCGCGCGCCGGGGCGGCTCCTCACGGGAGCGCGATCGTGTCGATGTAGACGAGGCGATAGCTGACGGCGGGGCCGGCGAGGATGAGGCCCCCCGTCGGGTCGACGGCGAAGTACTCGTGCTCCTCGACGACGACGCGGCGCGCGGCCCCCGGGTTCGGCGACGTCGGGATCGCCACCGAGCCGCTATAGTTCCCGAGGTTCGACGCCACGCCGACGTTCCCCGCGAGCTCGACGACGGCGCTCGTCGTGTTCCAGCCGACGTCGCCGACGCTGCCGGCGGCGCGCTCCTGGATGTACGCGACGAAGCGATGGGTGCGGGGCGCGGCGGTCGTCTGCACGCGACTCGGGAGCGTCGCGATCGGCGCGAGGCTCGGCGCGACGATGTTGTCAGCGACCGCGCCCGTGACGCTCACCGACACCGACGTGGTGCCGATGGTGGCCACGCACGTGCGGTCCGGCGCGAGCTGCGCGAAATCGACGCGCGTCATCGGCGAGAGCTCGATCCCGCCGAGCGACGCGGCCTGGTAGCGCGCGACCGCGAGGCTCACGAACGGGAAGTACGTCGTCCCCGGGTCCATCTCGATGTCGCAGAACCACAGCTTGCGCTCCGGGCTGTACTCGACGTCGAAGATCACGGCGTCGACCACCGCGTTCGTCTCGGCGAGCTGGAGCGCCGACACGACGCTCTTCGCGTTCTTGAACGTGGCGGCGGTCAGCGCGGCGTTGGCCTTGCTGTCCCAGATCGGGTCGCGGCCCCACCGCGACGTGTACCCCGACGTGTCGGGGCCGGTGAGGACGCTGCGCGTGAGGAGGACCGCGACCTGCTCGCCCTCGCCCGACGTGTACCACGGGCGCTGGAAGTAGATGCGGAGCCCGCCGCCGCGCCGCGTGCTCGTCCGCCTGTCGGCGGAGAGCTCCCATTTGAACGTCGGGACGACGTATTCGACCTTGGGGACGAGCGGGCGCGCCGAGCTCGGGATCGAGAACGACTTGTCCGGCTGCTCCCCGTCGGCGACGCCGTCCAGCGTGATGTTCGCGGTGTCGGCGATGAGCGCCGCCGGGAAGTATTCGCGGTAGCGCGTCGTCCCGACCGGCTTGTACGTGACCTTTCTGTGCTTCGTGTCACCGAACTCGTGCTTCACGCCGTCGAGCGACACCTGGTCGGACCCGTACTGGAACGTGACCTGGTACGCGTGCCCCTTCTGCGGGAGCGCCGGCCTGTTCGGATCGTTCGGGATGTCGTTCGGCAGCGGCTTCGACGGCAGGTCGAGGTACTCGAACCAGCTCGCCTCGATGTCGACGTGCCCGGTGCTCCGGCTGTCAGCATTCACCGGACCACGGTGGAGGACGAACGTCGCGTCGTATTGCCGCGACAGCTTGAGGAAGCCGACGGGCGGCGCGAGCGGGCGCTGCACGGCGTGGACGAGCGTCACCTCGCGCGACGGCGTGAGCATCCAGTGGTGCCCGGTCTTCACGTCCGGCGCCTGCGACAGATCGAGCCAGTACGCCATGTGCGGCAGGTAGGCCGCCGACGGTACGCTCGCGTACCGCAGCTTCAGGATCGTGGCCGGCGGGAGCTTCACCACTTTCTCCGTCGGGTTCGACGGATCGACGCCGACCGCGGCCCCGTGCGCGATCCGGAGTCGGTACGCCTGCACGTCGGGCCACGACCCCTGCCACGTCGTCGAGAGGACGTCGGCGTTGGTCGACGGATCGAAGAAGACCGCGCCGCCGGCGGGGACGTCGGGGAGATACGGGACGAGGACGTTGCCGGCGGAGCAGACGACGTACTCGCCCGGCGCGAGCGCGTCGCCACGGTTCTTGGTGAGCGAGCTCGTGTCCGGTCCGCCGTCGGCCGCGCGGCGCTGGTCCATCGGCACCTGCGGGGGCGTCACGATCATCGCGCCGTTCGGGTTCCCATCGATGTAGCCGTCGTCCACCGAGAGCGACGCGATCCGCTTGTCGGAGAACGTCCCCTCCTCGCGCGTCCCCAGGCGGAAGAACGCCTTGCGGTCGGCGTTCTGGAGGAACGCGCCGTCGAACTGCCCGTGCGCCTCGGCCGTCACCTGCGACGTCTTCGGCGGCGCGACGTGGCGATCCGAGTATCCGAGATACGTCTTCTGCGCGAAATTCGGATCGGCGTAATTGGCATTCAGGTACGCGGCGTACGCGCTCGCGTCCATCCCCTCGCCGCTCCGGATGACGAGGTGCTCGACCGACTCGCCCTCGGTCACGACGTTGCGGAGGACGAGCGTGGGCGGCGGGATCGGCTCGAAGCGCTTGTACGTCTGCCCCGTCGTCGCGTGGGTCGTGCCGGCGATCGTCGTGTCGTCGTACGCCATGCTGTTCCCGGCGAGGTCGACGACGCGCGCGCGGAACGAGTATTTCTGCCCGAAGCGGAGCGGGAGGAGCGAGCCCTTCACCGCCGATGCGCGCGCGTCGAGCTGGAAGTTCGTGCTCGGCGTGGGGGCCGGCGTCCCGACCGCCTGATCGTCCGACGCGTACATCGGCATGATCGTCCGCCCGGGGCGCGGCGCGGCGAGGCTCCAGCCCTCCCAGCCGAAGAGCGCCTCGTGGAGGTACATATCGGGCGGGCCGCTGGGATCGGGATCGCTCGTCGCGGAGGCGGCCTTCAAATACCCCTCGTCGACGACGTCCTTCGCGATCACGGCCGGGTTCACCACGCCGAGCGCGTACGTCGTCTTCCGGCGGTGGAGCGACGCCCAGGGGCCCGTGCCGTTCCTCACGTCGACGCGATATCCGCGCACGAGATCGTCGAGGTAGAGATCGGGCTGCGCGTTCGCCGAGATCTGCTGATCGAGCGTCTGGTTCTTGTTGAACCGGTCCGTCATCGCCGCGTCGCGACCTTTCCGCGTCACGATGAATCCGGTGGTGCGGCGCGCCGGGAGCCCCTGCGGCGTCGGCGCGGCCTTCGACCCGAGGTTCGCGTCGAGCGCCTCCTTGTCGAGCTTCGAGACGAGGCGCACCATGTTCGACGCGAAGTCGATGAACTTCTGCGCGTCGCCGTCCGGCTCCCCCTGGATCGTGGCGAACCGCGTCGTGTCGTCGAGCGCGAGGAGCCCGCCCTGCGCGTCGGACGTCGGGGAGAGCGGGCGCGGCGCGAAGCGGCTCCCCTGGACCTCGTACGCCGTCCGCGGCGTCACGTCGGTCATGCTCCCCGGCGCGGTCGCCCACGTCGGTTTCAGGTGCACGAAGCCGGTGAACTTGAAATCGCTCGGCGCGAGCGCCGTGACGTCGATGACGAAGCCGAGCGCGCGGAGGAGGTACGGGTGATCGGCGAGGACCGCGAGCTTCTGGTGGAAATCGAATTTCGGCACCTGCGGCGCCGGGTGCGGGAGCGTGTACCCGTGGATGTCCTTCGACGTGCTGCTCGCGGGGCGCGTGTAGAAGCGCTTCGCGAGGTACGCGGCGCGCGACGTCGGATCGAGCCCCGCGATGTCCTGCTTCTCTCCGTTCGCCGCGTCGATCCACGCGCCCCTGGTCCGATTCGCGGTGGGGTAATACATCTTGTCGCGGTTCCGGATCCGCCGCGAGTTCGCCGCGGCGACGAGCGTCACGGCGTTCGTCAGCGTGTTCTGCTGCGAGAGATCCATGGGCGGGAGCGCCGTCGGCGACGCCTGCGCGACGTACGCGTAGACGGAGTCGATGAAGCTCTGCATCACGTCGACCGGGTACGACCAGATCGGCCGCTGCGCGTTGTTCTGGAACGCGAACGGCGTGACGCTCGGATCGCTGAAGACCTTCTTGTAGAGGTCGCGATCGAACGCCGTGACGGGCGTCGCCAGGGTGGGCGACCCGCCGGCCGTGTTGCTCGGCTCGGTGAGGAGATTGAACTTCAGGCCCGCGAGCGTGTCGGGCCAGTTCTCGAACGGCGTCCCGATGATCGTCGTCGTGTCGAGGCGCGGGGCGACGAAGATCGACGCGGAGAGCGTGACGCCGTCGTATCCGGTGGGGAGCGTGGTCCAAACGATCTTGCTCATTGTCTCTTCTCGCTACGCGGCGAACGCGTCGCAGTACTCCTCCCACGGATAGAAGGAGGTGATGGGGTCTTCGGCCATGAGCTGCCGGAACGTGGGGTCGTCGTTCCCGCCCTTGAATTTGCGCTCACACTCGATGGTCACGCTCACGCTGAAGCAGAAGATCGACACCTCGATCTCGAGCGACGCGTGCCCGATGACCTTGCCGGTCGCGCTCTCGTACGAGAGATCCATCTTGAGCTCGATCGACGCCTTGATGATCCCGAGGACGTCCACCGCGCCGCGGATCCGGAGATATCCACTCAACTTCACGTCGTCGTTCTCGATCGCGAAGTAGACGCCGACCGCCACGCTGACCGACCCGCTCGCGACGCCGAAGTCGAGCGCGAGGCACGCCTGCGCCTCGAGGGAGATCTCGAGGAGACGCACGCCGTCGGGGCATATCGTGAGCCCGACGAACCCGCCGCCGCCGAGCATGCACACGGTGAGGACGAACGGCGACTCGCGCGAGCAGAACGAGAACGAGACCTCGAGCGATTTGCCGATGAACGGGATCTTGAAGCCGGCGGAGAAGCTCAGGTTTTCCAGGCTGAAGACGCCGACCGCGATGTTGGGGAGCGGGAGGGTGAACTTCGCGTCGAGCCCTTCCGGCGTGATCGAAACGTTCGGCGGATCGCTGAAGCCGTCGAGCGGGATGAAGTTGCGCAGCGTCTCGATGAAGCTGAGCGCGCCGCCGAAGTGGATGCCGCGGAAGACGCAGTCGATCTCCGGCTTCCCCGCCGTCCCCGCCTTGAACGCGAGCTTGTCGAAGACGAGCTTGATGTACGGGTCCTGGCCGAGGAGGCGGAGCTCGAAGTCGGTGAGCGTCGCGAACACGTCGCCGCCCGCCGGCTGCCCGCCCGACGCCTTCGCGCGCACCTCCACGCCGAGCTGGAAGCCGTGCTCGTCGTTGGGCCAGAAGATCGCGCTGTTCGAGTTGGGCCACGGCTGAATGCGCGGGCTCCAATCGAGCTTGATGTGGAGGTCCTTGATCGCCTCCTCGGCCTTCACGAACGCGTGCACCGCAGTCGCGAACGTGTCGAGCGCCGACTGATCGGGGAGGATCTGCTTCAGCACCTTGTCGCAGATCGACAGGAGCTGCCCCTGGATGCCGGCGTCGATCGGGAGCGAGATCGCCTTCAGCGCGTCCCGGAGGTTCGTGAGCGCGGTGCGCCCGTCCTTGATCCCGTCGATGATCGACGTGGCGAGCGCGTCGAGATCGGTGTTCCCGTCGATGTGGGCGATCTGCCCGACCGCCGACGCGAGGGTCGACGCCGCGTCGAGGACTCCCTGCGCGGCGGTGCCGAGCGCCGTCGCCTGCGACGCGAGCTGGGCCGGGTTCAACCCGAGCGCCGCCGCCTTCGCGAGGACGCGCGGATAGAGCGCCGCCTGCGCCGCGCTGAGCGCGCCGCTCGGCGACGCGTTCGGCGTCGCCGTCGGGTTCGGCGGGAGCGCGGAGATGACCGCCTGCATGTCCAGGTTCTGCGATTTCAGCGCGTCGCCGAACTGGCTCGCCTGCTCGAAGATCTGGAAGACGGCCTCCGCGGTCTCGAGCGCCTGGGTGAGGAACTTCGGCGCCTGCTTGAAGAGCTCGTCGCCGCCGATCGCCTTGATGATGTCGTAGAGGTTGACGACGCCGAAGAGCTTCGCGCCGATCGCGCCGAAGAACTCCTGCGGGTTGAAGTCGGCGGCGGCGAACTTGTCGGCGTCGCCGGCGACGATCCCCTGCGCGCGAGAGAGCGCGCTCACGTCCATGTTCGGCGCGACGAAGCCGCCCGATTTGTCGGACTGCTTGCTGAAGTTGAGGGGCGCCTTGGTCGACGACGGGTCGACCGCCAGGAACACCGCCCCCTTGTTCTGCGGATTCGCCTGGTCGCCGTCGAAGCCGTTCGCGAGGTATTTCGCGTGGTAATTGAACCGCGTCGGCGCCGCGCTGCCGGTGAGCCCGCGGATCGTGTCGATGCTCAGATCGGCGTAGTCGAGCTGCGGGACGAACGGCGCCTCGCCCTGCGGCCCGGCGAGGTACGCGAACGTGTGCCCCATCGCCTGGACCGAGTACCGCGTATCGTCGGCCTTATCGCTCTCGCCGAACGCGACGCGCTGCGCGCGCATGTCGGTCCGCCGGCGCTCGCCGTCGGGGAACGACGTCCCTTTCCACGCGCTCGCGAGGTATTGCCCGGTGAACGAGAAGCCGGCGAGGTCATTCGCGTCGATCCAGATCGCCGCGGTGGTGAAATCGTGGGCGTTCCCGTCGTGGTCGAACGCCTGGACCTCGAACGGAAACGCGACGCCGTTGACGAGCGCCCACGACGAGTTGGCGAACCCGAGCGTCGGCGCGGCCTTCGCGTCGAGCGTCGGCGTGACGATCGTCTTGAACCGGACCGACGTGAACGGGAAGCCGCGCTTCAGATTGCCGGGGATCCCATCGTACGTCTTCAGCGGCTCTTTGACGATGATGAAGTTCCGTTTCCACAAATACGGAGTATCGGGGTTCGACGGCAGGAACTTCCGCTCCGTCACCTCAACCCACACCGCCTTGTGGCCGAACGGCGCGAGGACGCCGGTCCGCACGATCCGCACCTTCTGGTCGCGCCCCATGATCGCGTGGTGGTCCCACGCGACCATCGACGAGCTGATATTCGGCCCCGACGTCATCGGGTCGGCCCACTTGCCGTGCGCGTCGAGCCAGCCGCCGAGCGACGAGAGCATGAGCGAGCCGACGTCGACTGCCTTGGCGCGCGGCTGGTTGTTCACGTCGACCTGCGTGTAATTCGTCGTCAGGTGGACGATGTCCTGCCGATCGCGCGGCTGCATCGGCGCGTAGAACGGGTCGTCGCCGATGCCGATCGCGTTCCACTGGTTCGCCTTGAAGCCGGAGTCGCGGGTCCAGAGCGCGCGGATCGTCTTCTGCCACCCCTCCGGCGTCGTCATGCGGGTGTGCCACAGCTCGGTGCGCTGCGAGATCGACGACGTGACCGGCGTCGCCGCGTGCTGCCACGTGGCGAAGTGGTTCGGCGATATCTGGAGGCGGAACGGGATCTCGATCGCCGTCTGGAGATCGGTCGGCTGCACCGGGATCGTCGGCGGGACGACGATGATGATCGGACCGGGGCTGGGGCTGACCGAGGCCATCGTGCGGTCGCGCGGGAGCGCCTCCGGGTTCGCGGCCGAGAACTTCGCCAGCGCCTTCCGCGCGCGCGCCGCGCGGATCCCGTTGCGGCCGCGCAATACCGCGGCGGCGGTGGGCGCGAGCTTCGTGATTTGCGCGAACGGCGCGAGCTGGATCGGGCTCACCGGCTGCGGCCCGGGGAGGGCATTCGCCGCCACGTTGAGCGGATATGCGGTGAACGCCGCGAGGAGCTGATCGAGCTCGTACGGGATCGCGACCACGTCGTTCGGGACGAAGAACGCGAGGCGGCTCGCCTCGGCCATCCGGTGCTGCACCGGGTTCCGCCCGCCCGCCGGCTTGTGCCCGTTCGCCGCCTCGTCGAACGCCTCTTCGAGGATATGCTGCGGAGGGAATAGAACGACGATGTACGCCGCGCCGCCCGTCCGTCCGAGGTAGAGATCGCCTTGCAGCGTGAGCCCGGTCGGCGCCGGCTGCGTCTTCCGATTGCGGATCTCGAGCCCCACGAGCCCGAGCTGGAGGACGACGAGGTCTTCCTTGCGCGTGACCGTCACCCACGTCGCGTTCGCGAGGAGCGCCTGCTCGTCGATCGCGTTCGGGCTCGGCGGCGGCGGCGCGCCTCGCGGCGCGTCGACGTCGATCGCACACCCGGCGATCTCCGGCAACGTGGCGACGGCGAGCCCGACGCTCGCGTACTTGAGGACGATGCGCCGTGAGACGAGCTTCGCCTGCGCAGCGGCTTTCTTATCTCGCTTCGATTCGTTCGACATGGGAGCTCCGGAGCGACCTGCGATCGCGGGCTTGCTGTGCAGCTCCTCCCATTGCAGCCGCCGCACCAACGCGCGCCGCCGCCGAAAAATCGAATTTCGCGACGGATGGACACGCGCGCGTTCACTCGATGCGCACCCGCCGCACAACCACCGGGTGCACAGATTTCACAACTCCGGGGCGAGGCTCCCGAAGGTCGCCTAGACGCCTTTGCGCCACAATCACCGCTTCGCGTCGCCGCTCCCGAGCGTGAAATAGAACGACGCACCTTTGCCGGGCGCACCCTCGGCCCAGATCCGCCCGCCGTGACGGGTGACGATCCGCTGCGCGGTGGCGAGGCCGATCCCCGAGCCGGGGAACTCGTCCGCCGAATGGAGGCGGTGGAACGGAGCGAACAGCTTGTCGGCGTATTCCATGTTGAACCCGGCGCCGTTGTCCCGGACGACGTAAATCGGAGATTCGCCGTCTTGCGATCGCCGGAGCTCGATCCGCGGCGATGGGCCCTTCGAAGCGAACTTCCACCCGTTCCCGAGCAGGTTCTCGAGGAGCACGCGGAGGAGCGCCGGGTCGCCCTGCGCGACGAGGTCCTCGTCGGTGACGAGCTCGACGGCGGCCTCCGGATCGGCCGCGCGGAGCCGCGCGACCACCGCCTCCGCGAGGCGCGCGAGATCGACCGGCTCGCGCCGGACCTCGGCGCGGCTCACGCGCGATAGGCCGAGGAGTGCCGTGATGAGGTGCTCCATCCGCGACGCTTCGTCGCCGATGCGTTCGAGGTAATCCTTCGACTCGGCGTCGAGCTTCGGCCCGAGGTCTTCGATCAACGCCGCGCTGAACCCGCTGATCGCGCGGAGCGGCGCGCGCAGGTCGTGCGCGACGGTGTAGCTGAACGCCTCGAGCTCGCGGCTCGCCGCCTCCGCGGCCTCCTTCGTGCGCCGGAGCTCCGCCTCGGCGCGCTTCCGCTCCGTGATATCGCGGATGGCGCTCGAGACGAGCGCGCCGTCCGCCGTGTCGAGCGGGCTGAGGGTCGCCTCGATCGCGAACTCGGTCCCGTCCTTGCGCATGGCGAGGAGCTCGGCCCCGGCCATCGCACGCGCCTTCGGCGCCGCGGTGAAGCCGGCCCGGTGCCCGGCGTGACGCCCGCGCAGGCGCTCCGGGACGAGGACGTCGACCGACGCGCCGAGGAGCTCTTCGCGCGAATACCCGAATAGCTTCTCCGTCTGCGCGTTGACGAGCGCGATCGTCCCGTCGGTGCGGACGATCACCATCGCGTCCGGCGCCGCCTCCAGGAGCGCGCGGAACTTCGCGTCGACGGCGCGCTGCTCCTCGAGGTGGCGGATCGACTCTTCGGCGCGTTTCCGCTCGGTGAGGTCGAGGATGAACGCGACGCGCTCCGCGGATGCCCCCTCGAGCGCCGCGACGCCCACGAGGATCGGGACGCGGCTCCCGTCTTTGCGGACGTACTCCTTCTCCCACGCCGGCGCGACGCCGGTCGCGCGGAGCTGCTCGATCGCCGCCGCGTCGAGGTGCCGCCACTCCGGCGGCGTCATGTCGGCCCACCGGACCTTCCTCGAGACGAGCTCTTCGCGCGTGTACCCCACTATCGCGAGGAACGCGTCGTTGGCGTCGAGGATGTCGCCGCGCGGCGTCGACGTGATGATCCCGAGGAGCCCCGACTCGGCGAGGCGCCGGAAGCGCGCTTCGCTGACGCGGAGCGCCTCGGCGGTCTCGCGAAGCGCGGTCTCCGCCGCGCTCTTCGCCTCGTACGAGCGCAGGACGCGCCGGATCCAGAGCGACGCGCCCAGCGCCACGGCGATGAGCGCCGCGTTCACCTTGACCCACGCGGGCGACGGGTGGGCTCGCTCGAGCGCCGGTAGATCGAGCGCCCACCCCACGAAGACCACCGCACCGATCGTCGCGGCGGCGATGGACGCGGCCCGCCCGAGGCTTGAAAGGTGTCGGACCACGCGAGAATGAGGCTACCCTGCTCGCTTCGGCCCGCCACTTCGTTCTACGACTTTCGTCGACGAGAAGACATGACTGGCTCACGCGTTTCCCGGATCCGGGAGCGCGAGCGACACAGCCGTATCCGTTTTCGTAGTCACTCAGATCAGGGGCGGCGATGCGACGATCGCGGGGGCCGGTTCGCCGTCGAGCCACGCCTCGCTGATCGTCAACGCGGGCGTCGCTTGATCGAAGCTCCCGCCGTACCCGCCCCCCTGAAACTCGATTTGAAGGACACGGCGATCGCCGCGGCGAACGGGGAACGTCAGGACGATGCTCGACGTCTCCTTGTCCGCGTCGATCGAGACCTCCGCCGGGTCTCCGGCGACGAGCGACCCGGAGCGCGCCGCGGTGAAGAATGGCCTCTCTTCGCGCCCCGTGCACGCGACGCGGAGCCACTCGCGGACGATGTGCGCTTTGCACGCGAACTCGTCGGGCGTCAGGAATTGCACGTTCTGCGCGTCGTTCCAATCGGCCTCGATCGGGCGCGCGCTCCGCACCTCCGGCGGCGGCTCGATGCGGAGGTTCCGCGGCGCCTTCACGTCGATCGTGCGCGGCGCGCCGGCGTCGTCATCGCCGGGATCGCCCGCGCGTGCGACCGCCGCGGCGCCGGCCTCCGCGTCCGCGGACATCGTGGCGCCGGCGTCGATCACCGCGGACGGCGCCGGCGGCGGACGGCGCGGCCAGAACGCGCCGATGACGACCGCGGCGGCAGCGGTCGCCGCGACGACGCGCACACGCAAGTCCGTGCGCGCGCTCACAGCGTCCTCAGGAAGGCCACGAGCGCCTTCTTGTCCGCGGGCGAGAGCTGCTTCGTCTTCCCCATGCGGTCCTCGTTGTGCGACACGAGCGCGTCGAGCGAAGGCTCGCTCCCGTCGTGGTAATAGGGCGCGCTCCCGGAGGCGAAGAGGAGCGACGGCGCGCGAAACGGCGCTTCGTCGGGATCGAACCCGGGCGACGTCCACGGCCGGAGCGGGTGCGTCGCGCGATCGGTGTAGTCGTTCTCGGGCGTGTGGCAGAACGAGCACTGCGCCTCGCGGCTCGTGAAGATCGCCCGCCCGCGCTCTTCTTGATCGGTGAGCGGCCGCACCTCCCTCGGCGGCGGGACGAGCCCGGCGCGGAGGAACGCCGCGAGCGCCGCCGCCGCCTTCGTCGTGAACGTCGGGTCGCGCGGCGCCGCGTTCCAGCGATGCAGGTGGATCCCCTCTTCGACGCGACTCTGGAGGTCGGGGTTCTCCGCGTGCCACCCGAACGGGCCCTCGGCGCGGACGCGCCCGGCGAGCATCGGCGTCTGCCGCGCCATGCCCTGCGCGCCCACGACGTCCGGTCCTCCGACGAAGACGCGCGGCTCGACCCCCGACGGGATGGGGAACGCCGCGCGCCGCGTCTCGATCTCGCGCCACACGTGGCCGTCGTCGCGGCCTTCGGGGTGGCACCCGGCGCACGCGAGCCCGCCGCTGATCGCCGGCGTCCGCGCGTCGTGGAAGATGCGACGCCCGAGCGCGGCGAGCTCCGGGAGCGGGTCGTCGGCGACGCGGTGGCGGCGCGGGCCGTCCGCGGACCGGCCATTGCCGAGATCGACGACGGCGATCTCGTGCGACGCGCGGCAGTAGACGTACCCCGTGTTCTCGTCGGCCGAGAGCGCGATCCCCGACGCGCCGTCGCAGTCGAGGTCGTACCGTCTGCGGAGCGCGAGGCTCGGATCGAGGGCGAGGGCTTCGTGCTCGCTGACCGTGGCGCTCCCCTCGCCGACCACGAGGAGCGTGTCCTTGCTCCGCCGGTACGCGATCGCGCGCGGCTGCACGAACGGCGTGAGCATCGCGATCGAGAGCGCGCCGGAGCTCCGCGTCGTGATCCGATCGAACGTCGACTCGTCGTCGTTGAGCTTCGCCGACACCTGCTTCGTGACGCGCGGCGGTGCGAGCGGCTCGTCCTTCGCCGTCAGGAGGACGTCGAGCGCGCTCGCCCCGAACCACGACTGATCACCGACCGCGCCGAGGGCGTGGCGCGGCGCGAAGAGCCGCGATCCGTCGGGCGAGAGCGCGAGCGAATAGCCGAGGGATCCATCGAGCGGCGACGCCGAAGGGTCGCGGAGCGGCGACGGTGGAAGCGCGATCATGCGCGCCGACGGGTGCTCACCATCGATCGCGTCGACGCGCGAGATCGCCGACGACGTGAGGTGGCTCACGTACGCGACGGCGCGCTCGGCGTGCACGGCGATCCCGCGCGGTTCGCGCGGAAGATCGATCGACCACCTCGGCCGCGCGGCGCCGACGTCGACCGCCGTGAGCTTGTGCGTCCACGCCGACGTCACGAGCGCGGTCTTCGCGTCGGACGTGATCGTGAGCCCCCACGCGTCGGCCGGGAGATCGACGCGCGCGACCTCGACCGCCCCCTGCGCCTCGTCGGGGCGGAGGACGACGAGGAGGCCTGGGTCGCGGATCGTGACGAAGATCCGTTCGCCAAGGGCGGCGACGTTCGCGGGGCGCCCGGGGAGCGGCACTTCGCGCTGCGCGAGCTTCGCCCCTCCGTCGGACTTCACCACCTTGGGCTTCGGCCCCGGCACCGGGACGATCCGGAGGACGCGCTGATCTTCGTCGGCGAGGATCAGCGAGTCGCCGGCGCGCACGATCGATCCCCCCTGGATCGCGACCGGTGCTGCGCCCGCGTCGCCGGCGTCGCCGTCCGCGCCCGCGTCCGCCGCGGGCGATCCGTCGAGCGCGGGATCGGTCTCCACCGCGGGCGCCGCGCCGTCGCCGGCGTCGCCCGATGACGCACCTTCGCGCGCGCCGGGCGGATCCCCGGACGCGTGGCAACCGCCGGTACCCGCGGCGGCCGCCGTGAGCCAAGCGAGGACGCCCGCGGAAAGCGCGGCGCGTCGATGGAAGGATCGCCGCTGCATGGCCGCGATGTGCGTGGAGCGAGGTCGAGTGCGCATGCGTTTCGCCGATTGCCGCCAGGTTGGTCCGTAAACGCTCGGAGCCGGCGGGCTCGTCCTTATCTCGCGCGCCGGGCGTCCGTTGTCGAGCGAAGCCACCGTTTCCTCTACGCTGCCGGGATGACCTCCGGCCGCGCGCTCCCCTTCTCGGTCTCCTTCGCCGCCATCGCGGCGCTCCTCTCGCTCGCCGCGTGCGGCGGCGCGGCCGCGCCCGCCGCGGCCCCGTCGTCGACGGAGACGCTCTCCGAGCCGACCACGGTCGAAGAGGCCGAGGCGCGGATCGCCGCGGCGAACCGCGAGCTCGGCGGCAACGCGTCCCCCGCGGAGGCGACTGGGAGGGCACCATCGACCCCCGCGACCCCTCCGCCCGCCGCGCCCCCGGCGCCCCCCACGGCCACCGATTCGGAGCCTCCGTCGGGCGGCGCCGACTCGGCGCGATCGGCGTGCGAGACGCCGTGCCGCGCGCTCCGGTCGATGCGCACCGCGGTGGTCGCGCTCTGCCGCATGACCGGCGACGCCGACGGCCGGTGCGACAGCGCGCGAAAGACGCTGGCCGCGAGCGAGGCGCGCACGTCGAGCTGCGGGTGTTGATGCATTGTCAGCGGAGGACGGCGTACTTACGTTCATCCGCCGCATGGCCGGGAGGAGGACGAGGGACAAGCGGCGGCGCCGGCGCATGACGCGGCTTTCGGCGCGTAGGGCGACGACGGAGACGACGCGCGCCGGCGCGCCGGCGGGCAAGCCGGGATGGGTGGCGTCGCTCCGTGGGAGCTTCGAGCACACGCCGAGGACGCTCGGCCTCGTCTGGCAGTCGTCGAAGGGCGGCACGATCGCGATCGGCGCGCTCACGCTGGTATCGGCGCTCCTCCCGCTCGCGATCGCCTACGCCGGGAAGCGGATCGTCGACGCGGTCGTGGCGCACGACGGCGCGGTCACGCTGCGGTGGGTCGGGCTCGAGCTCGCCCTCGTCGCGGCGCTCGCCGGCGCGTCGCAGGGGCTCGGTCTGGTCCGGCAGGTGGTGGGGGGCCGCCTCGGACTCGACATCAACCTCGCGATCCTGGAGAAGGCGATCACGCTCGATCTGCGCCATTTCGAGGACTCCGAGTTCTACGACCAGCTCACGAAGGCGCGGCGCGAGGCGTCGTCGCGCCCGCTGTCGGTCGTGACCCGGAGCTTCCAGCTCGTGCAGAGCGTCGTCGCGCTCCTCGGATACGTGGCGCTCCTCGTCCGGTTCAGCGGGTGGGCGGTCGGCGCGCTGCTCCTCGCGGCGATCCCGGCGACGGTCGCGGAGATGCGCTTCTCGAACCAGGCCTTCCGCCTGCGCAACTGGCGCTCCCCGGAGTCGCGAAAGCTGATGTACCTCGAGTACGTCCTCGCGAACGACGACCACGCGAAAGAGGTAAAGCTCTTCTCCTTGGGGCCGCTCTTCCTCGGCCGATACAAGGCGCTCGGCGAGATGTTCTACACGGAGGACTCCGCGCTCGCCGCGCGGCGAGCGCGTTGGGCGTACGTCCTCTCGCTCGTCGCCACGTTCACGTTCTACGGGTGCTACGCGGCGATGGCGATCGGCGCGGCGCGCGGCGCGCTGTCGCTCGGCGACATGACGCTCTACATGGTCGCGTTCCGCCAGGGGCAGCAGTCGTTCCAGACGCTCCTCGGCGCGCTCGGCGGCATGTACGAGGACAACCTCTACATGTCGAACCTGTTTCAATACCTGGGAATCGAGGTCGCCCCCGCGCTCTCGAAGGCGGCCGGCGCTCCAGAGGACAGCGCCCGCGACGAAGAGGGGATTCGCTTCGAGGACGTCGGTTTCCAGTATCCGGGGCGCACCGACTGGGCGCTACGGCACGTCGATCTCTTCATCCCGCGCGGCGAGAGCCTCGCGCTCGTCGGCCAGAACGGCGCCGGGAAGACGACGTTCATCAAGCTCCTCACGCGCCTCTACGATCCCACCGAGGGGCGGATCTTCCTCGACGGGCGCGACCTCCGCGCGTGGGACCCGGACGAGCTCCGTCGCCGCGTCGGGGTCATCTTCCAGGACTTCGCGCAGTACCAGCTCAAGGTGCGCGAGAACGTCGGGATGGGGAGCGTCGACGCGCTCGAGGACGAGCCGCAGATCCAGCGCGCGGTGGCGAAGGGGGGCGCCGAGGAGGTGGTGTCGGCGCTCCGCGAGGGGATCGAGACGCCGCTCGGCCGCTGGTTCAAGGACGGCGTCGAGCTGTCGGGCGGCCAGTGGCAGAAGATCGCGCTGGCGCGCGCGTTCATGCGCGAGGGCGCCGACGTCCTCGTCCTCGACGAGCCCACCGCCGCGCTCGACGCCGAGGCGGAGCACGCCGTGTTCGAGCGCTTCCGCGAGCTCACGCGCGGCCGCACGAGCATCCTCATCTCGCACCGCTTCCCCACGGTGCGGATGGCCGATCGCATCGTCGTCATCGAGCACGGGCGCGTGCTCGAGCAAGGGACGCACGACGAGCTCGTCGGCAAAGACAGCCGCTACGCCCGCCTCTTCGCGCTCCAAGCCGCGGGGTATCTCTGATTAGTGGATCATTGAGCCGCTAATCCATCGTCGCGGCGGCGGGGGGCTGGAGCTCGGCGGACGGGACGCCCATCTCCTGCTGCACCGTCGTGGTCGACCGGTTCCCGTTCAAGTCCTGCACGTCGACGATGACCTCGACGGCGACGTTGGCCGCCTCGCCGCTCCGTAGGCCCAGATCGAAGCCGGTGAGCCCGGGGACGACCTTCGGGAGGTACGGCGCGATGAGCGGATCTTTCGCGTTCGACCGGTTCTGGATGTTGAAGACGTGGTTGAAGAGCCCGTTGACGTTCGCGTCGGCGCCGGTCGGCGGCTTCGCGGCGATCCCTTCGACCGTCGCGAGATCGATCTCGAGCTCCTGCGTGTCGTCCGGCGTCAGCGCCCCCTGGACGCGCGACTTCGGCGGGAGGAGGAAGAACTTGTCGAAGCCGCTGAAGTCGGGCTGCGTCTCCTCGTCGTTGATCACCTCGACCTTCGGCCGGTAGCGGACGAACTCGTTCCATGGATCGACGAGGAGCTCGACGGCGTGCTCCTTGTCGTCGAGGTTCGACAGCGTGAAGCGGATCTCGATCCGCAGATCGCTCGCGAGGAGGAACGGCGCGTGCGGATACGGCTCCGACTTGCCGAGCCCCTTCGCCTCGTCGGCGGTCGGCTTCCGCACCGGGAGCTGGACCGGCGTCTGCACCTGGTAAATCGTGGTCTCGCCGTCCTGGTATGCGGGCGCGACCTTGTCGTTCATGGCGACGGCGGTCGGCGGGTCGACCTGGTTCGCGTCGTTGTTGGCGCACGACGCAGCGAGGAGACACGCGAGCGAACCGGCCAAAGCAAAGCGAATCCGCATCCGCTCATGGTAGCACGGAGCAGGTGAGAAACCTCGCCGCCAGCACCGCGTACCCTTCACCATGGACGCGATGCGCCACACGTGGCTCCCGGCAGGCGTCGGGGTCGCCCTCACGGTGATCACCCTCTTCGGCTTCGCGCGGCGGCGCGAGGCGCGCGGCGCGAGCGAGGCGCGCTCGACGCAAGTCGTGGTCGAGCTCTTCACGTCGGAGGGGTGCTCGAGCTGCCCGCCGGCCGACGCCACGCTCGCGCGCCTCGCGCGGTCCTCCGGCGCGAGCACCGTCATCCCGCTCGCTCTCCACGTCGACTACTGGGACGACCTCGGGTGGCCCGACCCATTCTCATCGCGCGCGTACACGGCGCGGCAGCGCGAGTACGCCGCCTCGATGGGCCGCGATGGGCTCTACACGCCGCAAGCGATCGTCGACGGCGAAGCGCAGATGAACGGCTCCGACGAGGCGGGGCTCCGCCGTGCGATCGCGCTCGCGGCGGCGCGGCCGAAGGCGGAGGTGACGCTCGCGCGCGGCGCGGCGCCGCGGTCTCTGGCCGTCCGGATCGGCGCGCTCCCGGGCGGTATCGCCGGCGCGCGCGCGACGCTCGCGATCACCGAGGACGGGCTCCACGTGGACGTGCCGCGCGGCGAGAACGCGGGGCGGCGACTCGAGCACGACGGCGTCGTCCGCGAGCTCCGGCCGATCGGCACGGTCCCGGCGAGCGGCGCGACGCTCGAGACGAGCGTCCGCGTGCCGGCAGGGTCGCGGCGCGATCGCGTCCGCTTCGTCGTCGTCGTCGACGACCCACGGACGCGCCGCGTGGTCGGTGTCGGGACGCTCGCGCCCGCGGGGGAGTTCGAGTAGCTTGACCGCGTGGAGGCGCTCTTTTCCGCTCGCGAGCTCCGCGTCGACGAGCGCGGTGCCCCGGCGATCGACGGCCTGACCGTCGACACGCGCGGCGAGCGCGTCATCATCCTCGGCGCGCCGCGCACGCTCTTCGACGCGACGAGCGGGATGCGCCGCCCCGCGCGCGGCGACCTGAAGATCTTCGGCGAGGCCGCCGCCGCGGCGCTCGACGCGAACCGCCTCGCCGGCGCGCAGCTCGATCCGCCGCTGCCGCCCACGTGGTCGCCGTTCGCGTACGCCGAGTGGAGCGCGCGCCTCGTCGGCCACCCGCGCGCCGACGCGCAGCGCCTCGCGCTCGACGCGCTCACGCGCCTCCGCATGGAGGGGATCGGGACGATCCCGTTCCGCGTCGCGCCGCCGAACGTCCGCCGCGCCGCGGTCATCGCCGGCGCGCTCGCCACCTCCGCGCCGGTGATCGTCTTCGAAGACCCCGCGATCGGCCTCCCCGACGAGATCGGCCGCGCGCTCGGGCAGCGCGTCCGCGACGCGATCGCGCAGCGACGATGGATCATGTTCGGAGGTCGCGCGCCGCTCGACGCGCCGCTGGTCTCTGCCGCCGAGGAGGTCGTGGTGCTCGACGCGGGGCGCGTCGTCGCGCAGGGGGACCCGACGGATCTCGCGCAGCACGAGCGGATGGTGGCGGTGCGCGTCGCGGGGGCCACCGACGCGTTCGCCGCGCTCGCGCGGGAGCGCGGCGCCGAGGTGTGGGGCGACGGGGCACACCTCACGATCGAGCTGACCGGGGAGCTTCGCACGCGCGATCTCCTCGAGATCGCGACCGAGAGCAACGCGGTCGTGGTGGAGATTCGCCCGCTCGCGCGGGCGTTCGCGTGACGATCGGAGCTCGCATGGACGGCACGGACCCCATGGTGAAAGACAAGGAAGCACCCCTCGGCGACAAGCGCGCTCCGCTCGGCACGGGCAGGCTCGGCGTGTACACCGCGCTCGGCGCGGCCACCGGATCGGTGCCGCTCCCGGTCCTCCCGGACCAGCTCGTGCGCCGCCTCCGCGGAGCGCTCGTGCACGACGTGAGCGCGCGCCACGGCCTATCGCTCACGGCCGAGGCGCGCGACGTCCTCTCGGCGCCGCACCCGGGCGACACCCCGCCGACGCTCATCGCGCAGGCGATGCGGTACGCGAGCTCGAAGCTCCTCGCGCGCTTCACGCCGCTCGGCTTCCTCTCACCGGTCCGGTCGGCAGCGCAGACGTTCGCGCTCGGCCACCTCCTCGACCGCTACATCGCGACCGCGCGGCGCGAGCGCGCGGTACGGATCGACCGCGAAGAGGCGCGCCGCGTCCGCCGCGCGATCGACCACGCCGTGATCAACACGCTGCGGTCGGACCTCCACCCCGCGGCCGCGCCGTCGGCCGCGCCGATCGAGGACCTCCGCGATCAGGTCACGCAGATCCTCGACGGCATCGTCATCGCCGCGGCGGGGATCCCCGACTGGATGGTGCGACGCCTCGACGCGGCCTTCGACGAAGCGATCCGGCGCGCCTGACGATGCCATCGCCCTCGAGGCCTGCGCTCGCCACGGCGCGGCGCGTCGTCGTCAAGCTCGGGTCGCGCACGCTCGCGGCCGACGCCGCGGTCTACGGGCGAGTCGCGGAGGCGGTGGCCGCGGCGCGCGCGGAGTCGCGCCACGTCGTCCTCGTCTCGAGCGGCGCGATCGCGCTCGGCGTGAAGAAGCTCGGCTTCGGAGCGCGCCCGAAGGAGATGGCGAAGCTCCAGGCGGCGGCCGCCGCGGGGCAGAGCCTCCTCATGCGCGCGTACGAGGAGGCGTTCGCCGCGCGCGGCCTCGTCGTCGCGCAGGTCCTCCTCACCCACGCCGACCTCGCCGACCGCGTGCGCGCGAACAACGCGCGCGCGGCGCTCTCCGCGCTCTTCGACGCCGGCGCGACGCCGATCTTGAACGAGAACGACTCGGTCGCGGTCGACGAGATCAAATTCGGGGACAACGACCAGCTCGCCGCGATGGTGGCGCCGCTCGTCGACGCCGATCTCCTCGTCCTCCTCTCCGACGTCGAGGGGCTGCTCGACGCGAGCGGCGCGCGGATCCCATTCGTGGCCGACGCAGCGGACGCCGCGCGTCACGTGCGCGCGTCGACGTCCGACGTGGGGACGGGGGGGATGGCGAGCAAGATCGAGGCGGCGCGGCGCGCTTCGCTCGCGGGCGCCCACGTCGTCGTGGCCGACGCGCGCGCGGAGGGCGTGCTCGAGCGCGTCCTCGCGGGCGACGACGTCGGGACGCATTTCGCCGCCGCGCCGTCGCGCCTCAGCGCGAAGAAGCACTGGATCGCGTTCACCCTCCGCCCGCGCGGCGACGTCGTCCTCGATCCCGGGGCCGCCGAGGCGGTGCGCCTGCGCGGGAAGAGCGTCCTCTCGATCGGCGTCCTCGGCGTGCGCGGCGACTTCCGCCCCGGCGACGCGGTGCGGATCCTCGACAACGCGGGGGTCGAGCTCGGGCGCGGTCTCGCGCGGTGCGCCGCGGAGGACGCGGTGCTCGTCGCGGGGCGCGGGAAGGACGAGCTCCCCGAGGCGCGCGCCGCGCTCGCCGAGCTCGTCCACCGCGACGAGATGGTGATCTGGAAGTAGCCCTCACCAGATCTCGCAGCGCTCGTTCGCCGGGCGCACCATCGCGCTCCCCTCCTTGCACGAGAACGCCTTGGCGAACTCGGTGAGGTTCGAGAGCGGCCCGATGACGCGGAACTTCGCGGGCGAGTGCGGATCGGTGTGCACCCAGAGGCGCGTCATCTCGTCGCGCACGTTGCTGCACCACGCCTGGGCGTACCCGAGGAAGAACTGCTGCTCCGGGGTGAACTTCCCGTCGCCGGCCGTCGCCGCGCGGCCCGCCTTCTCCGCGTCGGCCGTGAGCGCGGCCTCGAGCGCGTAGTACGCGAGCCTGAGCCCGCCGAGGTCGGCGATGTTCTCGCCGAGGGTCAGCTTGCCGTTCACGTGGAGATCGTCGACCGCCACGTACCCGTCGAACTGCGACGCGACGCACGCCGCGCGCCGGTCGAAGTCCTTGCCCACCTTCGGCGTCCACCAGTCCTTGAGGTTCCCGTCGCCGTCGAACTGGCGCCCCTCGTCGTCGAACCCGTGCGTGAGCTCGTGGCCCATGACCATACCGATCCCGCCGAAGTTCACCCCCGTGGTGGCGTCGTTCGAATAGAACGGCGGCTGCAGGATCCCCGCGGGGAAGACCATCTCGTTGAGCGGCGCCTCGTAATACGCGTTCACCGTGGGCGGCGTCATCTCCCACTCGCGCCGGTCGAGCGGCTTGCCGATCTTCGCGAGCCTCCGCTTCGTCTCGAACGCGTTCGCGCGGCGCACGTTCTCGAGGTACGAAACGCGATCGAGCGCGAGCCCGTCGTAGCTCCGCCACGCGTCGGGATAGCCGATCTTGTTGTCGATCTTCGCGAGCTTCTCGAGCGACTTCTTCCGCGTCATCGCGTCCATCCACGGGAGGCTCTCGAGGTTCGACTTCATCCGCGCCTCGATCGCGGCGACCATCGATCGCGCCGTCTCCTTCCCCTCCGCGCCGAGCGTCGCCTTCACGAACGGCTGCGCGAGCGCCTCGCCCATCCCCTCGTCGACCGCGCGCACGCACCGCTTCCAGCGCGGGAGGATCTTCGGCGCGCCCGTGAGCGCGCTCTTGAAGCGGAAGTTCTCGTCGACGAACTTCTGGCCGAGCGCGGGCGCGCTGCCTCTGAGGACGTGCCACTTCAAATACGTCTTCCAGTCGCCCACCGCGGCCGGGTTCTTCAGGCTCTTCGCCGCCGCGCCGACCGCCTCGAAGAACTTCGGCTGGAGGACGTTCACCGCCGTCACGTCGGGGAAGCCGGCCCCCTTCAAATACGCGTCCCACGCGAAATCCGGCGCGATCTTCTTCAGCCCCGCGAGATCGACGCGGTGGTAAATCTTCTTCGGATCGCGGAGGTCGACCTTCGTCATCGACACGCGCGCGAGCTCCGCCTCGAGGCGCAGCACCACCTTCGCGTTCGCCTTCGCGACGTCGGGCGCCGCGCCGGCGAGGCCGAACATCGCCGCGACATGCGCCTCGTACTTGTCGCGGATCTCCTTCTGCTTCGGCTCGTTCTTCAGGTAGTAATCGCGGTCCGGGAGGCCGAGCCCCCCCTGCGCGGCGAGGGCGATCACCTGCGTCGCGTCCTTGAAGTCCTGCCCCGAGTCGAACGTGAAGAGCGCGCCGACGCCGACCGCGTGGAGCCCGGCGAGGACCGTCGCGAGCGACGATGCGTCGCTCACCGCGTCGACCTGCGCCAGCGCGGTCTGCACCGCCTTGTCCGTGCTCGCTTCGATCGCCTTCTCATCCATGCATGATGCATAGAAATCGCC
>Ga0207670_10000472_pt1 | contig 22285 bp, 16 predicted proteins | sample KBSS23HmetaG_FD_184339 | JGI IMG/M metagenome (GOLD analysis project Ga0207670, IMG submission 184339) | Switchgrass rhizosphere microbial communities from Kellogg Biological Station, Michigan, USA - KBS S2-3H metaG (SPAdes) (version 2) | ecosystem: Host-associated > Plants > Roots >... | reverse complement strand
TTCGAAAACATTTCAGCAGCTAACGACAAAGGTGGTTGCTCGAAGAAATTGTTGGAAGATTGTCTGACGGCGAGGAGACTTTCAATTTCACGACGCAAGTCTTCATCTTCACCGCAACTGTCTCGGGTGAAGGATTCACGCTCGCCCGGCGGGAGTTCCAACGCTGCGTGATAGAGATCTTCGATTTGTCTTAGTCTTTCGGGATTCATTCAGTAATTAGCCACAGATAAACACGGATCTCATACACAGATTTAAGTAAAATCCGTCTAATCCGTGTTCATCTGTGGCTTCTACTTTTTCAATTCGCGTAACAACCAGGTTTGAGCAAAGCTCCAGTCGCGTTTTACGGTTTCTGGCGAAACCTTCAAGACTCCCGCGATCTCAGCGACACTTAATCCGGCGAAAAATTTCATTTCGACGACGCGAACTTTCCGGTCGTCTAAAAGTGCCAACTGATTTAACGCTTCATCGAGTGCGATGACGTCCTCCGACGACTGGTTTGTGACGCGCATATTATCCGCCAGCGTCACTCTTTCCTGCCAGCCACCACGTTTTTGATTGTTCCTTGAACGTGCGTAATCAACCAGAATGTGCCGCATCGCTTTCGCCGCGACACCGAAAAAGTGACTTCGGCTTTGCCAGTTCCGCTCTTCGCCCCCGGCAAGTTTCAGATAGGTTTCATGAATCAGGTCGGTAGTCTGAAATGTATGTCCCGAAGGCTGCCGGCGCATATGTCTTCGCGCCATCAACCTCAATTCGTTATAGACCAGCGGCATCAACTGCTCGAGCGCGTAATCGTCGCCTTTACTCCAATCGATCAACAGGAGCGAAATCTGATGCGAGTTGTTATCTGGCGTCATCTGGGTCGAGAAGTTGGGGCGGATTATACACCACGGCCAAAAATCTTTCCCCTGTGATGACCCGTTTCGGCCCGCAATCTCGTGTCTGTAGGTAGAGCAAAACAAATGAGCTCAGAATACTTGACTGAATGAAAGGATTACTCCCATGGAAATTAACGGACAGCGAGCAATGGCAATAAGATTAGCGACCGAAGCTGAGGCACCACGTACACTCGCGATTCTGAAATCCGACGAATACGGCGATGTTTCCGCAGTGCTCAAGACGGCCGCCGACGAGGTCGGATTGGACAAACTGGTACCTGCGATCATCAATTCCTATCCAGCCTGGGCAGGTGAGGCGCTACGATTTCTTCCTGATTTGGGAAGCTACCGGCAGAGCCTTATCGACGCACTCCCCAAGCACGAGTCTGCAAATGGCCACCTGGTAAATTTCGCTGCCGCACAGCCTGAAGAGATTGCGGTAAAGAGTTTGACACTCTATCTCGCGCCAGGCGCGGCATTGGATGCCTGGTTCACCATGTTCTGGACACACGAGGGAGTGAATTATCCCCAGGCAGTCGCACCGGACATGGCACAATGGGATTGGAGTATCGAATTATCCATCGCCATCAACCGTTCCTACACAATCTCCTGTAAGGACTTTGCTGCAGCGGCTCCGAACAGAAATTTTCCTGGCGCACCTCTGACCCCCGGTGATGTTGTCTGGATGATGGAACGAAGCTGTTCAACCGATTTCGATACCGGCTTCCGTTTTGTGTACCAACCGGACGGTAGAGATATTCAAATCGACGTCGTCGGTGGTGCACTCACACCGAGCTTTTCCATTCACCAGTCGACTTAGGCAGCGAGCGGCGGTAAACACGAGCGAAGCAAACGTGCGGCAGTCACGCGCATGCTTCGCTCGTTGTTTTATGCTTAAAATGGCTTTGAGCTCTCTTGAAAGAAAAAAATTTGTCCCGCAAAGGCGCAAAGACGCAAAGAAAACCATTGGAAACGCGGCAGCGCTTTGCGCCTTTGCGGGAGAGATCCTCTTTCGCATAAAGGTACTTTTCGTGCAAAGCCGCTTAAAACCAAAAACAGCGCCGAATATGATAGTCTGCAACGACTATGACTCGAAAAAACCTCCTATTCGTCTTTGCTGTTATTGCGTTTTTTTCAAGTGCGACTTCGGCCCAGGTTCCCGACAAGCAGAAGGTTGTCGCCGGCGCTGAACGAGCATTCGAGAAAGTCACCAGGGCTTATGTTGCACCTGGACCAGGCTGTGCTGCCGCGGTGTCGCTTAACGGCGAGACAGTGTTCGAGAAAGCATTCGGACTTGCCGAACTGGAGCACAACGTTCCCAACACAGCTCAAACTATTTTTGAGTCAGGCTCCGTCGCGAAGCAGTTCACCGCTGCATCGCTCGTACTGCTGCAACAGGATGGAAAACTCAGTCTCGACGATCCGGTCAGGAAATACATTCCCGAGCTGCCCGATTACGGTTCGCCGCTGACGATTAGACACCTGTTGAATCACACTGCCGGTCTACGCGACTGGGGCACGGTCATGGGTCTCACCGGCGCGGGCCGAGGTGATCGAGTCATCAACCAGGATCTCGCATTCGACGTCATTACTCATCAGCAGGCACTCGACTTCAAGCCCGGTTCGGAATACTCGTATTCAAACAGCGGATATAATCTTGCGGCGATAATCGTCGAGCGCGTTTCGAAACAGAAGTTTCCCGCGTTTGTCGAGGAGCGGCTATTCAAACCACTCGGCATGAAGAACAGTTCGTGGCGCGACGACTACCAGCGCATAGTTCCGGGCCGCGCCCAGGCGTATGCGCGCCAGGGCAATGGACCATGGCGACTCAATATGCCTTTCATGAACGTTTACGGAAACGGCGGCATGCTCACGACCGTCAGCGATTGGATGAAATGGAACGCGATGCTTGATTCGCAATCGTTGGGTGCGCCTCTTGTCACGGCGCTGGAAACTCGCGGCGTGCTGAATGATGGACGGAAGATCGCGTACGCGCTCGGACTCGTTGTCGATACGTACAAGGGGATGAAAGATGTCTCGCATGGCGGCGCGACTGCCGGCTATCAGACGTTTCTGGCGCGTTACCCGGACAACAAGGTTTCAGTCGGTGTCATGTGTAACGGCACTTCACCAAGCGCCGGAGGAATCGCCGCAAACATAACAGATGAGATCTTTGGACCATTCCCCGAAACCGCGAAGACCGAACCAATTAAAGTTTCAGAGGACGAACTGAAGAAATTTGTCGGCATCTGGCGGAATGAAAAGACGCATGCTCCGGCAAGATTCGCTATTGAGAACGGCGTGTCGCGCTGGAGCGGCGCGCGTGTTGTACCTATGGGAGGTGGACAGTTCACCGCCGGCGGCAATCAATTGAAGTTTACGCTTGATAAGGACAGCAAGCCGGTGTCTGCTGAAACCGTCGATTCTGATGGTGAAGTCACACGTTTTGTTGCCGAGATGGAGTGGAAGCCAACGCCGGCGGACCTTGCGTCATTTAAAGGAGACTGGTTTAGCGAAGAGGCCGGGGCGACACTCACTGTAGCTCTTGAAGCTGACAAGGCGTTCATCAAACAGCGCCCGTCGACGAGTCTGCAGATGCAGTCTTTATATAAGGACCATTTCTCTGTGCAGGGAAACACTGTCTGGTTCACACGGGACAAAAATGGAAAGGTTAATGGCATGCACGTCGGAGCCTCACGAATGCGCGACATGCCGTTCGTACGCGTGAAGTAGGTTCAGGGGTAGTGGTCCCTGGCCCTTTTCCCACCCATTCTTCGCGTTAACTATTGATATTCTGGAAAGGACCAACTCCTCATGCGTAAGCTCTCTTCAGCAAGCATCCGCAATTTCCTGATTACTCCGCTCTTTCTTCTCGTATTGGCTGCCTCAACCTTTGCACAGCAGCCGTTTAATAAGAATGAGTTTGTAGCGAGAAGGGCAAAACTCTTTGAGAAAATCCCTGACGGTGTCGCAGTGCTTTTCGCGGCCAAAGAACAGAACTATCCAATTAAGTTTCGCCAGTCGCCGGATTTTTATTATCTGACTGGAATCGAGGAACCCGGGGCGGTCCTTGTTATGAGTGGACCAGGCAAGAGCTCGTTCCTGTATGTACCCAGACGTTCTGAGCCGCAGGTTCGTGCTGACGGTCCCGGAATCTGGCAGGTGGAGAAGAGGGAAGAAGTTTATGGACTGACAAGAGTCCAACCAATCGAAGAGTTTCTTCCCATGTTCGCCTTTATGAGTCCAAAGGCTAAGAAGCTTTACATGCTCACGGGCTCTCAGGGGAATGTCCAGAATGCGCGCGAGGAGCTTGATTTCTACGAAACGCTTGCAGCTTCTCGATCGATCTTTGGCGGACTCAGCGAAGCAAAGAGAGCGATTGGTTTGATTCAACAGTTGGTCCCGCAACTAACGCTACAGCCTTTGAATCCATTGTTGGATGAGATGCGCTGGATCAAAACGCCCTATGAAATCGAGCTGATTCGAAAGAGTTCCCAGATTGGCGCGGAAGGCGTGAAAGAGTCGATGAAGGGAACGCGGCCGGGAATGTACGAGTATGAGATCGAGGCTGCCGCTCGATTTGTTTATACCAAGCGCGGGGCGCGCGGCGATGCTTTCAGACCGATCGTTGCGTCGGGACCAAACACAATGACGCTGCACTACTCGGCAAATAATCGTCAAATGATGGATGGCGATGTTGTGTATATCGATTATGGCGCCGACTACGAATACTACACCTCGGATGTTACCCGAACGTGGCCGGTGTCAGGCCGCTTTACACCTGAGCAGGAGAAGATGTACCGGTGCATTCTCAAGGCGAGAGACGCCGTCATTGCCGCGATGAAGCCGGGAGTAACGATCAATCAGCTGAAAGATGTGGCGGGTGAAGTGTACAAAAAGCACGGGTTCGCTAAAGAGTTTCAGGAACTCGGCCGCTACATCGGTCACACCATAGGAATCTCGGTCCATGATGTTGACCCGCGTGATAACAACCGTCCACTTGAAGCAGGGGTCGTCTATAACGTGGAGCCGTTACTCGAGATGCCTGATAAAAAGATTCACATGCGACTTGAGGACACGGTGCTGGTTACACCGACCGGTGCGGTCAACATGACGGCAGGCGCCCCCGCCGGGCTTGAGGAAGTCTATGCACTCATCCGGCAGAGCGCGCTCAGTCTAAAGCAGTGAGTGGATTGGGCTCTTAATCAGGGTAGATTCCTATCAAGCGTCAGAGGTGATGCGGCGCGTCAAATACGCCGAAGGCGTTGGCTAATTTCAGCCCAGGGTTGTCGCTCCGCTCCAACCCTGGGTGAGTAAGCGGATCATGAATTAACCCTGAAAGGGTTAGGCATGTGCGCTGTTAACCCTTTCAGGGTTGGATCGGTTTTTCAAATCGATTACCCAGGGTTGTCGCTCCGCTCCAACCCTGGGTGAGTAAGCGGATCATGAATTAACCCTGAAAGGGTTAGGCATGTGCGCTGTTAACCCTTTCAGGGTTGGATCGGTTTTTCGAATCCATTACCCAGGGTTGTCGCTCCGCTCCAACCCTGGGCTGAAATTAGCCAACGCCTTCGGCGTATTGTTTACAAAACTAATCTCATGGGCCGTCCCATCACCTCAGATCCGAGACATAGATTAGCGCCGCTCCAGTGCGTTAACTGTAACGCGCCCCTTGTAGTGGTCGACGCTCCGTCGCTCGCCTGTCGTTTTTGTGGTGCCACCAATGGCATGCCGCCGGTCTATCGCGAGGAGCTTCGCCTTACGCGCGATTTGGACTCAGCAACACGTCAAGCCGCTGAGCAGTGGATGCGGCTGGCCCACATCAAGGTGCCGCGGTGGTGGTTAATCTGTGCCGCGATTGCGCCGTTTGTGCTGTTGACCGGAAGTCTCATGGCTCTTCTCATCGCGGCCTTGTTGCGCGTGGTGAGTGGCCACGCACTTCCGGGGTTGTTGCTGTGCGTTTGGATAATAGTTATTCCGGCGCAACTACTCGGCGCAAACGTCGCCATGAAAAACGTGCTAGTGAGTGGGGCGACAAACGTCGGCGCCGCCTTTGCAGCCATCCCACCTTCGACTCCGGGCGAGCCCCCGAATTGCCGCCAGTGTGGTGCGCCACTTTCAGTTCAGCCGGATGATGTTCTTGTACGTTGTATTTACTGCGAAGCCGAAAGCATTGTGCGACTCGACAAATCGGAAATGCAAACTTTGCGGACGCGAGTCGCATCGGCCCAATCAAGTCTTGCACAAGCCATGAGCGCCCTTGCCAAACACTCCAAACTCGCCCGCTTTGAGACGCGCGGTCGCACGTACGTCATTGCGGGCCTGATGGTTTTACCGGTGGTCTGGTCGCTCGTGGAATCGTGGAATTCGAGTTACTGGTCGCTGCTCATCGCCCTTGATGTGTTTGTTCTGGCTATGTGCGTGTTTTGGAATATACGTGAAGCGTTTCTGCCACCTGTCACGATTGAAGAGCTCGAGGCGCTGCTGGAAAGTTCCGCCGGCGATCATCCTAAAGCACGCGCATCCGGCACGCGCGGATGGTACGACAGCGCCTTCGATAGGGTGAACTATATCGTACCGATTCTAGTGACGCTGATCTTCGTAGCGATTCAGATTATTGTGTTGAGAGCAAAACGCTGATCTTCACTTGTCTCACTTACCTGGTATCCGTTCCATGTTGTAAACACGTTCGCGAGCGGGCTTGTCTCCTTTAGCCGGCCATTTCAAAGTAGCCTTCCAGGTATTTTCAGATATACGCTCCCACCGGAAGGAATTATTCGCATTCGCAAGCGGTTCAAAGTTGATCCCGTTATCGTCAATCGAGCTCGCTACGTAACTTCCATTTCCAAACCGCCCATCCTTTAGTTCAAAACGCGAAGTCTCTGCAACCTTGTCCAGCTTCTCATCCGGAAAAGTATCGACTACCAGAGTCGAGTCGTTCTCAAAGCGATATCGTTCAAAGAATGGGGCCTGGCCCACACCTGAGCCGCGCCACGTTCCCTCTATCCACCGCAACTTGCTGAGATCAGCCGCTGAAAAGCTCTTCGTGGCAGATTGATTTGTCTGAGCATCAGGTGATCGCTGGCAGGCAGCAAACAGCAACACTAACAAAACTGCGGAAGTCACTACTCTATGTGTCATGCGGCATCTCCACTATTGAGCCGAACGCGGGAACACAAATTCGCCACTCGGATCTCTTTGTCGCATCGCGACCACTTTTCCGCCCTCGACCTGGAACGAGATGACGACATCGGGAAACTCCTTGATGCGAAACTGGTGCGGCCGCCAGGGCTGCAGATCCGGACCACCACGAATCGCGAGTCCCTTTCCAGGCTGAAACGTCAGCACGGTCTTTCCACCACTCGGAGATACGTAAGTTCCGGCATATGTTTGCAGCGTAGCGTCGGAGGTGAGCGATGCGGGAACGCGGCGAGTGAATGTCACCGCAGCTTCATCCAGTGAGATCTCCACACCCTCGATTTCACCCATTGGATTGGTCCGGAAGTTGAGCGAGAACTTGCCGTCTTCCTCGTCGTCGGGCGTATCGAACCGATCGTAGTGAAAGTGGCTCAACGGCATCTTGATACCGTGAAAGTCGAAGCTGAGTTCTTTATCACCACGCGCTACGGTGACAACTCCGTAGGCCGGATGCGCAAACTCGCCCACGTAATCGTCCAACGGGTGCGACGGTTTTGTGCCGGGTACACGGCCCACGTCAGCGCTCGCGCGGGCCTTTGTCCCAGCCGCTTTGTTCTTGAGCCGGATCTCGTTGAGCCGCTCGGACCAGGGAGTGAGCGGCAGTCCGAGCAGGCGCTCGTAGATGTTGTAAGTTAGACCATTGTACATAGGTGCGACGTGGTCGCCGATGACCAGCACGATTACGCCGATGGAGTCGTTTGGCATGATAGAGATTTGGGAGTGGAATCCCGGCAGGTCGCCCCCATGGACCGCCAACAGATGGCCGCGGTAAGACGAGATCGTCCGGCCCATGCCATAGTATGAATTCAGATTCTCACCCCAGCCGCGGCTCTCCAGCGCGCTGTTCGGCAATCCGAGCGAGGGCGCCATTGTTTCCCGGAGCACTGCCTCGGGGATCACTTGCTTGCCGTCCACCTTGCCCTTGTTGAGCAGTGCGATAACCCAGCGGGACAGGTCTTGTACGTTGGAGTTGATCGCGCCGGCAGGAGCGATCGCGACCTCGGCGGTGTAGTAGGGCTGCTTATAAAGTTCCGTGCTGTCGCGGCGCTCCGAGTACGGCACGGCGGGCTCAGGGCCCTTGATGTTGTCCTCAATGGTCAGCGTCGAGCGCGACATGCTCAGCGGATCAAAGATGCGTTGTTGGACAAACTGTTCCCACGTCTTTCCGCTCAGTTCCTCAATGACCTGACCAGCCGCCGTGTACATCAGGTTGTTGTAGAGGAACTTCGTCCTGATTGGCGCGGTGGGTTCGAGGTAGCGCAGACGATCCCAGAGCTCGCGCCGCGTGAACGTGGACTTGTACCAGATGGAATCGTGACGCGTGACGCCGCTGCGATGCGACAGCATGTCGCGGATCGTCACCGAGCGGTCGAGCTCGTCGTTGTAGAACCGTATCCCCGGAACGAACTGCTTGATAGGCTCGTCCCAGCGTAGCTTGCCATCCTCGACGAGCAGGCCCACGGCAACGGCCGTGAAGAGCTTCGAGTTTGAGGCGATGGGCTGTGTCGTGGTTATCGTGTAGGGTAGTTTCTTTCCATAGTCGCGGAAGCCGTAGCCCTTGGCGAAGACGAGCTTGTCTCCCATCACGATGCCGACGCCGATCCCAGGCGCGTTCCAGTCTTTCAGCACCTGTTCCATGTAGCTGTCGAATCCCTTCAGACGGGCCTCGACAATGTCCTGGTCCTTCTGCTGAGCAACGACGATGCTGGAAGTGAATAGCAGCGTGGCAACCAGGCTGAGTATCGCGCAAACGATGGCATTCGCGTGTTTTAGTTTTAATATCGTCATTGTGTGCTCTCCTAATCCTGGGCTGGCCGGCGAGTTGTAGAGTCTACGCCGCTATGTAAGCGACAAGCAATCTACGAGTAACTTGAATGCTATGTTTCGCGTGAGCTGGAGATGCCACGGGCTCGTCCCGTGGAGATTCACGCTTGCTGCTAACAAGCAAGTAATAACATCGCCTGGATGCCACGGCCTTGCGCCGTGGAGGTTCACGATCGGAGCTATATAGCAGCGAGCGTGAAGCTCCACGGGGCAAGCCCGTGGCATCTGGTATTTTGGTGTGATTTTTGTTAGCGGCGAGCGTGAAGCTCCACGGGACAAGCCCGTGGCATCTATTTGTTTTGCGAAACGTTTGGTAAAGTCGCTCTCGAAATCTTATGCCTGACACTAAAAGAAAAATACGCTGGTCGTCTGCCTGGTCCGATGCACGGGAACTAATATGGGCGCATCGTCGCCGGCTGTTACTCGGCGCTGTCTTAATGATCATCAATCAAGCGATGGGCCTTGTGCTGCCCGCCTCGACCAAGTATTTGATCGACGTGGTGATCGGTCAGGGCCGCACTGACGTACTCTGGAAGATTGCACTGGCAGCGGGCGGCGCAACAATCATTCAAGCCTTAACATCCTTCAGCCTGTCGCAGGTATTGGGTGTCGCAGCTCAACGTGCGATTACCGAGATGCGCAAGCAAGTCCAGGCGCAGATTTCGCGGTTGCCGATTAACTACTTCGATTCCACTCAGACCGGTAAATTAATTTCGCGGATCATGAACGACGCCGAGGGTATCCGTAACCTGGTGGGTTCCGGACTGGTCCAGCTCGCCGGCAGCTTCATCACGGCAGTAGTCGCACTGGCAATTTTGTTTTGGCTCAATTGGCGTCTGACTTCGATCACGATTCTCGTGCTTGGAGCATTTGGCGGCGCACTTGCCTATGCTTTCACACGCTTGCGTCCACTATTCCGCGAACGCGGCGAGATTACCGCAGCGCTGACGGGCCGGTTGGCCGAATCGTTGGGAGGCATACGCATAGTCAAAGCTTACACGGCGGAAAAACGCGAGGCGCTGACCTTCGCGCGTGGAGCTCACAAGCTTTTTCGCAACATCGCCAAATCGATGACAGGCGTGTCAGCGACGCAGGCCTTTTCGTCCCTGGTTGTCGGCGCCGTCGGAGTTGTACTCATCCTGGTCGGCGGCGCTTCCGTTGTGAACGGGCAAATGACTATTGGCGACCTCTTCATGTATGTGATGTTCACGGGGATGATGGCCATGCCGCTGATTCAATTCGCATCGATCGGCACCCAAATCACCGAGGCTTTCGCTGGACTCGATCGCATTCGCGAAGTGATGACCATGCGGACGGAAGACGAAGAAGATTCTGTACGCGCGCCTTTGCTCGAGGTTCAGGGCGGAGTGGAATTCGAGAACGTGACCTTTGAGTACAACCCAGGAGTTCCCGTCCTTAAGAATGTATCTTTCACGGCGCCGGCCGGTTCAACCACCGCGCTGGTTGGTCCCAGTGGCTCAGGCAAGAGCACACTCATCAGTCTCGCGATGAATTTCAATCAACCGCTTTCGGGGACAATCAGAATTGATGGCAAGGACCTGCAGTCTTTACGGCTGCGCGATTTTCGTTCTTACCTGGGCGTGGTAATGCAGGATAACTTCTTGTTTGACGGCACCATTGCCGAAAACATTTCCTTTTCAAATCCGCACGCAACGATGGATGAAATTAAGGAGGTGAGCCGGATTGCTCATTGTGAAGAGTTCATCGAAAAATTCGAGCAGAAGTACGACACGATTGTAGGTGAACGCGGAGTCAAGCTATCGGGCGGTCAACGTCAACGCATAGCAATCGCGCGGGCTATTCTGGCCGATCCGAAATTGCTGATTCTGGATGAAGCCACTTCGAGTCTGGACAGTGAAAGTGAGGCGATGATTCAGGATGGGCTACGTTCATTGAGGCGAGGCCGGACAACCTTCGTTATCGCGCACCGGCTTTCAACAATTCGCAGCGCCGATCAGATCCTGGTTCTGGAAGGCGGCGAGATCGTCGAGCGTGGCACGCACGAAGATTTGCTGGGAGCAAATGGCCGGTACCGGCAACTTTACGATAAGCAGTACAACTTCGAACGCAATCAATTCATCAATCCCGGAGAAGACTTTACGCCTGAGCCTGCAATCAGCAACCGTACTCCATCGCGCCTTTCAAATTTGTGAGTCTGAAATGGCCAGGTCGCTACCGCTCCTGTACTGACCCGATCCAAGAATAATTTTCGACTTTTCAAGCAAAGCCGTTGAGCAACCTTAGAGTCCTCGATTATCATGAGTCTGAAAGGCGAAACTCACTATGGCTTCCTCGACCCACCAGGCAATCGCATGCATGTTGCTTATCTTCGCTGTCGTTATCGATGCGCGCTCGCAGAGTGGTCCTGAGAAACGTCCGGGCGCGACCTTTAGCGGCAGGGTCACGATCAAAGGCAAAGGCGCTAAAGGAATTACGGTCGGGCTGATTCGCGTCGAGGAGTCGTCCCGGCAACCCACCGGTCAACGCGCACTCACTGACGATCAGGGAAACTACAGAATCACAAATGTTGGTCCCGGAAAATATGTGCTCACGGTAGCGGCCCCAGGTCTCATTCCCGCGTCTGAGTCTGACGGTAATAAGACGTTCCTGATTAGCAAAAGTGAAGCGGTGGAGAATGTTGATTTTGCCCTCGCGCGCGGTGGCGTCATTACAGGAAAAGTTACCGATACCGACGGCCGTCCACTGATTGAAGAACAGATCTCACTTGTTCCAGTGGACTTTAGGAACAGCTATCTCCGGACGCAGATACGCACTGACGACCGCGGCATCTATCGTTTGTTTGGTATTTCTCCCGGCAAGTACAAGATTGCAGCGGGAAAAGACGAAGGTGAGTTTGGCTCGCGCGGCGGTGGTTACAGGCGCGCATTTCATCCGGCAGCCACAGAAGCTTCGCAGGCGACGATCATCGAAGTGTCTGAAGGTAGCGAAGCGACCGACGTTGATATCACTCTTCCTGAGTTGACCGCTAACTACACCGTGTATGGTCGGATTATCGACGGCGAGACTGGCCAGCCAATAGCGAACGTATCTTATGGCGTACAAAAATATGTCAGCGAAAATAGCACTGTCTCGCTCAGTACCGGAGCAGTTTCCAACAAAGATGGGGAATTCAAATTCGAGAATCTCCCGCCGGGAAAGTACGCAGTTTTTGTCGACGTGCCACCTGACAGCGACTGGCGCTCTGAGTACGAACGGTTTGAAGTGATCGATCGGGATGTAACCGGCTTAATAATTAAGACAATAAAAGGTACAAGTGCCTCGGGCGTGATCGTTCTGGAAGGCACTGATGACAAAACGATTCATGAAAGGCTATGGAAAGCGCGCCTCTACGCTCACGTTTTGAGCCCGGACTTTGCCAGCACCTCGACTTCGTCGTCGACCATCAACCAGAATGGAGGTTTTCGGCTCGGCGGCTTGCAAGCGGGTGTTTTGAGTTTTGGTATTAACGCGCGGAGATTCTACGTCGTCCGCGTCGAGCGGGCCGGCGTTGCGCAGCCGCAGGGCATCGAGCTTAAAGACCGGGAGCAAATTACCGGACTGCGGGTCATCGTCAACTATGCGAGTGGCGCGATTCAGGGAGTCGTAAAAGTGAATGGAGGACCAATACCAGCAAACGGTCAGGTCGACGTTTCGGTAAAAAGGCTCGGTGATCTTCCTACAGCGTCTTCAAGTTTCAACGATTCGACTCGGGTTGACGCTCGCGGCCAGTTTTTCTCGGAGGGACTGTTGTCCGGCACGTATGAAGTTACGGCCGCCTATGCACCCGATACGCGCACGCGCTGGACCCGGGCATCACAGCAAGTAGTTGTGACCAACGGAGCAGTGGCGAACGTGACTCTTACCGTGGATACAAACGCTAATCCCGGCCGGCCGTAGTAAATAGTTGAATTCGGAAGTTTAGAGTTGATCTCTCCCGCAAAGGCGCAAAGGCACAAAGGCGCAAAGAAAACCGTTTGAAACGCGGCAGCGCTTTGCGCCTTTGCGGGAAAAATTTTTTTCTTTCACAGTGAGCGCCAAAGGTGATTTCGGTACTTTTCTGGCAAAGCCGCTTGAACTCTAAACTGCACTTACGGAGTGGAAATGTTTAGAACATTGTACAAGTTTCCAGTTGTTCTCTTGCTGATCTCGATGTCTGTCTTTGCGCAAACATCTCAAGAGCCGGCATCAGAAGCCTCAAAAAGCGGTTCAATTACAGGCCGCGTCGTCGATCAAAGCGGTCAGCCCCTGCCAAATGCGCGCGTCTCCGTTGCACCAGTTCAAGGCGGACGCTCGAGCGGGAACACAAACACGGATCGTGAAGGCTCATTTAAAGTGACGGGATTGGATCCGGTTCCTTATCGCATCTCTGTCGACATGCCTGCATATATAAGGACGCCAGACGAGCAGGAGAGTGGTCAACCAGGAGGAAGACAATACAAAGTTGGAGACTCGGTAAAATTTGTCTTTTTCAAAGGTGGTGTGATTACCGGCATGGTTACGACTGCGAACGGCGATCCCGTCATCGGTATTGGAGTGCGCGCGCGGATGACGCGTAATGACAAGGACCAGAAACTAACTACAAACACATACATTCGCGAGAGCGCAACGGACGATCGTGGCGTCTACAGAATTTATGGCTTGCCAACGGGAGCTTATATCGTAGCAGCGGGTGGTGAGGGTGAGTATTCCCACAGCCCGTTAGGTGCGTTTGATAGTTTTCTTCCGACTTACGCGCCCTCTGCTTCAACGCGCGACAGCGCGGTCGAAGTAAGTGTGCGCGCAGGGGAGGAAACGAACAATGTTGACATCGCTTTCCGTAGTGAACTGGGAAGGACCGTCAGCGGCTCCATGACTGGCCCAAGTATTGAAGGCGGTTTTACCGTCAACCTGACTACCGTCGCTCCCGCCGGCTCGCAGACAAACGTTTCACGTTTCATTCAACCGGGTACTTCACAGTTCACGTTCAATGGTGTCGCCGACGGAGATTACTATCTGACTGCGCATTCATATTCGCAGCAGGGCCGAGAGCGCGCGCTCTCTGAACCAAAGCTGATCAGAGTGAGAGGCGCCGATGTCGAGGATGTCGAATTAACGGTCACGACGTTGGGCTCAGTTAGCGGCCGCGTGTTGCTCGAGGAATCAAAAGTTACCGAATGCCAGGGCAAGCAACCGCCGGAGTTTAAGGACACGTTCATCGCCGCCTGGCACAGGGACAGTGAGGCCGCAAGAAACCTGCCGCAATTCATCTGGTCCATGGGCGTGCCCGTCAGTGCCGATGCACAGGGAAACTTCACGATACGGAATCTCGCCGCCAGCCAGTATTACTTTGTCGCACGGTTTCCCGCGCGATCCTGGTTTATTAAATCGATTGCAATGTCGCCTCCGGGCAATGCACGAGATCGAAAGCCCACTAACGTGACGCGGGTGTGGACCACCGTCAAGACAGGTGACAAACTCTCCGGATTGATCGTCACGCTTGCCCAGGGTGCAGCATTGTTTCAGGGAAAGATTGAAGGAGAAACGATTCCGGAGAAATTGTTTGTATACCTTATTCCGAGCGAACGTGAAGCGGCTGACGAGCTGCTGCGCTTTTACGGTGGGCCGGTTAGTGAAGGGAAGTTTGGGCTTTACAACATCGCACCCGGTCGTTACTGGATACTCACGCAGCCGGCCGGCGATACTGCGCCATTAAGCAAAATGCGAGTGCCGGATGAAACAGAGACTCGCGCGCGACTGCGCCGTGATGCGGAAGCGGCGAAGATGGAGATCGAGTTCAAGCCCTGCCAGAGTGTGACTGATTTTAAATTGAGCCACAGATAAACACGGATTTCATACACGGATTTAAGTGCAAGATTCGGGTAGAGTTTTGCGCGCCCGACATCTAAACTCTGCTTCATGGAAAATGATGATCCGTCGTTACGCGTTCTGTCGCTCGCACAGCACCACGCTTTTTCGTATCTACAAAATCTGGATCGTGCGCCGGTCGGAGCTACCGTCGACGTACAGACGCTGAGACAACGATTGAATAAGCCACTCGCCGGCTCGGGCCTGCCCCCCGAACAGGTCGTAACGGAGCTCGTCAAAGACGTCGAAGGAGGATTACTAGCCTCAGCAGGCGGACGTTTCTTCGGCTGGGTCATCGGCGGCGCTTTACCTGCCGCGCTCGCGGCCGACTGGCTCACAGCGACATGGGACCAAAACGCTGCTCTGTATGCGACCGCGCCGGCGGCTGCTGTTGTCGAGGAGATGGCAGGACTCTGGTTGAAAGATATTCTCCGACTCCCTGCGCACGCGAGCTTTGCACTCGTCAGCGGTTGCCAGATGGCCCACGCGACCTGTCTCGCGGCAGCGCGTCACGCAGTGCTGGCTGAGCGCGATTGGGACGTCGAAACAAGAGGACTCTACGGTGCACCGCCGATTCGTATTCTTTCGAGCACGCAACTACACGGCTCGTTCGAGAGGGCAGTGCGGCTGCTTGGCCTCGGACGCAATCAGGTGATCTGTTTGACTTCGGATACTCACGATCGTCTCGAACCGGACGCATTGCAGAAAGCACTCGAGGCCGACCCATCAGCTCCGACGATCGTCCTGCTGCAAGCAGGCGACATAAACATCGGCGCGTTCGACGATTTTGAATCTTTAATTCCACTCGCCAAACGCTATGGCGCGTGGGTGCATGTCGACGGCGCATTCGGTCTATGGGCCGCTGCAAGTCCTCGCTATCGTCACCTGGTGAAAGGCGTCGAAGCAGCAGACTCATGGGCGACTGACGGTCATAAGTGGCTCAACGTCCCGTTTGACTGCGGTTACGCCTTCATCGCGCACGCGGACGCGCATCGAGCTTCGATGACTCATCGCGCGGCGTATATCACGCATCATGACGACGCGCGCGACGAGATGGATTGGAACCCCGAATGGTCACGGCGCTCCCGCGGCTTTTCGACGTACGCGGCATTGCGCCAACTGGGTCGTGATGGTGTTGCAGATCTGATCGAACGCTGTTGCCGGCACGCACACGCTCTCGTGATGGGGATCGGTAGCCTGCCGGGCGCTGAGGTTTTGTGGGAACCAACGATCAACCAGGGACTAGTCCGTTTCCTCGATTCATCTACCGAACAGGACCATGATCGTCGAACTGACGAAGTGATTGGTGCAATCGTCGCTGCGGGGGAAGCATTCTTCGGCGGCACGACCTGGCGTGGCAAACGTGCGATGCGAGTGAGTGTTTGCAGTTGGCAAACTTCGCCTGAAGATGTCAGGCGGTCCATCAATTCAGTCGCACGCGTATTAGGAGCCGAACCTCTAAAATAAGCAACGGCTACGCTGCCCGACCGAACGATTCGCCATTCGGAAGCACGACACCGAGTGTCGCACCGGGAAAGCTGCCCGCCTTGTGCCACTCATCCAGCTTCAGTTGAAGCACGGCTTTTAATTCAGTTGTATTCGCGACGGTCTGCCCACAAACAGCGACAGTTGCAAGCAAGCAGACCACGAACAAGTGAATTACTTTTCGCATTCCGTTGATGATAGCAGCAGATTTTCGCAGATGATTCGGATCGTTTCAGAAGATGCCCTGGCCCGGCGTCATGATCTCATCCGGGTCAAAGTGGCGTTTAGCGCTCACGAATTTTCCCCATAAAGGTTGATAGTGTTTCTGCCAGTCGTGTCTTGTCATGGGCACGGAGTCGAACGGATAGCGCTTGCCGCCGAGCATCGTGGCTCGCTCAAAGAGTGCACGGTTGGCGGCGATGAGTTGGCCGATCCGCTCCGGCGTTGGCGGCACGGCGTTGCGCAGAAGCGAGAAGACGAAGAAATGGCGACTATCGGGCACGCGGAAAAACGGCGTGCGGAATAGTTCGCGATTGAACGGATAGATGAGAATCGGTCCCTGGCCCACGTCGTCTACGGTCAGCGTGGCCAACGTCTCGCCGATCAATGTCAGCGCGTTGGCAGCCGGGACGAACAGGTTGACCCATGGATGCGGAAGATCCCAAACGCCGACCTGGCGCAGAAAGACGATCAATGGCGCAAGGCGATTCAGGTAATCGAAGTAAGTCATGTCCAGCGCCGTCTGTGTGCCTGGATTGAAAGACAGCCCGCTGAATAAGCTCGCATCGTCAGGCTCGTTGCCAGGAGAGAAGTATTTCGAAGTCTCCAACTGATAGAGCCAGCCGCCCGCACCATCCGGCACGGCAAAACCCTGGACCGTGTCGAAGCGTCCATCATCAATCAACGTTTCGAGATCAGAAAGAAAGGCTGGAAGACTGCTGTAGAACGCTTGATAGAGTCGCGCATTCGGCGGCGCCGGGATGAGCCGCACACGCGCACGCACGATCAATCCGAATTGGCCCAAGCCGGAACGCGCCGCATCAAACAGCGCAACATTCTGCGCCGGAGAGCAAGTCACGAGCTCGCCTTCGCCCGTGACCACCTGCAATTCCATTACGTTATCCACGTTCGGCCCAAAGCGAAACGATTGACTGCCGATGCCGCCGAGCGAGACTGTCCCGCCAACCGTCAATTCCAGGAAGTCCACGAGCGTCGGCGGCGTCAGTCCGTGCGGGACCGTTTGCGTGACCACATCGAGCCAACGCGTACCGCCATCAACGAGCGCATTCGTCGGGTTGACTTCGTGTACGGTGGCGAGTGTTGACATATCGACAACTACGCCGGTCTCGACTTGCGACTGTCCCTGCGTACTATGACCTTGTCCACGCGCCGCAACCTTAATGTCGTTGCGCTTCGCGAACTGCACCAGCTTGACCACATCGTTAACTGAACCTGGTTTCAAAACAGCCAGCGGTTGGCGATGTACTAAATGACCGAAGTCGTCGGCTGCCGCCGCGCGTGAAGCGTCGTCGAGCAGTAGCACGCCGTCAAAGGAAGGGAAGTCTTCGGCGAGCGCTGTCGCACGATCAATCTCTGCCGCGCTCACCCAACTACGTAAACTCGTATCAAACCCGGCGACGACAACAGCCCCCGCCAATGTCCCACGTAAAAATGTTCTTCGCGAAATTTCTCCACTCATTGTTCTACTCCCTGGATCCTCAATACGTTGCATCACAGATTACAAGTCAGACCCACAAAGAACAAGAATCGTTAATTGACAGTTCTCTGTATCTGGTGAGCGTGCCGAAGAGTCAGAATGGCAACGCGGCCGTGAAGAGCCCCACAGCGCTTACCATACTGAGCGGTTGTCTGTAGTAACTGTAGGGGCGGCCCTCCGTGGCCGCCCCAGCGTACGAGGTCGGAGACTGGGGCGGCCACGGAGGGCCGCCCCTACAGTTAGAACGACGATCATCTGAGAAAAGCCGCGACGCCGTTCATGAACATCTGGACCGCCAACATCACCAGCAGCATGCCCATCAGTCTTTCCATCGCGATAAGACCACGCTCTTTCAGCAAGCGATAGAGCAACGTCGAAGACAGCAGGATCACCGCGCTCAAACCCCACGCGAGCGTCACAGCCAGCAGCAGTTGCCACGTGACGTTCGCGTCCGACCGTTGTAACAGAAGCAGCACAGCCAACGCGGATGGTCCCGCGACAAGCGGAATCGCAAGCGGCACGATAAACGGCTCGCCCTCGAGCGTCTCGCCGAAAAGACCTCCCTCTTTCGGAAAGATCATGCGCAGCGCAATCAGGAAGAGAACAATGCCGCCGGCGACGCTGATCGTCTCCTGTTGAAGACTCAGCAGCGCCAGAACGCGCCTCCCAAGAAAAAGAAAGACCAGCAGAACGACGTAAGCGATCAGTATTTCCCTGATCAAAACGCGACGGCGTCGCTCCGGTTGCACGTTTTTGAGCACGGACAGGAACGGCGGAATGTTGCCGAGCGGATCCATCACCAGAAACAGAGTCAGGATGGCGGAAGAGAGTTTCATGCGTTTGGCGCGGGCAATCATAACCTCCCGCTGGTTGATCGGAAACATGTTTGAGTATAAAGATATTCTGAAAGGTAACAGAGATGAAGATTCTTATTGCTTACGACGGATCCGATTCCGCCGACACTGCAATCGACGGATTACAGCGCGCCGGTCTGCCGGCTGAAAGCGTCGAGGCGCTGGTCCTGTCAATTGGCGAAGTGTGGCTCCCACCATCAACGCCGGATGAGGTGGTTTCGTCGCCGACTCTGCCCGGTCTTAAAGAGGCCCGTGAACGTGCCGCCCAGGTAATGGAAGAGGCTGAACAACTGGCCCAGCGCGGCCACAAACGAGTGCAGCAAAACTTTTCCGGTTGGCAGGTAAGCCACGAAGTGCGAAACGGCTCTCCTGGTTTTGAACTGCTCAAGTTCGCGCGCGAGTGGCCGGCAGATCTCATTGTCGTTGGCTCGCACGGACATACTGCACTGGGAAGATTCGTGTTAGGCAGCGTATCGCAGAAAGTCTTAACTGAGGCATCAACTACAGTACACGTAGGGCGACGTAATCCCGGCACTGGAAAATCGGGAGAGCGCATCATCGTCGGAGTTGATGGTTCTCCGGCGGCACTCGCCGCTGTGCGCGCGGTAGCACAGCGTCATTGGCCTGAAGGCAGTGAGATCCGCATCGTCGTTGCTGACGATGCGCTGACGGGCAATCCAATATGGCTTTTGATTCCGCCCGTCAGGGAGTTTTTTGACGAAGTCAGAGCTGAAGAGCGCACGCGTGCGGAACAGTTTGCGATTGCCGCGGCGAAAGAGTTGCGCGATGCGATGGGTAGCAGAAAAATAACAGTCTCTTCCGTGGTCCTTGCCGGCGATCCGAAACAAGTTCTGGTCAAACACGCTGAGGAGTTTGGTGCTGATTGCATCTTTACAGGCGCAACCGGTTTCAGCAGTCGCCTCGAGCGAGTTATCTTGGGAAGTGTTTCGGCAGCGATCGCCGCACGCGCGGATTGTTCCGTTGAAGTGGTTCGCGAACGACAAGAGTAATCATGATTGTTGAGACAGTTATCGAGACGCGCGCTCGCGATCTTGTCGACGGCTTCAAAGTCAGGCGTGTTCTGCCTTCAAGACAGCGGCGCATGGTTGGACCGTTCATCTTCCTGGACCAGATGGGGCCGGAGGTGTTACGCGAGGGCAGGGGACTGGACGTCGCGCCCCATCCGCACATCGGACTAGCGACTGTCACCTATCTTTTCTCCGGCGAACTACTGCACCGCGACAGCCTCGGCAGTATTCAACCAATTCGTCCTGGCGAGTTGAACTGGATGACTGCGGGACGTGGTATTGCACACTCAGAACGTACGCCGCAAGAGATGCGAGCTGCCGGGTCTGAGCTCTTCGGCATTCAGTCGTGGGTGGCGTTGCCCACGCAGTATGAGGAGACCGAACCTACGTTTGTTCATCACGGAGCGAATGAGTTGCCGATCGCCGAGGATCATGGCAAGCGCGTGTGTCTCATCTGCGGATCGCTTTATGGCGCGCGCTCGCCAGTGCGGTTATTGTCAGACATGTTCTATGCGGAAGTGATACTGGAAGGAGACGCGCGCATCGAGGTTCCAAAAGATTATGAGGAGCGAGCAGCGTACGTTGTCGAAGGATCGATTAGCATCGACAGCGAGATGTATCATGCGGGCCAGCTAGTCGTTTTCAAGCCGGGCAGCGAGATAATTTTGAACACGCCCGATCACGCCCGTTTGATGCTCCTGGGCGGCGAGCCTCTGGAGGGACGGCGTCACATCTGGTGGAACTTTGTTTCAAGCTCTCCCGAGCGCATCGAGCAAGCGAAGGATGATTGGAAGTCTGGGCGCTTTTCACCCGTCATTGACGAAACAGAATTCATCCCTTTACCTGAATCCGGCCCGGTAGTGGTACGGTATCCATAAACCAAAGTCAGATCTCGAACAAGGAGAAGCAATGGAACGCAAAGTAGCAAGCGATTACCCGCAGGAGTTGTTGGACCTCTTTCACGAATACCAGCACGGCGACATTAGCCGGCGCACTTTCCTGGATCGCGCCGCCAAGTTCGCGGTTGGCGGCCTGACCGTCGCGGCGATCTTTGAAAGTCTCAGGCCCAACTACGCGTGGGCGCAGCAGGTGCCGCCGGATGACAAACGCATCAAGGTTAGTCGCGAAACTGTGCCGTCGCCGAATGGGAATGGCGAGATCAAGGGTTACCTGGCGCGTCCGGCAAAAAATGGGAAGCACCCCGCTGTGCTCGTCATCCACGAGAATCGCGGGCTCAATCCTTATATCGAAGACGTCGCTCGCCGGCTTGCACTCGTTAACTTCATCGCCTTCGCGCCAGATGGTTTGACTTCAGTGGGCGGCTACCCGGGCAGCGACGAAAAAGGCGCCGAAGCTTTTCGCAAAGTGGACGGAAAGAAGATGACCGAAGATTTCGTCGCCGCGGCCAAGTGGCTCAAAGCGCGCTCTGATTCAACAGGCAAACTCGGCGCGGTAGGCTTTTGTTTCGGCGGCGGGATCGTGAATGCACTGGCAGTGATGCTGGGTAAAGATTTAAACGCGGGTGTCGCGTTCTACGGACGCCAGGCGGCAGTGGAAGATGTACCAAAGATTTCCGCGCCGTTGTTGTTGCATTACGCGGGCAACGATCAGCGCATCAACGAAGGCATCCCCGCTTACGAGGCCGCGCTCAAGGCTAATAACAAGGTGTATCAGGTTCACATGTACGAGGGTAAACAGCACGGCTTCCACAACGATACGACGCCGCGCTACGACGAAGAGGCCGCGAAACTCGCGTGGTCACGCACTCTCGAATGGTTCAACAAATACCTGCGGTAAACTTTTCTGCCGCAGATGAACACTGAAAAGGCGGATTAGAAATTCTGATCCGCCTTTTCCGTGTTAATCCGTGGCCAAAGTGGTCTTAACGAATAGCCTTGCCTATGATCCGGCTGTTGAATAACGCTATTACAGATCACTTTTCTCCGCCTCAACATAGAAGTTGCGATTGACTTCGAATGTTTTGATCTCTTCATGGTATTCAAGCGTCTGCTTTACTTCGCTGGGAGTGATCACCATCTCTTTGCCGTTAATGCTCACGCGAAGCGGCATGGCGAAGCCTTTAACGATTCTGTCGTACTTAAACGTCGCGGTCTTTCCGTTCACTTCGTACTTCAATAGAGGAATGTCTGTCGTTCGCAGGTATTGGTCGAAAACTTTGCTGAGATCAACGCCGGCTTTCTTAGTGATGTAGGACTCGATCTGTTCAGTTGTGACAGTCTGGTGCCAGAAATCGGCGTTAAGGCCGCGCAGGATCGAGAGCCATTTCGCGTCGTCGTTAATGATCTGGCGAATGGTGTGCAGCATGTTTCCGCCTTTGGGATACATGTCGCCTGACCCTTCTCTGTTCGTCCCGTAGACGCCGATGATCGGACGGTCGTTTCTGATGCCGCGACGAGTGCCAATCACGTAATC